>Ga0066709_100005364_pt1 | contig 10528 bp, 9 predicted proteins | sample GraSoiAngelo_158_FD_79665 | JGI IMG/M metagenome (GOLD analysis project Ga0066709, IMG submission 79665) | Grasslands soil microbial communities from the Angelo Coastal Reserve, California, USA - 14_1009_16_30cm | ecosystem: Environmental > Terrestrial > Soil > Grasslands | place: USA... | reverse complement strand
CCTATGCGGCCCGCGAGTGGACCAGCGATAGCGCGCTGGGAACGAGCGAGTCGAACGGCTGGGTGATCGTGAACGCCCAGGTCCCGTCCTATGACCTGCGCGTCTTCGCCCTGCAGTTCTGACGGACCAAGCCGGGCACGGGCGGGTCGCCTCGGCTCTCACGAGCAGGCTCGCACGACCTGAAGCGACGGCGCCGCGCTGGTGGCGATCTTGGAGACTTCAAGATTTCGTCGCCACCAGCGCGGCCGCGCAAGGATCCCGCTCGGGGATTCCATCGATGCGGCTCGCCAACCACCGCGCCGCCAACATCTCCAGCCGGCGGCGCGCTGCAGCGGGCAGCGCCCACAAGGCCAGCCGCAGGGCCGCGCTCAATCGATATCTTCCCGAACCCATGGAGATCGTCCAATCCAGTTTGTCCCAGAGACGGCAATGTCCGCCGAACAAGTAAGGGTGGACGTCCACACGCGAGAATCCTGCTCGTACCAACGCCTCGCGCCACTCCCCGGCCGAGAGGAGATTGACGTGGACCAGCTGGGCCTGCCGGTGGGCGGCGTATCGCGGGTGCTTGAAGAGCAAGTGGGCATTCATCTCTCGAAGCGGGACCGTGGTGATCATCCGCCCGCCGGAGCGAAGCACGCGCGCGCAGTCGGCGAGGATTTGCTCCACGGAGGGAATGTGCTCGAGCACGCAGTTTGCGAAGACTGTCCCGTACGAGCCAGTCTCGAACGACATCGCCCTCGCATCCATGCAGTGGACGCGTTTGAAGACGGGAGAGTGTCGCGCACGTTCGACGGCGCGGGGATTGATGTCGACGGCATCGTCGACGTTTGCCATCACCATCGAGGTGAAGGCGCCGTTGCCGCAACCGATCTCCAGAATCGGCGGATCGAACCGGAGAGAATCCCTGAGCTCCAGCACTTTGACTAGCTCGAATGACCGCCAGAGCGACTCGGAAGGCGTGGCATAGATCCTGAGCATTTCCGCAAGCAGCGTCTGCGCCGGTTTCAATGTCGTCCTCCGAGCGCTGCTTCTCGACGGGAGAGGTCTGCCGGCATCGATCCGACCGGTGTCCAGTCCGAGCATCCGTCGCAGGGCCCGAGTGTACGAGCCCCACTGGCTGCAGCCTGCCGCTGCGCGCGGACTGACCCGCGCGGTTTCCGCCAGTACGAGGCGACCGCGAATCGTAGGACGGAATCCAGAACTCCGCGCCCCCGCCTCGGGGAGGCCCCAACGCGGGCGAGCGTCTCGTAGAGGCGAAGATGGCCCTCGATCATCGCGCGAATGGAGTAACGCGCGCGGGCGTAGTCCCGCATGCGCGAGCGGGCGGCCGCATCGGGTGGGGTGTCGAGGATCGCCTGGATGGCGGCCGCCAGTTCCGCCGGCTCGCCGGGCGACACGAGCCGCGCGTGAGGCCCCAGCTGCTCCGGGATGCCTCCCACGGCGGAGGCGACGACGGGTGTGCCGGCCAACAAGGCTTCGGTAATTACGGTAGGCAGCGACTCCGCAAACGTGGGAAGGACAAGCGCCTCGGCGGTTGCGACGAGCTGCGCAATCCGTTCGGGAGACCGCGGTCCGAGGAACGCGACCTGGTCGGCCACCCCAACCGCGCGCGCCAGGGCTCGCAACGCCTGTTCCTCGACGCCGACATGGTAGACGAGCCGCAGCTGCACGGGCGGATCGCGATGGATCATGCCCAGCGCGCGAACCAGGGTATGCACTCCCTTCAGCGGAATGAGTTGCCCGATGAAAAGGAGTCCTGAGCGGCCGTCAGCGGCCCTGAGCGGTTCCTGGGTAGTCCAGGGATCGGGGATCCCGTTGGGCACGACATGGACTCGATCATGCGCCATGGCTGAGAGGAACCTGGCCTCGGCCTCGCTCAACGCAATGGCCGCATCGCAGCGGCTGACGATCCGCGCAAAAGCCGCCTTTCGAATCGGGTTGTGCTCCTGCCCGCACAGCATGCGCCCATCGTGGGCGGTGAACACGAACGGGGTACGCGTCGCCGTGCTGGCCATCAGGTATGCCGCACGACCGACATGGTGCACGTGGATGAGCTCGTGCGAGGGCGAAATCTTGAAATCGGCGTGGCCCAAGGCGTCGATCTCGTGCCCACGCTCTCGCAGCCCGTCCACCAGGATGGTTTCCGGCGTGTAGCGGCCCGTTCCTCGATGGCTGTCCGCGTCGACCCGATCGAAAATTCCTCCCACCACGCAGATGCGCATCTCGCTTCCCTGCAATTACGCGGAATCTGCCAAGTCCCCGATGAGGACATAGCCGCCGCCGGAGCTGTGGACCCGGATGATCTCGTGCCGGGCGAAGCCCGCCGCGCGCACGAGGCCCTGCACCTCCGCCTCGTCGTAGAAGTGCACGTCACCGCGCCTCGTGAGCTTGTAGCGCAGCTTCCGCGCCGGCTCGCGCAGGAGCGAATGCCCGGGCAGCGAGATGATCACCTGGCCGCGGGTGACGGATGCCATCTTCTCGATGAAGGGCACCGGGTCGGGCAGATAGTCGAGGACGCCGATCGCGATCGTCACGTCGAAGCGTTCCTCCAGCTTCGTGTCGAGAAAGTTCTCCTGACGGAATTCGCACGTGGCGTCGACCCCGTGCCGCTGCGCCTCCGCCCGCGCCAGGTCGAGCATGCTCGCTGAGAAGTCGATGCCGAGGACGCGCCTGGCGCCCCGCCGCGCGAAGTCGACGCTGTAGATGCCGGAGCCGCAACCGATGTCGAGAACGGACTTGCCTGTCACGTCTCCCGCCTTCTCGAAGGTGATGTCGTAACGCTGGAAAATCGATTTGCGAAACATCTTGTTGAAACAGCGCGAGACCGGCGAACGCTCGAGGCGGTAGATGGCGTCGAAGTTCTTCGCATCCCATTCGAAGCGCTTGCGGACCTCCTCGAGCGAGCGATCGTTGCTCATCGTCTCCATCTCCTACCTCATCCGGCCAGCGGTCGATCCGGCCCCTGCCGCGTGCAATTGACCGAGCGGCTTGAATTCATGGCGGCGAAGAAGCGCGCGAAGCCGCGCGCGTATGCGTCCCGTGAAGATGTTGTGCAACAAGACGTACTTCAAGTGATGGCGGTTCAGGCTCCCGAAGAATCCGAGGTTCGACAGGCGCAAGAAGCCGCTGTGGAACTCGTAGGGATGGAAGTAGAGGACCGCCGGCACCTGCTCGTCCTCGAGATCGGAGAGCGCGCGATCGAGCATGGCACGGGGCCAGAGGCGCCAGTACGTGCCGCCGGCCACCGCGAACCGGCGCCGTCCCACGCACCAGCTCGCTAGCGGGAACTCCACGATCGGGCCGCTCTTCGTCTCGATGGTGAAGGGGCTTCGCGGCGCATCCGGAATGCCGTAACGCGCGGGAGATGGGAATACGCTCGAGTCGTACGCGAATCCGACCTCGGCGAGCGCATCGAAGCACCAGTGATCGAGCCGCTGAACAGAGAACTCCGGGGCGCGAAAGCCGAGCACCGGAGCGCCGGTGAGGTCCTGAAGGCGTGCGCGCGCCGCCGCCATCTCGTCGCGGAAGGTCTCACGGGTCATCTGGTAGATGAGGTGGTGGTTATGCGAATGGCTGCCGATCTCGTGCCCGCGGCGCGCCACCTCGTGAACCAGATGGGGACGGGCTTGCGCCAGCAGCCCCATCACGAAGAACGTCGCTTTGGTACCCGTCTCGTCGAGCATGTCGAGGAGGCGGTGAGTCGCATCCACCACCGCCGCCGATATATGGCCGGCCTCGCCTCGAACACGGCGGAAGAGGAGCTGGTGCCAGTCCTCCAGGTCGATGGTGAGCGCGTGCGCAATCATGGGAGTGTCCCGCGTGTAAAGATTCAACCGGACCAGCCGAGACGCACCAGGAAAGCGCGCGAAAGCCTGCTCTTCGACCTAGATCATACGCGTCCAGGATGCCCGCTCCCCTGGTCTCGCGCATGGACCGTGCCGATCCGCCGCCGCTGTCGTGCGCGGGGTTCCGCGTGCCCTCGTCTGGCCGCAGCCATCACCAGCCGGGCGCTCGTGGGCGGTCTAACGAACGGGCAGTGGGGCAAGCGCCACTCCCTGGCGAACGTTCATGAAGTGACAAATCTTCTATGAACACCGATTGCCACGCGGATGACAGATCCGGTGCGGTCACTTGACTGATCAGGTGGCGCGGGAGAACGTTTCCGCCATTTCGGAGTAGTTTCGTGACTCGATGGGTGCGCTTGCGCCAAGCGGGGCTCGTTCGTTGCGGCGGGAATCTCTCTTTGCACCGTCTGCGTGGAGAGGGACCCTGCTCGCGGGCCCCCGCTCCTTGCGAGCTTTGCTGGCCGGCGCTGCGGTAGGCGCCGTGGTGGGCGGGATCGCCGGCAAGATCGCCCACAAGTGGTACGAGTCTTCGGCCCAACTCGCCGTCATTCCGATCGAGGATCCGACGCAGCCGGGCAACGCTCTCGAAGGCGCCTCCGCGACCTTGCCCATGATGGCGGCCGTCATACAGACCGGCCCCGCCGCCGACGAGGTGATCGAGTCCCTCGGACTCGCACAAGTCTATCGCACCCTTACCGTGCCTCAGTCGCGAGCGGCCTTATGGAGCCACGTGGTGGTGACATCGGACCGCCGCTCCGGCATCGTCCGGATAACTGCCGAGGATGCGGACCCGAAACGGGCGCGCGACATCGCCTTCGCGCTCGCCGACTGTGCAATGCGACGGATGGCGCAACTCTGGTCCGCTGGGCCGCGTGCCCAGCGGGAGAAGCTCGAGGCGCGGTTTGCCGAGATCTCGGACGCTCTGGCGAAGGCCGAGCAGGAGATGCAGCGTTTCCGCGAGCGCACGGGCATCGTCGATTTCGACGAGCAGCGACGGGGCGTCCTGCCGTCGCTTGGCGCCCTTCCGCGGCTCGAGGTCGAGCATGCGCGCCGCAAGCGCGCGATCGACGAGAAAGCCGCCGCCCGCGACATGCTCTTCCGCCAGATCCAGCAGCTGCGCAGTGCCGAGACGCATCCGCTCGCCCTCATCAATTTGATCGACGCGCCGATCGAGTCCCATGTCCCCTCGCGTCCGAACCGGCTCGCGCTGCTCGTCATCGGCGCCATCGTGGGGTCGGGGCTCGCATGGCTGGTCGAGCGGGCGCTCGCGCTTCGCCGCGAGCGGCGACTGACACCGATGTCAGCAGCGGCACAACAAGCCTGACGATTCGAGGAAATGCGATGAGGATGCGGCTGCTCGCAGGACTGGTCGCACTGTGGCCGGCGATTGCGACAGCTCAGCAGATCGGCGGTGCAGCTCCAGCGGCCGAGGCTCGTCCGGGCGAAGCGCCGCTCTCGCTGGCCGGCACGATCGACGCGGCGACCTACGTCCTCGGTCCAGGCGACAGGCTGCTCGTCGAACTGTGGGGCCTGCAGGAGGAAAGCCGCGAAGTCGAGGTCAACGCGGAGGGCCGTCTGCTCGTGCCTCGAATCGGCATGTTCGCGGCCTCGGGCAGGACGCTCGCGTCGGTGCGCGAAGAGGTGGTGCGGAGGCTGAAATCGGCCTACCCGCGCCTGAACACGAATCTCACGCTCTCGCGACCGCGGACGTTCACCGTGTATGTCGTGGGGGCGGTGGTGAAGCCGGGCAGCTATCGTGCGACGCCTCTCACGAAGGTGAGCGAGCTCATCCCCACCAGCAGTCCGCTACCGAACGCCTCGACGCGTCGCCTGGAAATCCGCAGCAAGACGCGCGGCGCGCCGATCAACGCCGACCTGATCCGCTTTTCGGTCCTGGGCGACGCCTCTGCCGACCCCACCCTGCTCGACGGCGACACGATCTACGTGCCCTTGCGCGAGTTCGAGGTCGAGGTAACCGGCGCCGTGCGCCGGCCTGGGCGCTACGAGGTGGTTGGTGCCCGCACCGTGGGAGAGCTTCTCGAGCTCGCCGGCGGGGCATCGAGCGACGTTGCGCTCGAGCTGCCGTTGCGAATCACCACCCGCGCCGACGGCGATCGGGTAGAAGCGCGGTCGATCGCCAGTCTCTCTGAAGCGGCGGCCGCTCCGCTCCGGCCCGGTGACGTCGTCCACGTGCCTGCCCTGGCAGACCTGCAGAGAACCGTAACGGTAGAGGGCGCCGTCCGTCTCGGCACCGCTCCCGCCGAAACGGCGCCCACCTCGCCGACCGCAGCACCAGCGCCCGATGCGGCGCTACCGACCCGGTCTGTCTCTACACAGATCGCGTACGTGAACGGCTATACGGTACGCGACGTGATCGTCAAGGTAGGCGGGTTGCAGCCGTGGGCGGACGGCAAGCTGTCCTACCTGCTGCGCTCCGGACCCGACGGTGCCCGCCGGCACATCGCGGTCGACGTCATCGCAGCGACCGCCGGGCAGGGCCCCGACACGCCGGTGCAGCCAGGAGACACGCTGGTCGTGCCTAGCCGTCGCGAAGGCGTCGTGGTCGGCGGCGCCGTATACCATCCCGGAGTCTATGGTTACAGCCGCGGCCTCAATCCGATGGACTATGTCACGCTCGCCGGAGGCGCAACCCGCAACGGCAGGCCGCAGTCGGCGCGCGTCCTTCGCCGGACCGGGCGGTCGGTGGAGATCTCCAACGTGCAGGAGATCGAGCCTGGCGACGTGGTTTCCGTCCCGGAGGCTACGATTTCCACCGGGGAGTGGATCAACCTTGCGATCATCTTCGCAAATCTGGCTGTTGGAACGACTGCGCTCGTCTATACGGTGACGCACCGATGACGGCGCTCACCTGGTGCGACGCGGAGCGGGTGCCGGGATGGCGGTGATCCAGAAACCGGAGCCGCTGTCTCATGGCCAGGTGATCGTCGGCGCGGCCGCGACGCTCCTCGTGTTTGCGCTGCTGTACGTCATCCGCGGTTCCTCGGGCCGGCCCGATGCCGCAACGATCACAACCGGGCTTCTGTTCTTCGTCCCCTTGCTGATCTTTCCGCGTTGCAGGTTCAGACGCGATGTTCTCATCTCGCCGCTCAACTGGATCTTGTTCGCCTTCTTCCTGCAACTGGTCCTGTTGCCGACGCTCATCGCCGTGCAGGGGCCCAGCCTGGGAACGCTGCCCTTCCTGCCTTCCGCTGCGTCGGTCCGACGTGCACTCCTGGTGTCGTCCATCGCCTATGTCAGCTTCTGCACGGCTTACCTGTGGCTGCAGTCCCACGGTCGCAGCGCCCGATTCGCGGAGCCGCATCCAGCGGATCCGCCTGGTCTGCGACTCATCGCGATCTTTGCCGTGGTCGGATTACTCGGAGTATTCCTGCGGTATAGAAGCCCCTTGGAATTCCTCGAGTATCTCCAGGATCCGGTTTCCTGGCTCAGCTCCCAGGGAGACGTCACGGTTGCCACGGGCACCGCCACGTTCCTTCGGCCGTTCCTGCTGGTGGCGATCGTGATGCTGTGGTCTCGATGGGCGGATCTGCACGGGAAGGGGTCATCTACCAAAGACCGCTTCGCCGCCACTGCAGCGGCGATCGTCGGGATTACCATCGTCGGCTTGACGTACAACCTGAACCGTGCCTCGATCGTGGTGCCGGTCCTCGCGCTGATCGCTGCGTTTTCGAGGCACGTCCGCCGCGTCACGCCGGCGGCACTCGCAATCGCCGCTGCGGTTGCGGTCGGACCGTTCCTCGTCGTTGGGCTCTATCGGATTGGCACCGTTTCTCGCGAGGAGATCGTCTCGCCGCCACAATCGCGCGGCGGATTGATTGGGGATGTCGACCTGAGTGAGCAGCTCCAGGTCTACGGAACTGCTCCACAATTCCTCGCATTCGTCATCGATCACGTCGAGCCCCTGAGATATCGACCCAGGGCTCTCCTCGTCTGGTCGCTGCTCTATCCTGTCCCGGTGGTGGGCAAGCGCTCTCGCGCACAAAGCGCGGTCACTCTGTACAATGAGATGATCTCTGGACCCATCGACTCCGTCGATCAAGTCGTCCCATTCGAGGGGGAGCTCTATTGGAGCGGCGGGGTCGCAGCGGTTGCCGCTGGGTTCGTCCTGCTGGGGTTCCTCCTCGCGTGGTTGCAGGCGGGGTTCGGTAGCGCCGGCGGCGCCTTCCAAACCTATTCGTACGAGTACGCCGCGATCTGGGCGACGTTCCTGGTCGTGGGGAGCCTGGAGGTCGTGAGCCAGATCGTGGTCTACTTCTTCTGGCCCATCTTCATTGCCGCCGCGGCGCATGTGCTGCGACTGCGGCGTGAGCGTCCGTCACTTGAGCTGGGTGAACGACTTGACCCCGCGCACTAGCCATACGCCCGACGGGTCGCCTTTGAAGAGAGTCCCGACTGCATCCAGGGCCTGAACGGTAACGATGCTGGCCCCGTTCTGATCGGCGACGTCGAACCAGGTTCCTCGATTACCGAACATCGTGAGCTGCAGGTTCGCCGATCCTCCTTTGAGCCGCACGCCGGTCGTTGTCGAGTTCGCGACTACGGCCTGGATCGTGTGATTCGGCGTCCGGATCTCGAGGGCGATCGGTCCTGCGAACACGCTAGCGGTGATCGCGTACCCGCCCCCGGGGGGCTCGATGAGCATCCCCCAGCCGCCCTCGGTCGTACCGGCGATCACGCTGCCGAGGATCGGGTGCACGGACCTGATGCCGCCAGCGGCATTCAGGTACGTATTCACCTCGATGGCATGCGCCGGGCTCTCGTTGTGCCAACCCCAACCGCCGTTCCCGTACGAAACGAACCCCCTCACCATCGAGTCGTGAGGTCCCTTGTTGCGCCACCCGACCCCGCCGTTGTGTGCGGTCACGAGCTGCGTGTAGGTCGCTTCCAGCTCCACTCCGACGGTCGAGAAATCGTCTGGGCCGGAATACTCGGTCCAGAGGCCATCGCCGGCGCAGTTCTCGATCGCGACGTTGTGGATGAGGAAGGCTCGCCCGTACCACCGGACTCCGGAGCCTCTCCTGTTGCGGAGCCGGTTGCCGTCGAGCCGCAAGTCCTTGATCGCCGCGCGGTCGAGCCCTCGCCTGGTCGACGTGCCGGTCAGCTCCGCAAACCCCTCCTGCGAGACGAGGTCGACGTTGGCTCCATCCTTGAGCTTGATCGTCGTCGAGCCGGCGCCGCTGCCCGCCAAGGTGACGGGCCGCTCGGAGGGAAAGAGCAGCGTCTGGCCGACGAGATACGTGCCGGCGGGAAGGTAGACCACTCCGCCGCCGCTCTGCGCTGCGGCAGCGAGCGCCGCATTGATCGCGGCTGCGTCGTCATGGACTCCGTCGCCGTGGGCTCCGAGGCTTCTGACGTCCGTCAGCGCCAGCTGGGGCGCTGGAGCGGGGCGTCCGGCGTCGAGCGCGTTGGGGGACAGTTCGACCACCTCGGCTTGCACCCGACATGAGCTGATCACCGCCGCGACCGCCACCAGCGCAGCCCGCTTGACGAAATCGCGCTCCTGCGCGTTCGCAGCGTTCCTCAATCGGCGCATGAGATGACTCGCTGACGTTCTCCCTCGGCATCGGGCAGCCCCGGAACTGGAGTCGCGAGGATCGAGGCGATGATCCCCAAAGCGGCGGCTCGTTCCTTCGAGGCGAGGGGTGCGCTGCGGCGGCGGAGCAAAGCCGACTGCAGGCGCGGGGGACGCGCGAGGCGGTAGACGCACTCCTTCACCGCGGTCTTGAGGACCAGCGCGGCCGTTGCCACATGGCCGATGGCATCCGGGCCATAGCGGCGAATGACGCGGCGCTTGGACTCGCAAGTCTTCAGGTAGGCGCGGCGGTTGAAGGGAACACCTTCCCGGTAGAACAAGAGCGGCGTGGCGATGTTGACGATTCGCGCGTCGCGGCAGACGCGACACCACAGCTCGCAATCCTCGGCCCGGGGGTACTCGACCGAGTAGGGGTTCTTGCGCATCCACGCGCTGCGCGCCATGACGCTCGAATGGATCAGCAAGCCGCGGTCGATAACGGAGCTGATTCGCGCATCCACGGGCCAGTCGCCGCGGCGGCCGATGGGAAAGCAATGCGCGTCGATCGTATAGGTCGCGGTTCCCACGACGTCGACGTCGGAGAACTCGTCAAAGAACGAGATCTGCCGTCGCAGGCGATCGGGATGCATCAGATCGTCCGCATCCATCCGCGCTATGAATTCGGTTTCCGCGAGCCCGGTGATCTGATTCAGGCGGTGCGCCAGGCCCCGGTGCCTGCCATCGCTAACGACGAACACGCGAGGATCGCGGATCCCTCTGACGATCTCGAGCGAACGGTCTTTGGAACCGTCATCGACGAGCAGCAAGCGCCAGTCAGCGAGCGTCTGCGCAAAGATCGATCGCACCGCGTCGCCCAACGTGCGCTCGGCGTTGCAGAAGGGGACCCCGATGGTCACACGCACATTCCCCATTTGCTGCGGCCGCCCGATCATGTCGGCGCAGGATTCGGCGAGATGGAGTTGCTCGACCGGCGCCGCGACGAGGATCGCAGGTGCAGCGCAACGGCCATGCTCGTCAGCGTGTAGGCGAGCACCGACGAAAGCGCCAGCCCTTCGGCCGCGAACGCTGGGATCAGATACCACGCGGCTCCAAGGAGGAGCGCCGCGAGCAATGAGTCGTACGCAAACCT
>Ga0066709_100005363_pt1 | contig 10530 bp, 12 predicted proteins | sample GraSoiAngelo_158_FD_79665 | JGI IMG/M metagenome (GOLD analysis project Ga0066709, IMG submission 79665) | Grasslands soil microbial communities from the Angelo Coastal Reserve, California, USA - 14_1009_16_30cm | ecosystem: Environmental > Terrestrial > Soil > Grasslands | place: USA... | reverse complement strand
GCCCGCTCTCGTGCTGCTCGACGCCCGTCTCGGCCGCCGCTTCGCCCGCGGGCGGACCACCCTCACCGCCGCCGTCGACGCCTTCAACCTGCTCAACCGGTCGACCACCCTCCAGGTGACGCGCGACTTCGAGCTGCCGTCCTTCGCCCGGGCCCGTGAGATCCTGCGGCCGCGCATCGTCCGCCTGGGGCTGGAACTGCGTTTCTAGGGAGCGAATGCGGCGCGCTCCGCTCCGCGCTCACAGTCATCAAGCGCACGCGGCCGGGGTGAACCCGTCCGCGTGCGACGAGGGAAACGCTCCGCTGCGCGCGCCGGACGCTCGCGCCGGAGAAGGTCTTCAGCGACCTGCTCGGGCTCTTCTAGCGCAGCTCGAACACGACGGAGACGGTGAACGTCAGCTCCTCGGTCCCGGACTCGACCGGGACTTCCGCCGCACGTGCCTGGGCCATTCCGGCCATCATCGGCACGGGCGGCCGGAACGCGCCGCCTTCCGTGATGCTGATCGCGCGCCCGAGGCCCCGTCCGGCCGCGCGGGCCAGCACCTCCGCCTTCGTGCGCGCGTCGGCGAAGGCGGCCTGCAGGCCGGCGTCGCGCCCGCGCGCCGGATCGGAGACGGCGAAGCTGACCCCGGACACCGTGTTGGCCCCGGCGTCGACGGCGGCCTGCAGCAGCGCTCCCACCGCGGCCGGATCGTCGCGCGTGACCGTGATCGCGTTCGACACCTGATAACCGGTGACCCTGGGCGGCCGGCTGCCCTGGACTTCCTGCTGCGGATAGACCGACACGTGCGAGGTGCGGATCTGCCGATCCTCGGCGCCCAGCCGCTTGAGGGCGGCGACGATGGCCGACGTGCGCGCGTTGTTCTCCTGCAGCGCTCCGGCCACGGTCGTCCCCACCGTCTGCACGCCCACCGTGAAGACGGCCCGGTCGGGCGTCAGCTCGACGCGGCCGGTGCCGCTGACGCTGACCGTCTCGGGCGCCGGCTCCCGGGCCGCCGGCGCCTGGGCAGCGGCGGACGCGGCGAGCAGCATCGTCCCCAGGACGGCCGGGGGGCTGGTTCTCATCGCGGTGGCTCCTTTCGCTCCGGGCGCGGACGCGGCCTTCATCGAGCATACGCCGGGCATGGTAATGTTCAGCGCGAGTGAAAGGGATCATCCTCGCCGGCGGGTCCGGCACGCGCCTCTACCCCCTGACGCTGGCGGTCAGCAAGCAGCTCGTGCCGATCTACGACAAGCCGATGATCTACTACCCGCTCTCCACGCTGATGCTGGCCGGCATCCGCGACATCCTGGTCATCACGACGCCCCACGACCAGGAGAGCTTCCGGCGGCTGCTCGGCGACGGCAGCCCGCTCGGGATCCGCCTCGCCTATGCCGTGCAGCCGCGGCCGGAGGGCCTCGCCCAGGCGTTCGTCATCGGCCGTCGCTTCGTGGGCGCGGACGCGGTGGCCCTGGCCCTGGGCGACAACGTCTTCTACGGCAACGAGCTCACCGAGTCGCTGCGCCGGGCGGCGGCCAAGGGCCGGGGCGCGACCGTCTTCGCCTACCGCGTCCGCGACCCGGAGCGCTACGGGGTCGTGGAGTTCGACGCCAGCGGCCGCGCCATCAGCATCGAGGAGAAGCCGGCCCACCCGCGCTCCTCCTACGCCGTCACCGGTCTCTACTTCTACGACAACAAGGTCCTCGACTTCGCCGCTTCCCTCGAGCCCTCCGCGCGGGGCGAGCTGGAGATCAGCGACGTGAACCGCCTGTACCTCGACCGCGGCGAGCTGCAGGTGGAGACGCTCGGCCGCGGCATGGCCTGGCTCGACACCGGCACGCAGGAGGCGCTGCTCCAGGCCTCCAACTTCATCCAGGCCATCGAGCAGCGGCAGGGGCTGAAGGTCGCCTGTCCGGAGGAGGTGGCCTTCAAGATGGGCTTCATCGGGGCCGAGGACGTCCTGCGCATCGCCGCCTCCATGCGCGGCAACGACTACGGGCACTATCTCGAGAGGATGATCGAGGAAGAGACCTCGCCGCGGTGAGGTTCACCCGGCTCGAGCTGCCCGAGGTGATCCTGGTCGAGCCGGACGTGCACCGAGATCCCCGGGGCTTCTTCCTCGAGACCTACCACCTCGACAAGTACCGGGCCGGCGGCGTGCCTGGCCCGTTCGTCCAGGACAACCATTCGCGCTCCATCCAGGGAACGCTGCGCGGCCTCCACGCCCAGCGCCGTCGACCCCAGGGCAAGCTGGTGCGCGCGGTGGAGGGCGAGATGTTCGACGTGGCGGTGGACATCCGCCGAGACTCGGCGACGTTCGGGCGCTGGGTGGCGGTGCGTCTGTCCGGCGAGAACTTCCATCAGCTCTACGTCCCCCCCGGCTTCGCCCACGGGTTCTGCGTCCTCAGCCGGGTGGTGCACGTCGAGTACAAGTGCACCGAGCTGTACGATCCCGCCGACGAGATCGGCGTGGCCTGGAACGATCCCGACGTCGCGATCGGCTGGCCGGTGCGCGACCCCATCGTCTCCGAGAAGGACCGCCGGCTGCCCCGCCTGCAAGACCTACAGGCGTTGCCTTGAAACGCAGAGGACGCAGAGAAAAACGGAGAGGACGCAGAGACCATGAATTCCAACTCTGCGTCCTCGGACTATTCGGGCCCTTCTCTGCGACCTCTGCGTTTAAGAGCCTTTCTCTCGCCCCTTTTCGGCCGGCAGCGAGTCGTCGGCGCTCCATTCGCTCCACGAGCCGGCATAGAGCGAGCCGGAGAGCCCGGCCAGGTGCAGGGCCAGCAGATCGTGGCAGGCGGTCACGCCCGAGCCGCAATAGACGATGGGCGGGGCGGCCTCCGCGCCCAGATCGGCGTAGCGCTGCCGCAGCTCCGCGGGAGGGCGGAAGACCGGCGGCGGGCCGGCGGTGAGGTTGCCGGCGAAGGGCGCGCTCCGGGCGCCGGGGATGTGGCCGGCGCGAGGATCGATCGGCTCGTGGTCACCGCGGTAGCGCTCGGCCGCGCGGGCGTCGAGGAGAGGACGGGCCGCGTCGCGGGAGAGCACGTCGGCCTTGCCCAGGACGAAGCCGGCCCGGAGGCGCGCCGGGAAGGACGCGGGAGCGACGGAGGGGACGTCCGCCGTGAGCGGGCGGCCTTCGGCGATCCACTTGACGATGCCGCCGTCGAGCACCGCGACGTCGTCGTGCCCGTGGGCGCGGAGGAGGTACCACAGCCGCGCGGCCACCGCTCCCGCCTGGTCGTCATAGGCGACCACGCGCGTTCCGGGACCGATCCCGGCGCCACCCATGACGCGGCTCACCTGCTCCGGCGAGGGCCAGGGGTGGCGGCCCAGCGGGCGGCCGCGCCCGCCGCCGGGTCCGGACAGGTCGGCATCCACGTCGAGGAACACGGCCCCGGGGATGTGGCCGGCGGCGTGGGCTTCGCGCCCCTTCCGCGCCGGGTCGAGATACCAGCGGACGTCGACGACGCGCAGATCAGGCGCGTGCAGGTGGCGCGCCAGCCACTGCGTCGTCACCAGGTCGCGCACGGACTAGAATCTAACCATGCCCAGGCCCGAGCGGCACGTGCTGGTGTGCCTCAACGTGCGGCCGCCGGGCAACCCCAAGGGCTGCTGCGGCGAGAAGGGCTCCGAGGCGGTCTTCGACACGTTGAAGGCGATGGTGAAGGAGCGGGGGCTGGGCGATCGCATCATCGTCAGCCGCACGAACTGCCTCAAGCACTGCAGCCGCGGCGTCACCCTCGCCGTCTACCCCGAGAACGTCTGGTATGCGGGCGTGCGGACCGCGGACCTGGAGGAGATCTTCCAGGCCCACTTGCGTGAGGGGCAGCCGGTCCAGCGCCTTCTGATGCCGGACATACCGTGGGAGTGAGCGGCTCACGGCACGGTCGCCGGTGCTAGAGCGGTGGTAGACGGCTGCCCAGGCTCGCTACGACGGCGATCAGCTCGGCGGGCTGGATGGGCTTGGCGAGGTGGCTCTGGAAGCCGGCGACGAGCGAGTGCACGCGGTCTTCCGTGCGTGAGAAGGAGCTGAGGGCCACCGCGGGCGTCACGCCGCCGGCGTCGGGCGGAAGGGCGCGCACCTTCGACAGCAGGGCGTAGCCGCTCTCGTCGGCCAGCTCCAGGTCGATGACGAGGACGGCCGGACGCTCCCGGGCCACGGTGTCGAGCGCCTCCCGCGCGCTGCAGGCCACCCGCACGTCCGCCCCGGCCTGGCCCAGGATCCCGGCGATGACGTCCCGTACCTCGGCCCCGTGATCGGCGACCAGCACGAGGAGGCCGTCGAGGCGGGGCTCCGCCGCGGAGGCGGAGACGGCCGCCGCCGGCGCGGGCTCGAGGGCCGCCTCCTCCCGAGCCAGGGGGAGGCGCACGGTGAAGACGGCTCCGGTTCCCGCGCTGGCGCTGGACGCCCGCACGGTGCCGCCGTGCAGCTCCACCAGGTGGCGGACGACGGCCAGGCCCAGTCCCAGGCCGCCGTAGGCGCGCGTGTTGGAGGAATCGCCCTGGCGGAACAGCTCGAAGACGTGGGGCAGCACCTCCGGCCGGATGCCGGGACCGGTGTCTTCCACCGTGATCTCGGCGTGCCCGTCCGCCCGGGACAGGCGGACCTGGACGCGCCCGCCCTCGGGCGTGAACTTGATCGCGTTGGAGAGCAGGTTCCACACCACCTGCTGCAGGCGGTCGGCGTCGCCGCTGACGATGCCCGTGGAGGGGTCGAGGACCGGCTGCAGCCGGATGCTCTTGGCGCTCGCCGCCGGGACCAGGCTGTCGATGGCCGCCGCCACCACCGGCGCCAGCTCCACCGGGCGGACGTTGAGACGGAAGCGGGCGGCCATGATCCGCGACATGTCCAGGATGTCGGACACGAGCTGGGCCTGGAGCATCGCGTTGCGGTCGATCGTCTCCAGCCCCCGGGCCACGCTGGCCGGATCGAGCCGGCCCGAGCGGAGCAGGTACACCCAGCCGACGATGGAGGTGAGCGGCGTCCGCAGCTCGTGGGAGAGGGTGGCCAGGAACTCGTCCTTGGCCCGACTGGCCGCCTCCGCTTCGGTGCGCGCCCTCTCGGCCTCGATGAGGAGCCGGTCACGCTCCGACTCGACGCGCTTGCGCTCCGTGATGTCCCGCACGAACGCGCTGAACGTGTGATAGTCGCCCTCCTTGACCGCCACCACCGCCAGCTCGACCGGGACCTGGCTGCCGTCGCGGCGCACCGCCGTGACCTCGACCCGGCGGCCGATGAGCCGGCCCGCGCCGGTCCGGAGGTAGCGCGCCAGGCCCGCCGTGTGGGCGGGCCTCAGGGCGGGAGGGATGATGAGGTCGGCCAGCGGGCGCCCCATCGCCTCCTCGCGCGACCAGCCGAAGATCTGCTCGGCGCGGGGGTTCCAGAACGTGACGCGGCCGGTGGCGTCCATGCTGATGACCGCGTCGAGGGCAGTGTCGAGCACGGCCCGGATGTGGGAGGCGGTCCCGCGCCGGCGGTCGCGCGGCGCCTTCACGTCACCGACGCTCAAGCCGTCTTCGAGCGTCGAGCCGAGGCGGGCCGGCGGAGGCTAACGCGATGCCCCACCGCCGCGTTGAGACGGCCCAGCTCCCGCAGGAAGGACCCCACATCGATCTTGCCGTCGCGGAGGAATTGGTTCACCTCGCGCGCGAACTCGGTGACGACCTCCGGTCGGTTGGAAGCCTCGCGGTGGACGACCGTCCGCTTGTGGAGGCGCCCCTCCCCGATCATCTTCTTGACCAGGCTGACCCGCGACGGGCTCCACAGCCGGTAGCCCTTGCGGTTCCGAGGGGGTTCGGGGATCTTGCTCGCGTACAGCCAGTTGAGCAGCGTTTGCTTGCTGACCTTCAGCTCGTGGGCAACCTCGAGGGTCGTGAGGTACTTCATGGATCGTGGGGAGGCACCCGATGACGTGAATGCGACCTCATTTCGATTCTCGCCCACTGTCGGGGGGCCGTCAATGAAGGGTGGAAGAAAGGCCCCGTCCCATTCCCGGCCCCGGAAATGGCAGAATCCGTGAGGAATAGGAGACGGAGCGGCGGCGTTTCCCTGAGAGGGAGGGCGTGCTGATCCGCGGGGTTGACGCGCGAGCAGAGGTTTGAGGCCGAGGCGCTGCCGCACCTGAAAGCGATCTACGGGACCGCCTACCGCATGAGCGGCAACCCCCATGACGCCGAGGACCTGGTGCAGGAGACCTTCCTCCGAGCCTACCGCGCCTTCGACCGCTACACGCCGGGGACGAACATCCGGGCCTGGCTGCACACGATCCTCTACCGCGTCCGCACCGATGCCTTCCGGCGCTCGCGCCGATCGCCGCAGACCGTGGAGCTGGCGGGCGACGGGCCGGCGGTGCCGCCGCCCCAGGACGCGCTGGCCGCCGGCGGCGAGGACCTCGCGCGAGCCGTCGACGCGCTGCCCGAAGCCTTCCGCGTCGCCGTCGTCCTGCGGGACCTCCAGGACCTCACCTACGAGGAGATCGCGGGCGTCCTCGGCGTGCCCATCGGCACCGTCATGTCGCGCATCCATCGCGGCCGCGCCCTCCTGCGGGCGGCCCTCGGCGGGCGGAAGCGATGAGCTGCGACGCCGAGCGCGTGACCGCCTACGTCGATGAGGCGCTCGCGCCCGCCGAACGCGCGGAGGTGGAGGCCCATCTCGCCGGGTGCCGGGAGTGCCGGGACCAGGCGGACGAGGAGCGCGATCTGCGCGGCCGCCTGCGCGCGCTCGCGGCACCGCCGCCCTCGCCGCAGCTCGAGGCCCGGGTGCGCCGCTCGCTCCGCCCGCGGCCGGGTGCGGCGCGATGGCTGCTCCCCCTGGCCGCCGGCCTGGTGGTCCTCGTCGCGTGGGGCCGCGGAGCGTCGCCCTTCGTGGCGTGGGAGCTGTCACGCGACCACGACCACTGCTTCGGGCAGCGCCGCCTGCCGGCCAGGGTCTGGAGCAGCGACCCTTCGCGCATCAGCGCATGGCTCGAGGGGCAGGGCACCACGGTCCCCGTGATCCCCGACGGCGCCGCCGGCCTCGAGCTGGTCGGCGCGCGCTACTGCACGCTCCTCGACCGCACGGTGGCCCACCTCTACTACACCGGCGGGGACAAGCACCTGTCGCTCTTCGTGGTCCCCGGCCCGGTCCGCTCGACGTCGCGGGAGATGCGGCCGCGGGGCAACTTCGTGCGGCTGATGCGGGTGGGCGGAACCGAGGTGGGCCTCGTCAGCGAGGAGGAGGAAAGCGTGGACGCCTTCGAGCGGGCGCTGTCGACCACCGTCGCCCGGGAGGCCGGGACGTCCTTCGCAGCCGCCCGCTGAGGGTTGACGCTCCGCCGGCCTTCCTGCTACGATTCCGTTCCACCCGTGGGGCTGTGGCGCAGCTGGGAGCGCGCGTGAATGGCATTCACGAGGTCACGGGTTCGATCCCCGTCAGCTCCACCAAACCCAGCAACGACTGCCTATCCGCTGAACGGCGGATTTGTCTATTTCTTGTCTATTTTGGGCGGGAATGCTCTGAACCTGCGTGAACCCGTCTGGAACATGCGCGTTCCCCCGGAGCCCGACGTGGGTACGGTCGGTGCTGCCGCCGAGGTACTTGGCGTACTGTTCCACCGCTCGGACGAGCTCCACGGGAAGCCGGCGGCTCACCGTCTCGAGCTCGACCGCGGCCTTGGGCTGAATGCGACGTCGGGTTACCGGGCCTCCTTCCCCGAAGCCTTCTGCTTCGGCTGGCTGGCCAGGGAGGGGGCAAGCGCTATGCCGCGGCGGCGGCGGAAGTGCAGCTCTCTCCCCGGCGTCACTTGCGACTACGGGAGATCTGCTCCTCGACGCGCGCGCGGGTCTCTTCCCACGTCAGGCCGGGAACACCCGCGACCGCTGCTTGAGCGCGGCGTTCCACTTCGGCAACCCAGGCCTCACTGTCGCGGGTTTCGATGGGGTCGTAGCCCAGGATCTCGGTGAGCCTCAGCACCCACCGGGTGAGCGCGTCTCGCTTCTCCGGAATGTAGTGGTACATGTCGTAGTGCGCACGGGATTTCGGTGCCTCCTTGACAGCATGGTTGAGGACCATATCGGCCACGTGGGGCGCAACGCCCAGTTCGGCCATGTTGGTCTGGACGACGCGGCGCGTGTCGTGGTGCCTCCCGTGCTCGATGCCGGCCGCCTCCAGCACCTTGCTGCTGGCCTTCTGGATCCAGTTGAGCGGCTGGCCGTTTGGTCCGGGAAAGACATAGGGAGAGTTCGGCGCCAGGCCTTTGACCATCTCGAGGAGCTCGATCGCGGGCTGAACGAGCGGCACGAGGTGAGGACGCTTGTTCTTCGTGACGCTCGCCGGGAGGACCAGATACTTCTTCTCGAAGTCGATCCAGGCCCATTGCATCTTGAGCGTCTCGCGGAGGCGATTGGCGGTGTAGAACAGCATGAGCCAGATCGCAGCGATCTGCTGGCGACACTGGCCTGGCGCTGCACCTGGCCGAGGTGGAGGACCCCGGCGGACCGCATCTGGAGAATCTCGTGCTCCACGATCTGCTCGCCTGGCGGGACGCGCGCCTCGACCGCGCCGAGCCGCGCTATTGCCTTGACTATACATAGAAGTCCAATGTATAAAGCTCCTACGTATGGACCTCGGAAAAGATCTCGTCGCCGCGTCGGCGACGCCGCTCGTGCTCGCCATCCTCGCCGAGGGTGAGAGCTATGGCTACGCCATCATCAAGCGCGTCGGCGAGTTGTCGAAAGGGCATCTGCAGTGGACCGACGGCATGCTGTACCCGGTGCTGCACCGGCTGGAGCGGCACGGCCTCGTCGCGTCGCAGTGGAGATCGTCGGAGACCGGCCGCCGCCGGAAGTACTACCGCCTGACGAAGGAAGGACGCACGGAGCTCGAGGCCGAGCGGAAACGGTGGCAGATCGTCGACGCGACGCTGAACCGCATCTGGATGAGGGCCTGCCCCGCATGAGCGCCGCCGCCGACCACCCGCCGCTCGAGGAGCAGATCGGCCAGTGGCGCGCCTATCTGCGCCGGCGCCGCGCCATCACCGGGCCTGACGTCGAGGAGCTCGAAGCGCACTTGCGCGACCAGGTGGGTGCCCTCATCCAGGCGGGGCTGGCGGAGGACGAGGCGTTCCTGATCGCCGTCAAGCGCCTGGGCAGCCTGGACGCCCTCTCGCGCGAGTTCGCGCGGGAGCATTCCGAGCGGCTGTGGAAGCAGCTCGTCATGGCTCCCGACGGCGACGCCGCACCCGCGACGGCCACCCGCATCGAAACGCTCGTCATGCTCGCCCTGGCCGCGGCGGCGGCCGTCGCGATCAAGATTCCCGGGCTCTTCGGCCTGGAGCTTGTCGACCGCAACGGGCCGTTCTATGCGCGCAACGCGAGCCTTTTCGTCCTGCCGTTCGTCACGGCGTACTTCGTCTGGAAGCGCCGGATGGCCCCGCGCCACTGGGTCTGGCTGGCGGTCGCGTTCGTCGCCGCCGCCGTGGTCGTGAACACCTTTCCGTTCGCTCGCGGCACCACCGGCCCCAGCCACACCGAGGCGCTCTGTGCGCTGCACCTGCCCATCGCGCTGGGGCTGGTCGTCGGCATCGCCTACGTGGGCGGCCGTTGGTTCGAGGGCGGCGGCCGCATGAACTTCGTGCGCTTCTCGGGCGAGCTCTTCATCTACTACGTGCTCATCGCGCTCGGCGGCGGCGTGCTCACGGCGTTCACGATCATGATGTTCGAAGCCATCGGCATGAAGGCCGAGTGGATCGCCCAGCAGTGGCTGATCCCGTGCGGCGCCATGGGCGCGGTCATCGTCGGCTCCTGGCTGGTGGAGGCGAAACAGAGCGTCATCGAGAACATGGCGCCCGTGCTCACGCGCCTGTTCACGCCGCTCTTCACCATCGTTCTGCTCGTGTTCCTGGCGACGATGGCCTGGACTCGCCGCCCGATCGACATCCAGCGCAACGTGCTCATTGCGTTCGACCTGCTGCTGGTCGTGGTGGTCGGCCTGGTGCTCTATGCCGCGTCGGCGCGCGATCCCGAGGCGCCGCCGAACCTGTTCGATCGCCTGCAGCTGCTGCTGATCGTGAGCGCCCTCGTCGTCGACACCGTTGCGCTTTTCGCGATCGCCTCACGCATCTCGGAGTTCGGCTTCACGCCCAACCGGGTGGCGGCTCTCGGGGAGAACCTGATCCTGCTGGTCAACCTCGCCTGGTCGGCCTGGCTCTACGCTGCGTTCCTGCGCGGGCGTGGAGCGTTCCGAGCCCTGGAGGCGTGGCAGACCGCGTACCTGCCCGTGTATGCGACCTGGGCCGCGCTCGTCGTCGTGCTGTTCCCGCCGCTGTTCCGATACGTGTAAAGACCTGGCCGCGTCACGAGACGTCACGCCTTTGGGAGTGACGCCGCTGGGCGCGGATGCCGGCGCGTCCCGAGCGGCGGTGCTCCTCGAGGAGGAACTCCGCCAGGAGATCCGCGTCGGCGCGGCGCGGAGAAGTCCGCCGCGCCACCAGCGCGAGAGTGCGCGATGGCGGCCGCGGCGAGAACGGGCGGGCGACGAGCCGGGTGCCCTTGAGGATGCCCGCGTCG
>Ga0066709_100005362_pt1 | contig 10530 bp, 15 predicted proteins | sample GraSoiAngelo_158_FD_79665 | JGI IMG/M metagenome (GOLD analysis project Ga0066709, IMG submission 79665) | Grasslands soil microbial communities from the Angelo Coastal Reserve, California, USA - 14_1009_16_30cm | ecosystem: Environmental > Terrestrial > Soil > Grasslands | place: USA... | reverse complement strand
TCCTCCAATGCGTCCAGACGCACAAGCTTGCCCGGAGCACAAGCCGAATCGGTAATCACCCGTGCGCCCTGAGGACTCACGTTCTCGGTGAACGCCTCAACTTTTGCAATCGGCGATTCGTCCAGGTGCAAAAGCTTTACGACTTCTGTCTTTGCAATGCGCGGCTCCCATCGGCCAGTCGGCACCTGCATCCTATCGCCTCACTGTCGCTGCCTTCTGCGGACGCCGGGGCTAGGCTAGGTAGGGTTCACAGGAAGGTAATGGTTCGCCATCTGGGCATAACCAATCTTGCATATAGTCCCCGCCAGGGGCTAAGGGATATCCGGCGAGCACTTGAATTTTTTGCTGAAAACACCGTCACATTTCTTAGGGTGATTATCTCAGGCGCGCTGTGGAATTGTTGTGAAAAGGCGAACGGAGAGGGCAAGTCCCGGCCGGGGTGCGGGCTTCCACAAAGCTCGCCCTCCGTGGCCATCCGCAAGAGCCGTCGCCTTTCAGCCTCGAAAGTCGCGGTTCCGGTATTGAAAACAAAAGGGGTACTGGGGAAGACTTTCATAAGGTTTCGCGGGCCGCAGGCTCCAAAAGACAAGCGACGGAGTGATCACTCTTGCTTTCGGTCAAATTTCCGTTCCAACGGCCAGGCTTGCTGTACGCGAATGCACTTCGGGGAAGCGATAGGCGCGGAACGCCAGTCTGCTACTTTACATGGTTTCCCGCGGGCCATTATCGTGTCCACCGGATGGCCTCGCTAAACCTTCGGTACGCAGTAACACTGACACTGACACTTCACCCCTGTCGCCTAGAGGCGACAGTCCCCTGCGGACCAATCTATGGATCGGCCCGAACCAACCTCAGGTAGACTACCCCCGCGAGGCACAAGCGACAGATTTCTCCAGGGGCTTTCTGATAGAGAACCCAGGCGGCCAGGCGTTTGAGGGCTGCGACGGGTAAAAGCCTAATTCGCAGGTGTGGCATGGGATACGGACTCATGCTTCTTGTGGCGGGCGGCGCCCTCGCAATAATCGGGCTGGTTCTGTTTTGGACGGAGCCGCTGTTCGTCCTCGGGGCGCTCGAACGGCTCACCCCCAAGATCGTTTATCGCGTCCGAACGCACCTTCCTCTCGTGGCTCTCTCGTTCGATGACGGCCCGCACCCCACCTTCACGCCTCAGGTGTTGGAGATCCTCGAACGGCAAGATGTCAAAGCCACTTTCTTTCTGATTGGAGAACGAGTCCTGCGCCATGCCGATATATTGGCCCGGATCAAGGCCGGAGGGCACGAGGTTGGAAACCATTATGTCCGGAATGCGCCGACCCTCGGCCATTCCGACACCGAATTCGTTCGCAACCTGGAGCAGACCGAAAGAGCGCTCGGCGGCACTGAAGGTTTGAAGTTCTTCCGTCCCCCCGGTGGGGCTGCGTGGTCAACACAGATCAAACTGGCGCGGGAGCGCGGTTATACGTGCGTCCTCGGCTGCGCCTTGGCTGCGCCTACCCGCACGATCCGATGCACCCCCCGGTCTGGTATATTCGGTGGCTTGTCGAGAAAAACCTGGTTCCCGGAGCCATCGTCATCCTTCACGACGGCATCTCGGATGCCAAGCGCAGCCTTCAAGCCCTTCCTCATATTCTTGCCGCGGAACAAAAGAAGGGATTGCGCTTCGTTTCGATCGGCGAATTGATGAAGGCCAGTCGCCTAAAGCAAGAGTAAATCCTCCCCTTTCTACCGCGAGGCCGTTTACAACTCACCGCTCGACGGACGACCCGTCACGCGCCCCTTTTAACGGGGGTTAAACCACTTACGACTTAGAACTTTCGAACTTACGACAGGAAGGAACGGCAGGTGCAGCCCCGCGACGGCGAAACCAGCGCCAAAGCACCAGCAGCGCCGCCAACGCACCCGTCGTATCGAGCAGCGAATCGTAACCCGAAGCGGTCCGGCTCGCCAAGAAACTCTGATGAAACTCGTCGGTAACGGAGTATCCCGCGGCGATAAGCAGCGCGGCGGTTCCCCAGGCCCAGCGCCAACCCGCGCGGCCAGCTCGCACCCCGCGAAACAGCAGCACGCCAAACACAAAATACTCCGTAAAGTGTGCGCACTTGCGGAGGAAGTGATGCATCAAGTCATATTGGCTTTGCGCAAGCCCGGGGATCAGCCAGCGCAGGATCGGCTCGAAGAACCATTTCGTGTGCTCAGCGGAAAAACTATCGGTCGACATCGTGAAGATCACGCCCGACCACACCATCGCCGGCCACCACGCCCAGAACCAGCCGAGCGCTCGCGGCGCGGGGGTGTTCGCGCAGACTTCAGAGAAGCTTGGTGCGGGACGAGGGTTGCGCCAGGGTTGCTGGTCCACGATTACAGTTCAGCTCTTCCGTTTTTTCCCTGCGCGTTTTTAGGCCTTCTCCGTGTCGCGCAGCGCCGCAGAAGAAAGGAGGAATCTTTCAGCCAAAAGGCTAAGTTACAACGAATGACGATATCCGCGAAATGTCAAAACAAGACGCCACGCTCAATCATTTTTCGTGTCATCGCACAGCAAAGCGCCCTCACTCCATGCGATAGTTCGGCGCTTCTTTCGTGATGATGACGTCGTGGACGTGGCTCTCGCGCAGTCCTGCGGCGGTGACGCGAATGAAGCGGCTCTTCTCTTGCAATTCCTTCAGTGTGCTCGCGCCAACATAACCCATTCCGCTGCGCAGCCCGCCCACGAGCTGTTCCGTCAGAGCGCCCAGCGGGCCTTTGTACGGAACCCGTCCTTCCACGCCTTCCGGCACGGACTTGCCTCGTTCGCCGGTATCCTGAACCGTAGCATAGCGATCGGAGCCAGCTTCCATCGCGCCTGTGGAACCCATCCCGCGATACGACTTGAATGTGCGTCCCTGATACAGAATGGTTTCGCCTGGTGACTCTTCCGTTCCGGCAAACAGGCTTCCAATCATCACGCAGGCTGCGCCCGCCGCCAGCGCCTTGGAAATGTCACCCGAATACTTGATTCCTCCATCGGCAATGAGCGGCACGGCCGTGCCTTGCGCTGCCCGCGCTGCTTCTATGATAGCCGTCAATTGCGGCACGCCAGCGCCAGTCACGACGCGCGTGGTGCAAATCGATCCTGGCCCGATGCCGACTTTCAAGCCATCCACGCCCAGGGAGATCAATTCTTTCGTGCCTTCGTACGTCGCCACGTTTCCTGCGATGAGTTGCACGTCCGGAAGACGGTGGCGGATAGCTTTAATCGCCTCCATCACGCGGAAGGAATGGCCGTGCGCCGTGTCAATCGCCAGCACATCCACTTTCGCTTTCGACAATTCCACCGCGCGTTCGAGGAAATCGCCGGTGGCGCCTATGGCGGCGCCGACGCGCAATCTTCCATGTTCGTCTTTCGCTGCACGCGGATACTCCAGTTTTTTCTGGATGTCTTTCACGGTGATGAGGCCCTTCAAATTGAAGTCCTGATCCACGACGAGCAATTTCTCGATGCGGTGTTTTTGCAGAATGCGTTCGGCTTCGTCCAGAGTGGTGCCCACGGGCACGGTCACCAGATTTTCCTTGGTCATCACCGAGCTGACCAGCTGCGAATGAGTTTTTTCGAATCGCAAATCACGATTCGTCAAGATTCCTGTCAGGCGAGACCCGCGGGTCACCGGCAGCCCGGAGATTTTGTATTTGTTCATGATCTCCAGCGCCTGCCGAATCGTGATGTCCGGAGAAATAGTGACCGGGTCGACGATCATGCCGCTTTCCGAGCGCTTCACGCGGTCCACTTCTTCGGCTTGTTTTTCAGCGGGCATGCTGCGGTGCACGATGCCGATGCCACCCTGGCGTGCGATGGCGATCGCCAAGCGGGACTCCGTAACCGTATCCATCGCGGCAGAAGCCAGCGGCACGTGCAACCTCACTTTGCGAGCAAAATTTGTGGTGGTGTCCACTTCCGTCGGCAATACCGTCGAGCGGCCAGGCAAAAGCAGCACGTCATCAAAGGTAAGTGCGTCGGGAATCGAACCGTCGTTCATTCCAGCCTCACGTTCAAGGATTGGCAAGCCGAAAATGACAGCCATAAAGCAACGTAGCCCAGCGGGTGCCCGCTGGGCCGTTACAGGGAACGCAGTAAATCGAAAAAATGCATCACGGGTGAATGTTCCATTCTAGGTTGCGACGCTACCAGGGTCAAGTTTCGAACGGAGTGGGAGTGGCGTGCTAGACTGCTCGGCTGTTACCTGTCGCCTAGAGAAACGGCCACGTGGGTTCCCACCGTAGAGATGCCGGAGTTTTCCATACCACCAAAACTCCGATAGCTTCTCGAAACAGAAGGCAAGCGGTGACCTTGCATCGAGAAGCTCGGGGAAGGATGTGCGGTTCCTCTCGAATCTGCGACGCTCTTCGGGACGGCCAGGAAAAACTCCCTTTGCCGGCTCAAAAATTGGCTACGAGTCGAACGGAGATCCGCCGTTGCCTGAACGCAGGCGAAGAAGTTGTTTTCGGAGAATCGGGCAAGAACTTCAGTGAAATGGGCAAATGCCGGAGCCGCCGGCAAGCTACACTTTCTCATTGCGGCTGACCAAAACGGCTGGTTCATCCGCTGCGAAAGCCACCTCCAAGGAGAAACAATGGAAAAGCGCAAACTTGGTAGAAGCAATTTGGAAGTGTCGGCCATCGGGCTCGGCTGCATGGGAATGAGCTATGGATATGGCCCGGCTGCAGACAAGAAAAAGATGATTTCACTGATGCGGACGGCCGTCGAGCGCGGCGTCACATTCTTCGATACTGCTGAAGCGTACGGCGCAAACGAGGAACTCGTGGGCGAAGCCCTTGCTCCCTTCCGTGAGCAGGTGGTGATCGCCACCAAGTTTGGGTTCAGGATTGATCCTAAGGCGGAACGGGGTTTGGCTGGGCTAGATAGTCGGCCAGAGCACATCCAGGAGGTCGCCGAAGCCTCGCTCAAGCGCCTCAAGACCGACGTCATCGATTTGTTCTATCAGCACCGGGTTGACCCGAACGTGCCAATCGAAGATGTGGCGGGAGCGGTGAAACAGCTAATTCAGGAAGGCAAGGTGAAGCACTTCGGGCTGTCTGAAGCAGGGGTGCAGACGATACGTCGCGCACACAAAGTTCAGCCAGTCACCGCGCGTCAGAGCGAATATTCGCTGTGGTGGAGAACCTGAAGCGGAGGTGTTACCGACGCTCGAAGAGCTCGGGATCGGATTCGTTCCATTTAGCCCTCTTGGAAAAGGCTTCCTTCCGGGAAGATCAACGAAGATACGAAGTTCGATCAGACCGACTTCCGCAACATCGTCCCCCGTTTTACGCCAGAGACTCGGAAGGCAAATCAGGCTTTGGTGGATCTGCTTGGCAAATTCGCCGCACAGAACAAGACGACACCTGCGCAGATCGCACTCGCTTGGCTGCTCGCGCAGAAGCCTTGGGTTGTTCTTATCCCAGGCACCACGAAGCTGGCGCGTCTAGAGGAGAACATCGGAGCCGCTGCAGTCGAGCTAACGCCCGACGATCTCCGCGAAATCGATAGCGCCGCCTTAAACATTAACGTGCAAGGAGCTCGCTACCCGGAAAGGCTGGCGCAGATGACCGGCCGTTAAGCGACGGGCATGCCAACCAGGATTAAATCGAAAATGAAAAAACTACTCTCACTTGGCGTACTGTCCTTGTTTACAGGCCTGAGCACAATTTTCCTCCTGACCTTGTCCGGCAGCCAGGCTCGCCCGGACAGCCAGCGCATCAAGAACCGCCTTATCGGGGGGTGGCGACTGGCCTGGCTCGAAGAGCCGGATGCAAACGGGGAGGTTCACAAAGCTGACTGTACCGGGCTGCTGGTCTATACGCGCGATGGCCACATGTCCGTTCAGGTGATGTATCGCAATCCTCAGCCACGGACTAACGCTGCGCCGGTGCAATATGCGCAAGGCGGTTACGAGGCCTCCTATGGCACCTATGAGATTGATGCAGACGCTCACACTTTCACCTTCCACGTTGAGGGCGCATTGGTGCGGACGCTGCCAGGCAAAGAGCTGACGCGCGTATTCGCATTCTCCGGCAAACAGCTTATCGTGAAGTCGGCGAACCCGAATGAGCACTGGAGAGTTGCTTGGGAGCTTACTAAGCCGCCTCCGCAAATCATCGCGCGCATAACTCCGTGGATTGAATGAGGAGCAAGGCAAAAACGCAAACAAAAAATGCAAGTTGGAAGTCTCGGCTCTCGGGCTCGGCTCCATGGGAATGAGCAGACAAGTGATGGTACGGTGCCGTGATATTGAGGATGTCAGACACGAAAGTGTGAGGAGGACAAACAATGGAAATCAAGAGAGCCGGCTCGCAGCCATCCGGCAAGGGACCGTCAGAGTGGTTCACTGGCACGGTGCGGATCGACCCACTATTTCAGGCGCCTGACCCGGCGCTTGTTCAAGGTGCCAGCGTAACGTTTGAGCCGGGCGCGCGGACTGCGTGGCATACCCATCCACTCGGCCAGACTCTCATCGTCATCGCCGGCTGCGGCTGGGCACGACGCTGGGGAGGACCGATCGAGGAGATCCGGCCCGGCGACGTGGCCTGGTTCTCCCCAGGTGAGAAGCATTGGCACGGCGCCACGCCAACCACGGCCATGACGCACATCGCCATTCAGGAAAAGCTCGACGGTAAGGTTGTGGACTGGATGGAAAAAGTCAGCGACGAACAATACCATAGGGATGCAAAATGAATCACGCGAAACAATCCTAAGCGAGGCAAGGAGTTCACATGTCAGCCCGGAAGGATGCTTTAACAGACCGCCTTTCGCGATCTCGCGAAATCATCATCACGGTGACTGGCAGAAAGTCCGGACGAGCGATCTCCATCCCGGTCTGGTTCGTGTGGAAAGCCGGCAAGCTTTACCTCCTGCCGGTCGAGGGATCAGATACACAGTGGTACAAAAATGTGCTTCAGAACAGCTCGATCCGGATCACTTCGCAAGGTGCGGAGGCTGCATTGATTGCTAGTCCGATCACTGATTCCGCACAGGTGTCGTCCGTGGTCGGGAACTTCCGGGCCAAGTACGGGGCCGGCGACGTGAAGAAGTACTATGCAAAGTTCGACGTTGCCGTTCTCGCCGAAATGCGACGAGCGCCTTCATGATTGCCAAGGAGGTATTCTTCAAGGCGCGAAGACCAACGGCAAAACACCTTATCCTGAGCGCCCGCGCAAGGTTGCAGGGCCAGGCGAGCCAGACACGCCTGAGGTAGCCCGCTCGATTGCTGCGTATGCCCTTGACGATGGCACTTTTGAGCTACGCATTCCTGGATTGCCTGCCAGCCGGTTTTCGCGAACAAATGCGGACGGTGTGCATGCCCTCCAGTTGCCCGCATTGTGCATCATTGCGTGCACCGCGTTGCCAACGCCGTTCCTGGCTGCGGGCTAACTTCTCCCAGCCCATGAAGGTCGAAGAGCTGGCGGAGCTGGTGCACATGAGTGTTTCCTCTATCAAGTCGGTCACCTCGATGAGCCCGCTGCAGTGTCAAAAAGTGCTGCGGCTTCAGGAGGCGAGGCGTCTTATGCCGTCCACGATGATGGACGCGGGCTTTGCAAGTCACCGTGTGGGGTATCTAAGCGCTTCGCAGTTCAGCCGGGAATACAGCCGCTTTTTTGGGGAGTGCGCCAACCAGGGACATGGCCAGATTGCGCCAAGACACTCGACCTCGGGTGTCACCGAGCTAAGGGCGTTGGCATGACAGCACCGGCTCGTCTGCCGGCGCGCTCGTCGGATTGCCGACGAAAAGGGAATGAGCGGCTTCGCGGAGTGTCAGACTTTCCCTGCACTCTTCCACCCTTTGGGAATCAAACGTACAATAGAGTTTTTCTGTGGATACCTTCGCTAGAGAGTTTGCGCCGCATCCGTTGCTGAAGAACGGGCACGCGATGACTTTCGCTGCGGCATTGCTGCCGCGCCGATTCGACATTCCGGCGGCGGAGGCTCGACGTTTTCAGGTGGACAAGGACTCCTCGTTGCTCGGGCATTGTCATTGGCAGCCGGGAAACAGAAAGGAAGCGCCGGTTCTCGTTTTGGTGCATGGGCTGGAAGGCTCGAGTGATTCGAATTACATGCGCGGCATCGCCGAGAAAGCGTTTCATCGCGGGTTTCACGTCGTGCGGTTGAACCAGCGAAGCTGCGGCGGCACCGAAGCGCTTACTCCGACGCTTTACAACTCCGGGATGAGCGGTGATTATCGCGCCGTCTTCGAAGAACTCTCGGAAGGCGAGGGATTCGAACAAGTCTTCTTCGCTGGATACTCGATGGGAGGAAATCTGGTTGCCAAGATGGCGGGTGAACTTGCGGCTGCTGCGCCTCCCGCTCTGCGAGCGGTCTGCGCGGTATGCCCGGCCATAGACCTCGCCACCTGCGCCGACGCGCTCGAACGCTGGGACAACTATCCTTACCAGCGCCACTTCGTTTCCAGTTTGATGTCCCATTATTCGCGGAAGCAAAAACTGTTTCCCTGGCTCTACTCGACCAACGGGCTACCGCCGGTTCATACCGTCCGCCAATTTGACGATTTCATCATCGCTCCACGCTTCGGCTACCGTGATGCTCAGGACTACTACGAAAGTGTCAGCGCCAAGCAGGTTACCGCGCAGATCCGTGTGCCTTTCCTTCTCATCACTGCGCAGGACGACCCTTTTGTGCCGTACTCTTTGTTCCTCGCCGCAAAAGTCGCCGACAATCCGGCGATCCGCCTCATCGCGCCGCCGCACGGCGGGCATTGTGCCTTTATTTCGAAACACGCCGGCCCCGAGCGCTTCTGGGCCGAGCAGCGCATCGTGGATTTCTGTCAGGATCACACTGTTGTCTGAGTGAATCCGCTCTCTTCACTGCGCATGAGCGACACTTTTCTGGCTCATCTGCTCAATACGCCGTGATCCCGGAGGTCAAGGTCGTCTCAGAAACCAGTGACGAACAATAGCTGTAGGTGTAGTCGAAGCGGTCCGGCCCGCTAGTCACACAAGTGCTTGGCTGAATATTCGATTGTTGCGTGCTAGTGAGCGGGACGCTCAAAATTTGCGGCAAGCGTTTTTCCCGAAGCGTCTTGAGCCCACGCCCGCTCCCCAGGTGGTGCCCAAAGCTAGCAGCGTTCCCCAGGGAGGGGGTCCGGCCGACGTATTCCAGGAGTAGTAGTCTGCAGGATTGCTGCAATTGTTCCACCAAGAGCACTGATATACGTGGGAGAAGTAGGTGACGTCGCCCGCCTCCCGCTGCACACCGACAAATTGCAAGGAGTAGAGGGGGTTCCCCGTGCTGTCGAGATATTGCACATATCCGATGTATTCGAAGTGATCGTTTTTGAGATTGCTGCCTTATTGCGCGACGACGCTTTCCGCCATGGAGCTGCAGAGGGGAAAGGAACAACCGCTAGAGAAGTGCCGGAAGTGCTCAAGCCGCTATCGCTAAAGGAGTATAGCTGGGTTCCGCCCATGCTCTCCGTGTAAGAACCGGGAGGTTCCAGGATGCGGCGTTCGTGCTTCCCGTGCAACCGTAATCCTGCGGCAGTGTGGAAGAACCCCGAAGGTGCACGGAGCTCCCGAGAGAGCTCGAGTAACTATAAACGGTATTTCCCTGATAGGACACTTGATAGGTTTGCTTCTGCAGGGGACCATTCACAATGCTGTCCAAGAAGAGTGCGGTGGCGTGTTCCGTGTTGGCGGCGGAAATAGTGATACTGGCGGCCGCCGTGTTGTTGCTTAGGTCCCAATCTCCGCGGACCGGATTCGCCGCCGTCACTTGAATCGAGTGCGTTCCCGCGGTGCTAAACGTGTGGGAGAACTCGCAGGTTACGCCGCCCCCGGCGTCCACGTAGACGCTATTGGCCTGATCCACGTTGGTACCGTCAATGGCCAGGACGCAGGTTGTCGTGGCCCTTGCGTCTCCATTCAACTCCGGGATGCTTGCTCGAATGTTGACCCACCTGCTGGACCATGGCCGTGAGGGAGGGCCAAGTCTTGCACCGGCAAGTCGGGCCGCAGTTTCACCGTCCCATAGACTGTCACCGGATCGTCTTCGGGGAAGCCGGTGAGATAGCTTCGCAGCTGGAGCTGTTCGCCGCGGTGAAGTGACGGCTAGGTGAAGCTGTAGTAGCCCGTGGGCGTCGCGAGATGCCTGAGATATGGTGTGAAGAGCGCTGCCCCGGATGGGGCGAGAGGCCTGAATTGTACGTAGGCGAAACTGCCTGGCGGCGTGGCGCTCGAATCCAGCTTTCCTGTGGTGAGTTCAATGGTGGTGTTGTCCTTGCCGAGGAGGGCGCGGGCGGTCACAGCGGCGGAGCCGTCCCTTCCGGTGGCGTTGGGGATCCCGCTCGCGGCAACGGATGGAACTGCGGATGGCGTAACTAGTCGTATGTATCATACATAGATAGACATATTGTGGCCAGTATGACAGAGGTCTTAGCAAACGATCAGCTTTTTGCGCGTTTTAAGAAAATTTCTTGTGGGTCTGCTACTGGACGTGGTAACGGATCGGAAGATGAAATTTGTCCAAGGTTACAGGCTGCATGCGGT
>Ga0066709_100005361_pt1 | contig 10531 bp, 10 predicted proteins | sample GraSoiAngelo_158_FD_79665 | JGI IMG/M metagenome (GOLD analysis project Ga0066709, IMG submission 79665) | Grasslands soil microbial communities from the Angelo Coastal Reserve, California, USA - 14_1009_16_30cm | ecosystem: Environmental > Terrestrial > Soil > Grasslands | place: USA... | reverse complement strand
GGAGGACGCCGCGGGGCTCTTTTGCATGGATTTTAAGTCGGCGCTACAGGAGCTCCTGCAAGCGGAACACCGGCCTCCCGCCGAGTACCGAGTGGCCGAAGAAAGCGGGCCCGAGCATGAAAAATTATTCACCGTTGAGGTGAAGGCGGGGGAGGGCTCGACCGCGCGGGGCTCGGGGCGAAGCAAGAAAGCTGCCGAACAGCGCGCGGCGGAGCTTCTGCTCGAGCGGCTGGGGAAAAACAGCGACCATCATGACACCGCCTTATAAAAAATCGGCGACGCGAGATACTGTTGAATCGCTGGTCGTGACTGTCATCCTGGCGGTTTTCGGGACCACCTTTGTGCTTCAGGCGTTCAAGATTCCAACCGGCTCGATGGAGGATACGCTCCTCATCGGCGACCACCTGCTGGTAAACAAGGTTGCGTTTGCGTACCAGCCCGGATGGCTCCAGCACGTGCTTCCTTACCGCACGATTCACCGCGACGACGTCCTGGTCTTCAAGTATCCTTATCGCGACGACCAGACACAGGAGCCGGGCGAGCACTTTGTGAAGCGAGTCATCGGAATTCCCGGCGACCGCGTGCGCGTGGCCGAGCGGCACGTTTACGTCAATGGGAAGGCGATCGAGGAGCCGTTTGTCCGGCACGCTATCCCCGCCTCCGAACGCCGGCCCGGCGATGACTTTCCCCCGGCCGACGTCGCCGACATGAGCGGAGCGACCCCGCGCTGGATGGACGAGCTGCCAAGCCACATCCGGAACACCGAGCTCGTCGTCCCACCCGACATGTACTTCGTAATGGGAGACAACCGAGAGCAGAGCTGGGACAGCCGCTTTTGGGGGTTTGCGCCGCGGGAGCTCGTCGCCGGGCGGCCGCTCCTCATTTACTGGTCCTTCGAAACGCGCCGCGACGAATACTTGCGAACCGGCATGTCCGACCGCCTTTACGATATCTGGGACCTGATCGTTCACTTCTTGACGAAGACGCGATGGCGGCGAACGTTCAGGATAGTCCGCTAATGAGAGGATCCTTCCGCCGATACACCCGCTGGTTCATCGCCTGGGCGTCGCTCGTCGCGCTGGGCGGCTGGCTCCTGCCCCCGCTCGTCAATGTGGAGCGATACCGGCGGCGGCTGAAGTCGGAGCTTGAGCAGGAACTCGGCCGGCCAGTGGATTTTGGCGCGGTGTCCGTCCGCCTGCTGCCGCGGCCCGGTTTCTCCATCCAGAATGCAGCCATCGGGGAGGCACCAGGCTTTGGCGACGAGCCCTTCGCGCGGATCGAGCGCATCGAATGCGACGTCCGTTGGAGAAGCCTCTGGCAGTCTCGCTTATCGTTCGACCGACTTCGACTCGAGCATGCCAGCTTCAACCTGGTCCGCAGACCGGAGGGCGGATGGAATGTCGCGAGCCTCATTGGGCGGGAAGCTCCGGCGCGCGGCGGAACGGCCGCCGGTTCTCCTCCGGCGGACGCGGGCGGTCTTTTGCGGCTCGAGTCCGAGGACGCGCGCCTCGATTTTAAAATCGGCGCTGACAAGAAGCCGTTTGCCGTGACCAATGTTGCGGCGCGCCTCGATCTGGATTTCACCCGGGGCAATGTGAATTTCCGTCTGGCGGGCGAACCGATTCGCACGGACATGTCCCTGCCTACACCCGGCCGGGTCGAGCTCGAGGGCGAATGGACGCCAGGGGAGAAACTTTCCGGACCCCTTGCGGCTACGCTTCGAACCGAGGGCGCGCTCCTCTACGACTGGATCCCTCTCTTGACCGGCCGCAACCCGGACCTTTACGGCGTGCTGGATCTCCAGGCTGACCTGCGTGGCTCCATTTACTCGTTTCAGTTTGAGGGCCGAGGGACGCTTCGTCAGCTTCACCGCTCGGAATTGCCTCCTCCCGCCGACGCCATGCCCGCCACACTCTACGCGCGTGGGCAATTCGACGCCCGAGAGGGGGGCCGTGTTGTAGTCGAGAGCGCAGATGCCTCATTCCGCGATTCGATCCTCCACTCGAGCGGCAATGTCGAGCAGGTTTTTAGTGCCCCCCAAATGGATCTGGTCGTGGCCGTTGAACATTCAAGGCTTGAAGACTTTTTCCAGCTCGCGCGCCGCTTTGCGAGCGGTGCCGGCGCGGCCGGACTTTCCGGGCGCCTGGACGGACTGGTCACCGTTCGGGGCCCGTGGCGCGAGCCGCGCCTGGGGGGATTTTTCAAAGCCCAGCAGCCGCGCCTTATTGCAGGCGGAACGACCTTTCCAATGTCCGACCTTGACTTGCGTGTGAATGAAACCGGCATCCGCTTGGCGCCAGTACGGGTAATGGTTGCCCCGCGGGTCGAGCTGGTCGCGGAAGCAGTCTTCCGGCCTCCCGCCCCTCCAACAATGCGTTCGAAACAGATCTCAGCTCCGAGCCCCCCATCCGCAGGTGAGCCCCATGCGTTCGGTCTTCGGGGCCTGCAATACGATTTGACCCTTTCGGCAAAGGCGGTGCCCGTTAGCGATCTAGTGCGATTCAGCCGCTCCCTTGGGATTCGCGCCGCCCGGGAGGTGGACGCGCAAGGCATCGCCACCGCCTCGTTTGGCCTGACGGGAAAGGTCTGGCCGATTACGCCCCCCGCCTGGCACGGGCAAGCGGAATTGCGCGGCACCCGGCTCTTCTTGCCGGGCTTGACCGAGCCTCTCCATCTTCCGCACGCCCGGCTCGAAATCAGTGAAAACAGGATTGTGGTTGATCCCGTCACCGCAGTCATCGGGACCAGTGTATTTACAGGCCGGCTGGAGCATCAGGGCGGCCGGAGCGTCCCGTGGACATTCAACGCGCACACCTCCCAATTGAGTCTCGAGCAAAGCGCGCTCTGGTTCGATGTGCTCGGCCACCGGCCCCCTCTTCCACTGCTGGCGCGCATCCCCGGCATCCGCTCACTCCTGGAGCAGCGGACAGCGGCCTCGAGCCTGTTTGCAGGCCTTAATGCTAGCGGCCGCTTCTCCGTGGCCACCCTCACCTACCATTCCGTCACGCTCACCAATGTGGTGGCCTCGGCGGCTGTATCTGGGCGCACCGTGCAACTGGGAGTGGAAAGCTTCCGGGCCGGAGGCGGCCGAGGCGCTGGTGACATCAGAGTGGATTTGACGGCCTCACCGCCGCGCGTTGTGGTGGACGCCAGATTGAGCGGCGCGGCCATCGCCCCCCTCGCCTTGCGCCTGCCGCCGGAGCTTGGAAAGATGCGAGGAAGTTATTCGGCAGCAGGACATTTTGAGATGCGTGGGCTTACGGCCGGTGAAATCAGCTCGAGCATCCACGGACAAGCCTTCCTGCGGATGCGGAACGTTTCCTTCGGCGGCTTCGACCCGGTGGCAGCGCTGGCAAGGGCCCAGGGCAGGGCGCCCGACCCCACCAGGCCCGACACGATGCTCCGGTCGGCGTCGTTCGTCTTGAGCGTTGAAGACCGGCGCGTCACACTGGCGGAGTCGCCGGTGCTAATTGGGGGAACGGAACTGCGCGTGGGGGGCGTTTACGAGTTCGGAGGCACGGCGGACTTGAGCATCGCGACCGATGCGCGGCGCGTCTGGGACAGTGAGCGAAGTCGAACTGCCGCATCGCGCGGGGCGCAGTCCGCGGGGGAACCCCCGCCGAGCCCGGAAGTACCATCCTTTCACTTGCAGGGGCCATTGAATCGCTTGGCGCCGGTGCGACCAGAGCAGGCATCGCGCCAGGCTCCTTAGCCCGAGCTCTCTTGCATCCAAGCCGAAGGTATGAAACCGCGTGTATCCAACTCGAATCGCTTGCAAGGCCCTATCCTCAAGGGGATCGCACTCCTAAACTGTTTGCTCGTGTTTGTCACCCTCGCCCCAATTTCGTCGTTTCCCGATGTTGAACTCGCCCGCCCAAGCGGGTTGGCCGCGCATAGCGATACCAGAAACTCCGCCACACCCGCCACTTTGGAAGAGAAGATCCAAGTGCTTTCGGACACCGCCTCGCGGCCGGGAGCTCGTTACGATCCGGTGGTTCTGACCGACGACGAGGCCAACGCCTATCTTCGCGACCATGCGCGCGAGTTCCTGCCCCCGGCCGTCCAGAATCTCGCGCTCCACATCGCCTCCGACCACGTCACGGGCACCGCCGAAGTGGACTTCAACCAGCTCAACCAAGGCGCCCAAGCCGCCGACGATTGGACCTCGTCCATCGTCACCTCCCTCTTCAAAGGCAAGCAGCGAGTGACCGCCGATGGAAAGCTCGACACCTCGAATGGCCAGGGAAAGGTCGGGATTGAAAACGTCGCCATCGGGAGCACCTCGATTCCGGATTGGTTGGTCCAAATCCTCCTTGAGAATTACGTCCAGAAACGGTACAACGTGGACTTGAGCAAGCCATTCGCCTTGCCTGACCACGTCACCAAAATAGAACTCGCCCATGGCCGCGCCACCTTCATCCGCAGCCCCAAGAAGGGCCTGTAAGCCCTCTGCTCTGATTTGGTTTAGCGACACCCCCGCGGCGCCCTGCAGAAGAGTCTCGACGAAAATGGGCGACGAATATTCTCGAGTGCGGTTGAAGGGCCGGGGGCGGACTGAGGGGTTCTCCGCCATCTTTTAACTTGCTAAAGCGGCCTGGAGCATGGCTCGGGCGTAACCGACGTTATACGCAAAGCCGACGTAGGAACCCCCGCCGGCGTAGCCCGGCTTGAAGCTCGGAAGGTCGTGGTCGGCGTCGAGCCCGCGGGGGTGTTCGGGATAGACCAGCCGCGGGTATTTCTGGCGCACCAGCTCTTTCATCACCCCAAACATGTCCACTTGCCCCTCGTCGAGGAACACTTCCGTGTACTTCTCGCGCGGGACCTCGACACGCACGTTGCGGAAATGCACGTGATTGATCCGGTCGCGGCTCCCGAAGTAGCGGCACACCTCGATGGGGTCTTCGCCGAGTTCCCGTGTCACGCCGCAGTCGAACGTGATTCCGTTTGACTTGCTCGGAACGATCTCAATCAGCCGCCTCCAACCTTCCAGGCTCGCCATGATCTGCCCTGATCCGCGGCTCGAAGGGGCCGGAGGGTCGTTCGGATGCAGCGCCAGCCGCACACCGCACTCCTCGGCCACCGGCACCACGGCTTTCAGGAAATAGGTAATGTTGCTCCACATCTCATCGAGCGTATGGGCGCCTTCGTTCGGAAGCGGTGGGAGATCCTTGACGCGGCTGTAATCGAACGCCGTCAGCCCCGCGCCCGCCCTCCCCGTCTCCGCGAAGTAGCCCTCGACCAGCCGGTGAGCATAGAAGTTGTACTCGACCACGGGCAGTCCTGCGCGACCAGCGGCCCGGATGGAAGCCCGAACCTTTTCAATTTCCTCGTCGCGCCCGGCCCTTCCATAAATGGCGTTCGTGAACCCGGAAATCATCAGGTTGCCGAGCGTCACGCGGCCGGACTTCAGACGGTCCATGAGGGAGCGGATTTGACTCTCGCTCCAGGGAATCGGCGGGCCTCCCATGAGCACGTGGTTCACGCCCAGTTGCTTCACACGGCGCATGCCGGCATCATCCGGCATGCCGGCCGCGAGGCTGCCTCCGCCTATTTCCAGGCAAATCCTGGGCGAGTCGGGCCCTTCTTCTTGTAGGGTTGGCTCGCCGTCTCCGCGAACCAGGGGCGCAAGAATGGCCGCCGCGCCGACCGCCTTCATCGCTTTCCTTCGAGAAAATGTGTGACTCATGATTTACACCTGCGATTCGGCTGACGTTCGATACCGTCATAGTCTATCCTGCATCCAGGACAGTTCGCGAGCCGCTGCGTGGAGTGGCAAATGGCTGGCTCTGCCGATACAATGAAGGGCTGAGGAGAGCCTTGAAAACCGCCGGAGAGACAAGGAGTGTCGCAACCAATACAGCGAGGGCTGAGCGGGCGGCGGTATAAAATTTATTCCGCCGAGACGGGCGTCAGCTACCAGTATTTCTTCGATGCCCGCTACACGGTGGTCCGGCCGGAAGGGCAAGGGCCCGGAAGCGATTTCGTTTTTGTGGTGACGGCCGACCAGGGAAGGCCTTTGGTGCTGAGGATTTTCCTCTCCGACCGCGCCCTCGAAGCGTGGCGCGCGGCACACGGCCGGAGCCTGGGCCCGAGCGAGCAGTACGCCGCGGCCAAGATGCGCCTGTTCCGCGCCTTCGATGAAGAAGAGCGCCTGCGGGAGCTGGCCCTCGCGCTGATCGTGGATGAAAACAATATCGAAGACCTGCTCGCCCAGCTCGAGCTCGACTGACTTCGAGCCCCGGCGAGTGGCGCGGCGAATTCCCGCGAGGCCCTGGGCAACCTTCGATGCGCGCTTTTAAAAAAATCCTCGTTGTCGTCCTGGTTTTCTACGCGTTTGCCTTGGGCGCGCTCTACAAGGTGATGCGCCAGCCGGCGCTCTTCGGGCAGGTCATGCGGCACGTCCCTGGGCCGGCGATGTTCGTAATCCCGTTCAAGCCACTTTGGTTTGCCGCGCGGGCTGGCAATCTGCGGGTCGGCGACTCGGCGCCCGACTTCGACCTTCCGACCGCCGACAAGAAAGCTCGCGTGCACCTCTCGGAGTTTCGCGGCCAGCGGCCCGTCGTCTTGATCTTCGGCAGCTACACTTGACCGCCCTTCCGCCGGGAGGTTCCCGCGCTCAATAAACTCTATAGCCAGTATAAAGACCGCGCGGCGTTTTACGTGGTGTACATCATGGAGGCACACCCGGTAGACGCGTGGACCGACGACGACAACGGGAAGGCCAAGATCGTGGTCGCAAGCGCCAGGAGCGAAGCCGAGCGCTGCGCCACCGCCGAAACTTGCGTCACCAAACTCTCCGTCCAAATCCCGCCGGTGATTGACGATCTCAACAATTCCACCGAGATTGCCTACACGGGCTGGCCCGACCGGCTCTACGTCATTGACGCCGAAGGGCGCGTCGCCTACAAAAGTAAGCCCGGCCCCTACGGGTTCAAGCCCGGAGAAGTCGAAACTGCTCTGAAGCGGCTGGTTCCAGCGCCGCCGGCGAAGATTGGAAAACTGAACACGGGAACGGGTGCTTCCGCGGCTTCACGTTGGCTGCCGGTTGCGCTGAGGTTTCCGAATGCGCGCGCGAAGCGAGCCACGGTAGGGGTCCACCGTGGACGCGGCGGCAAGCGGCTGAACACTCACATTGCTGCGATACAGAAAAACCGCACTGCTCACGGCAAGAAAGAACGCCTTGATCTGGGGCTATTTGTTTTCGCCGGGTTTCGATGCCGGAGGCATGAGCGCCGGGTTATAGAGTCCGGCGACATGGTGGGCAATTTTTCCGGGTGAGGAATGGGCAGCGTCGAGATTGGTCAGGACCACGACTGTCAGCTTGTCGTCCACGTAGCGGGCGATGTAGGTGGTAAAGCCTTGCCAGGCGCCGCCGTGCTCAATGACCTTGTGGCCGTTCACCTGGTCGATGGCCCAGGCAAAGCCGTAATTCCCCTTATTCGGCTTGCCGTCGTTTAACTGCGCGACGGTCCACATCTGATCGAGGCTCGCCCGCTTCAAGAGTTTCTCCGTGTAAAGCGCGCCGTCCCACTTCGCCAGATCCAGGACATTGAAGTAGAGAGCTCCATCCGATGTGGAATCCATGGTCGGCGAGACCCACTCCTGATTCTTCAGTTCCCCTTTGACCAGCCGATATCCAGCCGAGCGGTTGGGAATGATATCCGCTTCGCTGATGATGCGCGTGCTGGTCATGCCCAGGGGCTTGAAGATGCGCTCTTGTAAGAAGTCCCCGTAAAATTCGCCCGTAACTTTGTGGATCAGGACGCCGAGCAGCACGTAATTCGTGTTGCGGTAGGCCCATTTTTCGCCGGGTTGAAAATCCAAAGGGAAGGTTTCAATGATTTTCACGAGCTCGTCTTCGGTGTAGTCGGCGCGCAGGTTGATGGGCCCGCCGGGCTTGGTCTTTTCGTCCGACTCGTATTCCGCCAAGCCCGAGGTGTGGCTGAGGAGATTCCGCACCTTGATCGGCCGCCAGCTTGCCGGCGACTCGGGAAAATACTTTGTGATGCCGTCGTCGAGCCCCACCTTTCCTTCTTCGACGAGCATCATCACTGCGGTCGCCGTGAATTGCTTGCCCACCGAGCCGGATTGAAAAATGCTCTCCGGCTTCGCGAGCGCGTTGAGTTCGACATTCGACAGGCCGTAGCCCTGCGCCTTGATGATCCGGCCCTCGCGGTAAACTCCCAGCGCGAGCCCCGGAATGTGTTCGCGTGCCATCTCAGCCGCGACGTAGTTGTCAACCAGTTTGGAAGGGCTCGTCTGGTCAGGGGCTGAATTCGTGAGCGCTGCGAAAACGTAGACAAAAACGAGGGCAGAGATTTGCTTCATTGGTAAGTCCTCTAGGCTCCTGGGTGGGCGAGGCCGGGATAGTAGCACAGTTCCACTTTTCAATACCACGTTTCGTTCCCGTGTCTTTTCGCCAGGGTTGTGAATGCGCGCGTTCTCACCCAATTCAGGGCTTCCGAAATCCGAAGGCGCGTACGGGATGGCGTTTTTTGACTTGTGCTGCTTAATCCCATAGAATTCTGGCATGCGGCCGACCCACCTGGGGGTAATCTTGACCATGATGCTCCCCTGCTTGGGCATCGCCGCGGAGAAGCCGCGTGCCGAAGAGGAGCTTGCGGAGGCGCGCAGGCAGGCAGGGGATCAGCACAAGAACATTTTCCTAATCTTCAGCGCTTCGTGGTGCGGACCCTGCAGGCAACTCGAAAGGTTTCTGGAAACTCCCCGGATTGAGACGATTGTGGAAAAACATTTCATTGTCGTCAACCTTGCCGTCGAAGAGAAGCTGGGAAAGAAACCAGAACTTGACACTCCTGGCGGTGAGAAGCTAATGGCTAAGCTGGGCGGGGGAAGCGGCTCCGTACCGTTTTTTGTCTTCCTGAGCTCAGAGGGAGAACCTCTCGTCAATTCCAATCGGCCTGCCAAAGGCATCGCTGGGGGCACGAACATCGGGTATCCGGCCGAACCGGAAGAGATCGATTGGTTCATGGCCATGCTCAAGAAAGGAGCGCCGGCCCTGACCGCTGAGGACGCTCGAGTGCTGGAGTCCTACCTTCGCAGCCCCTAAGCGACCTTTGCCCGCGGGAAGCCAGCAGCGAAGCCCCGAGCACGGATCGATGGCTCAATCGCTCAAAGTCCAAACATCCCTTTCCCCAGCCACTGCCCGCCGTCCACGACCATGACCTCACCGGTGATGAAGTCGGCGTAATCGGAAACCAGGTACGCGGCCGCATGCGCGATTTCGCGAGGCTCGCCGATGCGCCCGCGCGGAACGGTCTTCAGCATGGCGTCACGGATTTCGGGTGCCGCCCAAAGCTGCCCGGCCGCGCCCGAAGTTTCCACCGGGCCGGGCGAGATGGCGTTCGCGCGGATCTTGTAACGCGCCCACTCCACCGCGAGCGTTCTCGTCATCGCAACTACGCCGGCTTTGGCAGACGCGGAATGAATCGTCCCCGGCCCGCCCGTCCAGGCGTAGGCGGCGACAATGTTCAGTATGTTCCCGCCGCGGCCGCTCTTGATCATCGCCTGGCCCGCCGCGCGCGAGCAGTAGAACGTCCCGTTCAGCACGATGTTCACCACAGCGTTCCAGCCGTTAACCGAAAGGTTCTCGGCAGGGCAGACGAAATTCCCGGCGGCGTTGTTGACCAGGATGTCGAGCCGGCCGAAGCGGTGGAGCGCCTGCTGGGTCATCCGCTCAACTTGTTCGGGCACGCGCACGTCGGTTGGAACCGCGAGCACCTCGGCGCCCTTGTCGCGCAACTTTTCGGCTGCGGGCTCGAGGTGCTCCGCGCTTCGGCTCGCAAGGACGAGCTTCGCGCCGAGGCGGGCAAATTCCAAAGCGATGGCAAACCCGATGCCTGTGCCGCCGCCGGTTACAAGCGCCACGCGGTCTCGAAGCGTTCCTTCAGGAAGCATGGTGGATTTCCTTTCCGCCGGCCACGTGAGCGCCGTGCCTCTGGGCTTTGATTGCGAGGTTTCACGCATACGTGCCAAGGCATAAAAAATCGCAAAAGGCTCGAGACGGCGCCCTTTTTGCGCCCCCTCGCAGCGCACGGTTTCCTTTCTACCGGCGGGTGGATTATAGCAGCGGGGGCGGTAGAGGCGCGCACCTCGCCCCCGATGGCAACTGACTGGTCTCGCACAGAGAATATCGGGACTCTGCGCCCTCTGTGCTTGGCAGCTACTTTTGGCGGGAAACGAAGTCGGAGACCGAATGGCTTCAGAGCGTTCAACTCATCGCCGAGGGGAACGCCGTCCGTTCCTCTAAGACCCGTTGCGCGCGCGTCTAGGTTCGCCTATGCTGTCGGCCTCGGAGGGAAAGGAGCAAGGCGATGCGGAAACCGGGCCGGAGAGATTTTTTGAAAGTCGCAGGGGCGTCCGCCGCGGCGGGCCGGGCGTTGGGAATCGAGCCTGCCCGCGCGGACGGCGCACCGGCAGGGAAGACGGTAAGCGATCCCGACGATAGCGCCGAGAAGTATCCGAAGCTTTCCATGATCACTCCCTATTCGCCCGCCAAGCTCGCATTCGC
>Ga0066709_100005359_pt1 | contig 10534 bp, 7 predicted proteins | sample GraSoiAngelo_158_FD_79665 | JGI IMG/M metagenome (GOLD analysis project Ga0066709, IMG submission 79665) | Grasslands soil microbial communities from the Angelo Coastal Reserve, California, USA - 14_1009_16_30cm | ecosystem: Environmental > Terrestrial > Soil > Grasslands | place: USA... | reverse complement strand
GTGCGGCGATGCTCATCGGACTGCCTCCTTCTCGGGCTCGTACCCGGACGCCTGGGTGGTCTCGTCGGCCACCCGCACCCCGTACCGGTAGGCCAGCTCGCCGCCGAGGAACCCCGACACGCTCAACGCGGCCAGGGCCACCGCGGAGAGCGCCAGCGGCCCGCAACCCACCGGGCCCGCGGTGGCGCCGCGGATGAGGAACCCGACGACGTAGGCCACGGTGACCGTCAGGTTGATCGACATGTGCACCAGGCCGATCCGGAACACCCGGGTACCGGTCGGGATCGCCAGCAGGTCGAGGAACCCGACCAGCGCCGCCGCCACCGCGCCGAGCACGCCGATCGCGATCAGCCACCGCGACCCCTGGGCGAGGAACCCCGGATCGCGAACCAGTCGCGAGCCGATGTCAAAGACGAAGCTGGCGATCCAGGCGCCGATGGGTACCGCCACCAGCGCCGGGTGCACCGGATGTCCGTACCGTCCGGCCAGCCCGGTCACCGGCCGTTTCACCTGCTCCAATGCGCGCATGCCGACCCGGTACCCGAGGACCCGTGATTTAAACAATCAAGGCTGGCGAAAATCGGCCGCGGCCGGGGCCGGCTACGCGCGCCGCTGCTAGGTTGCTCGACGTGACCGACACGGTGATCCGCAGGGCGGGCGACGACGACATACCGGCCCTCGCCCGGTTGCGCAGGAGCTGGCTCGAAGAGGAGGAGGGGCCGCACCCGGATCCGGACTTCGAACACCGGTTCGCCGCCTGGTACCTCGACGAGTCGCCGCGCCGCGTCACCTGGCTCGCGGAAGCAGGCGGCGGGCCGGTGGGAACCATGAACCTCGCCGTGGTCACCCGGATGCCCGCGCCGGGCCGCACCCCGCGCCGGTGGGGGTACCTCAACAACGCCTTCGTCCTCGCCGCGCACCGCAACCGCGCAGTGGGCCGGCAACTGCTGGACGCGCTCCTGGGGTACGCCACCGATGAGGGCCTCGCCCGCGTGGTACTGCGCCCGAGCGTCCGGTCGGTCCCGTTCTACGGTCGGGCCGGTTTCGTACCCGCACAAATGCTGATGGTCCGGATGCTGCATGCCGGCGACTGAGACCGGCGACTGAGATCCCCCGGTTGCCCATCCTGATCCGACCACTGACAATCAGTTCAGCCGTGGGCTGGAGGGCTGCCATGCGCCGGATCCTGATTCTTCTGACCGCCATCGCATCGTTCGGCTTCCTGGCCGGCCCGGCTGCCGGCCCGGCCCAGGCAGCGGTCGCCGCCGCGCCGACACCGCCACAGGTGTACGGCGCCTGGCACTGCTCCAACGACGCCTGTCTATGGGGCAGCGTGCGCGACATGACCGACTTCGACCACAACAACCACTGGCTGATCGACCGCGGCGACGGCCGACCGTCGGTGAACCTGGTCGTCTTGAGCTTCGTCAACCCGCTGCGCCTGCTGAACGGGACGACCGACGCGCAGACCCTCAACGGGACACCGCGCGGCATGACCGCCGACATCGTCAACTACTTCACCAGCCACAACGTCCGGGTCATGCTGTCCATCGGTGGCATCACCTATGTCAACGACTGGAACACCGCGCTGTCCACCAACGCCACCCAGCTCGGGCTCAACGCCGCCACCCTGGCCAGCACCCTCCACGTCGGCATCGAGATCGACTACGAGGAGAACAGCAGCCCGAACCTGACCGGACTGCAGGCGTTCATCAACGCGTACCGCGGCCGGCTGCCGTACGACGCGAGCGGTGCGAACCCGGCCGCCCGGCTGACCATCGACGTCGCGGCCGGCGACCGCTGGCTGATCGCGCTGGACCGCAAGGCCACGGCGGACTGGCTGCGTACCGACGTCCCGGTACTCGACTACGCCAACGCGATGGTGCCCTCCCGCCAGCCGAGCAGCGCCACCGACGCCCAGTCGAACTGGCAGGAACACGTCGACGGAAAGTCCAACTACTCGCCGCCGATCCCGCCGCTGGCCCCGGCCAAGTTCACCGGCAGCCTGTTCATCGCCGAGGGCAACAAGGTCCGGCCGGAGTGCACGAACTTCGCCAGCTCGTTGCAGAAGTCGACGGGCCCCTATGTGCAGACCGTCGCGCCCAACGGCGCCGGCAGCACGGCCGGGATGCTCGGGTACATGTTCTGGGCGGCCGAACGACCCTCGACCCGCGGCGTCACCACGACCCCGCCGAACACGTGTGAAGGCGGCGTCGGCGCCGGGGCGAGCGCCTACAGCATCCCGCTGCCGATGCCCGCGCTGCGCCAGAGCTGACCGGGCGGCGCGGGCTGGCGCACCCGCGGCCCAGCGCGCCGGCCGGGCCTACGGCGTCGACCGGTCCTGGGTCGGACGCGGACGAAGGTACCGGTCCTTCTCGTTGACTGCCCGCCACCACAGCGGACAACGGCCGGACCGACGCGGTACCGCGGTCGTGCCGGTAGCGCCTGGGTCCGCGGTTGTCGTCGCCACGGCACACGGGCAGTTGTCTGCGCACATGGCACTCCGCTCCTTCCTCGCCGGGCCCGTCACGGATCGCGAATGGATGAAGTAGCGCCACGGCCGGCCATGGCGTTACCACTGGACCATGACGCCCCAGCGTGCGGGCTCCGCTACGGCGTGTTTCGATCGAAGAAACGCAGGCCAAGGCGTGACGGCACCTCTCGATGCCGCCCACCAAAGGGGTGGTTCCCATGAGGCACAGCAGATGGCCGGGGCGGGGACGGCAGTTGGCGATCGGGGTGAGCGTGATTCTGCTGGGTACCGCCACGGCGTGCTCGGCATCCGGCGGCATGCGGGCCCAGCTTGCCGCCGACCGCGTCGTCGAGCAGCGGGTCGACAACCTGCTCCGGCAGATGACCCTCGCCGAGAAGCTCCAGCAGGTGCAACTGCTACCCGACTTCCTCGTCACCGACAACGACGCGCGCAACGGGCTCGGCAGCGCGTTCAGCATCACCGATCCGGTACGGATCAACCATCTCCAGCACGTGGCCGTCGAGCAGTCCCGGCTGCACATACCGATGCTGTTCGCGTTCGACACGATCCACGGGTACCGGACGGTCTTCCCGATCCCGCTGGGTACCGCGAGCAGCTTCGATCCGCAGGCGGCCACGGACGACGACACGATCGGCGCGCGGGAGTCCGCCGCCGTCGGGCTCAAGCAGATCTACGCCCCGATGGTCGACCTCTCGCACGAGCCGCGATGGGGCCGGATCGCCGAAGGAGCCGGCGAGGATCCGTTCCTCGGCGCCGTCATGGCCGCGGCCCGCGTCCGGGCTGCGCAGGGCAGCGACTACAGCGCACCGGACAAGGTGGTGGCCAGCGTCAAGCACTTCGCCGCGTACGGCCAGCCGGAGGGCGGCCGGGACTACAACACCACCGACATGTCCGAGCAGCGGCTGCGCAACTTCTACCTGCCGCCGTTCAAGGCCGCGGTCGACGCCGGTGTGGGTACCGCGATGTGTTCCTTCAACGCGATCAACGGCGTGCCCGGCTGCGCCAACCACCAGACGCTGACCGACATTCTCAAGGGTGAATGGGGTTTCGACGGCTTCGTCGAGAGCGACTACACGGCCGTGGCCGAGCTGCGCTCCTGCCCGCCGGTGAACCCCGGAAGCAACACGCCGTGGGGCGGGCCGTGCGGGCACGGTGTCGCGGCCGACGGCCCGGACGCCGCGGCGCTCGCGCTCAATGCGGGCGTGGACTCGGAGATGACCAGTACCCTCATCCGCGACTTCGGCGCCCAACTGCTGGCCCAGGGCCGGATCACGATGGCGCGGCTCAACGACGCGGTACGGCGGATCCTGCGGGTGAAGTTCCGCGCCGGGCTGTTCGAGCACCCGTACGTCGACCCGTCGAAGGCCGAGTCCGCGCAACTGCTGCCCGACGCGGTGGCGCTGGCGCGCAAGGACGCGGCCCGCTCGATGGTGCTGCTGAAGAACGACAGCGCGACGCTGCCGCTGGACCCGGCGAAGAACACCGCCGTGATCGGTCCGCTCGGCGACGACGGGCACGCCATGCTCGGGCCGTGGTGGGGCACCGGCCGCGACCAGGACGCGGTCAGCGTGCTCACCGGGATCAAGGCACAGAGCACCGGTACCACCACGTTCGCGCAAGCCTGCACGCTGCCGCACACCGAGCCGCCGCAGTACAACCCGGCCGACGACTGCCCGGCCGGTCCGGGCTTCGACCAGGCCGTCGCCGCGGCCCGGGCGGCCGACCAGGTCGTCCTCGCGCTGGGCGAGTCCCGCGAGATGAGCGGCGAGGCGGCGGCACGCAGCACGATCGACCTGCCCGGCGACCAGCAGCAGCTGATCGACGCGGTCAAGGCGACCGGAAAGCCGTTCGTGGTCGTGCTGTTCAACGGCCGGCCGCTCACGCTGCCGAAGATCGCCGCGTCCGCGCCGGCCATCCTCGAAGCGTGGTTCCCCGGTGTCCAGGCCGGCAACGCGGTCGCCGACGTCCTGTTCGGCAAGGTGAATCCCGGCGGCAAGCTGCCGGTGTCGTTCCCGGTCACCCTGGGCCAGGTACCGATCTACTACAACCACGAGCCCACCGGACGGCCGTGCGACGTCACGCAGAAGTACGACTCGCGGTACCGCGACCTGACCACCTGCGAGCCGCTGTACCCGTTCGGCTACGGGCTCAGCTACACCACCTTCTCGGTCACCAACCTGCGGCTGAGCGCCGCCACCGTCTCCGCCAGGGGTACCGTGACCGCCTCGGTGGACGTGACGAACACCGGCAGCCGCGCCGGTGACGACGTCGTGCAGCTGTACCTGCACGACCCGGTGGCGAGCATCTCCCAGCCGGTACGCCGGTTGCGCGGGTTCCAGCGGGTGACGCTGGCCCCGGGCGCCACGCGGACGCTCACGTTCACCCTCGGCGCGAACGACTTCGGCTTCTACGACAACCGCGGCCGGTTCGTGGTCGAGGCGGGCCGGATCGACGTGTTCGCCGGGGACAGTTCAGTGGGCGGCCTGCAGGGCTCCTTCACCATCCGTTGACGACGTGACGCGGCGCAGCGCGCCGTCGAGCCGGGCCGGGGATCGTCCCCGGCCCGGCTCGCGTGCCGGAGCCGCGGGTCAGAACCCTCCCCGGCAACCGGGAGCGTCCTCGCGGAGGTTCACCGCGGTTCCCCGCAGTACCAGGGTTCCGCCGGTGGGGTTCTGCAGTTCCACGGTCCCGGCCGGATTGATGCACCGGGTGTCGAAGCTGATCTGGCCGACCGCCAGCCCGGCCGCGTTGATGGCGCTGCGCGCGCTCTGGTCGTCGAAGCTGAGCACGTTGGGTACGAAGGTCACCCCGCAGTTGAAGCGGAAGATCTCCCACGCCTGGACCTGGGTGGCGTCGCTGTGGATGACGTCGGTGGTGCGGCCGCCACCGCCCACCGCGGTGAGGAAGTGGCCGTCGATGGTCTGGATGGCGAACCCGTCACCACCGATGCGGATGACGTTGAACCTCTCCCACGCCTGCAGCAGCGTGGCGTTCGAGTGGATGACGTCGGTCTGCAGGCCGCCGCCGTTCACGGCGGTGAGGTAGTTCCCGGTGAGCGTCCTGATGCCCACGTGTACGCCGTCGCCCGCGTCGACGAGCGTGAAGGCCTCCCACGACCGGGCCACGGTCGCGTCGCTGTGGATGACGTCCGACGTCCGCCCGCCACCGCCGACCGCGGTCAGGAAGTTCCCGGTGTTGAACGTCTGGATGGTGCAGGTGGTCGGCGTGGCGAACGCCGCCGCCGACGCGGGCTGGCCCAGCCCGACCACACCGGCGGCGGCGAGCGCGAGCCCCCCGGCCGCGCCGAGCACTCGTCTCAGGTTCATGCATCTCCCCCTGCTGTTGCGGACCTCGGCTCCCGCGGCCGAGCGTCACCCGTAGGGCGTTCCACGCCGTTCACCGGCCGTTCCACGCGATGGAACGGGTTGCGCCGGGATGCATCGACAACTGTCGTTGGTAAGGTAGTCATCGGATGTCCGGGTGCGCGGTCGATAAGGGGTACGGCGATGGAATCTCGGATGAAGCGGGCCTGGCGCGTGGCCTGCGCGGTGTTCGTCCTCACGATGGCAGCCGGCCTCACCGGCGTACCCGCGGCGCACGCCGAGGTGCAGAACCCGCGCCAGGAGTGGCTGCGCAACGCCACGGCCGGGCTGTTCCTGCACTGGGGCATGTTCACCGCCCCGATCCACAAGGACTGCGCGCAGTGGGAGCAGGACGTCACCGCCGGTGGCTGGACCCCCGACTACTGGCTCAACGAGGCCACCAAGCTCGGCGCCTCCTACGTCGTGCTCACCACGTTCCACAGCCGGCTCGGGTACGCCCGGCCCTGGCCGTCGAAGATCCCGGGTAGCTGCGCGACCAAGCGGGACTTCCTCGGCGAGCTGATCCAGGCCGGCAAGGCCAGGAACATCCACGTGCTGCTGTACGTGACCGACGACCCGCAGTGGCACGCCGAGCAGGGGTTCGAGACGCTCGACTCGGCGGCGTTCTCCGCGTACGCCGGGCATCCCGTGGACCTGGACACCCGGCCGGGCTTCGGCGAGTACAGCTACGACCTGTTCTTCGAGGTCATGCAGAACTACCCCGACCTGGGCGGGTTCTGGATCGACAACGACAACGAGTACTGGCTGCAGCACCAGCTCTACGAGCAGATCCGCCAGCTCCGGCCGTCCTACCTGTTGAGCAACAACAACGAGGACACGCCGATCATGGACACGGTCAGCAACGAGCAGAAGACCGGCATGACGCCGTCCTACGACTACCCGGCGGCGGTCACGGTACCCATGCCGCGGCTCACCGAGGCCGACTACAAGCTGCCGACCAACGGGCAGTGGTGGTTCGACGGTACCGATTCGGCGGTCGACACGCGGCTGAGCACCGGCCGGTACATCACCAACGTCGGGTCGTCGATCAAGTCGCTGATGGCCGAAACGGCGATGGTCAACGGGAGGTTCCCGCCGCAGCAGGAGGCGTTCAACAACTTCATGGCCTCCTGGGTACCCCCGATCGCCGAGTCGGTGCGGGGCGTCCAGGGCGGCGGCTACCTGTACGGCGGGATGCAGCCCGGCTTCTGGAACGACGGCGCGCACGGCGTCATCACCGTCAAGCCGGGTACCGGCACCCAGTACGTCCACGTGGTGACCCGGCCGCGGACCGACTACGTCCGGCTGCGCGACAACGGGTACCAGGTGACCTCGGTGACCGACCTGCGCACCGGCGAGCCGATGGCGTTCAACCAGTCCGGCGGCAGCCTGACGATCCTGGGCATCCACAACTGGGACCCGTACGACACCGTGTTCAAGGTGCAGACAGCCGGCCAGCTCGACATCCAGACCGGCGTCACGGCCACCGCGTCGGCGTCGGCGCCCGGCCAGCCGGCCAGCAACCTGGTCGACGGCAGCTACGAGAACTTCTGGGACAGCGGCGGCCAGCTGCCGGTGTCGGTCACCCTGGACCTCGGCCGGCCCAAGCTCGCCAGCTACCTCGCCGTGAACCAGCGCGAGTGGTCGCCGACCCAACCCCGGTCGACCTTCGGCCGCCCCGAGGACTCCGCGCGCATCAAGGACTACCGGGTCTCCGTCAGCCGCGACGCGATCAACTGGACGCAGGTGCGCGCCGGCGCGCTACCCAGCGCGCGGGGCGTGCAGTTCATCGACCTCGGGCTGCAGCTCGCCCGGTACGTCAAGCTGGAGGTGCTCAACACCTGGGCCGGCCCGCAGGCGCCCGCGTTCTTCCACCAGCTGAAGATCGACGAGATCCGGGTGGGCTTCGGGTACCCGCCGGCGAACGGGGCGCCGATGCCGCTGGAGGCGGAGTCCGTGGACACCGCCCGCACCGGCCGGGCACACCTGCAGTCCTGCCTGGCCTGCTCCGGCTCGTACCAGGTCGTCGGGCTCGGCGGCGGTACCCGCAACGCGGTCACCTACGACAACGTCACGGCACCGCAGGACGGCAACTACCGGCTGGAGCTCGACCACACCGCGGCACCGGTACCGGGCGCCTCGCTGTCGGTCAGCGTCAACGGGGCGCCGGCCGTCGCGGTACCGGTCGCCGCCGACAACCCCGACGTGCCGGCCTGGTCGGCGATCGCGGTAGCGCTGCACGCCGGGGCCAACACCGTCACCGTGTCCAGCGACTCGGCCAAGGGACCGGGCCTCGACCGCATCGCGGTCGGCCCGCTGCCGCCGCCGAACTACACACCGATCACCAACCTGACCGTCGTGCCGCACGGCATCCAGTGGGTCGGCCCGGGGCAGCAGTCGATCACCGTGTCCGCGACCCTGCGGCTCGACGTCGACGACGCGCTCGACCAGGTCACCCTGGCACCGACGGTACCGGCCGGGTGGACCCTCTCCGGTGCCCCGGCCACCGCGGCCACGCTGCGACTGGGCCAGACGATCGGGGGTACCTGGACGCTGACCTCACCGGCCGGACAGGACGTGGGTTCGGTCAGCATCCCGGTCACCGGCATGTTCCAGGTACTCGGCCTGGCCAAGAAGGCGACCAGCGCGGTACCGGTGAAGACCCGGCCGGCCGACCGGGTGTTCATGCGCGAGGCGGAGGACTCGCAGAACCAGATCGGCAACGCCGGCCTCACCGGCTGCGGGAAGTGCTCGGGCGGCGAGAAGGTCCGCAACATCGGTGGCGACCCGACCGCCTACGTGCTGTTCCCGAACGTGACCGTGGACCAGGCCGGCCCGTACACGCTGTACCTGGACTACACCGTCAACGGCCCGCACTCGTACTTCGTGTCGGTCAACGGCGGCGCTCCGGTCGAGGTGAAGGTGGACGGCGTCGGCAACTCGACGCCGCAGACCACGCCGGTACCGGTGACACTGCAGGCGGGTACCAACACCATCAAGGTCTACAACGACCAGAGCTCGGCCCCCGACCTGGACCGCATCTCCCTGGGCACCTGACGCGCCCCGCCCGCGAGATCTTGGACGCTCGTACCCCTTGCAGGGGGTGTAAGCGTCCAAGATCTCGCCGTCATGGCCGACCGGCGCCGGGTACCCGGACCGGGAGCGTCAGGATCTGCCCGGTGCGCGGCCCGTCGGCCAGTCGGTCGAGATTCGCGAAGCCGTCGGCCGGGTGCCACTCGACGGTCAGGATGAACAGGGTTCGCCGGTCCGGGCCGCCGAGCATGAGGGCGAACGGCGCGCGGTTGTCGGGAAGTTCGACCTGTTGCAGAATCCCACCGCCCTCGGTGACGCGGACCGGTGAGTACCCGAGGGTGCCGGTCCAGACCGCGCCTTCGGCATCGAGGCAGATGCCGTCCGGGCCCAGCCCCTCGGCGAAGACCCGCCGGTTGGACAGCCCTCCGTCGGCGTCGATGTCGAACGCGCTCAGCCGGCGGGCGAACGACTCCGCGATGATCAACGTGCGGTCGTCCGGGGTGATGGCCATGCCGTTGGGGAACTGGATGTCGCCGGCGACCTGACGTAGTTCGCCGTCCGGTGTGACCAGCTTGATCCAGCCCGGCTTGGGGGCCTCGCCGCCGAGGAAGTCGAAGTCCGCGCCGTTGATGTAGACGTTGCCGCGCCCGTCCACGACGATCTCGTTCGACGGTTGCTCGGCGAGGACGGTCATCGACCCGTCGGGCTCCTGGCGGCGTAGCTTGTCGCCGGTCATGACCAGCCTGCCGTCGGGCAGCCAGTCGATGGACCACCCCATCGGGCGTGACGGGCCAGGGCCGGGCGCCACGACCTCGGACTCCCCGTCGAGGCCAACGGCGACAACCTGCCGGTCGATCCAGTTGCAGAACCACAGGCGGCCCTCGTGCCAGCGTGGTGATTCAGGAATTCCCAGACCGCTCAGCAGTACCTTCGGCTCGGACATGACACCTCCTCGCGTCGGCGGTCTCCGCACCCAACCGTAGGGCCTTCAGCAGCGCAGCGCCGTGCGGGCGAGCAGGTGGTTGTCGGCGAGGACGGCGAGCCAGTAGTTCATCCGCTCGGCGTTGGTCAGATCGCGCCAGTGGCCGAAGAGATCGGTGTCGTGGACCGGAAGCCGGCCCTCGACCTGATGGATCTCCAAGGTGAAGGAGGCGCGTCCGGTACCGCATGCCTCGGTGGCGACCCGCAGGATCTCGGCGAGGCCGGCCGGGCCGTACATCGGGTCCAGGGACCGCCTGCCGTCGACGGCGAACGGGACCGGTACCCGGGTCAGGAAGCTGAAGTGGTCGGCGAGCCCCGGGATGAGCGGGTGCCCGTCGTGCAGGTGGAGATGCACGGTCTTGCCGAGCGGTCCGACGGCCCGCACGAGGTCCAGCACTACCGGCAGCGCGGCGCGGGTCGCGTCCTGCACGTCGGCGACCGACTCCGCGGTGACGGTACCCAGCTCGATGCCGGGACGCGTCACCGCCAGCGCGTCGCGGGCCGCCTGGATGCCCACGTGCCCGATGTCGATGCACACCGACGCGAGTTCCACGTCGGCGATGCGGGCCGCCAGCTCCGCGTACCATGCCGGCCCGAGCCCGACCGCGTACTCCAGGAACACCACCGGCCCGTCGCGCCGTGGGCGGCCCACCTCGCGCAGCGC
>Ga0066709_100005358_pt1 | contig 10534 bp, 8 predicted proteins | sample GraSoiAngelo_158_FD_79665 | JGI IMG/M metagenome (GOLD analysis project Ga0066709, IMG submission 79665) | Grasslands soil microbial communities from the Angelo Coastal Reserve, California, USA - 14_1009_16_30cm | ecosystem: Environmental > Terrestrial > Soil > Grasslands | place: USA... | reverse complement strand
TGGAGTTACATCGATCCTGTCATCCGCGTTCTCGCCTATGCCTCGACAGGCCTTGCATTACGAACCTTGATGACCTCGGAATGGCGCTATTACTCTGGATATTCCAAGTATACCGCGTATGCTATCTTGCTAACGTGGCTGGGCGGATGGACGCTCCTGACCGCTACACGGGTGCGGGGTTTTCGACTACTGGTTCGAGCTTCGCCCCAGATAGTCGCGATCGTGATGGCAATCTGCGCCCTGGCACGATCTTGGACCATACTTTCCGTTCTGATCATCACGGCATTCATTCTGCTCCGGAGCCGCGAGCAGGGGTCTGTCGTATCCGGCGTACGCACCCTGATTATGGTGTGCGTTCTCTGCGCTGTCGTGGGGGCCGTGGTTTACACAACGGTGCCGCAGACTTTGAGCGACAGCGTAAACGGGCTGACCGCCCGCGTAGACAAAGACACCCGCACCGCGCAATACACCGCATTCTTTTCGGTCGTGCCAGTGGCCGACTTGCTCCTTGGGAGAGGGCCGAAAGGCACGTGGTATTGGAAAAACTTCGACGTTGAGTACCAATACTTCGATAACGGGTATCTTTGGATGTTATTCCTAGGCGGCGTTCCGACCCTGCTTTGTTATGTGGCGATCGTCGTGTGGCCCGCGATCCGGGCTCTCCGTTGCGACCCCTTGGGAGCCGACCGTGCGGCGGTGTGTCTCGTCTTGGTGTGGGCGCTGGCTCTTACGGGCCTCAGCACATACACTTTACCGTCGGTCGGGTTCACCAGCTTCTTGGTATCACTTTGGGTGGGCCGCTGCCACTTGATCCTGGCCGAACGCGCTGGGCGCGCACCCAGACGCGCGCAAGTCGTCAGCGTTCCTGCTGCCGCGTGGTAGCCGACGAGGATATGAGGTGAGTCATCTGGGCCGGCGCAGCACGGAAAGGTTAGCGGAACCACATCGACTACGATGTCTGACGCTACTTCAGCCCTACCGAATGGCTCGGCGACTCCCCAGGTGACAATGCGTTGTACTGCGGACCGCAGTGCAGTTTTCAATCCCTTATGCAAAACACCACAAGGTAGTTAGGACATTCAAAGGAGACCTACATGAACAGAAAGGTTTTGGTTACAGGTGCCGGAGGATTCATAGGGCACCATCTTGTCAACTACCTCAAGGCCCGCGGGTATTGGGTGCGAGGCGTGGATATCAAGCACCCTGAGTACGAGGTGACCTCGGCGGACGAGTTTGAATTACTGGATTTGAGGCGGTGGCCTAACTGCCTCCAGGCGGTGCGGGGCGTTGATCAGGTTTACAACCTGGCTGCCAATATGGGCGGCATAGGATTTATCGAGACGCACAAGGCTGAGATTGTGCATGACAACATCTTGATAAACATTCACATGCTTGAGGCCGCGAGGCTGAACGGCATAGAGCGGTACTTATATACTTCGTCCGCATGCATCTATCCGGGGTACAGGCAAAACACAACGGATGTTGCTCCGCTGAAGGAAGAGGATGCGTACCCGGCGGACGCGGAAGACGGATACGGCTGGGAAAAGCTTTATAGCGAGCGGGCTTGCCGACATTACCATGAAGACTATGGCCTGAACACGCATTCTGTACGTTTCCACAACATCTTTGGCCCGAAGGGCTCCTACGACGGCGGTCGGGAAAAATCGCCTGCGGCAATTTGTCGGAAGATTGCTCTTGCCAATCAGAACGATGTAATCGAGGTTTGGGGTGACGGCAACCAGACACGCTCCTATTGCTACATCGATGATTGTGTCGAGGGAATTTATCGGTTGATGCAGTCCGAACACCACGATCCGATCAATCTCGGTCAAGACCGGCTGATCTCGGTTAACGAGCTCGTCGAGATGGTTGCCCGAATTGCCGCCAAAAACATTCACAAACGCTATGATCTGACGAAGCCGCAGGGCGTGCGTGGACGTAACAGCGACAATACCAGGCTGCGGCAAGTGTTGAAATGGGAACCGCAGATCACATTGGAAGAGGGCTTGGAACGTACCTATCGATGGATTTACGATCAGCTCGTCCAAGCGGGCCGTATCTCATCGCCAGAGCCGACTGCCGTGAGGCTGCCTGAAGCACTGCTGCAAGTCTGACGGATCCAACGCTTACATTCAGGACGCTTCACGTGAGTGGTGGTCGAAAAAGTGCAGAACGTGGGCGAACGGGGCGCCACGAGATAAGCAAGGACGAATTCACGGACGGAATGATCGCCATTCCTGCATCTTCAAATCGGACGGATTGCATCAAGCTGCGTCGTAATCGTGAAACCGTCGGGCGGCATGTCATTCGACTCACAACCTTGTGCGTTGGTTGGATCGGTTGTGATTCGCCGGAACATAGTCGGAGGTGAAAGGTGAATGCGTCGTAGCTCTCGGGTTCGAAACTACTTCTGTGGATTGCTGGCTTTGAGTCTGATCGCGTGTGGCCGTGTCCGCCGGGCACGCAGGCGGGCCTTCGAGGGCGGTGCGGTCACAGCAATCTATTTCCACAACCCAAACAAGGACCTGTTTATACGGTGTATCAGATGGCTGGTGAAGCGTGGCTATACTTTCATTTCTGTGAATGAGCTTCTCCAGACCTTGCATCACGGCAAGGTACTCCCTCGAGGCGCCGTATGGCTGTCCTTCGACGACGGTTGCAAGGAGCTTCTGGATGATGTGCTGCCACTCATCCGAAACCATCACATACCGGTTACGCTGTTCATTCCAACCGGCATCATCGCGGGCGACGGGCTGTTTCCATGGCTGCATCAGAAATCATTCTCAGAGCCGCAGGGCGAGAACGGCTCGGTCCACGGTGGCGTTCGTAACGCCCTGACAGTCGCAGAACTGAAACAGGTCACCGCATTCCCCGAGGTGACGATTGGTTCACATACAGTGAGCCATGCCGTCACAACCCATCTGACGGAAGACAAGATTGGCTTTGAGCTCGGAGAGAGTAAACGCGTACTCGAGTCATGGCTCCAAAAAGATATTAAGTGCTTCGCCTATCCAGTGGGCCGGTTCGACGGACGTGAAAAACGGTTCCTCGTGGAGTTCGGATATACTCTAGCGGCGACGACGGAGAACGCTTTCATCACCCCCAAAACGGACCCTTACCTGGTCCCGAGGTTCAGCATTGGCGACGAGATCTCTTTCCCGGAGGCTGTCTGCAATATGGTGGGTGTATGGCGGCCCGCCATCGATCCAATAATAAACTTCCTGCGGCGCTTAAGCAGAATTACCCGTTTTCTGAACGACGCTTCGGGAACTAAACCTTCCGGCAGCAAGCTCCTTACGCTCCTAAGACTAAAGGGCCGCCTCGGTGGTTAATCGGCATGTCCAAAAAGTTATTGTCTTGTTAGGCGGCCAGGAACGTAGCGCAGAGGCGCGGTGTGGCCAGTCTTCGATGACATTGCCCTGGAAACACTCGACTTGCGGTTGTTTATTTCTGACTTGTTTGCTATTATTTTTGTCTGCTGCGAGGCGAAGGCAGAGTGTACCGACAGCGCACTAGCACGAGATTTTTCTACCAGGACCTGCTCAGAAATTTTCCCATGGTGGAGACAACGGAGCGATGTTCATGACCGAAGTGCAAGTTCAGGAGTTCTGGCAAAACCATTCCTGCGGTGAGACGCTCGTGGGGGGGCTGCACGCCACCGACGACGCCGCGTTTGAAAAGTTTTTCAATCTGTACGACCAGTTCCGCTTTGGCGAATCTCCGCAGCTTCTCACAAACCTGGATCGTATTAACTTTTCCGGCAAGAGGACGCTGGAAATCGGACTGGGACAAGGCGCCGATTCGGAACAGTTGATCAGGCGCGGGGCGATTTGGTCAGGTTTGGATCTAACAGAAGAGTCCGTCAGACGCGTGCGAAAGCGTCTGGAGTTGCGCGGACTACCCTACGAGCACCTGAAGTGCGGTACAGCACTTGCAATTCCGTTTCCCACAGCCTCTTTCGACATCGTGTACTCCTATGGCGTGCTACACCACATCCCCGAAGTCGGACTTGCACAACGCGAGATCGCAAGGGTACTGAAGCCCGGAGGCGAACTGATTGTCATGCTTTATGCCAAATGGTCGCTCAACTACCTGGTTTCGATTGCGACACTGCGGCGCCTGGGGCTGATCTACATGTACTATCGGGGCATCAAGGGTAGGGGTAAGTTAGCGGGCCATCTTGAGAACGCACGCAGAATGGGACTTTGGAACTACCTACGGCTCAAGAATTTCATCCATGCCAACACGGACGGTCCGCTAAATCCGTATTCAAAGGTCTATGATGTGGAGGAAGTGCGCCGCGTATTTACAAGTTTTGAGTTGACGAAAGCCTATAAGGTTTTCATGCACGCGCCGCCCCTGCCTACACCCATTGTCCACGCCCTGCCGGGGGAGAGTCTGCTTGGCTGGCATCTGTGGGTGCATCTGAGGCCGCGGAAGTCTTCGTTTACGGAGGCTTAGACGCCAAGATAGCATCACCTGGTCTCGTCGGCGGGTCCGGATTTCGCCTGAGCAAGATCCGACGCTCAACCTGCGACCCCAGCGCCCTCGACAGGATAACGAAACACAACCGGAAGCCTCACCCAGTTAACTTTAGACAACTAAGCATAGCAATCGGTGCCCTTGGGAGGACAAAAAAGGGAAGGGTTGTGCCGTGGCAGAGGAAGACACGTGAGGACAAAAAAATTCAAGCGAATCAGCAACTGGAAGCCCTCAAACGTGCACAACCAAACGCGGCGGCTGCATTTTTCGGCATCCCATGAAGACGCCACCGTCTCGTCTGCCCTCGTACAGATTTTTGGCATTCTTCTTGCACAAAGACTAGAACGAAGCTTCATCGGTCGCGCTTCCTCTCAAGAAGCGCTTCGATGGGCCAGAAAGGGAGTAACGCTCCACCAGGCTACAAGCGCCCTGTAAGTGGCATGCCGGAGGTTTCTCCTGACAAGAGCGAGGACTGAGGATTAAGTCTGTTCTATGACCGATTACCAGGTAATTTGCGTGTGCGGTGGGATTGGGTTCCCGATAATCGGAAGCGCCAAGAGGATCATCAATGTCGGAAAGGCGCTGCAAGCAGCCGGGATCGGTTTTCGGGTGCTGCACTGCGGCCCAAGCCCGGTTCCCAGCAACACGCAAACCTCCGGCATTTATCGGGGTATTCCCTTCGAATACACGACCTGGCTGAGGAGGCCAGCAAACACTCTTCTTCGCCTGCTCGTATATCTGAGGGCCGTCGCGGGTCTGACATGGCAACTGTGCAGGGTCAGGCCAATGCGGCGCCGAACCGCGGTGTATCTGTTTGTCATGGAGGGTCCTCTCGTTATCTATACAGGAATCCTCTGCAGATTGCTGGGCATCCCCTTGGTGCAAGAAATGAATGAATGGTTCCCAGCATTCAGGCGTTCCGCGTTGTTGGACTGGCTCTACCGGAGGCCGATTTTTTCAATGGCAACGGGCATGCTGGTAATATCCAAGTTGATCGAACGCCGCGTGCAGGAGCTATCAAAAACAGCAAATCCGCGTCTGTCGATTCACTTGCTACCCTCCATCGTCGACAGCGAACGGTTTGTAACCGCATTGCCCGTTAGAGAAGATGCGACAGAGACTGTCCCCCACTTCCTTTGGTGTGGAGTGAGCTACACCCAAGATGTCCTTTTTCTCGTCCGCGCGCTTGCTTTGGCGAACCGCGCAGGACATCGATGCAATCTGCGCATCATAAGTGCCACTTTTGAGGATTGGACGCCCCGGACGATTCTGGACTATGCGGCGGAGCAGGGCCTGCCACCTGACGCTATTCATTTCAAGGTCGGCCTGGACGACAGCGCTCTTGAATCCTGTTATAAATCTGCAGCCGCACACCTGCTTCCAATGTGGGATGACGACAAGTCTCGAACAAGAATGCCCAACAAACTCGCTGAGTATCTCGCTTCCGGTAGGCCGGTGATCGCAAGCGCAGTTGGAGACCTCGCCGATTTTCTCGTGGACGGCGTCAACGCGTACATAGGGCAGCCGGGCAACGAGCGCGACTTTGCAAATAGCATGATCTCCGTCCTGCAGGATCCAATCCGGGCGAACCGGATCGGCGAGGCGGGGCAACGGACCTGCATTGAACGCTTGGATTATCGATTCCAGATAGGCAGCCTGTCGAAGTTTTTCATTCGATGTATCGAATGTGGTAAAAAGGCCAGCCGCAGCCTAGCTGACCGAGTCCCGAGCACTGGTAGTGATGTCGGATAAGTTAGCGCTGTGGATCACCAAATTGCGGGTTGGCGAAGTCCGTTGGCGGCGCTTCTGAGTTTAACCTATGGTCTTTGTGACATTCTGTCAGTACGCGATGGCGATTATTTCGAAGCAATGTAACAAGCCGCATCTTCGCTACTAGCCGCGACCGCATAAACAAAATATGCTCTTCCTGACGTTCAGTGCAGGACATGTAGGCCCTACTCTCGAGCGTTAGCAACCGGACTCGACGTTTCACCATCACAGACCTAAGGTGTCAATATCCTCGTGCGTGTAGCTCTTCTTCAGATCAACCCAACCGCAGGCGACCTCGGCGGAAACGCGTCGCTGATCAGTCGCGGCGCGCGCGCCGCCCAGACTCAGGGAGCAGACCTGGTCGTGACGCCCGAACTGGCGCTGATGGGATATCTCCCGCGCGACCTCCTCATGAATTCGGGATTCGTACAGCGCAGTTGCCAGACGCTCACGCGCATGGCGGTCGAACTGAAAGATGCACCGCCGCTGCTGGTTGGGGTCGCCACACCCAATCCCACGGATATGGGTCGCCCGCTGTTCAACAGTGCCGTGCTGCTGAAAGACGGCTCCGTCGGCCCTGTATTTCATAAGACACTTCTGCCCACCTACGACGTTTTCGACGAGGACCGCTACTTCGAACCCGCATGCGGCCCCCAGATTCTGGAGCTGAATGGCTGCCGCCTGGGAATCAGTATTTGCGAAGACTTGTGGAACGACCGCGATTTCTGGGAGCGCCGCCGTTATCACCAGGACCCGGTTGAGGTGCTGGCGGATGCAGGTGCCGAGGCCATCATCAATCTGTCGGCTTCGCCCTTTACTGTCGGCAAGCAGAAACTGCGCGAGAAGATGTTCGCGCACACGGCCGAGAAATATGGGTTGCCGGTGGTCTGGGTCAACCAGGTGGGCGCCAACGACGACCTCATCTTCGATGGCCGTAGCGGCGCGTGGGACCGTCGCGGCCAACTGTTTGCGCGCGCCATGGGTTTCGCCCAAGACCTGGTGATGGCCGACCTTTCCGCCGGAACCGGCACGATCACCGAAGACGATTTCGGTCCCGAAGCCGAGGTCTGGCATGCCCTGGTGTTGGGCGTGAGGGACTACGCCCGCAAAACCGGGTTCACCAAAGTGTTGCTGGGGATTTCTGGCGGAATCGATTCCGCACTGACAGCAGCAATCGCCGCCGAAGCCATGGGTCCGGAAAACGTGCTCGGCGTGCTAATGCCCTCAGTCTACTCGTCGGCCGGTAGCGTGGATGACTCCACCGAGTTGGCAAGTAACCTCGGGATCAAGACGCTGGTGCTGCCGATCTCAGGAATCATGAAGACCTACGACGAGACGCTGGCTGGCGCGTTTAACGGCTTCCCGGCAGATGTAACCGAGGAGAACATTCAATCTCGCATCCGCGGCAATCTGCTCATGGCGCTTTCCAATAAATTCGGATCGTTGCTGTTAACCACGGGCAACAAATCCGAGCTGGCTGTGGGCTACTGCACGCTTTACGGCGACATGAACGGCGGGCTGGCTGTGATTGCTGATCTGCCGAAGATGATGGTGTATCGCGTGGCGCGCTGGCGTAACCAGCGGAAGCCGGACCTGCCGGAGGCGATTCTCACGAAGGCTCCCTCCGCCGAACTGCGGCCAGGCCAAACCGACCAGGACAGCCTTCCGTGCTACGACCTTCTCGACCAGATTCTGGAGCTCCACATCGAGCAGTCGCAATCGGCCGAAGCGATCATCGCCCAGGGGTTCGACGAGCAGACCGTCCGGCGCGTCCTCCGTCTGGTCCGTGGGGCCGAGTTCAAGCGTAAGCAGGCTGCCCCGGTGCTCAAGGTGACTTCGCGCGCATTCGGGACGGGTTGGCGGATGCCTATCGTGCGTGGGGAGTGAGCCCGAGCGTTGGGTGCTTCGATCGCGCGGATGCGGTTCTTAGAATTGCTCCGGTACTTATCCAAATCAGAAAATTTAGGAGGGTTTAACGATGTCCATTACTCTGGCTCCCACTCAACGCCGAGATATCAAGCACACGACCGTTGCGATCAAACGAGTTTCGGTTGTGGGACTGGGAAAGCTTGGCTCCCCGATTGTCGCCAGCTTTGCGTCGCACGGCTACGAAACCATCGGTCTCGACATCAATTCCGATTTCGTACAGGCGCTGGCGGTGCACCGCGCACCCGTCAAGGAAACCGGTCTGCAGGAGCTCATCGAGAAGAATAAGGAACGGATCTTTGCGACTTCGGATTGGAACGAACTGGTTTCGTGTAGCGACGCATCATTCCTCGTGGTGCCGACCCCGAGTGATCCCGACGGGGGGTTCTCGAACCGCTTCGTTTTGGATGCCTGCGAAAAGCTCGGCGCGGCGCTCAGGCACAAAAAAGCTTTTCATGTAATCATCGTCGTGAGCACCCTAATGCCGGGGTCTTCCGACAGAGAGATTATCCCGGCCATTGAACGAGCATCAGGCAAGAAGGCCGGGAAAGGCTTCGGCTACTGTTACAGCCCGACACTTATAGCCTTGGGGAGCGTCATCCAGAACTTCTTGCACCCCGATCTCGTCATGATCGGAGAGAGCGACCCGCGGTCGGGCGAAATGCTTGAATCGTTCTATCGAACCGTGGTGGGCGAACGCCCTGCAATCCATCGCGTGAATCCCGCAGAAGCGGAACTGGCAAAAATTTCCATCAACACGTTCGTTACGACGAAGATTTCCTTCGCCAACATGTTGGGGATGGTAGCGGAAGGGCTGGGAGGCGTGAACGTAGATCGCGTGACAAAGATTCTGGGGAGCGATTCACGGATAGGGCCGAAATATCTCACCGCGGGTGGCAGCTACGGCGGACCTTGCTTCCCGCGTGATAATCGCGCCTTTTCACGAGTGGCGGAATTGGCAGGAGTTGAAACTCATATTCCACAGGCGACTGATGCGACCAATCGGAAGCAGATTACGAACATCGCCCGGAGGGTGGAGGAAGTGCTCGGAGGCGTCCCGGGACCGGTCGGCATCGTGGGCGTGGCGTACAAACTGGACACGGATGTCGTCGAAGAGGCTATGGGCATGCATCTGGCATCCCTACTTGCTCAACACGGCTTCCGGGTAATCGTATATGATCCGTTGGCAATCGGGTCCGCCCGGAAGGCGCTTGGCGATAGTGTCGATTACGCAGATTCCTTGGCAGAGTGTTTCCAGAAGACCCGCGCAGTCATCATTACGAATCCTTACCGTTCCATAGCGGTAGAGATCACGCCGGAAATGGCGAGAGGCAAGACAATCATCGATTGCTGGCGAGTCTTGCCGGACAGCCGGAGCGATGAATGGCCTGACCGCGTTGACCGCCGCGAAAGGAAGATCCACAATGGCCACGCCAGAGCACCACAACACGCCACCAATAGCCACATGCGTGTCACCGGTGCCGGCGGTGACGATCGAGTCGCACCCAATGAGCAATCCCGCCAGAGCACATCTGACGGAATAGAAGATGCGCTTTAAACCGGTGGCGGAGACGTATCATTCGGCGTATATAGCGGGGGTTCCGCAAGTATCAACGGCCTCGGGTTGCAATTTTCGTCATCCGGCGTCGCCGACTAAGGCCCGCTATTTCAGACGCGATCGTTCAGCTGCCTGACGCAGGTTCGTCAAAGAAGTAACTAGAGACTTTCGGAACAAAGCAAGGATCGGGACCGCTATGCTCTCGACAATCTTTTTAGCTGCTTGTTCATTCATCTTGTCCTTTCTGCTCACGCCACTGCTGCGAGACCTCGCATTGCGGCGGGGCTGGGTCGATAAGCCTGACAACAAGCGCAAAGTACACCCGGTGCCCATCCCGCGAATAGGCGGCGTTCCGATCGTGCTCGCCTATGTGGGATCCTTTGGCATCCTCCTGCTCACAAGCCTGGACGGTAGTCTCGCCGTCCAACAGGCTTTTCCTCTGGTCTGGAAACTGCTGCCGGCGGCCGTGCTTGTCTTTACGATTGGCTTGATCGACGATCTGCGGGGCCTGAAGCCGTGGCAGAAACTACTGGGCGAAACGATCGCCGCCGGCCTCGCCATTTACGGCGGAATCCACATCCAGAGTTTCATCGGTTTCGGAGTCGAAGGTTTTCTGGACGTGCCGCTCACGATCATCTGGCTGGTCGGTTGCACCAATGCGTTCAACCTTATCGACGGGGTGGATGGGCTGGCCAGTGGCCTGGGCCTCCTCGCCTCGCTGACAACGTTAATAGCCGGTCTTCTACACGGCGATGCCGGTCTCGTCATTGCGACGGCGCCCCTCGCGGGCGCCCTCCT
>Ga0066709_100005355_pt1 | contig 10536 bp, 5 predicted proteins | sample GraSoiAngelo_158_FD_79665 | JGI IMG/M metagenome (GOLD analysis project Ga0066709, IMG submission 79665) | Grasslands soil microbial communities from the Angelo Coastal Reserve, California, USA - 14_1009_16_30cm | ecosystem: Environmental > Terrestrial > Soil > Grasslands | place: USA... | reverse complement strand
GCCACAATGTTGATCATGTCTTCCGCCGTCAGTTTCGCGACGACGGGTTTCATCAGATCTGTCCATTCGCCTTTGCGGGCGCTGACCTGCATGTCATAGAGCTGGCGGACCAGATAGCTGGGGGAACGGCCAGCGATTCCGGGAACCGGGCCGAGTCCCTGCAGGTTCGCTCCGTGACAAACAGCGCATTGTGTCGTCTTACCGGCACCGTTCGTGACAAGCGCTTCACCTTTCTTGATACTGCCGGGAGGCACGTATGCGATAAAGCCGGAATGCGAATTCCGTAGCATTTCCGTGTCCTCGGTTTTTTCCGGGGTTTCAATAATGCGCTGTCCAATCGGTTCCTTTCCGGCTTGGGCTCCTTCTTCGACCAGGAACATTCCACCGGCGATGCGCGTCTTCGGCACGGTATCGGTCTCGACAACGCGAATCCACGGGCTCCACTTTATCGCTCCGAAGTACTGGGCGGCCTGCTTGATTTCGTCGTCGGTCATGTTTTTCGCGAACGAGATCATGCGGTTCGTGTTGGCCTTTCTCGTATCCGAGCTCTTTCTTTTGTCATTCTTGAAGTCCATCATCGTCTGGACAAAATACGAGTAAGGCAAACCGGAAACACCAGCGTTTTCCGGACGGCCTTTGCCGTTCGGATAATGACAGAGGCTGCATGCGGCGACCATTTGATCTCTCTTGCCATGCGCGACCACGTCGGGCATTTGTGGGTGATCACCCGGGAACCAATCCGCCGGACCATACTGATCTCGAATCTGATTCAGCATGAAAGAGAACTGGCTGCCCGGCAGTCTATGCATCGTCGTGTCTGGAGGGGGTGGAGCCGCAGGCGCTGCAGGTGGTGCTGGAGCAGCTGCCCCGGGAGTCAGGGGTGTCGCAAAGCCAAATGCCCATGGAGGCGGCACGGAATTGGATCCAGACTGTGGAGCGGCAACCACTCCGGCCGCGACAACCAACGCTAACGCAATCGTCAATACGGCGAAATTCCTCATGTGGGGTCTCCTCCGTTTAATAGATGACAGATGACAATTGAACATTGAACAATGAACATTTAAATGCTTTGTCATTGTTCAATGTTCAATTGTCAATTGTCATTTAGCTACAGATACATACACCTTGACCATGGCTTATGTCCATGTATTAATGGGCGACCGTTCATCAGACGAGCGGAACTATCACGATGATTGTCCTCCGTGGTGATGGCATCGCAGCTTTGACCTGTGGATATCTGTTCCAGAGCGCCGGTGTCGAGGTGTCCATCGAACGCGCTGCTCGGACCTATGTGCCCGCACTAATGTTGAGTGTTTCTTCACAAGCTCTTTTCCGCGATATCCTGCATTTGCAGGATGCTTTCTCGAGCTTGCCGCGAATTCAAAAACGGGTGGTGAAATGGGGACCGCGGCCGGAACCCGTCGTGCTTCCCCACTCTGCAGTGATTGCCTCCGAGCAGTTCCTTCTAGAGATGGTGGCGCCGAAATTATTCCACGTAAATGCAAGTTCAGACGATGCGGCGGATTGGATAATCATTTCTTCCCGGCCTCTGCCAGAATCCGTCATTGAGTGTGGGTTTGGATCGCAAATCGCGACAGTCGCTCCGGTGCAACTTGAAAAGGGCTCGGATTCCAGGACGTGCTGGATCGAATCACTTGAGGATGGCTGGCTTTTCTTGATGCCGGATGCGCCCGGTTCGGGCTGGTTGATATCTGTCGGTGGTTCGCTGAGTACAAACCTGGAGAGCAGCCGGATGATCGCGAGTCAGATTCGAGGATTGGGCAATCCGACGCGTGAATTTCCGTCATACCCGCGAATCACTTGGCCTCTTTGTGGAGAGCATTGGCTTGCTTGCGGAGCCGCGGCGTTGGCCTTCGATCCGCTTTGTGGCGACGGTACCGGCCACGCGATTCGCGAAGCGATTCTGGCATCAGCCGTCGTGCGTGCCGCTGCCAGAGGCACAAACGTGGACGCGTTAATAGCTCACTATCAAGCACGACTGGTGGCTGGGTTCAAGCGCCACCTCGCCGTTTGTCTCGAGTTTTATCAATCGGGTGGAGTGGGACCGTGGTGGGATTCCATATCGGAGTCTTTGAAAGAGGGCCTGACATGGTGCGAGCACCAATTGAGCAGCGCAGGAGAGTTCCGTTACCGGCTACGTGGGCTCGAACTCGAAGAAGTTCGGGGGGCGCACACCTGAACTCCCGGATTACAGAATTCCGGAGTCCAGGTGTGCGCCCCCCGCGCGGGCTAAGAATTCTCGATATGCAACGGCCGGCGCGTGCGATTCCATGACACGAACAAGCAATCCGGTGCAGTTCGCGATGGCGAAACTGACTCCGTGAAGATTAAATTCCCGAGGCACGCCTGGTATCGAGCGGGGATACGGCGACGCTAGGAAGATTCCATTCCGAAACCTGCAGGCCTTGCGATCGCACTCCGCGTCGGCGTCAACGCCGATTGCTCCTTCCATCATTCCGGGCAGCATGTTGGCGGCGCTTACGACAAAGACTCTCTGGGAATGGGCCCGCCGCAGAAAGTCTTCAAAACGGGGCCGATGCTGCTCATTCGTTGTCCCGATGCTTAGATTCACGACCTGGATTCCGTGCTCCAAACACCAATTGAGACCACGCATCAGAGTTTCTATATCGGCGCTCAGTCTTCGGTCGAAGATCCGGATGGCGTAAAGTTCGGCTGTAGGAGCTTTCTCACGAATCACGCCGGCGACCGCTGTGCCGTGTCCAATTCGATCCACGAAATCCGGGCTTTCGCCTTCCGCGTGGAAGAAGACACCACGCATGACTCGCCCGACGTGTGGATGATCCGGGTTAATCCCGCTATCGACGATGCCGACGCGAACGCTCATTGCGACTTTGCAAACGCTTCCTCGCTGATCTTACCTCCTTCGAGCGTGATGACTTGAGCGGCAATGGAAGCTAGTGAGTGGCGATGTGTAATGACAATGGCGGTCCGGCCACGCAAGGCTGTTGCGAGTGAGTCCACAATCTCACGCTCGGTTTCGACGTCAAGTGCCGCAGTAGGTTCGTCCAGCACCAGTACGGAAGGATTCCGTAATAACGCGCGGGCAAGCGTGATCCGCTGCCGCTCGCCCGCGGATAGGGTGAGCCCGCGTTCGCCCACAATCGTATCGTATTGCTGCGGCAGCGCCAGAATGCGTTCGTGAATTGCGGCTGCTTTCGCCGCCGTGATGATGTCCTCGAATGTTGCATCGGGTTTGCCGTAAGCGATATTTTCGCGAACCGTCGCATGGAATAGAAAGGAAGCCTGATCGACCAGCACAATCGCGCTTCGGATGTCACTGAGGCGCAGGCTCCGCAAATCGTGTCCATCGAGCCGGATCGATCCCTGGTCGGGATCGTAAAACCGAACCAGGAGGTCAGCCAGCGTGGATTTGCCTACACCACTCCGCCCGAGAACGGCACATACTGAACCGGGGGCAACATGAAACGAGACATCGTCGAGGACTGGCAAATTTTCGTAACAGAAGCTGACATTTTCAAACGTGATCTCTCCGCTCACCCTGTCGAGTGGAACCGCGTCGAGCTTGTCACGGACTTCGATGCGAGTATCAAGCAATTCAAAAAGTCGGCTCAGCGACGCGCTGCCGGTCACCAGGCTCGTGTGAAGTGTCATAAGGTTTTGCACGGGTGCCAGCAATCGCAAGTGATACGCCATGAGCGCAACCAACGAGCCTGTTGTCAGGCGTCCCTCGATGACTAGACTGCCGCCATAGAGAAAAATCGCCGCAGTCGCCAGCGTCAGCACCGTTCCCGGTACGGCACCGGCCAAAAAAGATGTCCGTTGCATGATTAGCAGGGCATCGATAAAACTTGCGTTGTGCCGGTGGAATCGCGCAGTTTCCATCGCCTCGGTGTTGCTCGTCGCAACCAGCCGAAACCCCGTTAGCGTCTCGATTAAAAAGCTGCCGATATCTGCGCTGCGTTCCCTCACCGTGCGAGCCTGTTCGGACAAGAGATCCTGATACCGGCGCAGCGCCCATATGCTGGGAGGAAGTGCGGCGACGCTACACAAGAAAATGGGTAGGCTGAACCACACCATGATGGCGGCGGCGCCCACCAGAAATACGACGTTTGAGCAGACGGCCAGCAACGTGTCTGCCGTGATGCGCTGGACCTCTGCAGCGTCATTGTTGATTCGGGAAACCACATCCCCCAAGCGATTGCGCGACCAGAATCGGGGAGAACAGGCTTGCAAATGGCGATACAACGTCAGGCGCATTTCAAACAGAAGATGCGCCGAGATGCGTACATATTGATAGCTCGATATGATGTTCAATACGAAGCCGGCGATCGTACAACCTGCCATAAGGCCCGCAACCCAGACGAGAGCGCGCATATCACGGCGAAGCAACGCGGAGTCGATCAGCAGCTTGGAGAAGTATGGCTGCACTAAACCAACGCTAGTGGCCATGAGGCCTACCAAGGTCACCGCCGCAAGCCGCTTGGAGTACGGCAACACAAAGCGGAGCGCCCGTCCGTATTGTCTCAACCAGATTCGTGTGGACCTGGCAGACATTGTCAAATGATGGTCTCGACATTTCGATTTGACAACTTCCAAATCTGCTGATATAGAAAGCGGCACACGAAACCAAACCGTTTGCTCGCGGAACAAGTGTCCACGCGTGAAAAACCGCTTTCGTCTTAAGACGCCCAAACCGACATCGTCTTAGACGCAAACAGGCTCTTTTGAGGGGGGACATATGTTTTCCAAAACCATTTCTCAGAAGTCAGGCAGCTTGTTGATCCAAGTCTACCTATTCGCCGTCGTCGCGGCGGCTGTCCAGCTTTTCACTGTTAACGGGTTGGCCCAATCTACTTTTGGTCAGTTCGTCGGGACTGTAAGAGATCCATCGGGAGCCGTGATTCCCGGTTGCATGGTAAGCGTGAAGAATCTTGGAACCTCAGCGACAAGAACTGCACTCGCGGATGAAACAGGATCTTACACAGTGGTCAATCTCGAGCCCGGAGACTACGAGATCACCATGGAGGCAGCGGGCTTCCAGAAATTCACCCGCACGAATTTACCGCTTTTGGCGAGGCAAACTGTTCGCGTGGACGGCGTCATGCCGCTCCTGTCGCAGGCTCAAACTGTCGAGGTTAGTACTGAGGCCGTAGCTCCCATTTCCACGGAGGTCTCCAATATCTCGGAGACGAAGCTCGGCCGGGAACTGATCGATCTTCCCATAGCCCTCGGTTCTCGAGCAACCGGCTCCACGAGCGCGTTCAGCACGCTGACCACGCAACCAGGCGTCGAGATCGACAACGACGGCCAAATTTCGGTCGCCGGCTCAAATCGCGACATGCTCTCGGTCAGCATCGATGGCATCAGCACCATGAGTGCACGGAACAGCGCTCCCATAACAGAGCTTTTTCCCTCGTTCGACGGCATCGCCGAAATCCGTGTGAGTGAAATCAACAACACTGCTGAATTCGGCGGCATCAGTGACGTCACAACGATTTCCAAAAGCGGCAGCAATCAGTTTCATGGCGGGATCTTCGAGAATCACCAGAATTCCGCCTTTGCTGCGCGCAATACGTTTAGCTCTACGGTGCCCAAGCTGATCATGAACGATTTCGGAGCGTTCGGCGGCGGGCCGATCCGTAAAGACCGGACATTCTTTTTCGCAGATTACGAGGGCTTGCGTTTGCCGCGTCAGCAGGTCTTGGTGGAGAACGTGCCTTCACTGGCGTTGCGCAATGGTGATCTCTCTGTATATCCAACGCAGATCAGGGACGTCGATGGCACGCCGTTTCCGGGAAACCAAATTCCGGCTTCACGTATAAGTCCGCTCTCTGCAGCCATCCTTAAATACCTGTTCCCGCCGCCGACGCCGAACGCCGCACCGCCTAACGCGATTTCCAATAACTACGTAGAGAATTTTCCGACCCCCATCTCCAGCAATCAGGGCGATGTTCGCGTGGATCACAACGTCACCTCCGGACATACCGTCTTCGGGCGGTATACTTACAAGCGCCGCGAGGATACACGTTTACCATGCGACTGCACGGATCCGACTAATCTGAATGGAACGGCTCTGCTCGGTGGATTCCAGCGTCCCGAGAACGAGTGGAGCCTCACCGGCGCTCATAACTGGGTAGTCAATCCGCGAATCCTAAACGAGTTTCGAGCCGGATGGACCGGTTTTCACCTCGACCGGAAACATAGCATTTTAGGAAGTCAAATCGAAGATCAACTGGGTCTGACTCCCTACATTAAGCAGGGCCGTGAGTTCCTGGGACGAGAAACCGTCACTCCCGACATTCGCATCGCGGGATTCCAGCGCACCGGCGGCCAAGCATCGAGCCGCCAACAGACGTCAACCCTTCAGCTTCTGGACAACGTCACGTGGCTAAACGGGAAGCACACCGTTAAAGTCGGCGGTGACTTCCGGCACCTCACAGCGCTTTACACTTCCGTGTTCGATAGCCGGTGGCTGGGACGCTACATGTTCACCAACTCCGTCACTGGCCCAGTGATTGGGAATCCTTTTGCGGCATTCCTGCTCGGAATCCCGAGCAGTTCGAACATTGCCACCGTCATCTATCCCGATACTGACGCGTATGGGAGAGCCTACGCGTTCTACGGCCAGGATGATTGGAAAGTCACTTCGCGTCTCACCATTAATTACGGTCTACGTTGGGAATACCACCCGATGTTTGAAGATCGATACGGGAATGTCGCGGCGTTTTTGCCAGACTACAATACAGAGGTCAATGGCGTGAACGTGCACGGGGCTGTCGCAGTGCCAAACGGAAGCCTGAAGCTGGTCCATCCGGCGTTTGCCGAATCCATCGCCCCGACGCCAATCTTGACGGCGGACCAGGCCCATATCCCGAACAGTCTGCGTTATTCGCAAAAGACGGACTTCGCCCCGCGTATCGGCTTTGCGTGGCGCGCTACCGGTGACGGCAAAACGGTGCTGCGCGGAGGATACGGAAAATACATTGACGCGCCGCTTGGCTATCTGATCCTTTCGTCGTGGGCCGTGGAGGCGAGTGACGTGGCTAGCTTCACCAATTCAATCGCGAATGGGCGGGCACAGTACACGTTTCCCAGTCCGTTTCCTGCAAATGTCGCCCAGCCGGGCACGCAGGAGTTCGTTTACTCGTATGCCCTCCACTACAAGGATCCCTATGTCCAGCAGTGGAACTTCACCATCGAGCGTGATCTCGGCTTCCAAACCGGGCTGCGTGTCTCCTACGATGGCAGCCATGGTAGCAACTTGTCTGTGACCACCAATCCCAACCAGGTGCCGGCTAATACCATAGGATTTAACAGGGCAAAAGCGAGCGCTCCTTATCCGCTCTGGTATTCGCTGGCCAACGTGGAAAATAGCGCACGAAGCAACTATCACGCTTTTACCATCTCCCTAAACAAGCGCATGTCAAAGGGCCTGCAGTTCCTCTTCAGTTATAACCACGCCAAGAACCTCTCCAACGCTGGCGGGTGGAACCCTACGAACTTCGCTGGTGAGGGCGGCCTCGAAACCAGTGATTACCACAATCCCAACTACGATTACGGACACGTACCCTTCACGCGCAACCATCGCGCGATTGCGAACTTCCTGTACGAAATATCCAGCCATAGCAACAACAGGCTCGTCAATCAACTGGTCGGTGGATGGGAAGTGGCCGGCAGGCTCATGTTCCAGACCGGACCGTATCTTTCGGTGTTAGCTCCTGGGGCCGACCCTTCCGGCACTAATTTCGCCAACACTGCGGTCGGAGGTGATCCGCGCGCCGACATCGTCCCCGGCGTTCCGATATACTCCACAAACAGAAGCATCAATAAATGGGTGAATCCGGCGGCGTTTGCGGTGCCTCCAGATAACATCGGCCGCTTCGGCACTTCGCCGGTTGGCGCCCTCGTTGGCCCCGGCACGCAGGTTGTCTCGCTCTCCATCTATCGGAGTTTTCGATATAAGGAGCGCTATGCTTTCCGGATTGGCGCGTCGTCGACCAACCTCTTCAACCATCCCAACTATGGCGTGCCCAATATGAATCTCGGCACGGCGCCCTTTGGCACGATCAGCAGCTTGCAGAGCGCAGAAGACAGTGGCCCGCGAGCGATCCAACTTGGCACGCGCCTGACTTTCTGACGAAGACGTTTTGTGAAAGAATGTGACGGCGAAGGAGAGGATGATGACAAAGGTAGCAGGCTTGGCCGTGCTGGCGGTTTTGCTCCTTGTGCAATCGGCGCAGGCGCAAGCACCTGGCAGTCCGCCGGCGGCGGTGCCGGCAGCTCAGGAAAAACCCGAAGAGGGCATACCGGTCACTGATCCGCTCGTGATTGCAAAGTGCGGAACCTGCCACACCAGAGATGACAAGGGAAACCTTTCGCGCATCTCCTGGGAGCGCGCTGCACCGGAGGGCTGGGAAGAAGCCATCAAACGGATGGTGCGCCTTAACGGTTTAGAGATCACTCCGGCCGAAGCCCGATCGGTTCTGAAGTACCTGAGCACCTATCACGGTCTCGCGCCTGAAGAAGCCAAGCCCGTCATGTACATGGCCGAGCACCGTATCCAGGACGAGCCTGTCCCGAATGAAGCCGTGCGAACGACATGTATGGGATGCCATCCGTTCGGTCGCGGCTTATCCTGGCGCCGCTCGAAGGAGGACTGGAAACTACTCACGAACATGCACGTGTTTTTGTACGCGCAGGCCGACGTCGCCTTCAGGCGTGGCTTCTTCGGCACGGGAAACGCCCCCTTGATCGCGCAGGTTGCGGAGGATGCGCCCCCGTTAGTGGATCAGACGCTCGATTATTTGGCCCAAAACGCTCCGTTACACACTCCAGACTGGGCGGCGTGGCGAGCCCGAATGCGGGCGCCCAAGCTCGACGGCCGCTGGCTCGTTTCCGCCCATATCGCTGGCCGTGGAAAATACTACGGCGAAATGGTCATGGAGCGAGGCTCCGCTGAGGATGAATTCCGAACACGTGTCAAGCTCCAGTCCGTCACCGACGGCTACACTCTCGCGCGCTCCGGTCAAGGCTTGGTCTACGCCGGCTATTCTTGGCGCGGACGATCCAACGCCACCAACCCCGCGGGCGCCGCTCCCAACGATCTTTCCAAGGAAATGCGCGAGACCATGTGGATCTCGCCCGATCAACTCTGGGCCGAAGGTCGCTGGTTTTGGGGCGAATACCAGGAATTCGGGGTCGATGTGAAGCTGGTGCGCGCTTCAGCCGAGCCGACGCTGCTCGGCGTGGATCGCACGATGCTCAAATTGGGCTCGCAGGCCAACCGTATTCGCGTGCTTGGCGACAATCTGCCCTCCCAAATCTCGGCCGCCGATCTGGACTTTGGTTCCGGCATCACATTGCGGCGTATCGTCTCCCAAACTCCGGGTGAAATCGTCGCCGAAGTGGATGTCGCGTCGAATGCCGTTCCCGGCAAACGCGATATCGCCTTGCGTCGCTCGGTGCTCCAAAGCGTTATTGCTGTCTATGATCGAGTCGACTATATCAAGGTGGTACCCGAAGCTTCGATTGCGCACTTGGGTAGCGATGTCCACCCGAAGGGTTATGAGCAGTTTGAAGCTATCGCATACCAGGGGGGTGCTGACGGCAAGTTACACACCGCCGATGATGTCGAGCTCGGACCCGTCGACGTCACCTGGTCTGTGGAGGAGTATCTTTCTGTGTATGGCGACGATGACAAGGACTTCGTAGGTACTCTCAACCCCATGGGCCTTTTCACACCTGCTCTCGACGGACCAAACCCCAAGCGAAAGTTCGGCCGTAACAATTACGGCGATGTTTGGGTGGTGGCCACTGCCAAAAACGAGAAAGACAAGGACGACAAGCCGCTGACCGGCCGCTCTTATCTGGTAGTTACTGTTCCGACCTACATTCGGTGGGATCAACCGGAGGTATCCAAATGACGGCGGCCGAGACGCGCGTCTATAAGCTCGGTGAGTTTCACCCCTTTTCGGCGGGCAGCCGGCGATTTTTGTATCTGGTACCGGCGGGCGCGATCTTCGAATTGGACGCGGCCGCACAAAGCCTGATCGACAGGCTGGCGAGCAGGGAGGCTTCGCATGACCAGTTGGTGGCGGAACTGACTGCCCCGGGGTTTGCTGCTACGGATGCGCACGAACTGATTGCCGAACTGTACCAGTCGCGCGTCATCGTCGCCGGGGATCCGACTGTAGGCGCGGTCTATGACCGCGCGGTCATAGACCGCACCTACAGTTGCGATGATGCTCCCACTGACTTCCCTCTGCAGACTTTGGTTCTCAATCTCACCAATCAGTGCAATCTCTCTTGTCAATATTGTTACGAGTTCGGCTCGGACAAAGTCGCAACGCCCAATGGCAAGCCGAAATTCATGGACTTCGAGACGGCAAAGACGTCGGTGAATTTTTTGCTGGACCAATCGGCTGGACGACGCAGCGTGCACATCACTTTCTTTGGGGGCGAAACGCTGATGAATTTCCCGCTCCTCAAGCAAGTAGTGACCTACGCCAGAGATCGCGCTGCGGGACAAGGCCG
>Ga0066709_100005354_pt1 | contig 10536 bp, 7 predicted proteins | sample GraSoiAngelo_158_FD_79665 | JGI IMG/M metagenome (GOLD analysis project Ga0066709, IMG submission 79665) | Grasslands soil microbial communities from the Angelo Coastal Reserve, California, USA - 14_1009_16_30cm | ecosystem: Environmental > Terrestrial > Soil > Grasslands | place: USA... | reverse complement strand
GGCCGCCCACATCGGCCACCTGCGCAACGCCATCCTCGGCGACACCTTCGTCCGTCTCCTGCGCTACGCGGGAAGGGAAGTCGACGTCCAGAATTACATCGACAACACCGGAGTACAGGTCGCCGACGTAGTCGTGGGCTTCACGCACATCGAGAAGAAGTCTGGCGCGGAAATCGAAGCTCTCACCCGCCAGCCACGCTTCGACTATCACTGCTGCGACCTCTACGCCCGCGTCTCTCACTGGTACGAGCAGCACAAACAGAATCTGCAAGCCCGCCTGCAAACTTTGCACCCCATCGAAGACCCCAACAGCGAAACCGCCGCCATCGCCGACTTGATCTCGACCGCCGTCCTCCGACGGCATCTCGAAACCATGGACCGCCTCGACATCGAATACGATTTCCTTCCCCGCGAGAGCGAAATCCTCCACCTGCAGTTCTGGGACGCCGCTTTTGCAAAGTTAAAGGAAAGAGGTGTCCTCTTCTATGAGACCGAAGGCAAAAACAAAGGCTGCTGGGTAATGCGCCGCGCGGGTACCAGTAAGAACAGTGTGGGCAAGGACCGTGTGGGCACGGGCGACTCGCCCGTGCAACCCGGAGACAACGTCTCCGAAGAAGACCAGAAAGTAATCGTCCGCTCCAACGGCACGGCAGGCTACGTAGGCAAAGACATCGCCTACCACATGTGGAAATTCGGCCTGCTAGGACGCGACTTCGCCTACCGCAAGTTCTACCGCTACCCCAACCAACACGACTGCTGGATCTCCACTACGCCGCCCGACGATAGAAACCCTGAAAAGGACCACCCCCATTTCGGCGACGTCTCCGAAATCTACAACGTCATCGACGCCCGCCAGTCCGAAGCCCAGAACACGGTCATCGAAGCCCTCCGCGGCCTAGGTCACAACGAAGCTGCCGACCACTACACCCACTTCTCCTACGAAATGGTCGCCCTAACCCCGCGCTGCGCCGCCGAACTCGGCTACACACTGAGCGACGAAGATAGGGCGCGCTCTTATATCGAGGTCTCAGGCCGCAAGGGTTTCGGCGTAAAAGCCGACGACCTGATCGACCGCCTCATCGACTCCGCCAAGAAAGAAGTCGACTCTCGCCACCCGCAACTCACCGACGAAGAGCGCCTGAAGATCGCCACCCAAATCGCGATCGGCGCACTGCGCTATTTCATGCTCAAGTACACCAAGCAGTCCGTAATCGCCTTCGACTTCAAAGACGCTCTCAGCTTCGAAGGTGAAACCGGACCCTACGCCCAATACGCCGTAGTCCGCGCCACCAGCATCTTCAAAAAAGCCGGAATCGATCCCGACGAATTCAGCAGAGACGTTGCCCGCAACATCTCCCCCGCCAACTTCGCCAAATTCCTGACCGGCGAGGCCGCCAACGAAATCTGGGAACTCTGGCTCACCGCCTCGAAAACGCGTTATGTAGTAGATCAGTGCATTGCCACCGCCGAACCCGCGCATCTCGCCAAACGCGCTTTCCAAATGGCCCAACTCTTCAACGCCTTCTATCACCGTCACCCCATCCTCAGCGAGCCCGATGAGAAGCGAAAACAATTCCTCCTGGCCACAGTAGCCGTAGTCCGCCGAGAACTAATCCGCACGCTGGCAGTCATGGGCATCACCGTCCCGCCCGTGATGTAGAATCCAACGGTCCGAAAGTCAATGTGGCGCGGGCGCCCTTGCCCGCGAACGATCGTGCCGAAGAGGACGCGTGACTGTCACCACGATTCCCGCCGCCCCGCCCCGCCGCTGGCTCCGCATCATCCTTCGCAGCCTCCTCGTCCTCGTCATCTTCCTCGCCACCGCCGGCTACCTCTACCAAAATATTGCTGAAACCCGTGACCGCCGCTTCAACCCAATGCCCGGAAGACTAATCGACATCGGCGGCTACAAACTTCACATCGATTGTCAAGGGCAGGGAACACCCACCGTTATCCTCGACTCCGGCCTCGGCGACAGCCACATCTCCTGGCGCAAAGTTCAACCGGAGATCGCGAAATTCACCCGCGTCTGCTCCTACGATCGCGCCGGACTCGGCTACAGCGATTCCAGCCCCCACCCTCGCACCAGCAAAGACATCGCCGAAGAACTGCACGCCCTCCTGCAAAACGCCGGCATCCCCAGTCCAATCATCCTCGTCGGCCACTCCATGGGCGGATACGACGTCCGTCTTTACACCACCCTCTACCGCGATCAAATCGCCGGCATGGTGCTGGTCGACGCTTCCCATCCCGACCAGGAGAATCGCTTCCCACCCGCCATGAAGGACATGCGTGGAACCTGGCTCCGCGAGACCGAGTTCCTGGAATTCACCATGCCCTTCGGCATCCCGCGCCTCCTCGGCCTGTGCGATCCCGATCCCGACATCCGCGCCGCCGAATGCAACTTCCACACCACCCACGAAGCCGTAGCCGAAATGAAAGCCTTCTCTGAGAGCGCAGCCCAAACCGCCGCCACCAGCCCATTCGGCGACTTGCCCCTCGCCGTCCTGTCTCACGATCCCAACAAGCCTTCCTCCGACCTACCCGCCGACCTGGCCAAAGCCACCAACGATGCCTGGGAGAAAATGCAGGAAGGACTAGCCCATCTCTCATCCCGCGGCACGCAGGAGATCGCCAAAAACAGCGCCCACTACATCCAGATCGATCGCCCCGAAATCGTCATCGCAGCCGTCCGCAAAGTGTTAGACGAAGCCCGCAACACTCGGCCCTGATTCTCGTTGTTAGTGAAGGGCGTCATTCTGAGCGCAGTCGTTTTTCAGGCGGAGCGAAGAATCTCGCGCGGACCACCTACGCACCCTTGGATGCAAGTCCACCCTCACCGACATTCCTCTGTCACTGCCTCCCGCAAACCCAACCTGCTACGCTTCTTTTTTCGGGACAAAAAGAAGATTTCTCAGCTGCTTCAATTCAGGAGCTCTCGATGCTCTCCGTCGGCTGTCGCATTCCGATGATCGCAACCGTCTTAGCTGCACTTTCCTTTCCGCAATCCACCCACGCCCAGCAGGAACCCGCTAGCCCGAACCCGTCCCCTGCCACAACAGCAACTCCCGCCCACCGTCCCCACATCGCCCTGGCCCTAAGCGGCGGCGGAGCCCGCGGCCTGGCCCACGTCGGCGTCCTGCAATGGATGGAAGAAAATCACATCCCCATCGACTCCGTCGCTGGCACCAGCATGGGGGCCCTCGTCGGCGCCGTCTACGCCACCGGCATGAACACAAAAGAAGTGCGCGACTTCGTCAAGACCATCGAATGGGACGACGTTCTCCTCCGCGAGCCCTCCTACGATCAGCTCTCCTATCGCCGCAAACAGGATCGCACTGCCTATCAGGTTGGAGCCATGCTCGGCATCAAGCACGGCCTCACTGGACCCAACGGACTAAGCCCAGCCCACGGTGTAGGCCTGCTCATCGACCGCATCGCCTTCCCCTACTCGACAATTTCCACCTTTGACGATCTCCCGACGCCCTTCCGCTGCGTCGCCACCGACATGCTAACCGGCGACGCCATAACCCTTCGCGACGGATCGCTCGCCGAATCTCTCCGCGCCACGATGGCCATTCCCGCCGTCTTCACTCCCATCGAGTTGAATGGGCGCCTGCTCGCCGACGGCGGCCTCGTCAACAACATTCCCACCGACATCGCCCGCTCGATGGGCGCCGACATCGTCATCGCCGTCGACATCATTCCGCCACTCTCTCCCCGCGGCAAATTGCAGACTCTCGCCGGCGTCCTCGACCAAAGCATTTCGCTGATGACCATCGACCACGATCATCGTGCCCTGCAGTTGGCCGACATCGTGCTCGCCCCCGACCTCGGCTCCTACACCGTCTTCGACTATGCCAGCGCCGAAGCCATCATTCGCATGGGATACAACGGCGCCGCCGCCAAAGCCGCGGTCCTCCGCCCCTTCGCCCTCTCCGACGCCGAATGGCAGCAATACGTCGACGCCCGCAACGCCCGCAAACGCGCTCCCGAAAAATCCGCCGGCACGCTTGAAGTCGCCGGCGTCACCGGAGACGCTGCGCAACACATCGAAAAACGACTTCACAAGCTCCTAAATCGTGATCTCGATCTCAACCAGCTCGACGCCCGCCTCACTCACCTCGTCGGCGAAGGGCGCTTCGACAGCCTCGGCTACGAGGGCTTCGTGCAAAACGGAGTCCCCGGCCTCCGCATCGTCGCTCACGAAAAATCCTACGGCCCACCCTTCGTCGATCTCGCCATCAACGTGAACGGTTCCGGAGTCGCCGCCTTCGATTTCTCCGCCGGCATTCGCCTCACCTTCATGGACGTAAAACATCGTGGCGGCGAATGGCGCAACGATCTTCTCCTCGGCTCCAGCAACCTCGCCGCCACCGAGTACTACCAACCGATCGGCGACACGCATCTCTTCGTTGCCCCCTATGCCTTCGCTTCCAAAATCGCCCGCAACGCCTTCACAGGCCAGACGCGCATCGCCATCTTCGGAGACGAACGCGCCGGAGGGGGACTCGACCTCGGCTACAACTCCGGACGCCGCAGCGAACTCCGCTTCGGATATCAAATCTTCGAAGCCAAACTCGCTCCGCTCGTCGGCACCGCGGGACTCCCCATCGTCAGGGGCAGCACCGGCCAACTCCGCCTGCGCTACATCTGGGACGGCCTCGACAGCCCCTCCGTTCCCAGCACCGGAACTCGCGTCATGGCCACTCTCTCCCGCGTGCTCCAGAGCCCCGCGCTCACTAGTCCCATCGATCAACTCGAAGTGCAAACGTCTAATTTCATACCCACCGGTCCCAAGACATCCTTGTTCTTTAACCTCTCCGCCGGAACCACCTTCCACGGCACCGCCGGACCCTTCCAGGTCTTCGCCCTCGGCGGACCCTTCCGCCTCGGCGCCTACTTTCCTCAGGAATTTCTAGGCAATCACTACGGATACGCTTCCCTCGGATTTCGCCGCGACCTCTACCATCTCCCGCAATTCGTCGGAAGAAAAATCTACTGGGGAGGATGGTACGAAGCCGGCACCGCCTTCAACACTCCCGAGTCGGTAGTAGTGCGCGGCACCATGAATCTAGGAGTTATCGCCGAAACCATAGTCGGTCCCATCGCCCTGGCCGGAAGCGTCAGCCCCACCGGCCAAAGCCGTGTAAATTTCTCCATAGGCCGCCTCTTCTGATTTCGTAGCGCCGGCATCCTGCCGGCTGTGGCGCGGGCCCTTGCCCGCGTAACTGTCAGCACCACCACGACCAAATGTGGAGACAGCCGCCCTCGGCTGTCTGGTCGAGCATAGCTCGACTGAGAGCCTCACCTCGGGCGGCGCAAGCGTTTCAACGCTGCAATAAAGCAATTCTCTTTTTCCGGTTCAAGGCACCGCGCTTCGTTGACGGACCTCCAACGCGCAAACTAGCATGGGGCGGGGAAGGAGTCTTTGTGATCGGCCAAGTTCTCGGTCGTTGCCGCGTCCTTGCGAAGCTCGGCGAAGGCGGAATGGGCGTCGTCTACCGCGCTCACGACGACGTGTTGCACCGCGATGTGGCCGTAAAAGTCGTCAGCAAGGATGCTCGTCTCGACTCCTCAGCGAGTCAGCGGCTGCTCCACGAGGCGCGTTCTTCTTCTTCTCTTTCCCATCCCAACATCTGCACCATCCACGACGTCGGCGAGACTGACGGCGAACTCTACATCGTGATGGAACTGGTCGAGGGCAAGTCTTTGCGCGACCTGAGCGGCGATGCCGGACTTCCTCCGGAGTCAGTCCTGCGCTACGGCATCCAGATTGCCAGCGCGCTGGCGCGCGCTCACGACCGCGGAATCGTCCATCGTGATCTTAAGCCGGCGAATATTGTCGTTACCTCTGACGGTCTGGTGAAAGTCCTCGATTTCGGACTAGCCAAGCAGGTAGGAAGCGGAATATTCGAAGGTCCCACCCGCTCCTTTGCCAGCATCGAGGATGCTTCCAGTGTGAGCGGTACCTTGCCCTACATGGCCCCAGAAATCCTGCGCGGCGACGCAGCTGACTATCGCAGCGATTTATGGGCGCTGGGAGTTGTGCTCTACGAAGCGGCTTCCGGACGCCTGCCATTCAAAGGACGCACCGGCTTTGAGATCAGCACCGCCATCATGCGCGAAATCCCGAAGCCGGTTGGCTCTCCTGTGCCTCCCGGCCTATGGGCCATCATCCAACGCTGCCTGGCCAAAGAACCCGCACAGCGTTACCAACGTGCCGGTGAGATTCAGGCCGCTCTCGAAGCCGTTCAGTCCGGTGCAATCGTTTCGCCGGACCTCGCCACCGGCGCCAGTCCGCCCAGGACGACAGTCCTACACAGCCTGCGACACGCGCAGGTCAAGAAGGGAGATTTCCTTTTGTTGGTGGGAACGACAAAGGGAGCATTCATTCTTCGCTCCAATGCTCAGCGCAGGCGTTGGGATATCGGTGGCCCGTATTTCCACGGGCACAGTGTTTATGCCATGGCCTATGATGACCGCGAGGGCCAACACCGCATCTGGGCGTCGACATCGAGTTACTGGGGCACCCTCCTCCGCTCCAGCGACGATTTCGGCAAGAGCTGGACCAATCCGCAGCAGGCTCCCATTCGCTTTCCTCCCGATACCGGCGTTTCTGTCAAGAACATCTGGCAGATAGCGCTCGGCCGCCCCGAGGAGCCGAACGTACTCTATTGCGGAGTGGAACCCGCAGCGCTTTTCGAAACCCGCAATGGCGGAGAGACCTGGTCGCTGGTGCGCGGCCTTTTCGATCATCCCCACCGTCCCCGCTGGGTGCCCGGCAACGGTGGCCTGGCTCTGCACACGATTCTCCTCGACCCAGCCAACACGCAACGCATGTACGTGGCAATCTCATCCGGCGGAGTTTACAGCACAAAGGATGGCGGAAGTACCTGGACCCCGCAAAACCGCGGCATCCGCGCCTTGTTCCTGCCCGACAAATATCCCGAGTTCGGCCAATGCGTCCACAAGATCGCGATGCATCCTGCTCGTCCTGAGCGTCTCTTCCTGCAAAATCATTGGGGACTGTATCGCTCTGACAACGCTGCCGAATCCTGGACCGATATCGCCAACGGTGTGCCCTCCGATTTTGGATTCGCCATGATCACGCACCCCACGAATCCGGATTGCGTCTATATCATCCCCGTGGAATCCGACGAATTTCGCTGCGCCTGCGACGGCCGGCTGCGAGTCTATCGAACCCGCAACGCCGGCGAATCCTGGGAGCCTCTCCCACGCGGCCTGCCGCAGAAGCGCGCTTATGAAACCGTCCTGCGTGATGCAATTGCAGCGGACTCGTTCGATCCCGCCGGGATTTACTTCGGTACGCGGAGTGGGCAACTTTTCGGTTCACGCGACGAAGGCAGGACATGGCAAAAAATACTCGAAGGGCTGCCCGCAGTGGTCTGCGTACGCAGCGCAGTCTTCGAAGACGCTTCCGTTCCATCGCAGCCGACGTTGTCTAAGTCCACTCCTTCACCTTCGTCTCGATCAAAATCCCACTCGACACGCAGTTCGCATTCAACCAAAACAAGGAAGAGATGATCGTGCCCGTCACCTTTCACATTCCGGGTGCCTTGCGCGAATTTACTGGCGGACGCAGCAAGGTTCAGATCGAAAACTCACCCGCAACTTTGTCCGACGCCCTGTCCGCACTGTGGACACTCTGCCCCGGCCTTCGAGACCGCATCACCAACGAGCAAGGACAAGTTCGCGAACACATCAACATTTTTATCGGCGACGAAAACGTCCGCTATACCGGCGGACTCGCCAGCCCCGTCTCTCCCGGCTCTGAGATTTCAATCGTTCCCGCCGTCAGCGGTGGAGGAGCAAACCGTGCCATGCCAAGAAAGCATCACGTTAATAGTTTTCGGGAAGGGCACGGCTTCTAGAGGCAGCGGAAAGAATCGCCGCAACGTCTCTTTGAAAGGGCGCGGCTTAAAGCCGCGCCGCTAAAGTTCCAAAATGTCAACGCGGCTTTACAGTCTGCTGAAGAGCTCGATTTTGGGTGTTTCTAACGCTCCGATAAAGCCTTTCGTTGTTGTCAGGGCTTTAGCCCCGGGGTTATCAACAACCTGCTGCTGTCGACATTTATGGGACTTCTTGATGCCTTCTAACCCGTAACAACAACAAGTTGTGCGATCGGGATTGCTTCCCCCGATCGCCACCTTTCCCAGTCCGGTAAAATCAGTTTCGTTTCGTCGCCCATTCACCATGTCCACTCCGACGCAGGTCACAGAAGCCGACGTCCGCCGCCACCTCGATCCGGCAAGGGTTCTCGCCGCCATCGAGTCTGCTTTCCGCGACCGCTATCCCTCCGTGACGATTCCCGCCCGCACCCATGTCCCACTAGCCAATGGAACATTCCTCGCCATGCCTTGCTACGACCCTTCATGCCACGCTCTGGGCACAAAACTGGTAACCGTGCGACGCCATCCCGCTCCCGGCGAACCCAGTGTTCAAGCCACTTACATCCTCCTCGACGCAGACACCGCCCAACCGCGCCTAATCATCGCCGCCAACTACCTGACCGACCTCCGCACCGCCGCCACTTCCGCCATCGCGACCAAGTATTTAGCCCGCCACAACACCCCCACTCTCGGAATCTTCGGCACCGGACGCCTCGCCCGCACTCACATTCAACTACTCCCCCAAGTCCGCAACTTCCAGCGCATCCTAACCTGCGGCCGAGATCCAGCCCGCACCACCGCCTTCGTCGATGAAATGAACCGGGAAGTTGATGTCGCACGCGGCACCGTCATGGTCTCTGCCACACCCCGCACCCTAGCTGCCGAATCCGACGTCCTCTGCACGTGCACTTCAAATCCCACCCCGCTCTTCGACGGAAAAGACCTCCGTCCCGGCACTCACCTCAACCTGGTAGGTTCCTTCCAGCCCCACACTCGCGAAGTCGACACCATCACCATCAAACGATCCACCCGTATCACAGTCGAGACCTACGCCACCCTCTCCGAACCGGGAGACTTCCTTATTCCCATGCAGGAAGGCGCCATCACCGGTGACCACATCGTCTCCGATCTGCACGAACTCATCACCGGGAAGAAACAGGGAAGACAAAGCAATGAAGAGATCACCATCTTCAAGAGCGTAGGCTGCGCCCTCGAAGATCTAGTCACCGCCGAACTATTGCTCTGAGTTGCTTCTCTCAGCGCACTCTGCGGCTGTTCTCAGCGATCTCTGCGATTAAGGGTTGTTTGGGATCTCTGCGAACAGAAGTTAGCGAATAGCGGGATTTGAAAACGTGCCACTGCGAAGGCATGCGAAATTGTTAATTCCGGCCACACGAGTTTAGCGTTCGCCCGAACCGCAACCCTGGTTCCCCTAAGGACGCTTGTACCAGAAGTAAGCCAGCGCCAAAAGGACGACGGTAATAACCCACAGCATGATGTCTTTTTTCGGATTTTTCTCGTCCGCCATGCCCCGCAGTACAGCACACCCTGAATCTCACTTCAAGTACCACACCAAATTCCGCCGTCTTCGCTGGTACGCCCGAGTTTGTCATCCCGAGCAGCGCGAGGGATCTAGGTTCTCGCTTGCGATCGCAACCCACCTCTCCAGTTTGGGAAATGCGGTCCGAACCCGCTTCCAGCAAGGCATTTGAGCCATTCCCTACCACAATTGTGCAAACAGTTGCGAGCCAGACCCAGCCCGCTTTGGCAATCGCCCCAGAACCGCTTCTGCTCCGTCTGTATCCCCCGAAGTGCCCGTGAATAGGCCAGTTAGGTCCGGAGGCCACAACGCTAAAGTCGCCGGCAGCCACCCACTTTGGACGCGCGATTGCCTCTACTCACTGCGACTGGAAACATCAAACTCGAAACGAGAAACTCAAAACGCCATGAAAACCGCGCTCTTCGTCCTATGTCTTATCGGTGCCACCGCCGCCTTCGGTCAGACCGCCTCAGTGCTGCCGAACTATGTGCAGCCGATCCAGATCCCCGACCATCCTCAGCACGCTTCGCAGCACGATTTGGCGCCGCCACAAGACATATTCGAACACTCCGACTACACCTACGCGAAGGGCGAACGCCCGCTCGCTGATTTCGGCATGCATCCTTCCGAGCCAGAGCCGCTCGGCGACATCGCCCGTACCTTCCGCATCGAACACGCGTCCGCAAAAAAGGCCGCATTCGTCTTCGAAAAGTACGTCGCAAAAAAGTACTGATTGGAATCGCGAGTAGGAAGGGTGCCCCTTTTCTCGCCTCTGTTGCGAGAAGTGGGGCCTTTCCGTCCTCATCGTGATCACCTGCGCTCTACTTCACTTTTGTCTCCTGAACGTAAAGTAGCTTCCATCCCTTCCCGTGCCGGATCCAAACTTCGCCATGCACCGCTTTTTGCTGGGCGGGCTGGCCGCCAACGGTGCCACGGCCCCGCATAGTTGACCAGTGCGCCGGATGATCCAATGGGCGTCCAAGCCTTCCGCACCTTCGCTTCCAGCACGGATGCCTCCGAGGTTGACTTGGCCGCGTGCGTTTTCTGCTACGCGGATGCATTTCCCACCATGAGCAAGACTGC
>Ga0066709_100005353_pt1 | contig 10536 bp, 6 predicted proteins | sample GraSoiAngelo_158_FD_79665 | JGI IMG/M metagenome (GOLD analysis project Ga0066709, IMG submission 79665) | Grasslands soil microbial communities from the Angelo Coastal Reserve, California, USA - 14_1009_16_30cm | ecosystem: Environmental > Terrestrial > Soil > Grasslands | place: USA... | reverse complement strand
TGAGCCGACCCGAGACTGCGTCTCGGGTCGGGACAGGAAGCGGGGGTGTGGCCGTCGTGGATCGTGCGAGCGCCATGCCGCGGCCGGCAAAGGCGGCGCGGCAGAACGTGGCGCGGCTGAGGTCCCCGGCCATCGACTGCGCCGCGCCGGGGCAGGCGCGGTCCCTACTCGCGCTCGCACGCTCCGCGATGCTTGCCGCGCCGGCTTTGCCGGCCGCGGCACGGCGTCGGTCCCTGTCCACCGGGCGACAGGCTCGCTGTCCGTTCCGACCCCGAGACGAAGTCTCGGGGTCGGGGTACTAACGCGCCAGCAGCTCGCCCAGCGCCTTGTTGAACGCCTCGGGCTCCTCGAGGAACGGCGCATGGCCGCTCTCCTCGAAGACGACGAGTCGTGCGCCGCGGATGCCCTTGGCGAGCGCCTCGCCGTCGGCGAGGGGCAGCAGCTTGTCGTGGCGGCCGTGCAGCACCGCCGTCGGCACCTCGAGGCCACGGAGATGCTTGCGCAGGTCGGCGGCGAGCATGGCGTCCAGGGCGGCGGCGGCCACGTGTGGCGGTGTCTTCTGCATCTGCGCGACGGCCCACGGATGGAGGGGCGACTCGGCCCCCTTCAGGAAGAAGTCGGCCGCGAGCTGGCGTGCGAAGCCGCGGAAGTCGTTGGCGACGGCGGCGCGCATCTCACCTGCCCGGTCGGGATGGCCGGGCGGGGACTTGCGGTCGGCGAGACCGCCGGCGGTGGTGCACACGAGGCCGAGGGCGCTCACCCGCTCGCCGAGCCGCCGCGCCAGCTCGAGCGCGACGAGGCCGCCCATGGACCAGCCGACGACGGCGAGGCGCGGCACCCCGAGCGCCCGCACCAGATGCTCGAGGTCGCCGGCCAGGGCGCCGATCGTGTAGCCGGTGCGCGGATGGGAAGACTCGCCGTGGCCGCGGAGATCGACCGTGACGAGCGTGAAGCGGTCGCGCAATGCCTGGACCTGGCGGTCCCAGAAGGTCCGGTTGCAGGTCCACCCGTGGACCAGGAGCACCAGCGGGCCGCTGCCTGCCCGGTCGTAGCGGAGGGAAACCCCGGCGTGTGAAAGAAACGGCACGTGGCGCTCGTAGCGTGCGCGGTCGCGCGGTGCAAGGTCGCGGCATTTCCCGCGCCGGCCGCCGGATGGTAAGCAGGACCTGAGCGATGGTGAAGGAGCACGACCGGATCCGCGACGAGTGGCAGGCGGTCGCCCGCGGCTGGCGTCGATGGGAGCCGCTCTTCCAGTCCTTCACCTGGCCCGTCGCGCTGCGCATGGCGGCCGTCGCGCAGATCGGCGCCGGGCAGCGTGTCCTCGACGTCGGCTGCGGCATCGGCGATCCGACGCTCCAGGTCGCCGTGCTCGTCGGCCCGCACGGCCGGGTGCTCGGCATCGATCTGGTCGAGGACATGCTGGCGACGGCTCGCGAGCGTGCGGCGGCGCTCGGCCTCGGCCACGTGGAGTTCCGCGCGGCGGACGTGGCGACGCTCGAGGTTCCGCCGGCCAGCTTCGACGCCGTGCTCGCGCGCTGGAGCCTCATCTACGTGGACGACGTCGCCGGCGCCCTGGCCCGCCTGCGGTGCACCTTGCAGGCCGGCGGCCGGATCGCGGTGACCGCGTGGGCGCCGCCCGAAGACAACCCGTGGATCGCCATTCCGATGGAAGGGCTCGCCCGGGTGCTTCCCCTCTCGCCTCCGGACCCGGCGGCCCCGGGGCTCTTCTATCTCTCGGCCGACGGGGCGCTCGCCGACGCGCTGCGCGCCGCCGGCTTCCGCAACGTCGGGCAGCAGCGCGTGCAGCTCTCGCAGTTCGCGCGCGACGTGACCGAGTTCTGGGCGATGCTGGCGGACATGGCGGGGCCCCTCGCCCCGCTCGTCGCCGGCCTCGCCGGACCGGAGCGCCAGGAGGTGCTCCGCACGGTGGCGGACCGGATCGGGCGGTTCCGCAGCGGCGACGTCTTCCGCATCCCCGCTCAGGCGCAGCTCGCCTGGGCCGAACTGTAGCCGGGTCAGGGCAGCTCGCCGAGCCGTTTGCGATAGGCGTCGGCGCGCCGTCCGCTCTTGCCGAGGCCTTCGATGAGCGCGGTGAGGCGCTCGCGGTTCCCGAGAAGGTCCCCCGCATCCGTCAGCACGGACTCGACCGGCGTGGCCGCGCGCTCGAGCGTCGCGACGACCACGGCCGCCTCGGTGTCCGAGCGGACCATGTTCCGCGGCGCCTGGAACTCGACGAACATGTTGTCGTCGGTGTTGAGGGCCGCGCCTGCCGTCAACCTTCGCACGGCGTCCGGCCCGAGGGTGAGGCACGCCAGCAGGTGCTCGGGACGCTCGAAGCCGATCCGCGCGTTCTCGGCCCGAATTCGCGGGTTTGCCCAGCGCCGCTCGAGTTCCCCGAGGTCGATGCGGATGGGGCGGCGGGAGCCGATCAGGATGGTGTCCACCTGGGTGGGAGGAACGAAGACCATCACTTCGGGAAAGACGGACTGGAAGGTGCCGAGGATGGCCCGGAAGCTCTCGAGGGGAATCTGGTAGGCCTGGACCCACTGGGCGAACAGCCCCTCGGGGCGAAGGCGCGCGGCCGCCAGCCGGAAGAAGTCCTGCGTGAAGACGTTCGCCACGCCGCTCACCCACGGATGTGAGGGCTCGGACATGATGACGTCGTAGGTGGCGTCGTCGGCGAGCAGGATGTGGCGCGCGTCGTCCTCGAGGAGCCGCAGCCGCGGGTTCCTGTAGGGATGGTGGTTCACGTGCTCGAAGCGGCGGGAGGCCGCGATCACGGCCGGCTCGAGCTCGACGGCCCGCAACCTCTTGAGCGGGGTCTCGAGCGCGACCCCGGCCGAGACGCCGCTTCCCCAGCCGACCAGCAAGGCGTCGTCGGCGCGCGGCGCGAGCAGTAACGGGAGCTCGGCCATCATGACCTGCGTGTACATGTCGCGCTGCAGATCGCTCGCGTTCACCCGGCCGTTGATGGCGAGCGTCCGCCCGTCGCGCCACTGCATGACGACGACGGTCGCCGTCGGTCCCTCGCGATGGAAGAGGAGCTGGCCCTTGCGGCGGACGGTCTGTCTCGCCTCGTCGGCGCCCGCCTCGAACACGCCGGCGTTGAGCGACACCTGGTGCCAGCCCGGGCGGACCACCACGCCCGCGACGACCAGGGCAACCCCCACGACGGCGGCCGTGGTGCGTGCCGGCGAGCACGGGGCGACGAGCGCGAACGCCAGGCCGATCAGCGCCCCGGCCACCGCGATGGCGAGGAGCGTCGTCTGGGAGCCGAAGCGCGGGATCGCCACGAAGCCGGTGAAGATCGCGCCGACGATCGCGCCGATCGTGTTGACGGCGTAGAGCCGGCCGACCACGGGTCCGGTCCGGTGGCGTTCGGCGGACACGGCACCCACGAGGACGAGCGGAAGGATGGTCCCGGCAAACAGCGCGGGGAGGAAGAGGAGGGCGAAGACCGCGCTGGTGTTCATGGCGACGAGACCCGCGAGGCCGGCCGGCCGCCACCCCTCCCAGAGGTCGGCGTACCAGTACGGGAGGCGGTCGGCGGCCGCCACGGCGGCGAGCAGGCAGACGGCCATCAGGAGGTGCATCTTTCCGAGCTCCGGCCGGACGTCGGCGAGGCGCCGGCCACGCCGTGAGGCCCAGGCGCTGCCCGCGCCGAGGGCCGCGAGGTAGGCGAGCAACACGCTCGAGAACGCGTACGTCGTCGAGCCGACGACGAGCACGAGGACTCGCGTCCAGGCCACCTGGGCGGCGAACGACATCGCTCCCGAGGCGAAGGCTGCGGCGACGAGCGCCGGGCTCGTCGGTGCGGTGCCGGTCACGGCCTCCGCGGGTGCCGCGGGCAGACGGGGCAGCCGGAGGACGACACACCCGATCGCCACGTTGAGCGCGGCGGCGGCGACGATCGTACCCGAGACCCCGACCGTCGGCATGAGGACGAACCCGGCCGCGATCACCCCGAGCGCCGCGCCGACGAGGTTCACGGTGTAGAGCCACTCGGGCGCGAGCTGCCGGCCGCGGACCCCGGCCAGGTACTCGGCGAGGGCGGGCAGGGTGGCCCCCATCAAGGCGGTCGGCACGAGCAGGAGTCCGCCGGCGAGCACGAACCTGAGGACGCTGAAGACCGCGAAGGAGAAGTGAAAGCGGCGCCAGAGCCAGCCGTACACGGGCTGGATGACGTCGAGGAGCAGCGGCACGGCGAGCGCGGCGATGCCGATGCCGATCTCGAGCAGACCGTAGGCGCGGCGCGGGTCGGCGATGTGCGGCAGCCGTCGGCCGATGCCGTGGCTGCCGAGCGCGAGGCCGCCCATGAAGGCGGCGAGCACGGTGCTCACCGCCAGCGACGTCGCCCCGAAGACGAGTCCGAGGAGCCGCACCCACACCACCTCGTGCATGAGGCCGGCGCTTCCCGAGAGCAGGAAGACGGCCACCAGGGTCTGCACCCCGCGCGCCGCTGCGGGCGTGACCCGGCGCTCCGCCTTCACCTCGAGGCGATGGGTGCGGCGCGCGTCCCGGCGTGCTCGGCGCGCGGCCCCTGGCTCCCGCTGCGGCACCGCCGCTCCTAGGCCGGCAGGAAGACGTTCAGTCCCTGCTCCCGCCGCACCGTCCCGGCCCGCCCCACCTGCTCCTCCCGTTCCATCGCCTCGAGCAGCGCGGCATCATGGGGGAGGACGGCCACGAATCGGCTGCCGCCGTCGAGTCGGCCGATGACCGTCCCGCGCTCCGGCGCTCCGTCGCGGCCGTGCATGATCGTGTAGGTCTCGATGCTGGCGCGCCCCGTCGCCTCGGCCACGACGTCGGGGTGGGGCAGGGCATCGACCCGTTCCTGGAGCGCAGCGCCCCCGGCGCGCTGCCAGCCGCGCGGCGGCGGCGCACCGCCGTAGATGCCGAGCGCATGCTTGGTCAGGTGCCAGCCGTTGGCGTGCACCAGGCCGAAGGTGTGGCGCGACGTACGGAGCCGCTCGGCCAGGGCGACGACGGCGTGCGTCGTGTAGTTGTTGCCGGGTCCGCCGAACCAGGGAAGACCGCCCGTCACGGTGAGCGGGCGCGGGTCGCCGGGCGCGATCCCGAGCATGGCGGCGGTGAGGCGCGGCGCGATCGGGAAGCAGCTGTAGAGGTCCAGGTGGACCAGCCGGTCGACCGTGAGCCCCGTCGTCTCGAGGAGCTCGGCCGCCGCGCGCTGAACGCCGGGCAGGCTGTGATAGTCGCCGCGGTCGAGCAGGTACCAGTGCTCGATCACGTCGACGCCCGCCCAGGGATAGACCCAGCGATCCGCGGCGATGCCGAGACGGCGGGCGGCATGGTCGGCGGCGAGCAGGACCGCGGCGCCCTGGTTGACGTCGATGATCGCGTTCATGAACTTCGGATACGGAAAGCCGATCATGCGGTTCTCGGCGGTCACCGCGCCGAGCTCCTCGGCGCTCTTGCCGTCGCGGAACCAGGCGTGGGGGTTCTGTGCGGCGAGCGCGGCCGAGCGGGCGGCAAACTCGCCGAGCTCGCGGCGATGGGCCGCGAGGCCGAGACCGCGGGCGGCGCGAAACGCGTTCTCGAACAGCGGGTAGGTCGTGATCGGCTGGGCGACGCCGTGACGGATCTCGAGCTCGGTCGAGCCGGGCCGTCCGTCGCCCCAGCGCGGCGCGTCCTCGGCTCGGGCCGGCGTCCAGGGGATGCGTCGCCCGGCGCGCCCGAGGGCGCGGGCGGTGTGCCACGCCTCGGCTCCCGCGATGAGCGCCACGGTGCTGCGGCCGGCGGCGATCTCGTCCGCGAGATGGTTGACGAGCGCCTGCGGTGTGTTGCCGCCGAGGGTCGTATTCAGGCGCCGCGCGCCGGGACAGCCGAGCCGCTCGGCGAGCAGCGCCGCGGCATCGCCGTAGTCGTGGCAGACGACGGTGGGCACGGCCACCGTATCGACCGCCGCGAGCAGCGCCGCCCCGCCGCCCGCGTCCTCGGCGGCGCGCCGCGCCGCTTCCTCCATCAGGAGGAGCGGCTCCCGGCCGGCCGTCGGATCGTCGGGACGGTCGGTCGTCTGCCCGCCGCCGATCAGGACGGGGAGGTGGCGACCGCTCTCGGCTGGCATGGGCATTTCTCGCGTGCTACGCGTAACGCTGTCAAGTTGACATGGCCGCCCGAACGCTCCGCACGCCCGTCTGCGATCTCTTCGGCATCGACGTCCCGATCATCCTCGCGGGCATGGGCGGGGTGTCGATGGCGCCGCTCGTCGCCGCCGTGTCGAACGCCGGCGGACTCGGCGTGATCGGCGCCGCGAACCTCTCGCCCGACGAGCTGCGAGCGGAGATCCGGGACACCAAGGCGCTGACCCGCAAGCCCTTCGCCGTCGACCTCCTGGCGCCGCTCCCGCAGATGATCGTGCCCTATCTCCCCATCCTCTACGAGGAGGAGGTGAAGATCTTCGTCGCCGGTCTCGCGATCCCCGAGAAGCACGTCGCCGAGATGCACGCTCACGGCATCACGATCATGGTGATGACGGGCAAGGTGAAGCACGCGGTGCGCGCCGAGGCGGCCGGCGCCGACGTGGTCGCGGCGCAGGGCACGGAGGCGGGCGGTCACACGGGCGAGATCGGCACGCTGGCGCTCGTCCCGCAGGTCGTCGATGCAGTGCGGATCCCCGTGGTGGCGGCTGGCGGCATCGTCGACGGCCGCGGCGTCGTCGCGGCGCTCGCCCTCGGCGCCCGGGGTGCGGTGATCGGCACGCGTTTCATCGCCACCCCCGAGGCCACCGCCGCGCAGAGCTATCGCGAGGCCCTGATACGCGCCGAGCAGGACGAGACGATCCGCACCCGGTGCTACTCGGGCAAGCCGCTGCGCTCGCTCCGCAACCGCTACATCGCCGAGTACGAGGCCAACCCGAGCAGCATCCGGCCCTTTCCCGAGCAGCTCGTGCTCTCTGCCCAGCGCCGCGTGATGGCGTACTGGGAAACCGAGGCCGACCCCGAGCGGACCTGCTTTCCCGCCGGACAGGGTGTCGGCGGCTTCCGCGAGATAAAGCCGGCGGCCGACGTCCTGCACGAGATCGTCGCCCAGGCAGAGCAGGTGCTCGCCGCGCTGCCTGCCTGAGGAGGCGGATCGGCGCCGTCCGACGGCGCTGAGCAGTAGCACACCGCCCGCGCGCGGACCGGATTTCGACCTCGAGGTGCGGATCGACGACACCGAGCTGCCGGCGCTGAACGACGTCCTGCGCGTGTACGGCGGGTTCGACGTCGCGCGCGGGCGCTTCTCGCTCTACGCCGAGGTCACGGTGCACGAGGGATGGATCCCCTGGGGCGTGCCCTCGGGTTCTCCCGCGGTCCGGCGCTGGAAAACGGCAATTGACGGTGACGGGCGACGCAGGGCACTTGCCATGCGGCCTGGCCGGGAATCGGTCACGGCACCTGAGAGGTGCGGCGCAAGGTCATTGCATGAAGAGGGTGCTGAAATACGGGTGTCTCCTCCTCTGGAGTCTGCTCGCGACCGAAGCTCCGCAGTCGTGCACGACGCCGCTGATTGCGGTCGGCCCGTCGAGCCCGGCCAACGGCTTCCCTCAGTACTACGTCGACGCCACCCAGCTGGCGCTCGTGCCGTGTCTCGATCCGGGCGGGTTCTGTCCGGCGATGGACCTCCCCGATCCCACCTCGCCCGTGGTCTTCCCCGACAACTTCCCTTCGGCCTTCTTCTACTGGCTGGCCAACGCGCGGATCACCCTCCCGAGCGGAGGGCGCGCCCGCGTGACCCTGGCCGTCGAGGGAACCTTCGTCGGGGGGCGCGTGGTACCCGGCAACCAGTTCGCCTTCGGCCGGGTGCGCATCCGGGCGGATGGACTCGTCGCGGGTGCCACGTACACCTTCACGCATCCGTACGGTGTCGACGTGCTCCAGGCGGACGGCTTGGGCAGCCTCAACGTGACGAACGACGTCGGGACCGCTGGCTTCACCGGACCGCTGGCCGGTCGCGTCGGCCCCTTCCTCGTGTGGGACGCGTCGCCGCCGGCGCCGCCGTCGGGCTTCGTCGGCAACCCGGGCGTCGACCACCCCGTGACCGGAAGTCCCTGCGGCATCAACCTGTTCCGCATCGAGGGCTCGGGACTTCCCGCAGGCGGACTCCAGACGGGCCTCTTCTCCGTGGCCGGGAAGAAGAACGGCGTCTGCGGCAACGGCATCCTCGAGGTGGGCGAGGAGTGCGACGACGGCAACCGGCAGGACGGCGACTGCTGCTCCTCCGCGTGTCGGCGTGATCCGCCGGGGACCGCGTGCACGACCGGGAACGTCTGTGCCGACGCGGCGTGCGACGCCGCGGCCGCCTGCCAGCTCATCGGCTTCAACACGAAGCCCTGCGACGACGGCAGCGCGTGCACCGTGGCGGACACCTGCTCGCTCGGGAATTGTGCCGGGACGCTGCGATCGTGCGACGACGCCAACGTGTGCACCACGGATTCGTGTGATCCGGCGACGGGTTGCGTGAACACGCCCCGCTCGGGAGCGTGCGACGACCACGACGCCTGCACGACCGCCGACGGGTGTACGGGCGGCAGATGCGTCGGCACGCGGCGGAGCTGCGACGATGGCAACGTCTGCACGGACGACTCGTGTAACCCGGCGACCGGCTGCGTGCACACGGCGAACACCGCCCCGTGCGACGACGGCGACGCCTGCACCACGCTCGACGCCTGCAAGGGCGGGAAGTGCGTCGGCAGCGCTCCGCCGAGCTACTGCGACGACGGCAACGTCTGCACGGACGACTCGTGCAACCCGGCGACCGGGTGCGAACATACGCCGAACACCGCGTCGTGCAACGACTTCGACGCCTGCACGACGATCGACACCTGTTCGGGCGGCCGGTGCATCGGGCGCGGCGCGCGGAACTGCGACGACGGCAACCCGTGCACGGACGACTCGTGCAGCCCCCTGACCGGATGCGTGCACACGCCGAACAGCGCGCCGTGCGACGACCTCGACGCCTGCACCGTGGGCGATACCTGTGCGGAGGGCCGCTGCGTGGGAGCGCCGCGGAGCTGCGACGACGGGAATGGCTGCACCGACGACGCCTGCCGGCCCGAGACCGGCTGCGTGCATACCGCGAACCGGGCCCCCTGCGACGACGGCGACGCTTGTACCACGGGCGACACGTGCTCGGGAGGACGATGCATGGGCGGCGCGCCGCCGCGCTGCGACGACAGCAATCCGTGCACCGACGACGCCTGCCGGTCCGACACGGGGTGTGTGTACGTCCCCAATGCCGCGTCCTGCGACGACGGCAACGCGTGTACGACGGGCGACACCTGCACTGGCGGCCGGTGTAAGGGCGCGACGCTCGCCTGCGACGACGGCAATCCGTGCACCGACGATGCCTGCGACCCGCAAGCCGGCTGTGGCCACGTCTTCAACACGGCAGCCTGCGACGACGGCGACGCCTGTACGACCGGCGATGCCTGCGCGGCGGGAAAATGCGTGGGTGGCGGCCGCCTCGGCTGCGACGACGGCAATCCGTGCACCGACGATGCGTGCGACCCTGCGCACGGCTGCACGCACGACCCCAACGGCGACCCGTGCGACGACGGCGACTTCTGCACGACGGGGGACACGTGTGCCGCGGGCGCATGCGTCGGCCACGCGTCGCCCCCGTGCCCCGCCGTGGCCAGCACGATCGACGCCGACGTCACCGTGAGCCTCGGGCGGCACACGACCGGCTGGGGCCGGTCGAGGGTCCTCTCGGCCGGAGCCGGCCGTTATCCGAAGCAGATCTTCCTGCGGCTCCGCGTCGCCGGCGTCGGCGCCCGCCGGGTGTCGTCGGCGCGGTTGCGCCTCGCAGTGAAGCGGCGCAGCGACTCGGGCGGTCGCCTCCACGTGCTGCATGACTGCCAGTGGGACGAGCTCACGACCACGTGGGAGGCCGAGCCCGCCATGGACCACGGGGTACTCGCCGACATAGGCCCGGTCGAGCGCGGTCAAACCGTCGAGATGGATCTGACTCCCCTGATCGGCGGCGACGGGATCTACTGCCTGGCGCTCGAGAGCCCGTCGCGAGACCGCGTCGACTACCAGTCGCGCGAGGCGCCGAAGGGGCGCCCCGAGCTGGTGGTGGAGACGGCCCCGTAGGGGCCTAGCTCATCGCCGCCCGGCGATCCGGGGGATGGGCATCTGCGCCCGGGGCGATCGCCGCGGGGGGCCGATACTGCTCGCGGTAGATCTCGACGAAGGAGAAGAGGATCGCCAGGATCACCGGTCCGAGGAAGACGCCGACGAAGCCGTACACCTGGAGGCCGCCGAGGATGGCGAAGAGCAGGAGGAACGTCGGGAGCTTGGCCCGGCCGCCGATGAAGAGCGGCTTGATCCAGTTGTCGGCGGTGCTGACCACCAGCACGCCCCAGATGGCGAGCCCGGTCGCTCGTCCGAGATGGCCGGTGAAGGCCAGGTAGACCGCGACGCCGCTCCACAGGAACGCCGGACCGGCCAGCGGCAGGAAGGAGGCGAGGCCGGTCAGGAAGCCGAGGAAGACGCTGAACGACAGCCCGCCGATCAGCCAGTAGCCTAACCCGGC
>Ga0066709_100005352_pt1 | contig 10537 bp, 9 predicted proteins | sample GraSoiAngelo_158_FD_79665 | JGI IMG/M metagenome (GOLD analysis project Ga0066709, IMG submission 79665) | Grasslands soil microbial communities from the Angelo Coastal Reserve, California, USA - 14_1009_16_30cm | ecosystem: Environmental > Terrestrial > Soil > Grasslands | place: USA... | reverse complement strand
GATCAGGGCGCGAGCGAACTGTCTGGCACCGGCTGGGTCGCCTGCGTGGAGAGAGAGCGCGCCACAGCAACCTTGCGTGCGGGGCGCGATGACGTCGCAGCCTTCAGCTGAGAGGACCCGTGCAGTCGCCCGATTCACCTCGCCAAAGTACGCACGTTGGACGCAGCCGGTGACGAGGCCCACGCGCAGCCGCAATGAGCCCTGCGCCGCGGTACGCTCCGGTGTCTCCGCCATTGCTTGCGCGATGGTGACGGTCGGCGCCAGCTCGATGAGGTTCCGAAGTCTGCTGGGCAGGCGAGACAGAAGGCCTCGCCATTGCCGCAGCGCTGGAAGCACAGCCAGGGGCAGCGCCATGACTCGCAGACGGGAAGGAAACGGCAGGACCGAAAAGAGAAGCCGACGGAACCAGCGGTCGAGAGACGGACGCTGATGATGCTGCTCGATGGCCGCCCTCGCGGCTTCGATGAGCGGCGCGTAGCGAACCCCCGAGGGACATGCGGTTTCACACGCCATGCACCCGAGACAGGTGTCGAAATGCTGAACGACCGCGGGCCCGAGCTGGAGCCGGTCCGAAACGCCAGCCCTGAGGGAATAGATTCGGCCGCGGGGGGAGTCCATCTCCTGACCGAGCAGCACGTAACTCGGGCAGGTCGCCAGACAGAAACCGCAATGGACACACTTGTCCATCAGGGGAGTCAGCTCGGCGAGCGGTGCAAATGCGCCGGGCGCGGTCATATGCCGCCCGGGCCGCAGCCGGGGCTGAGGACGTTGTGCGGATCGAAGCGAGCCTTCACGGCCCGCATCAGGGAGACATGTCCCAGTTCCCCCCAGGGGTCTACCCGTGCCCGGACTGGCGGAGGCGATTGAAGCACAACGAGGTGTCCTCCCCGGCTGGCCACGTGAGCCCGAAGGCGCAAGACGAGGTCGCTCAGCACTTCGGGAGCACCCGCCAGCCGCACCAGGAGCAGTCCAAGGGCCGCTCGCCCCGCCGCGCACCACGTGACTGAGGCAGGCGTCTGATCCAGCTGCGCGAACACGCTTGCCAGATCCGTTGGCAGGACACTGACCTTGAACAAGACGTCCCCTCCTTCCTGGACGCGCCGCTCGTGAAGACGCCAGAGGGTCCGTTCGTCCTCGTCGAGGTGGACGCACGCGGGGGCGCCCGCCTGGTCGAAGAGCCGGCGTGCGGACTCTGCCTGCTGGCGGGCGGCAGCCTCAGTCGTCTCGAATCGGACCAGCAGTCGAGGGGACGGTGCTTCGACCTCGATGGCCGATGGGGTGAGCGGAGCGGCAGCCACGGCGAGAGCCAGTGCACAGGCTCGAGCGGCGTCTTGCGGCTCGGCTGACAGAGTGACCGAAAACGGCGCGACCGGCGCGAGCTTGAACGTGGCCGACGTGATGAGCGCGAGGCTCCCGAACGACCCGCAGAGCAAACGCGCGAGATCATAGCCGGCCACGTTCTTCACGACGCGGCCCCCAGCCTTCGCGATCCGTCCGTCGGCCAGGGCGAACTCGATACCGACAATGAGATCACGCGCCGCGCCGTGGAGGTGGCGACGCGGGCCGCTGTCGTTGGTGGCGACGATGCCCCCGATCGTGGCCGCGTCACCGAAGGGTGGATCGAGAGGGAGCCACTGACGCTCGCGTCCGAGCACGACATTGGCCGTCGCCAGAGTCGTTCCGGCCGGGATGGTGGCGACGAGGTCGCCGGCATAGTGGTGGATCGGGCCGGAGAGCTGAAGGGTGGAGAGATACCTCTCGTGTCCGGCCGGGCGATCGCCCCACGACTGCTTGCTACCTGATCCTCTGGGCCGAAGGGATGTTCCCGCCCGACCAGCCTCAGCCAGCAGGGCCGCGGCCGCGTGCGGGTTCGAGGGCTCGAGGACCGTCATCAGAACCGATCCGCCAGTCCGGCGTGTTCGAGCGGGTGCTGCCGATACGGCCCTGGCACTTCTCCGCAGAGACGCGGCGTGGGGAAGACCTTCCCCGGATTGCAGATGCCTGTCGGATCGAATGCGCACCGCAAGAGTTGCATGGCGTCGAGATCGGTCTCGGCGAACATCTTGGGCATGTAGGCCTTCTTGTCGGCACCGACACCATGCTCGCCGGTGATCGTGCCGCCAGCCTCGATGCAGTACTGCAGGATTTCGGCGGCGACGCTCTCGGCGTGCGCCGCCTGGCCGGGAATCGACTCGTCGTAGCAGATCAAGGGATGCAGGTTGCCGTCGCCTGCGTGGAAGACGTTGCCGATCCGCAGGCCGGATCGGGCTTCGAGGTCTCGAATGCGCCGAAGGACTTCCGGTAGCCTGGTCCTCGGCACCACACCGTCCTGAACGTAATAGCTTGGCGACACGCGCCCCATTGCCGCGAACGCAGCCTTTCGACCCTTCCAGATTCGATCACGTGTCGCCGCGTCCCGGGCGAGCTCGAGCGACGTTGCGCCCGTTTCCCGACACACCGCCTGGACGGTGGCGAACCGCTCGTCAACTTCAGCCTGCGGACCATCGAGCTCGACGATCAACACGGCGTCGGTGTCCGGGAAGCCCGGATGAACGGCCGCCTCGGCCGCTTGGATGGTCAGCCGGTCCATCATCTCGATGGCGGCCGGGACGATTCCGTGGGCGATGATCGCCGAGACGGCCTCGCCCGCCTCATCGGTGGAGTTGAACCCGGCGAGCAGCGTCAACACGGCGGCGGGCCGCCGAAGGAGTCGCAGCGTTGCCTTCGTGACGACGGCGAGCGTGCCCTCGGAGCCGACGAGGACGCCCAGCAGGTCGTACCCCGGCACGTCGAGCGTCGCGCCGCCCAGGTGGACGAGCTCACCGTCGGGGAGTACCGCCTCCACGCCGAGCACATGGTGCACGGTGAAACCGTATTTCAGGCAGTGCGCGCCACCGGAGTTTTCGGCGATGTTTCCTCCGATCGAGCACACGATCTGGCTCGACGGGTCCGGAGCGTAGTAGCACCCGTCTGCCGAGACCCGCGTTGTGATCTCGAGGTTGGTGACCCCGGGTTCGACGGTCACGCGCAGGTTGGGGATGTCGACGTTGAGGATCTTTCGCATCCGCGACAGCACGATCAAGACTCCGTCGGATCGCGGCAGCGCGCCGCCCGAGAGTCCTGTGCCATGCCCGCGAGCCACAAACGGCACGGCCGACTCGTGACAGAGACGCACAACGGTTTGCACTTCTTCGACCGACGTGGGCAGCACGACGGCACCGGGCGTCGCGCGAAGGTGTTGCAGCGCGTCGGATTCGTAGGTGAGGAGCTCGGTCGCGTCGTGGAGCAGCGCGTCGGGCCGGAGGGCGGAGGCGAGCTTCCTGAGAAAGGCGGCGTCCATCGCTCGGCGATCATATTGCCGGAGGAAGTTTCACGCCACTGCCGTCTGAGCTTTACGACCATTCACGGTTTGACGCGCAATCGGCGCCGGCGCTTTGCGGGCTCATTGCGAAAGGCGCTAAAGTGGGACGAGGCGAACTATCGGTTCCAGGGGAGCAGGTATGGTTCGAATCGTGGTCAAGCGGGGCGAATTTCAACGGTTCGACGATCTCTACAAGGTGTTCGTGCCCAAGGGGGCGGCAGACGTGGTGTGGGACCGCAGGCTTCGAGAGCGCCGGAAGGCCAAGGCGTCATCCGATGTCCAGGAGCGGCGCAAGGCCGAACGCCGGAGCCCGCATCCGGTCAGCTGGACTGGTTTGAGCTTCCTCGTCTGCGATCGAAAAGATCGCACCGCCTGACACAATCCCGCCAGTCGGTCGACCAGCTTCGCAGCCATTTCGCAGTCATTCCACAGTCATTCCGCAGTCATGAGTTGTGAGTCATGAGTTCTGAGGTGACTCAACGCTCACAACTCGAGACTGCGCAGTTCCGCTGTGCGCCGGTCCGCTAGTTGGCCGCGAAGCAATAGAACAGCCCGGCGCCGCCCGTGCTGACGAGGTTCTCCTGGCTGCAGCCGCGGCTCGGGTGGGCGGAGTTCCACGAGGTGTTCGGTCCGCCGGTCCGGTCGTGATGCCCCAGCTGGGCGGTGGCCCTGCCCCCGCTCGTCCAGTTGTTGCAGGTGTGATCGGCGCCGTCGGTGAACGCGCGGCCGTCGGGCTGCGACCCGGTGAGCATGTCGTGCACGTTGGGCTGGCTGCCGACGCCGTTCACCTGATCGCCCTTTTCGGTGAGCGCCGTCGCCTTGGTCAGGGTATTGCCGACGCGGGCCTGGTCGAGCGTGTCACCGTGCAGGTCGCTGAGGTTCTGCGCGACGCGGCCCCCTTTGGCGTTGTACCACGGACCGTTCCCGATTCGATCGCGCGCGTTGACCGCGTTGGCGCCTTGTGTGCTGAGGTAGGCGTGCCAGGTACGGTTGCCCGCGCCGGCGCCGGTCGCCAGCTTCTGGCAGTGTGCGTCAGCACCTGTCAGCCCCCCCAGGTTGGCGCCGTTTCCGACGCCGACACTCGTGATGAAAAAACTCATCGGCTGCTGCGGCTGGTTCTGCTGTTGCGCGTAAACCAAGAACGACCCCAAGGACACAGCGATCGCGGATGCGGCAAGAATCACACGCATGGACGTCTTCCTCCTGAAAGTGATGGGGCATCTTACCCAACCCGCCGTCCGCACTCAACCAGCCTGCGGTCAGCCGCACCAGGCCGTCAGCGCGCCGACCGCGAGCAGCGTCCCCGCCACGAACAGGGCAAAAGCCATCGCGAGGGAGTCGCTCCACGAGTCGAAGGGCATGCCGACCGGTAATACGACAGCAGCGAAGGCGGTGTTGCGAGAGGAAGACCGTGCCACGAGCGTTCGTTGGCGGACAGTAGCGGACCTGTCGGCATGCCAGGCCGCCGGCGTCGCTTGTCTGGCAGGGCGAACACGTAGAGCGCGTTATCCGTAGACGGGTGCCGAATCTCTGGAGAGATGGTCCGCCGCACCTATCTCCGACCGCCCCCCCCCAGTCCGGCCGGCACGGCGATGTACTGCCTGCCCGCACTGGCAAACGAAATCCGGAACCCTTGTACAGAGGTGCCCAGGCGCGTCTGCCACAGGACCTTGCCGGTCTTCACGTCATGGGCCGGAAGTAGCGGCCGAGGTCGCCCGCGAATGCAAGGCCCGTCCTCGTCGAGAGAACGGCCGTGAGGAAGGCCGGGCGCTGCTGGATGCTCCACACTTCGCGCATGGTGCCCAATTAGTCGTTCAACAGTGCACGCATGACTCCTCCTCAGACCGACCGCAGTCGCGCGAGCTCTTCCGAGGTCAACTTCAGGCTGGCCACGGGAAGGAGGTCGGCCAGTTGTTCTACCGTTCGCGCGCTCGCGATGGCCGCGCCCACCGTTGGCTGGGCCACCAGCCAGGCGAGCGACACGGCGGCCACCGTCGTGTGGTGGTCAGCGGCAACCTCGTCCAGGATGGCCAAGAGTCGCAGCCCACGCTCGTTCAGATAGGCGCTGGCGCCTCCGGCGCGGGGACTGTCGATCTGCTTGCCCGGTCGATACTTACCAGTCAGAAAGCCCATCGCCAGGCCGAAGTACGGGAAGCAGGAGAGACCTTCCCGCCGGCAGAGGTCGAGGAGAGCCCCCTCGTAATCCTGGCGGTGCGCCAGGTTGTAGTGGGGTTGCAGGGCGACGTATCGCGCGAGGCCGCCGCGGTCGGATATGGAGAGAGCGTCCGCCAGGCGTCCTGCCACATAGTTGGACGCCCCGATGTGCCGCACCTTGCCTTCCGTCACCAGGGCGTCAAACGCCCGAAGGGTTTCGTCGAGCGGCGTGTTCTGGTCGTCGATATGGGCGTAGTACAGATCGATGCTCTCGACGCCCAGACGGCGCAGGGAGGCTTCGGCCGCGGCCCGGATGGTCGCCGCCGACAGACCTTTCAAGGTGGGCAAGGCCCCCACCTTCGTGGCAATGACCATGCGGCCGCGATTTCGCCGCAGCGCCATCCAGCGCCCGATGATCGTTTCCGACTCGCCGCCCGAGTGGTTGGGGAGCCACGCGGAGTACGCGTCCGCCGTATCGATGAAGTTGCCGCCGGCGGCGGCGTACGCGTCGAGAACGGCAAACGACTGCTGCTCGTCCGCGGTCCAGCCGAAGACGTTACCGCCGAGACACAGGGGAAAGACGTTGAGCTCCGTACCGTCGACGCGCGCCATCACTCCTCCCCCTCGCTCCCGGCATCGTCGATCAGGCGAGCGCGGCCGAAGATCCAGGCGATCATGATGCTGAGGAGATACAGCGCCACCATGGGCGCGGCAAAAATTGTCTGCGTCACCATGTCTCCGGTCGGCGTGATCACTGCGGCCACGATGAAGATCAAGAGGAAGGCGTAGCGAAAACTGCGCAGCAGCCACCGCGCCGTGATGAGGCCTGCCTTGGACAGAAAGAATACCGCCGTCGGCAGCTGGAAGACCGCGCCCATGCCGAGGAGCATCTTCGTGTAGAGGTCGAACACATCGGAGAGCCGCGGCATGAAGGCAAGATCCGGGGTGTTGAAGCTCGCGAAGAATACCATCATGTACGGAAACGCGATGAAGTGTACGAAGGCGGCGCCGCCCAGAAATCCCATCGTCGTAAAGAGCACGAACGGCACCGCAAACCGTCGCGCGCCGGCCGGCATGAGCGGCATCACCAGACGCCAGATCCGGTACATGATGAACGGCATCGCAAAGACGACGCCGACAATCAGCGCAATCTGGATGTAGAGGCCGAACGCTTCGCCCGGCTGCGTGTAGATGAGGGTACTTCCCGTCGGTAGCGACCGCCGCGTCGGTCCCAGAATGAAGTCCACGACGCGGTTGATGAACAGGAACCCGGCCAGAACGCCGACCGAGACGGCGAGAGCGGAGTGTACGAGCAGCCTGCGGAACTGCTCGAGCAATTCGAGGACCGAGACTTTGTCGAGCAGTCCATCGAAGATCTGCGCGCCGCGGGTTCCCTTCGACGGCGACTTAGGAAAGGGCACCAAGGCCATCGTCGAACGTTACCACACCGGGGCGTTTGACGCTGAAGGTCGCGTGTGCACGCAACCGCGCGAGGGACGTCGAGTGTTACTGACGGCGGGACGTCGAGCCCCCGACCTGGAACCCGATCGTGGCCGTCACCCCGTGCAGGCGGTGATCGAAGTCCCAGTCCGCACCGACGAACCTGTAGCCCACGCCAAGGTTCAACCGCATGCGAGGCGCGACGTTCACCAGAAGGCTGGCCTCGGGTTCTGCGATGAAGACGCCGTCCTCTGCCCAGACGTGCACCGTTGTCGGGACAAGCTGGCGACTGCGCGGCGTCGGACCGACCGGCGTCAGATACGTGTAACTCTGCGGCAGCGTCGCCCATCCACCGCCGATGAGCCCCCGTGCCGAAAACCCCAGTCGCCGCTCGGTTCCTTCCAGCCACTGGAACATCAAGCCGCCGTATCCAAGGCTGCGCCCGTCTCCGTTGACGAGCCAGTAGCCGGCGCCGCCAATCAGGAACCGGTTGTCCATCATCCAGCCGCCGGACGCGCCAACCAGCGTCCCAGTGATCTTGTCGAGCTCGGTGATCTTCACCTCGGGCATGATGGCGGGGCCGTCGCTGACACGCTCGACGACCATGGGGCCCTGCCCTGAACTGGTGACCGCGGTTTGTGCGGACGCCAGAGATGCCTGGGCGAGGCAGCCAACAGAGGCCAGCAAGACGAGCGCTCGCGGGATCATCGGAGCTCCTCCCTCGACAGACTCACGTTGAGCGGAGTGGTTTCACCACGACCAACCTGGATCTCTGTCGAGAACTGCCGATAGCCCTCCTTCTGGATCTCGACGTGATGGCTGCCCGCGGACACCTGCACAACCAGCCGATCCGCCGTCCCAGAGGTCATCCAGCGCTCACCGTCGATTCGTACTTCGGCGTCAACCGGCTGCACGCCAATCACCAGGGCGCCGTAATTGCCGGCGGCCACGGGCGGCCTCGACGGCGGCAGCGGCCGTGACGCGGGACCGCGCGGTGGTCCGGGTGGCGGTCCCGGCACCGGCGCGGGGCGCTCTGGCGCTCCCTCGGGTGTGGTCCGCGGCGTATGAGGCGGCATCGCACTGCCGGCCGGAGGCGGCGGGACGGGCGGCGCCGTCGGTGGCGGCTCGCTCACGTCGCCTTGATTGACAGGCTGCATGGCATAACGCAGCTTGTAGGTCGAGTCGGGTGTCAGGTAGACGGTCTGACGGACGGTTCGATATCCCTGGAGGTACAGAACGATTTCGTGCCCACCCGGCGACAAGGGCAGATTCTGGAAGAACCCGTCGAAGTCGTCCACGATGCCCGCGTAGTAGCCGTCTACGTGAACCGCAGCCTGTTTTGGCGTGACGAGCAAACGGACGCGTGCGCGCGTGTCGTAGATCGGGTAGTAGGGGAATCCGTACGCATCTGGTCCCCACCACGGATATGGGCCGTAGAACGGGTTGTAGAAGTATCCGCCGACGAACACGACTCCGCCATGTCCGTACCCCGGGTGAGCGCGGGCAGAAACGGCGACCGGCCCCACGAGCAGCGCGAGGAGGACGACAACAACGGTCAGGATGGGTGGGCGATGGGTCCGCAACACGTTCACACTCCGCAGGGCGATGGCAGATCGCTCGATTGGCTTGCCTCGGCTCAGTGCAGAAATCTTGCCAGCCGAAGGGGGTGTCGCGAGCTGGGAATGGGCCCGTGTAAGCACGCGTGGCTGGTCTTCGGAAGCTAAAAATTGCCCAAAAATAGCGAATTACCGCGTCCTGCTTTGGGGACGTCGGGATCAGCGGTCCAACCAGACCACCGTGCCAGTCTTGTTCACGTAGCCCCAGCGGTCGCGATAGAAAACGCGGGCGAGTTCGCTGTTGAAATTCCGCGCATCGTTGAATTGCGCGGCGATGGTAAAGGCGCCGACGAGATTGATGAAACCCCATCGGCCGTCAGCCTTGGCTGCCGCCAAACCGTCGGTGAACCCTCGCGCGACGTCATCGAACCTGGGCTCGACGACGAGCACTCCAGCGCGATCGATGAAGCCCCACTGCCGACCGACCCTGACGGGCGACCGATCGCCGGAGTAGCTCCATCCGACTTCATCGAACCGCGGCGCGACGGCCATCGTGCCGGCTTTGTCAATAAGGCCCCAAAGGCCTTTCGTCTGCACGGGAGCCAGCCCAGCACGGAACCCATAAGCGTTTTCGAACTGTGGCTTGATGACGAACGTGCCCGTCGGGTCGACAAAGCCCCACCGACCGCCGACCTGGACGGCGGCCAGACCTTCTTCGAATGCGTAGGCGTTGTCGAACGTCGGCTTGATCACCATCGCACCGTGCTTGTCGATGAAGCCCCAACGTTCCCCCTCCTTGACCGCCGGCCGTCCTTGCGTGAGGCTCCACGAGACATCCGCAAAGACCGGCTTCACCACGATACGGCCGGCTCTGTCGATAAAGCCCCAGCGGTTGCCAACCGTGACCGCGGCCAGATCGCCCTCGAAGGTCTGGATGCCGTCGAACTGCGGCTCGGCAACGAAGGTACCTGTCTCGTTGACGAGCCCCCATTTGGCGCCCGCTCGCACGGCGGCCAATCCCTCCGAGAAGCCCCATGAAATCGCATCGAAGCGGGGGGAGATGACGAAGGCGCCGCTGGCGTCGATGAAGCCCCAGCGATCGCCGACCTTGACGGCCGCAAGCCTGCCCGAGAAGTCCTGCGCCTCGTCGAATTGCGGATGGACGATGATTTGCCCGGCGGCGTCGATGAATCCTTGTCTGCCAGCGACCTTCACCTGGTAGAGCACGGACGAGGGCGCAGCGGCGTTCTTGCCGGACGAGCTCGCCTGCTCGGGCGCTTTGGAACAGGCCGCGGCAGCCAGCAAAAGGAACAGCGCTCGTCTCAAGAAGAGCGAGGCCATAGCCGGCGAGCCCGGACGGCGTCCGTGACTCCAAGCATCACCGTACCAAAATCCGAATCGGAGTACAAGTCAAGACCGAGGCTACTGGGGTGCTAGGTGCCACGCGCTGGGTGCTAGGTGCGACGTGCTGGGTGCCAGGTGCAGGTGCTAGGTGCGGGACCGGGTGATGCAGGCTGACAGAGGCTCCTCCGATACTGGTACACTGCCGGTCAAGGGAATCTCGAATGGAGCCACCCGTTCGTAGCCTCCACCATGTCACAGCGACGGTGGACGATGCCCAGGACGATCTCGACTTCTGTCTTGGGATACTGGGACTCCGCTTGGTGAAGAAGACCGTCAACTTCGACAACCACCACGTGTATCACTTCTACTACGGCAACGAGTGCGGAACACCGGGGACGCTCTGGACGACCTTTCCGTACAGGGGCAAGGGCGTTCCAGTAGGGAAGAAGGGGGCGGGTCAGATCGATGCAACGTCGTTCTCGGTTCCGACGGGATCGCTCGATTTCTGGAGAGCCCGGCTGGAACGTTGTCAGGTTGTCGTGACCGACCTTCCACCGCGGTTTGGCGAAGAGGCGATTGGGTTCTCTGATCCTTCCGGGCTGAAATGTGAACTGATCGCGACCAGTCGTGATCGCCGACCGCCGTGGGCACGGGGTGGAGTAGCCGCGGAAACGGCGATCCG
>Ga0066709_100005351_pt1 | contig 10537 bp, 7 predicted proteins | sample GraSoiAngelo_158_FD_79665 | JGI IMG/M metagenome (GOLD analysis project Ga0066709, IMG submission 79665) | Grasslands soil microbial communities from the Angelo Coastal Reserve, California, USA - 14_1009_16_30cm | ecosystem: Environmental > Terrestrial > Soil > Grasslands | place: USA... | reverse complement strand
CTTTGAACCCGCGGGCCGCCACTTCCGGATTATCCATCTGCAACAAGAGCAGCCTTCGGTCCGCCGCGTTGTTGATGTCGAGGCCAAAGGATTTCAGGCGCTCCGGCGTGTTGGCGTTGAGGTTGAGGAGCGCCGGAGCCTGCCACCAGACTCCGCGGTTCCCCACGTACGACGCTTCCACAACAAGGTCCGATGTGATTTCGCGTTGGAATCCCACGCTCCACTGGTATTGTCTTGCCGGCCGCCCAGCGTTGGGGTCCATCCATACGGGACCGAGCCCAGGCGTGGGAGGGCCGTTCCGGGGGAAGGTTGGAAAATACCCCGGGTCGTAGCTCGGCCAGGGCGCGGGCCTGAAAGAAAGGGGGAGTCCGGCGGACAAGGTCGTGACGGGAACTCCAAAGCTCAGAGCGGCTGTCGTCGCCGTTGAGCCGGCTAATCCTGCAGACGAATTGTTGTTGACGGCTGTGCCGCTGTAGACGATGCCAAAGCCGGTGCGGAACACGGTCTTCGGAGTGATCTGATAGGCGCCTCCAAGACGCGGCCCAAAAGCGTATGGGTAATTGTGCGCGATATCGCAGTTACAGCGGCCCGGCCCGTGGCCGTCATATATCGCGGCGCCGGGTATACCCAGCGTCGGGTGTATCGTTGTGGGCGAAAACTCCGGAGCACGCCCATACTGCTCTCGCAAGTAAGTCGAGTAGTCGTATCGCAGACCATAATCGAACGTGAATTTGCGCGTTACCTTCCAGCTGTCCTGGGCATAAAGCCCGAGTTGCTTCTTCCCCGTTCGCGGATGAGTTGGGTTCGACATCTGTACCTGATCGACCAGGCCAAGAAGGAAACTGGCGTAACCGAATCCGACGTTGGCGCCGTTTACATTCGCTGTTTGGAAAGGTTGGCCCGTCTCTGCTGCGGAGAAGGTGTAAACGCCGTCCGTATTTCCATCGACAATGGGCGGGTAGCCTTCGGTCCGGAATTCCGAACCGAATTTATAGCTATGGTTATCTTTCACCCAGTTGAGGGTCGCGTTGAAGGTCGGACTCTGCGTAATCTGCGTCGTCCCTGCCTCCGAACCGATCGCCTTCATCCCGCCAGTCCCGTTGGTCGTAAGAAATCCCGACATCGACGGGAAGAACTTGTTTTCGATGCCTCCGCGCAAGCCCAGTTCTTTTTCGGCATTGTAGTTGGTGACTTTACCCGTGGTCGTGACCGAGGGGACAAAGAAATAGTTACTCCGATAACCTGCGCCCAAATGCAATAGCAGTGCCGGCGACAGGGTGTGGTCATAGTTCAGCCGGTACAGAGGCGCGTTTTGGAATGTGCCGAGCGCCTCGGTAAGGGGGTCCGGCAAGCCGTCGGATCTGCCAAAAATCGTGTTGCCGTTTGGGTTCGACGTCTTTGTGCGCTGCCAGAAAAAGCTCAATCTTCCCTTGCCGATCAATTGGTCGATCTTGACGGATGGAACTTCGGTGGTCCTTGAAGTCTTGTACGGGTTTATATAGTTCTGGATGAGGTCGTTGGCGGAGGGGCCGTTCGTCGGAGGAAACAGCGCCTGGATTTTCACCGCTACCGGATCCCACCGGTCCCTGGGAATAATGTTGTTGGGAAACGGATCTCGAAACACACGGCCATCGGGAGCAGTGTGCGTCATGGCCGGATCGTAAATCATGCCTTCCAACATCTGACGCCCCAGCGGATCGACACCGATCACGCGGCTCGTTATGGCCGTGCGGAAATCGCCGTTGCGATAAGCCGCGGTGGGGACGGTTTGATACTGGTTGTTGACAATCGTGGTCTCGCGGAACTGCTCAAAGCTGCCAAAGAAGAAGGTCTTGTCGCGACGGATTGGACCGCCCACCGTAAAACCGTAATCGTTTCTCCTGGCTCGCGGCCGGCGATTGCTTATGGGGTCGTTGGTGAACGGGTTTCCCGAGTTCAATGCTTCGTTCACGAAATAATCGTATCCACTCCCGTGGAACTGGTTCGTGCCTGACCTCATCGTGACATTGAAGACACCGCCACCGACCTGACCATATTCAGCGGCGAAGTTACTGGTTTGAATCGCGACCTCCTGGATCGCATCCACGCTGGGTTGGCTCTGCGCCGGTACTCCAGGCGTACCTGAATTGGATGCGTCCTGACCCTCCACGCGCCAGGCTTGCGTGTTGGCCGGAGTACCGTTCAGGCGGACCAGGCTATTGGGTGTCCACGTCGAGCCGGGGATCATTTGAACGATCGCGTATGGATTCCGAATGCCGGCGCTTCCGGAGAGGACGCCTCCAATACCAAATAAGGGAAGTTGGTCCGGCGCCTTGATTACATAGCTGACATCACTGCTTTCTGTCCTCAGCAATGGAGCGTCGGCCGTAATCGTGACTTCGTCAGTGGCCGCGCCTACCTCGAGAGCGACATCGATTCGCAATGTTTGAGCAACCTGGACTGTGATTCCCTGGCGGACGTACTTCTTAAAGCCAGGAAGCTCGACCGATAACTGATAAACACCGGCCGGCAACTGCGCGAGTGTGTAATTTCCCGTCTCGGTGCTCACTGTCGGATAGCGCGCTGCCGTCTCCGTGTTCGTGGCGACGATGCTTGCCCCTGGAATAACCGCACTGGTTTGGTCCGATACCGCGCCCGTGATGGCGCCACGGTCACTCTGGGCAAACACGACTGGAACAATGAGCAATACGCAAAGTGTGGCCAATAGTAGGCGCATCAAGTTTCCCCCCTTTTCAAGTTCCCTTTTGGTCCTCGAAAATACGCCACCAGCCAGTGTTACGCAATTTCAAAAGTAATCGGAGCCGCAGGGTTCTGAGGCGAGACGACGGGCGGCGTGGCGCCGCCGCAAAGGGGTCTGTCCCCAATCCGTCGATAAGCGGTGTCGGCGCTCCCATGGACGGGTTGAGCGCCTTGCCATGGATGGCCCGCTGGCGTCAAGGTACCTTAGCTTGGGTCTGTCGTTCGTTCTTGACAACCGCTCAGAGACGAAGATAATCACGGCACTTGGATACTCCGAGGGCAAAATCAATCTCTAATCTATGACGAGGTTCATATGAAAAACTTTCTGTTGGGACTCGCCGCGGCTGCGTGTGCCGCTGCTGCGCTGATGGCACAAGGGAAAATTAATCCCACCGACCCGCAGCCGACCTGCAACATGTGTCCGGGGACACTCGTGCCGCTCTCCGAGCTTGAAGCCTATACGAAGAAAGCCATAGCCGAGAGGCTGGTCGACCAGCAGGTGAGGGATATCGAGATCGGAAAGGCTCACGTCGGCATCGGTATGGTCTACCGCGGGAAACTGGACAAGCCCGCACCGGATTCGGTCGCCGAACATGACCAGGTCAGCGAGGTTTACCACATCATCTCCGGGTCGGCCACGCTCGTCCTGGGTCCGGATATCGCCAACAGGCAACGTCGTCCAGCGACCCAGCGAACCGTTGTCGAGTTCAACGGGCCGGGAAATAACGGATCGGAAATTCGGAACGGCGTGGCGCATCAGATCAAGGCTGGAGACGTCGTGGTCATTCCGGCGGGCACGGGCCACTTGTTCACGAAGATCGACGATCACATCAACTACCTGATGATTCGCGTCGATCCCGACAAGGTCACGCCCCTCAAGAGCGAGGCACAGTCGAAGGAGTACTTGTCAAAACCCGCGCCGCGCTGAGCCCGCGCGGCGGGCCGCCATGCGAAGGGCCTCGCCGGACAATTGTTTTTGGAATAAACCGTAACGAGCGGAGCATCAAACCACTAACTGTTTTGTGAAGAAGAAAAGGAAGGTGAATATGAACAGGATAACCGCCAGGATGCTGCTTATTTCAGCAGCCTGCATGTTGGCTATGGCCTTTGCGGTCACTGGCGCGTTCGCTCAGAACGCCCCGTCGCTTGCTGGTGGAAAGGCCGAAGCAGTCTATAAGGACATCAAGGTGATGCAAGGCACAGCAGCCGACCATTTGATTCCGACGATGCAGTTTTTTGAGGCTTCGCTCGGGGTCACCTGCGACTACTGCCATCTGGCTAATCGGGAAGCGAGCACTCCGATGAAGGAAACCGCACGCCAGATGATGTCGATGGTGAAGGCCATCAATAAGGACAACTTCAAGGGCGCAAAGGAGGTCACCTGCAACACGTGCCATCGTGGGGCGACAGAACCAGCTGGGAACCCAACCCTGGCGACCGCGAATTACAAGCCCTGGACACCGGACAGCACCAACGGGGCTCCGGACCTGCCTCCGGTGCCGGGACCTGCGGCCAGCCAACTTATCGCCAATTATCTGAAGACGCTTGGCGGAGAGGCGGGACTGGCAAAGATTCAAAGTCGCGTCGTGAAATACACCGCTACGAACAGCGTCGGCAACATTGCCAACATGGAGATGGTTTGCAAGGGAGATAACAGCTTATCCATTAACCACGGCGGCAATGGCGACGTCGTTATCGGCCACGCCGGCAACAACGCCTGGCAGCGTGCCGCGAACGGCGCCGTGCGTGATGCCCGGGAGTACGAATTCGACGAGTTGAAACTCCAGGATCCGCTTTATCTCGCCACGCACCTGTCCGCCATTACCAACGTGGAGACAAGGCGGAACAGAATCGGCGATCAGGAGGTCTACCAGCTTCGTGGAACCGCATTTGGCCACGTACCGGTGCGGCTTTCCTTCAATCCGAAAACGGGCAACCTCGTGCGCCTCGTTTATCTTCTGGATAACGTCGTGGGACAAAACGTAGTCCGGATCGATTATTCCGATTTCCGCAATGTACAGGGTACTGCGTTCCCCTTCACCTGGATCATCGCGCGGCCGCTTGGTTATCAAACGGTCAAAGTGGATTCGGTTCAACAGAACGTTCCGGTCGAAGACGCCAGGCTTGCCAGGCCGACTCCTCCGCCAGCCAGGCCGTAACCAATCAGAATTGAGGAATGCGCGTGGCCGCGGGCTTTGCGCCCGCGGCTACGCGCTCGAAACGCGCAATTCGAAATCCACCACCTACTTCTTCAGTTCGTTATAGGCGACCTGAATATTGTTCTTGATGCCTCCGAGGAAAGTACTGACGGTATACCCCTTGTACTTGTCCGGAACCTTGAACTCTGCGGCCGCGGCATCCACGGTTTTACCCGCCTTGATCTCGCCCTGCACCCAGGTCAGGAAGTCGTTATTGAAATCGGCATATTCCTTCAGGTCGGCCGGGGTCATCAAGGTGCTGTGACCGGTAAGGATGGTGTCGACGTTCTTGATCGTTGACGAGACTTTCGCCAGCGTCTTGCCATACTCGACCGCGCTGCCGCCGTTGTTAGGATCGATGATGGGTGTATTCTTTCCCGCGAAAGCGTCGCCGGCGTGCATTGCCCGCAACGATGGAAAAACGACCCACGCATCGCCGCTGGTGTGGGCGCGGCCGAAGTAGAACAGGTCGATTTCATCTTTGCCTTTGCCGAGTGTCATCTTGTCTTTGTAAGTCTTCTTGGGCAGGAACTTCGCTTTGTCGCCCTTGAAGGCGTCCATCTTCTCCATATTCGCCTTCGTGTTTTCGTGAGCGACAATGTCGACCGTCGGGGGAAAGAACTCGTTGCTGCCGGTGTGATCGCCATGCGTGTGGGTATTGATGATCATCGTTACCGGCTTGCTGGTCACGCTCTTAATTTTGTCGAGAATCGCCTGGCCGTTTCCCGGATTTTTCGTGTCCACGACGACGACACCGCCGTCCGTAATGAAGGCGGCGGTGTTTCCACCCCCACCAGTGATCATGTAAAGACTGTCTTTAACCTTCTGAATTTCAAGCGGCTGTGCCGTCTGCGCGCCGCCGCGGCCCTGCCCTGCCGGTGGATTTTGGAATCCTACGGCCACCAGGGACAACGCGCCGAGGGCAAGCAGCACGCCCAACACAATTCCTCGTCTCATGAAGTACCTCCCGGAAAAAAAACTCGTTGCACAAACCAAAACGCGCCGGCCGCGATGACGACGATCGATCCGGCGACGGCGAGTTGCCGCCCGGCCGATTCACTTCTCGATCGCAGCGCTGCAAATGCGGACGCGACCACCACAACCACCAGCAATTGGCCGATTTCCACGCCCAAGTTGAAGGAAAACAGCGACCAACCGAGCGCCCGGCTGGGCAAACCCATCTCGCGCAAAACGTTGGCAAATCCAAATCCATGAATGAAGCCGAACGTAAGAGCGATCCATGCACGCACATCGCGGCCGCCCCGCGCGAGCAGGTTGTCAGCGCCGACGTAGATGATGCTTAACGCAATCGCCGGCTCAATGAAGCGCGCCGGAGGCGTTAGAATATTCAGCGCCGCCAGTGAGAGCGTGATACTGTGCGCAACAGTAAACGACGTCACCACAAGCAGCAATTGGCGGATGGTCCCGCCCAGCAGCAGCAACCCAACAAGAAACAGCAGATGGTCCGGACCGATCAAGATGTGATGAATACCGGCCGGAACAAATTTACGCAGCACCGCCAGCACACCCTCGCGCGTGCCTGCAAAATACTCCATTCGCCCATGTGCCCGATCGAGGATCACTTGAGACGTGAGCTCGTCGCGCTCGTAAACGTTGATGAACGTCTGATGCGTCGGATCGTAGGGAAACATCACCGTCGACACTGTGATTGTTCCAGGCGGCGCTGCAATGGCATATCGGAGATGCAGCCGCAGAGATTGGCGGTCGTGCAGGATTTCGGGTGGCGTCCATTCGGCTCGCAGCGGACGACCGTCCACTGCAACCTCCAGCCGGGGAACAAGCAGCGAGCGAATCGCTTGCTCCCTTTCCGCTACAAAACTGGATTCGAGCAGGCGCTCCATCGACGGGATTTGCAAGTCATGCGCAACATCGAAGATGTGTACGACAAGCGCAACATCGATCGCGGCGGGCCGCAGTTGAACGTCAAGATAACTGAAGGGAACCGGGTGCGCCCCTAACGGCGGCGCCATGACTGCCAGTACGCCGGCCAAGACCGGCCCCCAACCGAACCATTTCATGGCCGTTAATGGTAACGCATAACGCACTCGATAGAAAAGACGGCCCAAGGGGCCCAAGGTAAGGTACCTTGACACCAACGGGCCGTCCATGGCAAGGCGCTCAACCCGTCCATGGGAGCGCCGACACCTCTTATCGACGGATTGGGGCGGCAAGAGCGACAAGCCGCCTCGCTCTATCCACAGAACATCTGCGTGATATACACCTCGCCGCCGGCGGCGATGGCGGCGCCAATGCCGGTCCGCCCGTAGGTTGCTTCCAGTATGTTGCGCCGATGACCGGCACTGTGCATCCACCCTCTGACGCTACCGGCCGCGATCTCTTCCATGCTTTTCCAGTCATACGACCTACGATTATTCGTCGTGGTGACCCGGGAATACAGATTGTTCTGGTAGATATTCTCGGCGAGGCCCTTCCTGCAGGTGTAACCGGCAAGAAATGCGCGCTGCTTCGGGTTCCGTCCGTCGGGATTCACGTGATCGAAGAATCCACGTTCCGCCATGTCGCGGCTATTCGCGCGCGCGACCGATGACAGCCCGTCATCAAACAGCAGCGGTTCCAGATCGTTCGCGCGGCGCTCTGAATTGATCAAGCTGTGAATCCGCTGCTCCAGTTCAAGAACACGAATCTCCGGCTTGCGCTGCAAAGCGGAAGCGGAATGAACACAGACGAGCATTGTTATAAGGACACCAAGAAACCTCATGAGTTCAGTTTAGCCCCCCGGGCTAGTCATCTGCGTTTGATGACGACGAGGCTGATGTCATCGGAAGGTTCAGCGAACTGCAGGGCGTCCCTCTTGACCGCCTCGAAAATCTCCGACGCCCCCTCATGCTTCACATCGCGGATTTTCTGTTCCAACCGCCGGTGGAAGTAGGACTCGGAGTCTTTGGCGTGCTCCAACAGGCCGTCCGTATAGAGCAGCAGGATGTCGCCGTGGCCCATGAGCCTCCATTCGTTCAACTGGTATTCACCTTTGAACCCGCGAACGCTGTTCGTCCGGCTGCGGTCAATGGTGGCGTTTGAAGGAAGGGTTCCAATCGGAGGAAACGACGTGCAGAGGTCGTTGCTGACCTCCATGAACCGGTTGTGCTCATTGGAAAAAACGATGGGGGGTGGGTGCGCGGCGGAGAGAAAACGAAACGTAGCATCTTCGGATATTTCACCGTAGAGCATCGTCACGAATTTGTGCACACCAGACGAATTGTAAAAACGTGTGTTGATGTTTTCGAACAGGCGCTTCGTAATGTCGCCGAAAAAGTCCAGTTCGTAGGTCGAACCCAGCAGGAATGCTTGGTGGAGCATCGCTGCCAGCAGGGCATCGGTCGCGTGATGTCCGGCCACATCGAGAATGACGATTCCCGCCTTCTTCCGGCAGCGCTCGAGGTTCTCGACAATGTTCTTCATCCTTCGATCTGCCGCGGCCTGATTGATCCTGGCATTCAGGTCGAAACGTTTTTTGAAATCGACATAGATGATATGGTCGCCACCGAAGACCCCGTTGAGAGGCACAGTGCCACCGTAAACGTCGATTCCCTTGAGCACGGGGATCTCTTCCGGTCGCGGCAGAATGTGGTTTGTGATGTCCTGAAAGTTTTTAAACTCGTCCGTCACGAGCTTCAATGCCCTGGCAACTTGCGTACGCGACATGACAATCTCATACCTCCGATTCAACTCAAAAACGTTTCATCTTCGGGTAACCATCGCAGAGAAAAGGCGTTTAGCACTTGCTCTTCCACCAACGCACTATGCCCACTGAACTCGATCCAAAAATCAAGAATTATGCCAAAGACGCGTCCAACCCTTGCAATTCGAAAGCCGGAACGCTCGGTTCCTCTGCTCGAACGGGGTTGGACGGGGCGAACAGCCTGATGGCGCGCGCATCGGCTGGCTGCAGTTTTTTTTTCGACCGCGTTGTGATGGCACATGCGGGCCCCTTCTGCGCAAACATTCCCAAGTCTTAATCAAAACAGCCATAGAGAAATTCCATGTTCGAACCCCACTGGGCACGATCACATCGCCACCGTTCGTACAGAACACAAAGGCACAAAACCACAAAGAAAGGCCGCATAAATAACTTTAGAAGCGGCCTTTCTTTGTGTAACAAATGCGTAACTTCTTGTTTTTTTGGCAAGTGTTTTGGCCGCGAATTACGCGAAATCTACTGTAATTCGCGGCTCGGATTTTGGTTGCGGCTTTGCCGCGCTACGGCTTTGTGCCTTTGTGTCTTTGTGTTCACTCTAACGGGGTGTTCCTCAAGAGTTAGGAGGGGAGCACCAAAATTTCCTTTGACAGCCGGTACGCTTCGATAAATGCTTGCTCTCGTCATGAAAAAAAACCCTTAACCAATCCGAGTGTGCATATGACATCTAAAAAGACATCCGTGGATAAGCGTTTGGCGAATCTCCATCGACGCGATGTGGACGGCGAAATCAGCCGCCGCGAATTCATGCGCCGCGCGAGAGCCGTGGGTTTGAGTGGCCTGGCCGCGCCTGCATGGATGGAGACACTTGGCGAGGCTGCCCGCGCAGCGGCACAAGCCGATAATTCCAAGGCGCCGCTCGATATCGCGGAGTGGAGCTTCTTTTGGGTTGGCGTCGAGCGCGAAGAGCGAACCAACGGCGTCGTCGTCAATGGAAAACAGATGTACGTCGAATACCAGATCCCGGCTCGCGTCCGCTATCCATATCCTATCGTGTTGGTACATGGCGGCGGCGGTCAGGGGCTGGACTGGATGGGAACACCGGACGGTCGCCGCGGCTGGTCCTCCTACCTTCTGGAAGAAGGCTTCAAAGTGTACGTCGTCGATCGGCCGGGGCACGGCCGTTCCCCTTTCCATCCCGACCTGCACGGCCCATTCCCGGAGCAGAATATTACGCTGGAGTCGATTTCGCAGAGGTTCACGCCGATGGCGGCCAGGCAACCCAACGCGAACCAGTTTGTGAAAAAACACAATCAGTGGCCCGGGAGTGGCGAAGTCGGCACGCCGGAATTGGCCCAGTTGGTCGCGTCGCAAGGAGGATCGTTCATCACGCCCGTGGACAAGGCCCACCAGGTCTGGCGTGAACGGGGGGCCATGCTGCTGGACAAGATCGGGCCCGCGATTGTCATGACGCACTCGGCAGGAGGACCTTTTGGTTGGCTGGTGGCAGAGGCTCGGCCGAATCTTGTTAAGGGAATCATCGTGATCGAGGGTGGAGGCACACCGTTTAATGGGCAAAACCGATGGGGACTTTCCACAATCCCTGTCACCTACGATCCGCCCGTCTCCGATCCTTCGGAAATCAAGACGCAGACGGTCACTCCGGCCGAGCCCGGCGTGCAGCCTTATAAACTGCAGGAAGAGCCGGCGCGCAAGCTCAAAAACCTGGAAGGAATCCCAATGGTGATTGTCACAGCGGAGGCGTCTTTTGCATCGCCGGGCAATCCCGGTGCGGTGGCGTTCCTCAAGCAGGCAGGCTGTAAGGCCGAGGAGCTGCGTCTTACCGATCACAAAATCCACGGCAACGGTCACATGATGATGTGTGAAAAGAACAATCGTGAGGTGCTACAGCCCATCCTGGATT
>Ga0066709_100005350_pt1 | contig 10537 bp, 8 predicted proteins | sample GraSoiAngelo_158_FD_79665 | JGI IMG/M metagenome (GOLD analysis project Ga0066709, IMG submission 79665) | Grasslands soil microbial communities from the Angelo Coastal Reserve, California, USA - 14_1009_16_30cm | ecosystem: Environmental > Terrestrial > Soil > Grasslands | place: USA... | reverse complement strand
TGAGGAACATCACGCCGTTATCGACGATCGGCGCGGTCTCCATCGACTCCAGCACCGCCGTCTGGAACACGAACGCGGGCTTGAGCTTGCTGACGTTCTCGGTGTTGAGTTGCTTGCCGGGATAGAACCGGGTCTGCTCGTAACTGCCGTTCGAGTGCAGCCAGTTCTTGCTATCCTTGCCGGCGCCGTCGAGCATCGCCTGCGTGATCGGCGCAAGGCTCGGCGACATCGGCCGCGCGCTGGTCGTGGCACCGGCGGCCATTTCCTGCGCGGAAACGCTTGCCGATACGAGTGCGAGGGCGAACGTGGGGGCAACAGCGGCTGCCGCCAGCCTGACGATACGAGATGACATGTGATCCTCCTCCAGGGCCGATGTGTTCTTGTCTGCGCCCCGGCGACATCCTTGGGCGTGGCGCAGTGGTTTTTCCCGCGAGGAGAACTTATAGTCGAAAATAATGGCCAATGCAATCTTGTCGGCCACAGCGGGCCCCGGGATGGGGCCAGAATCGCTCGATGGTCTTAGAGGAGATTCGACGGATGCCCAAGCTCTGCATTGTGCTGACGTGCCAGGTTCTCCTCGCGATTGCCGGCGCGCTCGGTGCGGCGCACGCTCAGGAGACGAGCGCCAACGTGAGGCTCCTCGCGGCAGCGCGAGCCGGCGATGCTGCGGGCGTCGCGCGCGCACTCTTCGACGGCGCAACGCCCAACGCCCGCAACCGGGTGGGCGAGACCGCGCTGGTGATCACACTGAAGAATGGGCAGACCGATCTCGCCCGGCGGATGCTCGACGCGGGAACCGACGTCAACCTGGCTGCGGTCAACGGCATCACGCCGTTGATGGCGGCTGCGCACGGCGGTCATGTCGAAATGGTGCGAACGCTCCTTGCCAAAGACGCCGAGATCGGCGCGATCGACCGCCTGCAGAAGAACGCGATGACCTACGCGGCGGGTCAAGGTCACGCCGAGATCGTCCTGCTGCTCCTGCGCGCGGGCGTCGATCCCAATGCGGTCTACGCGCACTCGCTGACGGCCTTGATGTGGGCTGCGGGCTACGGCCACACGGAGACCGTACGTTCGCTCCTCGCCGCAGGAGCGCGCGCCGACCTCAAGGACGATCGTGGCAAAACTGCGATCGACATCGCGCGCGAGGGCAATTTCTCCGAGACCATGAAGGTTCTCGAAGCCGCGATGAAGAGCCCGGTGCCCTGATCCTTATTCTGATCAACCGCCGCTGAGACTCGCGCGTGCGACAGATCCTTGGCGTCATCGCTGCGCTTTCGGCCCTGCTGTCGGGATTGTCGGGCTGTTCCTTCGTATCGCTTCAACAGTATTACGCGCGCGTCGGGCCGAGCGTCCCTATCGACGTCGACCCCATCGGCGGCTACATGTTGCTGTACTGGATCGATGCGGATGGAACGGCTTGCCATGGCTCGCCGGGATTCAGCGGGCAGCCGGGTCCTGCGGCACTCACGGTGGCCCGGCCGGCAGCCATCCAGGATGCGATCGGAGGCGCTTTGGTCAGCTCAGCGCAGCTCAAGGACGATCAGCTCATCCCTTACACGGTGAGCGACTATCTCAAGTCGAACGCAGCCGGTTACCACTTTTTTCAGTTCGACAACCTTCTGTGGCGGCTGCGCAGCAGCGGACAGGCCTTTCGCGACTCCGCCGATCATCACTATTCCGTGCCGCAGGTCATCGACGTCGATCATCGCCCGGCGACCGTCAGTCCGGTCTACGCCTGGGGCAACGCGGATTGCGACGTGAGCCAATTCCTGGTGGTCGGAGATGGACTCCTCGGCGAGGAGGGACAGCATCCGACCAAGTGCCGCGTCAAGGCAGCTCCTTCCTCGATCAGCGCAGGCGAAGAGGGCCTTCTGTCGTACTGCCTCAAGCGACTATCGGAGGGCGCGCGTTACCACGCTTACTGAAACGATCGACCCTCAGAATTTCTTGTTGGCCTTGACGTCCCATCTGAGCAACAGGGGCGTATCGGGCTGGCCGCTCGGCTTCTGCGGAACGTATTCGTAGATCACCTTGCTGAAAACAAAGGCGACGTTCTCGGTCGGCCTTGGGTCAGCACCCGTGTCGCTATCACCCAGGCTGGCAATGAGGACGTCCTTCAACGTGATGGTAAGGAAGCTGAACTTTCCCCCTGCCGCCCTGCGCTGCGTCAGCACCACTTCGTTGATGTGCTTCGCAGTGAGGCACGCCTCGAGAAGGCGAGGCGATGCCTTGTCCAGGTGTTTGCTCACGACGAAATTTCCGATTTTAGGCGTTCCGCCCACGATTCCGCCCGCGCCCGACGAAATGAGCGCCTCCGAAACGCCCCAGCTCCACCCCAGGAGTTCGACCTCGTCCTTGTGATTGACGTCGGTGGCCTCGCCCTTCATGCCATCGATTTTCAGGAATATGTCGGTTGCCATGCTCGAGCTTTCCCCGGCGTAACTCCCGCGAAGCGAATCGTTGTGCTTATCCCGGAGTGCGGGCCCCTACGGCTTGATGCACGCTTGCGGCCCTGGGCCACATGCGCCACAACAAACCGTCGCGGAGCACCCACTGGTGGTACAGCGTGGCGGCGAGGTGAAAGCCGATCACGATCGTCAACGCCCAGCTGCTCACGAGGTGCACGACGCTGCACGCGTCCTTGACCGCGGGGTGCGCAGCCGCCCAGGTCGGCAGGACGATGCCAAAGAATTTCACGGGGAACCCACTGACCGCCGATCCCAGGTAGCCGCTCAACGCGTCAACGAACATGAGCACGTAAAGCAGCGCATGGACCGCGTGCGCTGCCCGGGCCTGCCAGACCGGCAAGGGCGGGAGCTCCGGAGGGCGATGTGAAGCGCGCCAGCCGAGCCGTACCGCCATCAGCAGCAGCGCCGTCAACCCGATCGATTTGTGCAGGTTGTAGGCATTGGCACGAGGTCCTACGGGATCTTTCGGAATGGCCTGCATCCACCATCCCAGCACTACGAGCCCGACAACGGCCGCTGCTATCAGCCAATGCAGGACGATTACAGTCAGCGGATATCGAGGTGCCGGATCAGAACCTTGCATTCGCGCTTACTCCGACGAGGTAGGTGCGCCGCGCGGACGGTTCGAAAAACCGTCCGTTGCTGTCGCCGACGATCACCGAGCCTGCATAGTTACGATCGAAGATATTGTTGACTCGCACGAACTCACGGAATGTCCACGCGCCGGAGCCTTGTTCGAGCCCTGCGCGCACATTGGCGATCGCGTAGCTCGGCGCTGCGTCCGTGTTGCGGTCATTGACGTAGACCTTCCCCGCGTATTGCGCCTCGAGTGCAGCGGAGACTCCGTACCAATCGGCGCGCGCCCAGGCCAGCTCGGCATAGGCATTCGCCTGCGGCACGCCGGGGAGTCGCGACCCCGCAGGTATCGGCAGCGGAGGCAGTCCGGTCGTCGCGTCGGAGGCGAACGTCGCCGACAGGTAAGTGTAGGACGCGTACGCGTTGAATCCATACGGGAGCACCGTCTCCCATTGGGCTTCGACGCCGCGGCGGCGCGTCTTGCTCGCGTTCTTGTACGTCGTGCGGCCGCCGGTCGCGGTGTCGATAACGATCTCATTGGACGTGTTCGTGGAGAACACCGCCAGGTTCACCCGCTGCCCGCCGAGAACGTACGCCTTCACGCCCGCCTCCGCCGAGCGGCTGATCGCCGGACGCAGATCAAAATTAAGTCCCGTGCCGACGGTCCGGTACGCGAGCTCGATGAAGGTCGGTGTCTCGAAGCCTTCGCCCCAGTTGGCGTAGACATTTACGTCCCGCGAGGCATGCCAGATGGCACCGACGACAGGGCTCAGGTGATTGTAGGCCACGCGGCCGCTGTCGTCAGGATTGAGCGCGTTGATGAAATGATCGACGGAATTGAAGCGTACGTCGCTGTATCGGGCGCCTGCCAGCAGCGACAACGCGGCAAGCGGCGCCCATTCCGCCTGCGCGTAACCATCGGTCGAGGCGATGAAATCGTCCTCGTCGCGCTGCAGCGCGCCCAGCGCGCCGTTGTTGTTGGCGAAACCCTTCCGCCGCTGGTGCTGCCGGTCGTAGGCGACCCCGGCGGTCAGCGTGAGCGGCCCGCCGCCGACCGTCAGGCGCTGCGTGACGCGGCCGTCGACGCCGCCGAAGTCGCCGTCGAGATCGGTCACGCCGCCCGAGGATGTTGGAAGCGTGCCCGCAAGCGCGAGGTATTGCCGGACCAGGCGCTGTCCGCCGTATGCGGTCAGGCGCGCCACCGCGTCGGCGCCAAGTCGCCGCTCGATCGCAGCCCCGCCCTGTTGCTGGTTCACCGTCTTGCGCGTGTCGAACTGTTCGGCCACCGGGTCTGCCTGCCGCGGATTCGCCTCCCACTGCGCCCTGGAGAGCCCCAGCGGGTCCTTGGCCTCGGGTTGATACAGTGAATTCGCAATCAGCGTGACGCGAGTGTCCGCGTCGAAATCGAATTTCAGCTTCGCATTGACCAGGTCGCGCGAAGCTTGGCTGTGATCGCGGTAGCCGTCGGTCGCGAAATGGTTGCCCGCCAGCACGTAACCGACGCCGCGGGCAACGCCTTCGACTTTGGCGATCGCGTTGTACGTGCCGTAACTCCCGCCAACGATCTGCCCTGAAGCCTGTGCCGGGTCGGTGCCGTCCTCGGTGAAGATCGCGATCACGCCACCCGACGCGTTGCCGTACAGCGTCGAGAACGGCCCGCGCAGCACCTCGATGCGCTGCGCCGAGGCGAGGCTGAAGCTCCCGGTCTGACCCTGGCCGTCGGGCATCGTCGCCGGGATGCCGTCCTGATAAAGACGGATGCCGCGAACGCCGAAGTTGGCACGGGCGCCGAAGCCGCGCATCGACACCTGAAGATCCTGCGCGTAGTTCCAGCGATTGGCGACAACGATGCCAGGCACGCGCGACAACGCTTCGGAGAGATTGACCTGGAGTTGGTTACGCTGGATCAGCACGGCGTCGATGGTGTCGATCGCGACCGGCAGATCGAACGCACGCTCTTCGGTGCGGGTCGCCGTGATGACCACCGGGTCGAGGCGCTCCGGAACTTGCGCCGCCGCCGTCGCGCCGCAGACCATCGTGACCGCCAGCAGGATGCGCACGCCCATGCAGATCCACTTGTAGTGCTCGACCTCTGTCATGTCCGCTCGCTTCGCCAAGCCTGCGCAAAAACTCGTGTAGCATAGCCGATCGTCCGCGCGGGTCCAAACTGATGCGGAACCCAGCGGGAAGGAACCACAGCTCATGCTCCGGCTGATGTGCTGCACCAAGCTACTCGCGGGCGCCTGGGCTGCGGGCGCGTTCGCCGCCCCGCTCGCGTATGTCCCGAATGAGGGCTCGGCGTCGATCTCGATCATCGATACCGCCACCGATCGCGTGACTGCGACGCTCAAGCTCGCCCAGAAGCCGCGTGGGATCGCCGTCGCACTGGACGGCGCGCGGCTGTTCATCAGCGATCAGGCTGCGAACGCGCTGGTGACCATCGACGTCGCCCGGCGCGAGGTCGTCGCCACGACGGCGTTGGGCAGCTCGCCCGAGGCGATCTATCTCTCGCCCGATGGCAAATGGCTCTCCGCGGCCATCGAGGAAGACGATCAGGTGCTGCTGATCGACGCCGTTTCGGGACGGATCGCGCAACGGATCAAGATGCGCGGCAAGAATCCCGAGCACGCGGTATTCAGCCCCGACGGCAAGTGGCTTTACGTCAGCAGCGAGGAAGCAGACAGCGTCGACATCGTCGATCTCGCCCGGAATGAGGTGGTCAAGTCGGTCAAGGTGGGCGACCGCCCACGCGGGATCGGGTTTCTTCCCGACAGCAGCCGAGCCTACGTCGCCGCGGAGAACGCCGACACGATCAATGTCTTCGATGTTGCCAAGGGCGAAGTCGTTGCCCGGATCAAAGCCGGCAGCCGCTCGAATGGGGTGACGGTGCATCCCGACGGCAAGCGGGTCTACGTGTCCTCGGGCGGCGAAGGCAGCGTGCAGGTGATCGACACCGCGACCAACGCGATCGTTGCCCGGATTCCCGTCGGCAAGCGGCCATGGAACATGGCCATCACACCCGATGGACGCAAGCTCTACGTCGCCTGCGGACGCTCGAACGCGGTGGCGGTGATCGACACCGAGACCAACACCAAGATCGCGGATGTCCCCGTGGGCGAGCTGCCGTGGGGCGTCGCGATCCGCTGATTTGAACGGTCGCGCCGCCGCGCCTGGAGCGCTGGCGTTTGCCGTTGCGTTGACCACGACGCTCGGCGCCGGCCGCGTCGGCGCCGAGAATCCCGCCGAAGTCTTCGAACTGCCGACGGTGACGGTCATCGGCACGACGCCGTTGCCGGGCCTGGGCACGTCGCCGAAGGACGTGCCCGCCAACGTGCAGGTTTTCGGCAGCCGCGATCTCGCGCGGCAGCGGCCGCTCGATTTGACCGAGTTCCTTGATCGCAACGCGAATAGCGTCGGATCAGCATCGAGCCAGGGCAATGCGTACCAGCGCGATCTCTCCTTCCGCGGGTTCGCCGCGTCGCCTCTGCTCGGTACGCCGCAGGGCATATCAGTGTTCCAGGACGGGGTGCGGATCAACGAATCCTTCGGCGATGTCGTCAACTGGGACCTCCTGCCTCCATCGGCCATTTCGAGCGTCCAGCTGATTCCGGGGTCGAACCCGGTGTTCGGGCTGAACACGCTCGGCGGTGCGCTCGCAATCTACACCAAGAGCGGTGCGCAGTATCCGGGAGGATCGCTGCAGCTTTCCGGCGGATCGTTCGGACGCAGGACGGTAGCGCTCGAATACGGCGGCAAACGCGATCGGATCGATTACTTTTTCACCGGCGACCTGGCCGGGGATGACGGCTGGGCCGAGCAGAATGCCAGTCGCCTCAAGCGGCTGTTCGGCAAGGTGGGTTATCAGGACGATGCGTCGGACCTGGATCTCTCCGTCACGCTAGCCGACAACACGCTGCACGGCACGCAAACGCTGCCGCAATCCTGGCTCGACACGCCGAAACAGGCGTACACGTTCCCGGACATCAACGAAAACCGGGTCGCGTTCCTCGCCGCGAAGGGCAGCCTTTTCCTAGACGACGCCACGTTGCTCGGCGGCAACCTCTATTACCGGCGCTATCGCAATGCAAACGTAAGCAGTAACGTCAACGGCGACTACGGCAAGCCGGACCCCGAGAAGGGAGTGCTGCAAACCAACGAAGCCACCAACGATCGGTCGTCGATCGACCAGAAGAGCTGGGGCTTCGGGCTTCAACTGACGCTGCAGCGCGATCTCGCCGGCCACAGGAACCAGTTCGTCGCCGGCTTGAGTGGCGACTCCGGCGAGACGGGTTTCGCGCAGCAATCCCAGCCTGCGCACTTTGCGCCGGACCGCAACGCGATCGGCAGCGGCGATTTCGTTCCGCAGACCGACGTCGGAACCCGCAACCGCTACCTTGGCGTGTTCTTCCTCGACACGCTGGCGTTGAGCGAAGCGTGGACGCTGACGCTCGCCGGCCGGTACAACTACGCGCTGATCAGCGTGGCGGACCGCAGCGGCGAGGCGCCCGGGCTCGATAGCACCAGCCGTTTCTCACGGTTCAACCCGGGACTGGGGATCAACTTCAATCCGTCTCCGACGCTTACTGCGTACGCCTCGTACAACGAAGGCATGCGCGCACCCTCGCCGATCGAGCTGACCTGCGCAGAGGCTGCCGCGCCGTGCAAGCTGCCGAACGTTTTCTTAAGCGATCCACCGCTCAATAAAGTCGTTTCGAAGACCATCGAGGTCGGCGCGCGCGGGCGCCCCGGTACCGACGCGAGCTGGTCCGCCGCGGTGTATCGAACCGATCTCGACGACGACATCCAGTTCATCGCCAGCGGCCAGGCGGCGATCAACGCCGGCTTCTTCCAGAACGTCGGCAAGACGCGACGGGAAGGGATCGAGCTTGCCGCCGGCGCGCGATTCTCCGATCTGACGTTGAACCTGCGCTACAGTCATACCGATGCGACGTTCCGCTCGACCTTCGTCGCAGCGAGCCCGAACAACTCTATCGCGGACGCGAGCGGGGCGATCGTCGTCCATTCGGGGGATCGTATGCCAGGCATCCCCGCCGACTCGTTCAAGCTGCGGGCCGATCTCGAGCTCACCTCGCAATGGTCCGTAGGCGCCGGCATCGTCGTCACGTCGAGCCAGTTCGCGCATGGCGACGAGAACAACCGCGACCGGAACGGTCGCCTGCCCGGCTATGCCGTGATCGATCTCGATGCGCGCTGGCGCGTCGCCCGCGACTGGGAGCTCTTCGCCAGCATCGCCAACCTCTTCGATCGCCGTTATCAGAACTTCGCGATTCTCGGCGCCAACGCGTTCACCGGGCCGAACCGCTCCTTCGGGCCGGCGGTCGGACTCGCTCCTGCGGCCGAGCAGTTCCGCGCGGTCGGGGCCCCGAGAGGAATATGGGTTGGAGTGCGCTATGCTTTTGGGTCCGACCACGCGGCGATTGACCGATAATCATCGCCTGTCCCCTTCGACGAACCGACTTCCCTCGATGCCAGTGTCGCGCCGCGAGTTCATGCAAGGCTTGGGAGTATTGGCGCTCGCTTCGCTGCCGCCGCACGCGCGCGCGGACCATGCCGCTGGCGCAGCGTCGCAAGCCGCCGACTGGTGCAGCGCAGGCGCACGCGCAGAGCCGTTGTTCGTGCCGCGCGATCGCGGATTCCTCGGCCGCCTCGCGCTGGATGATCAAACGCTCTCGCTCCGCGCGGCGTCGCTCTCCCCCGGCGATTCGGCTCCAGCCGGGCTCACCTGGGCGTACGTCGCACAAGTCGGCGAGCGCCGATACGTCAATCCCACGCTGGTGCTGCATCCGGGCCAGCGCGTGCGCGTCGAGTTCGTGAACGGCATCGATGAGCCCACGATCGTGCATTGGCACGGGCTCGCGGTCGATGGCAGCAACGACGGCGGTGGGATGACGCTCGCCCCGCCTGGCGGACGTTACGCCTACGATTTCGGACTGCGCAACCGTGGCAGTCTGTACTGGTATCACCCGCATCCGCACGGGCTCACCGCAGGCCAGGCTTACCGCGGCATGTTCGGTCTGCTCGAGATCTCCGACGAAGACGAGGCCCGCTTGCGCGCAGCGCTCGACCTGGTCCCGGGCAAGAGCGAGATACCCCTGGTGCTGCAGGATCGACGCGCCGGGGCCGACTACACCTCCACCGATCCCGACCGCACGCACGGCTTTCTCGGCGACAGCGTGCTGGTCAATGGCAGCGCGTGTCCGTATGTCGATGTCGCGACCCGGATCTATCGGTTCCGGGTGCTCAATGCGTCGAACGCGCGCACGTATCGCCTCGGCTGGCGCACGGCCGCGGGCAAACCGGTGCCGTTCACGCTGATCGGTAACGATGGCGGCCTGTTTCCCGCGCCGCGCGATTGTACCGACGCGTATCTCGCCTCCGCGGAGCGCCTCGATGTTCTGCTCGACCTGAGCGATCTCGAGGTCGGCGACGCGCTCTTCCTCGAGACCCGCGCATTCGATCCGATGCACATGGAAACCGCGGGCGGCCCATCGGCGGCCGCACAGGCGGCGCCGGCGGCGGACCACGCGGCCATGGGCCACGCCGCTCCTGCACCCGATCCCCATGCGGAACATGCGCAACACGCCCATGGCGGCTCGTTTCCGGAGGGCGCTGCGCGCTCGCTGCTGCAGTTGCGCGTACGCGAAAAGGTTGCTTACCGCGCCAAAGTGCCCACGCGTCTTTGCTCGCTTCCGGCGATCGACCTCACCCAAGCCAACGAGCGTCCGCTGCGCCTCGGCTTCGCCAAGGGGCGCTGGCGGATCAACGATCGCGTGTTCGAAATGGGCGAGACGCCGATCGAAGTCAGGCGCGACACCACCGAAGTCTGGCTCATTCGCAACTACTTCAACAGCATGCCGCACGCGATGCACCTGCACGGTTTCGCCTTCGAGGTGCTCGAACGCCAGACCAGCCCCGACCCGATCGCCGCGCTCAAGGTCGACGAGCGTGGGCGGCTCGCGACCGATCTGGGCCGCAAGGACACCGTGCTCGTCTGGCCGGGCGAGAGCGTGCGCATCGCGATCAACTTCGCCTGCCCCTTCCCCGGTGAGCAGACGTACATGTTCCACTGTCACAACCTCGAGCACGAGGACGGTGGCATGATGCTCGGCGTGAAGGTGAGCTAGTGTCCTGTTGCGCAAATTCACTCGATAGTTCGCGGCAATGAGCGATCCCTCTCTGACGGTCGCAGTGCGCGCCGCTCGTAACGCCGCGGCGGTGATCAGCGATGCGGCGCACGACCTCAAGCGCCTCCCGACCTTTTCCAAGGAGCACGGTGACATCGTCTCTGCTGCCGAAACGGAAGCGGAGAACGCGATCGTCACCACCCTCTCGGCGGCGTTTCCCGATCATGCAATCGTAGGCGAGGAAGGCAGCACGCGGACGGTAAGAAATTCGGATTCGATGTGGCGCTGGATCGTCGATCCCATCGACGGGACCGCAAACTTCGTGCATGGCTATCCGTACTACGC
>Ga0066709_100005349_pt1 | contig 10538 bp, 9 predicted proteins | sample GraSoiAngelo_158_FD_79665 | JGI IMG/M metagenome (GOLD analysis project Ga0066709, IMG submission 79665) | Grasslands soil microbial communities from the Angelo Coastal Reserve, California, USA - 14_1009_16_30cm | ecosystem: Environmental > Terrestrial > Soil > Grasslands | place: USA... | reverse complement strand
ATTTTTGGCGGATCGCTTCGCCGTGCTGTTGGGCGTCGAGCCGGGTGACGGGGATAACCTCGACTGGAAGCGGATGAACTACAGATTCCAGGTCGGCTATTTCCTGATGAACACCGATGCGGGCTGGGTGATCGCGAACTACCAGTACAAAGCCGGCAACGACCTGATCCCGATCGTCAGCAGCCTCAGGGTGCAGAATGACGGCCAGCGCACCATCTTCACGGCTGACGCGGTGCAAGGCGTGTCGGCGACGCGGGCCAGCGGGGCGGCTTACACGTCGGCCATGACGGGCGACGGTACGCGGATGATTTTCAACCTTTCCGGCGGGTTTACGGATAAGGGGCCCCACAGCGTCTCGTGGAACCTTGGCCAGTCCGTCGAGGACGAGACCTACATCGACGGTGCCAAGTCGTCGATGCGGGGGATCGGTGTCGCGGCGCGGTACTATTACAACCGGACGTTCGGCGTCAACCTGTCGCTGAGCAAATACGAGAAGCGGCAGTTCACCGACGCGGGCGGGACCGTGCACACGATTCCCGACGATGTCAGCAAGGGCATCACGTTTATCTACCGCTTTGCGATGAACTGGAACTTCTATTTTGACAGGAGCGAGTCGCAGGCGGCAGTTTTGGACCAGAACTGGCGCAACGGGAGCAGCTGGAACTTCAACATTCAGTACCTGTGGTAGCGTCGTGCTGGTCTAACGGAAGACTGTAGTAGTAGGTTAGGTTGGACACGAGACGCACAGTGGAACTTGCACTGTGCGTCTCGTGTGTTTCGCGGGGGACGGACACAAACCAAGTGGGAGGCGGGGCGCTCTGGCGGGCGGAGCTGACCCCGGGGCGCGCGGCCCAGGGGCAGGGGGAAATTGGGAATGCCGCTTTGGGAATGCCGCTAGGGAGCGGGCGTGTCCCTCTCGAGGTACTTGATGAGCCGCTTGGTCATCCCGATCACCCCGATCCCCCCACCCTTGTCGGGCGAACTCTCAATCTCGAACGCCGCCTTACGGGTCTCGCAGTCGTATAGCACGAGGTGGTCGTAGTTAACGACGAGCATGCCGTCGACGGGACCTTCGTCCGAGGAGCCACAGATCTGTGCCACGGCGGAGGCGATGTTGTCCCACCGGCCGGTCCGGCGCACCGCGTTCCGGCCGGCCTTGTTCAGCTGTTCACGGACCTGCACCATCACCTTGATCGCCAGTGTCGTATTGTTCGCGGCCAAAGTGGCGATCGTCTTGAAGTGGCTCCCGGGAATCGTCGGGCTCCACTGCTCCACATCCTTCTTCATAAAACCGGCGCAGCCCGGGAGCAGGAGCGCCACCGCGGCGAGGAGGCGGGCGCGTGCCATCGCGTTCCAGCGTGGGCGGGGGTGCGCGGCGAGCGCGCGGCGTCGCATCATCGGTGCCTCAGGCGAAGGGCGATCAAGACCGAGAGAGTGACGTCCTGGTGCCACCGCGCCGTCGTCTGGGTGGGCAACCCTTTGTCGAACTGGGCGCGGGAAATGTAGTCTACCACTTCCGCCCGCATCACGACTCGGGGAGGGGGGTAGGGTTTCCGCACACCCAACCCGTAGAGGGGCGCCCCCACCCCGAGGCTGGCGACGAACGCCGGGGCCATTGCGCCGCTGTAGTACCGCCACTCCGATCCGCCGCGGCTCACGACCCCGGCGCCACCGCCGAGGTACAGGGACCACAATGACTTGACCGATGTGACGGGCACGATCAACCGCGCGGCTGAGAGCAGGACCGGGGAGCGGTGGTCGGTCGTGCCGAAGGAGTCGGTGACCGCGACCATGCTCGGCCCGAAGAGCACGGTCGCCGCTAGGCTCAGCCGTTCCGTGGCCCGGAACACCGCTTCGGCGCCAACCAAGAGCGTCCCGGTCAGGCTCTTCTCGGACAGGCCGCTCGGATTACTGAGAGATCCTTCTTTGATCAACGGTCCCAGTGGGACGTAAACGCCGAGACGGGGACCGACTTCCCACTGCGCGGACCCCGTCCCCGGGGCCAGCAAGCCAGTAGCGACGGCAAACCCAACAGCCGCCGCGCGGCCACGACATGGCAGTGGCGTGCCCCCTCCCGGGTGTCCAGTTCGTTCACGTGTGTCGGGAGGCGCAGTATATTCCCAACCCGCGCCGCCAGCAAGATCGGCCCGGACGCCAGTCCGGGTCTGCCGCAGCCTAGTGCCGCTCTAACCTGATGGGACTCGGAATCGCCCGCTCGTCGCGTCGCCTCATCACCCGCACCGCCGTAGCCTCGTGCCCCGTGCCAAGCCCGTCTACACCCTCAATTAGCAGTTCACTTCCGGCTCGGGGTCCATGCATTCTGGGGTCTGAGTCGCGTTCGCGCTCCTGGTGAGGTACGCGGCGATAGCCCCTGCAGTCGCCAGGGTGACCCCGCCGATCAACAGGGCGGTACGCTTCGGCGCGCGCTGGCGCGCCCTCAGCGATTGCACGTTCGACAGCGGCATTTCGACGTAGTCCATCCCGACGAACCCGGCGAGGGTGTCCCCCATGACCTTAGGCGATGCAAGCTGCACGACGCTGTTGTCGGCCTTGGTGATCCACACCATCTCGGGAGCGCGCGCCGTGATGTACGAGGCGGGCGCATCTAGCACGGGCACAACTGCGCTACACGCGCTGGCGAGGGCAAAGAGCGGCAACAGGGCCGCAGTGCGGCGACGCAACATAGGCTCCTCCGTGGCAAATTGGTACCCCTGTACAACTACCTTCGTTCCTAGGGTCGCGCAAGGCCGGGTTCCCCCCTGGTGGGGAGGCGTGCAGGGTTCCAGGCTGCTTGACGCGGCGCGGCCCCCTGGTTAGGAGGAAATCCTTGAACCGGCAGCGCGCTTGGTGGCTCGTAACCGTCATGGCAGCGTGCACCGCGCTCCCGGAGCGTGGCGCCTCACAGCAGCGGGACAGCCTCGGCGACACGCTGAAGCTGTATACACTCCCCCCCACGGTCGTGTCGGTCACACGCGGCAACCCGCCCCTCCCCAAGATTCCCCTCGCCGTGCAGACCGTCGACAGGACGGACATCAGCAGCGGCAGACCCACCTGGGGTCTCGACCGAGCCCTCAGCGCGGTCCCCGGGGTCTACGCCTCGAACCGCTACAACTTCTCCGTCGATCAGCGGATCGCGATTCGCGGGTTCGGGGCGCGCGCGGCGTTCGCGGTGCGCGGCATCAAGGTGCTGCTCGACGGCATCCCACAGACGCTCCCGGATGGGCAAGGACAGCTCACCAACGTCGATCTCGCGGCGGCGGATCGCATCGAAGTGCTGCGGGGCGCGTCGTCCGCTCTTTTCGGGAATGCGTCGGGTGGTGTGATCAGCATCTGGACCGACGGACCGCCGCCCGACCACGTCGCTCAGGATGTGCGGGTTGAGGCAGGCGCGTTCGATCCCCGGCTCGGCCGGACGTGGTCCAAGTGGTTGTCGAGCACCCGATTCCGGGTGGGGGCGGGGAGCGGCCTGGCGAGCGTGTCGCGGCTGTCTTACAACGGCGCGCGGGACCACAGCGCGGCAGACCTCAGGAATCTGAACACCCGTTTCACGCTGCCCCTGGACAGCGCTTGGTCCTTCGCCGTGGTGGCCGACGTGGGGTGGGATCCCCGGGCCGAAAACCCCGGCGCGCTCACGCTCGACCAGCTCGCGGCCGACCCCGATCAGGCGGATTCGGCGAATGTGGCCACGCACGCCGGAAAATCGGTGACGCAGGGACAGGGGGGTGTGATGCTGCGGCGCCGGTTGGGGGGCGGGGGAGAGGCGACCTTGACGGCGTTTGGCTTCACCCGAGGCCTCAAGAACCCGCTCTCCTTCGCCTACGTGGACCTCGACCGCGTGGACTACGGTTCCCGCTTTGCCCTCACGGTGCCCCTGCCCCTGGGCACTCTGCCGCACCGGCTCACGGCGGGGTTCGACGCCCAGCGCCAGCGCGACTCCCGGCGCAACTACGGCAACAACGCGGGCCTCGCCGACACCTCCGTGCGCACCCTCGATCAGGTCGAGCGCGTCATGGAGCTGGGTCCGTTCGTTCAGAGTGCGATCGACCTCACGCCCCGGACAACGGTCACCGCCGGGGCACGCTACGACCGGGTCAGCTTCTCCGCTACGGACCGGCTGGTGGACAGCGCCAAGGCGAAGAGCAACCAGATCTACCTCGACGACTCAGGGCGGCGCGCGATGCAGCAGATCAGCTGGTCGGTAGGCGTCAGCGAAAACCCCTGGGCAGCGCTCACGCTGTATGCGAGCGTGGGGACGTCGTTCGAAACCCCCACGACGACTGAGCTCGCGAACCGCCCCGACACGGCGGGCGGCTTCAACGACGCCCTCGAGCCGCAAACCGCGCGGAGCTATGAGATCGGGATGCGGGGGCTGTTCCTGGGGCTGGTATCCTACTCGGTCGCCCTGTTCCAGGCGGACGTGACCGACGAGCTCGTCAGTTACGGCATCGCGAACTCACGGCGGCGCTTTTTCCGGAACGCGGGCGGCGCGCGTCACCGCGGCGCGGAAGTTGGCGTACGCGCCAGGCTCCCGGCCGGACTGGACCTGGTGGCGGCCTACACCTTTGCCGATTACCGCTACGTCAGCTATCGGTTGGTCAGCGTGAACACCGCCGTGTCACCTCCTGACACCGCCGTGCACGTGCTGGACGGGCGAGCCATACCGGGGATCCCGGACCACTGGCTCCATCTGACACTCGCGGTTGGGCCCGGTCGGGCGCGGGGGGAGGGGAGGGGAGAGAGGGAGGGGGCATGGGCCGAGGTCGAGGAGACTTATTCGGGAGGCTATTTCGTCAACGACACCCTGAGCCTGCGCGCTGATCCGTGGTGGAAGACCGACATCCGCATTGGCTGGGATGGCTTCGTGGGAAGGACGCGCTTCGGCCCGTTCGTGGGGTTCGACAACGTTTTCAACCGGCGCTACGTCGGGTCGGTGGTCATCAATGACGCTGGGGGGCGGTACTTCGAGCCGGCCCCCGGCAGGAACGTCTGTATCGGCTTTTCGTTGGGAGCGGGACGATGAGATCTACTTGTAACGATACGTGATCCGTCCGCGCGTGAGGTCGTAGGGCGACAGGTCCACCGCCACACGGTCCCCCTGCAGAATGCGGATGTAATTCTTGCGCATTTTCCCGCTGACGTAGGCCAGCACCTCGTGTCCGTTTTCGAGCTTCACTCGGAACGTGGTATTGGGGAGGACTGCCGTCACGGTCCCCATCATCTGTATCGCGTCGCCGGCCACTGACCTCGCCTGCTCCCTTCCGGAGCGGGGGATGGGTCCCCGCCAGCCGTCTAGTGCGGCGGCGGCGCGGGATGGGGATCCATGGTGCTATCGCGCGGAGGCTCGGGTCCCCGCTCGATGTAGGAAGCATGGCGGCCGCAGCTTTGGCAGGTCAGCGTGATGCGCTCGGACCGGGACACGATCACGACGCCGCCCCGCGCGCCGCGCCGCCGGGGTACCCGCTGGATCGAGCGGGTCCCGCAGGAGGGGCACACAAGCGGGGTATGCTCCCGGTCGGCCGCGATCAGCGCCAGCGCTTCCGGCGCCCGGTATTCCTTAACTCCACGTCGCCCCACGTCTTGTCTTGCACCTCCGACTCTCAATCTAGCCCCCCCTGGAAGGGGGGCCAGCCCGATGGCGCGGCGCTGCTTGACACCCCCGCTCCGGCGCGTATCTCTCACGGCGTCAGGAGGTTGCCATGGATCGTGCCGAGTACCAGCCGCTCGCCGAGATCGAGGTGGAGGCCGTGCGGCCGGAGGGGCGGGGGTTCACCCTCACCGGCCAAGGGCCCGACCACGCCGAATACCAGCTCGATCTCCACTTCGAGATGCCGCTGGATCCCCGGACGCGAGCTGTGCTGGGGGAGCTGCTATCGCACTCCGAGGTAACCATCTCCCGCCGGCCACCGACCTCCCTCGGCGCCGTTAGGCGAGCCACGCGGGATCGAGCCGAGCGCTAGAATTCTTGACGCTGTGTAAGGTGGGCTGTAGCTTGGCGCCACCACATCGCCGGAGCAGCGCGCTCGATGCCAGCCGAACTCGGCGGGTCGCAGATCTCCTCGCTGCTCGAAGCCCTTCCCGGCATCGCGAGCGTGCTGCGCAGTCCCGTGGCCGACGCGCTCGTCAAGGCAATCAGGGCCGCCGCCGGCCTCGGGGATTTTGCGCGCGAAGACGCCGAAGAATTGGTCCGCTACGCGGTGCGGCGCGGCTTGATCGGGCCGGACGAGGGTGACCGGGTGCTCGCGGACGTCCAGACGGCGCTCAAAGGCAGGCGCAAGACGGCACGCGCCGCGAGAGGGAAGCCGAAGAAGAAGCCGGCTCGCAAGAGGTCCCGCCGCTAGTATTTCCCCAGATCACGCATAATCGCCAATTCCCCTAACCGCTCGGTCCAGGCGGGCGCGCGTCGGAGTGTGACGGCCGCCCTAGACGTGACGTGTAGCTTGAAAGGGTCGTCCGGGCGCACGTGCGCCCTCACCCATTCCCCAGACGGAAAGTAGCGCCTTGGATTGGTGCGGTCGGAGCCGCCGCCAGCGGCAGTTTGTGTGCTTTTGGCGCGCCGCGGCGTGGGCTGGCTGTTTGGCGCTCGGTTGCGCCGGCGGTGTGCCTTCCAGCCGGTTGTCTCCCGCGGATATCGCGACCCTCGAGGCCGAGGTGGCTCGACATCCCCACGATCCCGCGGCCAATCTGCGCCTCGCGCAGGCGTACTACTCCGCCGACCGGTTTGCAGATTCGCGCAGCGCCGCCGCAACCACGCTGCAGCTGCAGCCCCGCAACGGCCAGGCGCAGATCTACCTTGGGCTCAGCTACGAAGGTCTAACCCAGTTCGATTCGGCTCGCGCGGTCTACACGGCGTTGCTGGCGTCGCGGCCGGGCAGGGCGGTGCGTCGGCTGCTGACGGGAAGGCTCGCCATCGTGACTCGCGCAGAGCTCCTCGCGGCGGCACGGCGCGCTATTGCGGCGGAGTCCCTCCTCGCGCGCTCGCCCCCAAACCCCAACACCGTTGCCGTGATGCAGTTCCGCTACACGGGAAGCGACAGCGCCATGCGGCCGCTGGAGCGCGGTCTGGCCGCCGTGGTTGTGACTGACCTGTCCCGTGTCCACGAGCTCAAGGTGGTTGAACGAGCACGGCTGCAAGCCCTGCTCGACGAGCTCAGGCTCGCCGAAAGCGGCAGAGTCGACCCCGCCACCGGAGCGCGCTCGGGTCGCCTCCTCAAGGCTGCCGCAGTCGTGCAGGGCCAGTTCGGCACCGACCCGACCTCTCGGTTCCGATTCGATGCGACGGTGGTGCGGGCGGCGGACGCGGAGGTAACGGCCACGGCTTCGAGCGCCGATCAGCTCCAGGCGTTGTTCGACATCGAGAAGACAGTCGTGCTGCAGCTGCTAGCCAAGCTCGGTATCACGCTGACGCCGGCTGAGCGAGTGGCGATCAGCGAACGGCCGACGCGGGACCTCCAGGCCTTCTTGCTTTACAGTCGGGGGCTCGAGGACGCCGATCGCGGCGATTTCGCGTCCGCGGCGGCGTCGTTTTCAGCCGCTGCGCAGCGGGACCCCGGCTTCAGCGCCGCGGTGCAGCAGGCTGCGGCGAGCCAGGCGGCACAGGTCGCTCCTCCCGCGGCGCTCGCCGCCGCCGCGGCGCCCCCGACTACTCCTGCAGGAGAAAGCCGGAGCGCGCTCGCCGCCGCGATCCAGGGCGCGGTGCCCAGCGGCGCGATTCTGCTGGACGCCGTCGCAGCCCCGAACGCGCCCGCCCTCCCGGCGTCCGATCCCAACCGCATCTGCGAGGGGGCGGCCTGCGACGGCCCGGCGCGAGCCGCCCTCATCGGGACCATCATCATCATCTTCAAGCTGCCCTGACGTTCGGATGCGCGTGCGAGTCGGGATCACCGTTGCCAGCCTGGCGATCGCGGGAGGGTGTGGCGGCGTGCAGGCTCAGGCTTCGGATGCGTTGTACGCCCGCTTCAACGCGGTAGGCGGATGGGAATTGCGTGGGTTCACGTTCGACTCCGGAGTGGGGACGAAATCCGTGTGGCAATGGAGCGTCCCTCTCGTCGTCGTCGCGCCGCTCGGTCGAAAAGTATCGCTGGATCTGACCACCCACTACGCGAACGGACGCGTTGAGACCTACGCCGGCGGCACGGAGACGTTGGCCGGGTTCACTGACACGCAGCTACGCCTCATCTACACGGCCAGCCGCGATCGGTTGGTCGGCTCCGTCTCCTTCAACCTGCCCACGGGGCAGCACACGCTCTCACCGGGCGAATTCGCCGTGGCAGGGGCGGTCGGCTCCAACTATTTGTCGTTCCCTGTCTCGAACTCTGGTATCGCCCTCGGGGTGACCGGAGGCTTGGCGTACGCGCAGCGGGCGGGCACGTGGAACCTCGGGCTGTCGGGGAGCGTGCGCTACCTCGGCCCCTACTCGCCTTTCGCGACCGACACGGTCTCCTACACGCCGGGGGTCGAGGTGCGTGTCCGCGGCGGCGCGGACCGTCTCCTGGGCGCGAGCTCGCGCCTGTTACTCGGCCTCACGGTGAGCACGTTCTCCACCGACGTGTACTCGGGCACGAACACACTGGTTGCCGGGTCGTACGCGCCCGGGACGCGGTGCATCGCTGATCTGACGCTCATGCGAGTCATCGGCCGGTTCACGGTGACGCTCGCCGGCTGGGATCTGTATCGGCTCGCCGGCGTGAGCAGCGCGGGCGCGAACCCCGAGACGAAAGAGAACCTACTGAACGCCGAATTGCGGCTCACGTATCCCGTCACGCCAGGCGTGCGGCTGGAACCGATGGTGGCGTTTCGGCAGTGGAACCCCTCGGACTACGCGGGCGGGAGGCTGCGGTCGGGTGGGGTCGTCGTACGGGCCAGCCTGACCGATCGGCTCTCACTCGCCGCGGCCGGGCGCTACGACGCGGGGTGGATATTCGACCGCGCCAGCGGCAGGGCGGATTTGCAGGGCTACGGCGCGTCAGTGTTCCTGCGGTTTGAGCAGTGACGATCTCGCCGCTGTCGCGTGCCGTGCGCCGGCTCCGTGGAGTCGCAGCGGGCTTCGGGCTGACTTTGCTCACGGTCACGTGTACCGAGACGACCGTCACCGGGCCGGAACGCGCCGCGGTCGCCAGGCTGAATTTCTCCTCCCTCGCTGCGCCGGTGGGCGGGGCGCCGGTGCCCGTGGACAGCCTGGAGATCGAGCTGCAGCGAGCTGCGGACGGGTCTGTGGCCTTGGACACCGTCGTGGGATTCAGCTCCGCCGCGACAACAGGCGACTCAGCCGTCGTGCGGCTCCTCGTGCACCTGCGCCAGAGCCCGGAGGACTTCCTCCTCTCCGTCCGGGCGTTCGGCGGCGGCATGACGTGGTACACGGCCACGGCCTCCGTGCGGCTCTCGGCGAGTAGCGCAGCGGCCCCGACCGCGCTCACGGTGCAGTACGTGGGACCCGGCGCCAACGCGGTTCGGATCGCGATAGCTCCTACCGACACGACGGTGGTTGGAGGGATTCCATTTCCGCTCCATGCGTCGGTCTACGATGCCGCCGGCAAGCCGATCAGCGGCGTGCCGGTGGGCTATCGGGTGAGTGACACCTCAGGCGCGAGCGTCGTCTACCTGACCCCCTACACCGCGCTGTTCACGGGCAAGCCGGCGCTGCGCGACAGCGTCTGGGTGGTGGCCGAGACGCCCACGCACCTGAAGGACTCGACGCAAGTCCACATCGTGCCGCCCGCCGCGGCGCTCCTCAAGAAATCGGGCGACCTCCAGGCCAGCGTCATCAACGTCCCGCTGCCGGCACCCCTGATCGTGCGCGTGCTCGACGCGCTGAACGGCGGGTTCAAGGGCGCCACGGTGCAGTGGACGGTGACGGCGGGCTCAGCCACGTTGACGGCACCGTTCTCCGTCTCGGATGACACAGGTTATGCAGTCATGGCCGTCACGCCGACTGCGATCACGACGCCCGGAGGATTGGCCGTGCAGGCGGTGGTCGGCGGACTGCAGGGCTCGCCTGTCACGTTCACGGCGACCGCGATCGCCGGCACGATTCAAACGGTGACCGTCACCCCGAAGGTCGACACGATCGCGAACGGCGCCACGCTCCAGTACACGGCGATCGCCAAGGACGCAGTTGGAAACGTCGTGAACACGACGTTCGGCTGGACCTCGACCGCCCCGTCGATCGCGACGGTGACCGCCACGACGGGTCAGGCGACGGCCTTGGCGGGAGATTCAACGCGGATCATCGCGACGGCCGGCGGCGTCGCGGACACGGCCTGGCTGTACGTGCGCGCCCTGAAGACACTCACCCTGAGCCCCGCGGACACCGTGATCACGGCGCTGGGCGACGTGATCCAGCTCCGGTACTCGGCGCTCGACAACTTCGGCGCCCCGATCACGAGCGGCCTGAACATCCGCTACCTCACGGCCACGCCGAACCTTGCCGAGGTCGACCCGCTCAGCGGGCTCGTGACTGTCACGGGTCCCGGGAAGGCAGTGATCCTGGCTCGGGACGCGGTTGCCACGAGCGATTCGCTGGTGATCGGATCGGCCACGCT
>Ga0066709_100005348_pt1 | contig 10539 bp, 7 predicted proteins | sample GraSoiAngelo_158_FD_79665 | JGI IMG/M metagenome (GOLD analysis project Ga0066709, IMG submission 79665) | Grasslands soil microbial communities from the Angelo Coastal Reserve, California, USA - 14_1009_16_30cm | ecosystem: Environmental > Terrestrial > Soil > Grasslands | place: USA... | reverse complement strand
CGCGCGCAGTTTCCTGAGCACTTCCACTCCGCTCAACTTGGGGAGCATCAGGTCCAGGATCACCATGTCCGGCTTGAATTGTTTCACGGCGGTCAGGCCCGCTTCGCCATCGGAGGCCAGTTCCACCTGGAAACCTTCCATCTGGAATCGATGGCGGTAAATGTGGCCGACGATTTTGTCGTCCTCGATTATCAACATTTTCTTCATCGGGAACCTGCCCAGGAACGAATTTTTTCCTAGGACCGCCGGCGATTGTTCAAATAATTCCGAATCCGTTCAAGTTCTTTGCCGGCCTTCGAAACCAACTCGAGTCCGTCTGACAGCTTGCCTTGATGTCCCTGCCGTTCCAGTTCGCGCAGGTGCGGAACGATGGCGTTCATCCCGCAGGTGGCGCTTGCGCCCGCTGATTTATGGGCGATCCGTTCGACATCCTGCATGGCACCGGTTTCAACCGCCACTTTCAGGCCTTGGAGTTGTTCGGTGGTTTGGTTCAAGTAGAGATCAGTCAGTTCCCGCAGCCCGGCGTCGTCGCCGCCTGCCAGGTCGATCAGGCGCTCGATGTCAACCGGAGGTTCTTCCGCCGCCGGCGGGGCGGAAGCTTCCGTTGTTGTTTGGCCCGCGGCCTGCCGGGACTGGCCGGTTTGAGCGTCTGAGGCTGCCGGTCGGCGCGACGTCTTGCGGGCTATAGGGCCCCAACTCTGCAGCGCTGCCTGGACCGCTTCGGGGCGCACGGGTTTTGAAAGGTAATCGTTCATGCCTGCCTGCAAACATTTCTCACGGTCGCCGGTCATGGCGCTGGCGGTCATGGCGATGATCGTGGCGGGAGGTTTCGGGTTCGGGCCGTGGGCCAATTCCTTTTCGCGTTGGCGAATGCGCCGGGTGGCTTCCAAGCCGTCCATTTCCGGCATCTGCACGTCCATGAACACGATATCGTAGTGTTGGCGCTCCCAGGCCTCCACGGCTTCCAGGCCGTCCGCGGCGATGTCAATCCGGTAGCCCATCTGCTCGAACAGCCGGAGGGCGACCTTTTGGTTGACAACATTATCGTCGGCCAGAAGCAGGCGCAGCGGCAGGCGCTGCGCGAGCGTGGGGTCCAGTTTGTTGGCGGGAACGGCCTTGCGGGCGGTGCGTTTCGGCCCGCCCAGCACCTGAAAAAGAACGTCGTGCAATTGGTTTTGCTTGATCGGCTTGGCGAGGCAGGCGGCAACGGGCGAATCGGAGCACTCCGCTAATTCCGGCGCATTGCCCACCGAGGTCAGGAGAATCAGCGGTGGCGTGTCCGCTCCGCGCAATCGGCGGATTTCGCCGGCGAGTCTCACTCCATCCATTTCGGGCATCTGCATATCGAGAATGGCGAGGTCGAAAGGTTCATTTTGACGGATCAGTTGGAGCGCCTGCTTCCCGCTTTCCACGTCGCGGGGCAGCATGCCCCATTTGCGAGCTTGAACCGTGAGAAGACGGCGGTTGGTGGGATTGTCGTCCACGATGAGCAGTCGCACTCCAGCCAGTTGCGGCTGGGCACCCTGGAAGGAGGCTTGCGCGGCACCGGGCGTCGGTTGCGCCTGGATGGTGAAATGAAACGTGGAACCTTTGCCGACGGTGCTTTCGACCCACATCCGCCCTCCCATCAGTTCGGCGAGGCTCTTGCTGATGGCCAGTCCGAGTCCCGTGCCGCCATACTGTCGCGTCGTCGAGGCATCGACCTGGCTGAAGGATTTGAACAACCGATCCATCTTATCGGAAGGGATGCCGATGCCGGTGTCGCGAACGGAAAAATGGAGCACGATGGGGCACGATTCGACGGGCCCGGCGGCCGGAGGCCGGGAGCGATTCTCGAGCCGGACCTGGATGGTCACGTCACCTCGCAGGGTAAATTTGATGGCATTGCCCAGGAGATTGACCAGAACCTGGCGCAGGCGTGTCACGTCCCCGATCACAGTCGGCGGCACGTCGTCGTCGATTTGGTAGCCGAGATCGACCTGTTTTTCGGCCGCGTGGGGGGTGAGGAGATCGAGGGAATCTTCGACGCAGGTGCGGATGTCGAAGGGCTGATGTTCCAGTTCGAGTTTGCCGGATTCGATTTTGGAAAAGTCGAGGATATCATTGATGATGGTCAGCAGGGAGTCGCCGCTGTTGCGGATGGTTTCCACCAGTTCGCGCTGTTCGGCGGTCAAGGCGCTCTCCAGGAGCAGGCCGGTCATGGCGATGACGCCGTTCATGGGCGTGCGGATTTCGTGGCTCATGTTGGCCAGGAACTGGGATTTCGCCCGCGTGGCGGACTCGGCGGCCAAGCGGGCCGCTTGCAGGTCGTGGTTGGCCTGGCTCAACTGATCCTGGAGCAACTTGTTGCGCAGCGTGGCGCGCACCCGCGCGCGCAATTCCGCGATCTCATACGGTTTGGTGATGTAATCGACCGCGCCCAGATCGAAACCGCGGAGCTTGTCCGGGGTGCTGTTCCACGCGGTGAGAATGATGACGGGGATGTCCCGCAGGTTTGCCTGGGCCTTGAGCTCATGGAGAACGGCGAAACCATCATTTCTCGGGAGGCCGAGATCGAGCAGGATGAGGTTAATATTGTTGCGGCGGGCGAGGTCAATGCCGTGCGGCCCATCGCGCGCGCACAGGAGCCGGATGTTGTCTTGCAACAGGCCAGTGACGAGCAGATCGTCCATTTCCTCCTCGTCGTCAATCAAAAGCACCTGTGGCATCGGGGCACTCATCATTGCAAACAGAACCGCTCGCCCGGCGCTTCCATGCTCAATTTTAACATACTACTTGGAGTCTATTGGCTTCCTCTTTTCCTGCTCAAGGATAAAACAGACGCGCGCGTATTCCTCGGTCACCTGGGCGAACAATTCCGCTGCTTCCGCCAGAGCGCCCGCCTCGGAGCGTTTTTCCAGGTCGGCGCACAAGCGGGCGAGCCGGCGCGCGCCGAGGTTGCTGGCGCTCCCCTTCAGGCCGTGAGCCGATTCCTTCAACGCGGGCGCGTCCGAGCGGGCAATGGCGGACTGGAGGTCTTGAATTTTGACCGGAGTGTCGCGCAGGAAGAGGTCGATCAGCTCCACCGCGGCGTCGGGCTCGCCGGGTTCCGCCAGCTTGCGAAGATTGGCGATCGCGGCGGGGTCAATGGCCGACCGGGGATCGGCGCTGCCGATTTCAGCCGGCTTGCGGGTCGCGACCGGGCGAACGAATCTGGCTGCCTCTTGGAGCACGGCTTGCAGTTCGGGCAGCTTGACTGGTTTGCTGAGGTAATCGTTCATGCCGGCGGCGAGGCATTTCTCGCGATCGCTCTCGAGCGCGTTGGCGGTCAGAGCAATGACGTAAACCGGCGGCCGCTGAGTGTCGTTCGTTTCCAGTTCCCACTGCCGGATCATCCGCGTCGCCTCGTAACCGTCCAACTCGGGCATGTGGCAGTCCATCAACACGATATCGTAGGGGATTCGTTTCAAGGTTTCGACCGCTTCCACGCCGTTGGCCACGGCGTCGGCGGAATAGCCTAGCTTCCTCAATTGGCGCAGCCCGACCTTTTGATTCACGACGTTGTCCTCGGCCAACAGGATGCGCACGTGTTTGGGATTGAGGGCGCGAGAGCGGACGGCGAAATCGGGTCCGGCCAGCAGGTGCGGATGACGCCCGGCGCCCGCCGCCGATTCGGCGATCACGGCGGCGAGGCAGTCATAGAGCCGGGACTCTTTAACGGGCTTGACCAGGTAAGCGTCGATGCCGGTGCTGCGCCAAGCCTCGGCGTCAAGCCGAAGGCCCAGCGACGTCAGCATGACCAAATGCGTCTTTTGGATGAGCGGGTCGGCGCGAATGGCTTGCGCCAGGGTCAGGCCGTCCATCTCCGGCATTTGCAGGTCGAGGATGACAAGATTGAACGGGTCCCCACTGAGCGCGGCGTCGCGGAGTCCGGCCAACGCCTCGGCCCCGGTGGCGACCGTGCTGCTGCGCATTTTCCAGGAGCCGGTCTGGTGTTGAAGGATCTGCCGATTGGTGGCATTGTCGTCAACGATCAGGACCCGCAGATTCTCCAGATTGGCTCGCGGCCGCTTGAAGAAGTAAGTGGTTCCCGGCGGCTGCTTTTCCAGGGGCACGACAAACCAGAAGGTCGAGCCCTGCCCGGGCGTACTTTCCATTCCGATGGAACCGCCCATCAGTTCGATCAGTTGTTTGGAAATGGCCAGCCCCAGCCCGGTGCCGCCGTAGCGGCGCGTCAACGATCCGTCGGCCTGGGTGAAGGCCTGGAAGAGGTTTTTCTGGGCTTCGTGAGGAATTCCGATGCCGGTGTCGGTGACGGCGCAGCGGACGATGGTGCGGTCGTCGGATTCACTTTCCCTGGTGACGCGGACAACGACCTCGCCTCGTTCGGTGAATTTGATGGCATTACCCAGCAGATTGGTGAGCACCTGGCGCAGGCGTCCAGGGTCGCCGCGCAAGTGGCGGGGTACATCCTCGAGGACCCAGGAGACCAGTTCGATGCCCTTGGCTTCGGCGCGTTCGGCGAGCAATTCGACGGTGCTTTCGACGATATCGCGCAGGTCGAAGGCAATGGTCTCGATGCTGAGCTTGCCCGCCTCGATTTTGGAGAAGTCGAGGATGTCATTGATGATGGTCAGCAGGGCATCGGCGCTGCCGCGGATCGTCTCGGCGAAATCGCGCTGTTCGTCGCTCAGGTCCGTGTCCATGAGCAGGCCGGTCATGCCGATGATGCCGTTCATGGGAGTGCGGATTTCATGGCTCATGTTGGCCAGGAATTCCGATTTGAGCCGGGCAGATTCCAGGGCGGCGTCGCGGGCCTTGGCCAACTCCTTTTCGGTCTCCTTGAGCTGAGTGATGTCCTTGGTTACGCCGAATGTGCCGATGATTTTGCCGTTCTTGTCGCGAAAGGGCATCTTGGTGGTCAATCCCCAGGTGACGCGGCCGTCGTGCCAGGTTTCCTTCTCGGTCCTGCCGATGATCGGCTGGCCGGTGCGAATGATGAATTGTTCGTCGTCGAATGCGACCTTGGCATGTTCGGGAGTGAAAAAGTCGAAGTCCGTTTTGCCGACGGCTTCTTCGGGATTCTGGAGGCCGAATTTTTTGCCCAGGGCCTGGCCGACTTTGGTAAAGCGCGACTGAGTGTCCTTGAAGTAAATGTTGTCGGGGATGTTGTCGAGGAGAGCGCGCAACAAATCGCGTTCGTAGGCCAGCGCCTCCTCCATCTTCCTGCGCTCGGTCACGTCCCAAAACATGCCCTGGACTCCCAGGACGTTGCCCAGGGCGTCGTACATCGGTGTCTTGATGACCTGCACGTAAATCTTGCCGCGATCGGGCGTCCGATGTTCCTCGACAGTTTCAAAAGGGGCGCCCGTTTCCATCACGCTTTGATCGTCGCGCTGGTATTTTTCCGCGAGCTCCTTCGGGAATAAATCGAAGTCCGTTTTTCCGATGATTTCCTCCAGGGGCCGGCGCAGTTCGGCGCAGAATCTGGCGTTGCCAAAGGTGAATCGGCCGGCGCGGTCTTTGCGGAAGATGTTTTGTGGAAGCGATTCCACCAGCGAGTGGTAGAGGACCTCGGAATCCCGGACCGCCTGCTCGGCCCGCTTGCGCTCGGTAATGTCCTCGACGGTCCCTTCGTAATAGAGCACGCGGTCCTGGGCATCCCGCACGACGCGCGCGTTTTCGGAAATCCAGATCACGCTGCGGTCCTGGCGATAGACCTGGGATTCGAATCTCGAGACGATGCCGTTCTGTTGGATCAGGCGGATGAACTCTTCACGCCGGCCGGGTTGCACATAGATCTGGTGCTCGATATCGCTGACCGCCGCGACGAGTTCTTCCGGAGAATTGTATCCGTAAATTCTCGCCAGCATCGGGTTGGCAGAAATGTAATGTCCATCCGCTGTGGTCTGGAAAATGCCCTCCATGACATTTTCGAAGATGCTGCGGTATTTCTCCTCGGCCTGGCGCAGCGCTTCCTCGGCGCGGAGATGGCTGGCCACAGACCGCTCCAGTTCGATGAGATTGCGCCGCAGTTCCAACTGCATGGTCACCTGGTGGCCAAGGATCCGCAGTGCCTCGATCTGCTGCGGAGTCAACTCTCGCGGTTTGCGGTCCAGCACGCACAGCGCTCCGATGGCAAATCCTCCGACCGGTGTCAACAGCGGCATGCCGGCGTAAAAGCGGATCTGCGGATCGCCGCTCACAAGGGTGTTCCCGGAAAAACGCGGGTCCGCCTTCGCGTCGGCCACGACAAACAGGTCCGCCTGCGCAATGGCGTGCGCGGCAAAGGAGGCGTCGCGATGCGTCTGTGGCAGGTCCAGCCCGACCCTCGCCTTGAACCAGTCGCGCTCTTCGTCCACCAGACTCACCAGCGCGATTGGGGTGTCGCAGGTCTGCGCCGCGAGCCGCGTCAGATCGTCGAAGGCCTCTTCCGGAGGCGAGTCGAGGACGTTATAGGCGCGCAACGCCTTGAGCCGATCGACTTCGTTGGAGGGTCGCGGTGCTGCTTTCACGGGTGATTCAGTTCAAGTCGTCTTCCGCAAATCTATACGGCAGGTCGGCCGCTTTCACAACCATACTTTGACGGCCAGTTCCGAAACGCCACACTCGTCTGCGACGTGTGCGAGCCGGCTTTTCCGGTGGCCGCGATCCGATGCCGCCGGTTCGCCGTGGCGCAAAGAAACTTTTGGACGGAAACGGCAAAGACGCGTAAATAATCTCCATGGTTCAGACTGTTGCCAGCCCGGAACCCGGCTCTGTTGTCTCCATTGTCCGCGACCAACATATCGAGGCGTTTCGCTGGATGTTGCTGGCGCGGATGCTCGACGACAAGTTCGCCAGTCTCTACCGCGCGGGCAAAATTCACGGCGGCGTCTTTTTGGGAAGGGGCCAGGAAGCATTGAGCGTGTCGATTGGGGTTGCCTTGCAGAAGGGCGACGTGTTCGCGCCGCTCATTCGCGACCAGGCCGGCCGCTTCGCTTTTGGCGAGCCGATCCTGGACGCGGTTCGCACCTACCTGGGATCGAGCCTCGGACCGATGCGCGGGCGGGACGGGAACGTTCACCGGGGCTGGCCGCGGGAGGGACTTCTTCCCATGGTCAGCCACCTGGGCGCGATGATCTCGGTGGTCAACGGCATTCTTTTCGCCAGGCGTTTGCGCAACATCAGCGGGGCGGTGGGCGCCACGTCGATTGGAGACGGTGGCACTTCCACGGGCGCTTTTCACGAGGCGATCAACCAGGCGGCGGTGGAAAAGCTGCCGCTGGTTTTGATCGTGGCCAACAACCAGTATGCCTACTCGACGCCCACCGCGCGCCAGTTTGCCTGTCGCAATCTCCTGGACAAAGCCGCCGGCTACGGCGTTGGAGGTCACACCGTGGACGGGACCGACCTTTCTGCTTGTCTGGCCGTCGTGAGCGAAGCGGTCAGGCTCGCGCGCGAAGGGTGCGGTCCGCAAATGGTTGTGGCTCGCCTGCTCCGGCTCTGCGGCCACGGCGAGCACGATGATGCGGGCTATGTGGATGCGAAACTCAAGCAGTCGCCCTTCGGCCGCGACTGCCTGAGGGTGGCCGAGCAACAATTATTGCAGCACGGGTGGGCGGATGCGCAGACCCTCGAACTCTGGCGCAACGAGGCAACTCAAAAAATTGAGGAGGCCGTCGCCACCGTGCAACGCGAGCCGGCGCCCGACCCGTACCAGGAAGACTGGCGGGCCCTGTCGTCGCTGCACCTTTGGGAGGCGCGCCCGGAAGATTCGGCTTGAGGAGCGCATGAGCATCACCTACCTGGAGGCCATTCGCGAGGCGCAGGCGCAAGCCCTCTCCCAGGACCCGCGCGTTTTCATTTACGGACAGGACGTGGGCGGTTTTGGCGGCGCGTTCAAAGCGACAAAAAATCTGGCCAGGGAATTCCCCGGTCGGGTCATCGATTCACCGATCAGCGAGGATGCGATGGTCGGCCTTGCCATCGGGGCGGCCATTGACGGAATGCGCCCGATCATCGAGATGCAGTTCGCGGATTTCTCCTCCGTCGGATTCAATCAGATCATCAATCAGGCGGCGACGCTTTATTGGCGGACGCGGGTGCCATGTCCGATCACGATCCGGCTGCCGTCGGGCGGAACCTCTGGCAGCGGCCCGTTTCACAGCCAGAGCGTCGAGGCCATTTATGCGCACTATCCTGGTCTGGTAGTGATGACTCCGGCCACCGTCGAGGACGCCTACAGCATGCTGCTGGAGGCGGTGGCGCTGGACGATCCGGTGATCTTTTGCGAGCACAAATACCTTTATTATCATCTCAAGGCCGACCGGTTGCCCACCGAGGCCGTGCCGACCGGCAAGGCGAGGATTGTCCGCGAAGGCCGCGACCTGACCATCGTCGCCTACAGCGCCATGGTCCACGAGGCGTTGGCGGTGGCCGAGGAATTGGCGGGTGAAGGCACGGAAATCGAGGTGGTGGATCTGCGGAGTGTAAAACCGCTCGACACCGACACGGTGATGGCGTCGGTGGCGCGCACGGGCCGCTTGCTGTGCGTGGGAGAGGCCTGGCCTTGGGGGGGGGTGACCGCTGAGGTCGTTGCGCGAGTCGCCGGCGAAGGATTTGGTTTGCTGGATGCGCCTCCGCGGCGCCTCAATGCCAAGGACACACCCGTGCCGTATCATCCGAATCTCTGGGCGGCTCATCGCCCGACGGCGCGCAGCATCGGGGCCGCGGTGCGCGATTTGTTGCGGCTGTGATATGCAAACTGCGGGAACAACTGCAACGGGGCATTGGGGTGTTGGGGTATTGGGGTGTGGCGCCGGCGGGCCATCCATTTCCCCATCGCCGCATCGCCCCATCGCCGCATCGCCCCATTTCCCCATCATCCCAGCCTAATCTGTATGCCGCAAGTTCAGGTCATCATGCCCCAACTCGGCGAATCCATCGCCGAAGCAACCGTGATCAATCTCCTGGTGAAGGTCGGCGACAAGGTCAACGCCGACCAGGATGTCATCGAGGTGGAAACCAACAAGGCGACGATGAACGTGACATCGCCCTGCGCCGGACGAGTGGACAAATGGCTGGTGAAATTGAATGAGAGTTACCCCGTCGGCGCGGTCCTGGGCTACCTCGAGGCAAGCGCGGACGATGCCGCGCGGTTGAGCCTGGATGTCCAAGCGCCCGCCAGGCAAAAGACGGAGCCTGGCGCCGAACACGGGGACAGAACGTCACCGGACGGGCGGAAGGAAAAAGTTCGGCCCACGGTGCGCGGGTTGCCGGTCCCGGCCCACGCCGCGGGAGCCAGCTACATGTCGGCGCGTATGAAGGCGCGCATGGCGGAACTGGAGCTGCACGCGGCCGATCTGGCGGGCATTGCCGGAAGCGGAGCGGCCGGACGGGTGACCATTCAGGATTTCGAAAACTTCCTGGCCAACCTCGAACGACACCAATTAAGTCCGGCCTCAACGATGCGCGTCGCCGTGGCTGACGCGATGCGCCGCAGTTGGACGCGGCCGCTGGCGACGGTCGCGCTGCCCGTTAGCCTGGATGCGATGCTGGCCCATCGAAAAGCGAGCCATCCCAAGCCCGGTCCGGCCTTGTATGCGTTGCGTGCCCTGGCCATGGCGCTGTCCGAGAACAGCGCGCCAGCCGGCCGCCTGGTTGGTAACAAGATCGTGCATCCCTCGGCAATCGACGTCGGCTTCGCGGTGGAGGTCGAGGACGGCGTGCTGGTGCCGGTGATCCGCAACGCGGACAAGCGACTGCTCAAGGAATTGGTTGAGCGTTACAATGAGTTGGTTGAGCTGGGCCGGCAACGGCGCCTGCCGGCGGATGCCACCGGCGGTTCCATCGCCACCGTGACGAACTTTGGAACGTTTGGCCTCACCTGGGCGACTCCGATTCCGCTGCCGGAACAGACTCTCGTCCTGGGAATGGGGGCGGGACGTCCGGTTCCAAATTGGGATGAAAAAAGAAGTCAATTCGTCCCGGTGATGGAAGCGAACCTGACGCTCAGTTTCGATCATCGCGTGCTCGACGGCGGCGCGGCCGGGCGATTGCTTGCGCGCGTGGCTGGCCTGATGACACATCCCGATCAACTCTAGTTTGGTGTCTCCGAAATTGCTGGCGCTGCCGGTCCAAACTCACTTCGCGGCGGCCGGGTTTGGTCTTTGCGCTGCATTGCAGAGTGAGAGCTCTCACGGGATGAAACTGGGCGCGCACATGTCCACGAGCGGCGGCGTCTGGAAGGCGCTGCAACGCGGGGTGGAGATCGGCTGCGAGGTCGTTCAGATCTTCGTCAAAAACAATGTGCAATGGCTCGGCAAGCCCTTTCGGCCCTCGGACCTCCGGCGTTATCGCGCGGAACTGGCCGCCAGCGGACTGGACTGCGTCTTCGGTCACGCTGGTTACCTGATCAAACGATATGCACGAGGACAGGGAAAATCTCGCGATCCTGCGCGCGCTGATGAAGGGCCGGTCTCGGCGGGCTGACTCTCGGCCACGGGATAAGTCGGAAGTCCATAATCCTCAACATTCAGGGTCCCAAGCCGGCAGGCGCCAGATCGCAATGCCGGGAAT
>Ga0066709_100005347_pt1 | contig 10540 bp, 12 predicted proteins | sample GraSoiAngelo_158_FD_79665 | JGI IMG/M metagenome (GOLD analysis project Ga0066709, IMG submission 79665) | Grasslands soil microbial communities from the Angelo Coastal Reserve, California, USA - 14_1009_16_30cm | ecosystem: Environmental > Terrestrial > Soil > Grasslands | place: USA... | reverse complement strand
GCAGCGTGATCGCGTACTCGTCGCTCGGGCAGATGAGCCTGATCGTTCTCGGCATCTTCGCCGGCAGCCGGACCGGTCTCGACGGCGCCGTGCTTCATTCCGTCAACCACGGTCTGGTCTCGGCCGTGATGTTCCTGCTCGCGGGGATGATCGAGCGCGACTACGGCACGGGCGAGTTCGCCAGGCTGGGCGGCGCCGCGAAAGGCAGGCCGATCCTCGCCACGATTCTGATGACGGCAGGGATGTTCACGCTCGCCGTGCCCGGCTCGACCAACTTCGCCGGTGAGTTTCTGATCCTCGCCGGCGTCTTCACGCAAGGTTGGGGCTACGCCGCTGTCGGAGCGGCCGCGATGGTCCTGGCCGCGATGTACACGCTGCGCGTCATCTCTGCCGTTCTGCACGAGCGTCGCGGCGACACCGTCCCGGAGCGTGCACCCGACCTGCGCTCCGACCAGCTCTTCATCGTCATTCCGCTCGTCGTCTGCCTGGTCGCGCTCTCGGTCTGGCCGAATGCCGTCAGCGGCCACTCGTTCGGCGGCACCCAGGGATCGCTGCCGTCACTCGGAGGGACGACGCCGTGATCGGCGCGTCGATCGCGACGCCGCACGTCGACTGGCTCGCGCTCTCGCCTGCGTTGGCGCTGGTCGGCGTCTCCGGCGTGACACTGCTCGGAGCGGTGCTCGTGCCCCGGTGGTTCCGGCACGCCTTCTCGGCAACCGTCGCTGCCGCGGGCTTCGTCACCGCCGGTGTCCTCGGCGGCGTCCTCTACGACCGCAGCGCGAGCCCGACCGCGCTGATCGCAGACTCGATGACCCGCGACCGCTGGGCCGCGCTCGCACAGGTCGTCATCGCGGGATCAGGCGCAGTCGCCGTGCTGATCGCGTGGGGCGCAAAGCGCCGCGACCACGTCGGCGAGTACTACGCGCTCCTCGCAGCTGCCGGCGGCGGCATGGCCTTTTTCGTCCAGGCAGCCAACCTGATGACGCTGTTCCTCGGGCTGGAGTGGTTCTCGATCGCGCTGTACATCCTCTGCGCCCTCGACACGAACCGCGCGAAATCGCTCGAGGCGGGCCTGAAGTACCTGATCATCGGCGGCTTCGGCTCGGCGATCCTGCTCTTCGGGTCGGCGCTCGTGTACGGCGCGACCGGCCGGCTCGGCTTCCACGAGATCGCCGCGTCCGGCAAGGCGCACGACCCGCTGCTCGTGGTCGGGCTGGCGCTGATCCTGACCGGTCTGGCGTTCAAGGCGTCCGTGGCGCCCTTCCACATGTGGACTCCGGACGTCTACCAGGGAGCGCCGACCTCGGTGACCGCGTTCATGGCTGCGGCCACGAAGGTTGCGGCGTTCGCGGTCATGTACCGGCTGCTCACGACGGCGTTCCCGGCCAACCGCGAGCTCTGGACGATCGCCGTCGCCGCGCTGGCGTGCGCCTCGCTGGCGATCGGCAACCTGGCCGCGCTCGCGCAGAGGGACGTCAAGCGGATGCTCGCCTACTCGTCGGTCTCGCACGCCGGCTTCATGCTGCTCGCGGTCTCCGCGGACAGTGCGCTCGGCGGGAGGGCGTTACTGTACTACCTGATCCCCTACGCCGCGATGTCGCTCGGTGCCTTCGCCGTGGTCGCCGCCCGCGAGCGGGAACTGCAGCGCCAGGTGTCTGTCGAGTCGCTGGCGGGGATGGGCTGGGAGCGCCCGTTCTACGGCGCGGCGATGTTCGCGTTCATGCTCGGCGCCGCAGGCTTCCCCCTCACCGGTGGGATGCTGGGGAAGCTCTACGTCTTCTCTGCCGCGTACGACCGCGGCTGGTGGTGGCTCGTCGTCGTCGGCGTCGTCGCCACGGTCGTCAGCCTCTACTACTACCTCGGCGTCGTCCGCTCGCTGTACATGCGGCCGAGCCAGAGCGAGGTCGCGGAGCTCCGGCTCGCACCTGCGGGCGGCTCCCCGCCGCGGGATCCGGCTCTCGTTCTCGCGGTCGCCGCCTCCCTGGCAGTCACCGTTGGATCGTTCGTCTTCATCTCGCCGCTCGTGCGTCTCGCGCACCACGCCGCCGCCGCATTGTTCGCCTAGCTAGATGGTTGATGCCGGGCTCGACTACCCTCCGGGTCATGGCTACGACACTCACCTGGCTCGGCCACGCCTCGTTCCGGCTGGACACACCGAGCGGCACACGGCTCTATGTCGACCCCTGGCTCACCGGCAACCCGAGCTGCCCGGCGAGCGAGCTCGAGCCCGAGCGCGTCGATCTGATCGCGGTCACGCACGGTCACAGCGACCACGTCGGCGACACGGTTGCTCTGCATCAGCGCTTCAGCTGCCCGGTGGTCGCGCAGGTCGAGCTGCGCGGCTGGTTGGACGCTCAGGGCGCCGCCGCCGACGGCATGGCACACGCGCCCAACAAGGGTGGAACCGCCACGGTGGGCGACGTCAAGATCACGCTCACCGACGCGAACCACTCTTCAAGCGCGGACGACGGGACATACACCGGCGAGCCATGCGGCCTCGTGCTCGGGATCGAGTCCGGTCCGACCGTGTACTTCGCCGGCGATACGAACGTCTTCGGCGACATGGCGCTGATCGGACGGATCTACCAGCCGGACGTCGCGGTGCTGCCGATCGGCGACCACTTCACGATGGGACCGCGGGAGGCGGCGGTCGCGCTCGAGCTGCTGTCCGTCAAGCGCTGCATCCCCTGTCATTACGGGACGTTTCCCCTGCTCACCGGCACGCCGGATGCGCTTCGCGCGCTCGCGCCCGCCGGTGTCGAGGTGCTTTCGCCCTCGGCCGGCGAGACGATCGAGCTGTGACCCATCGCGAGCGCTGGTTCGGCGCCACCGGGCGCCGTGTGCCGGAGATCGCGCTCGAGGGCTCGATCGACGTGACCGGAGCGCTCGTCCTCGGGTCCGTCGACGACCTGGAGCAGCTCCGCAGCGCGCACGCGCAAGGAACACCCGTGGTCGTGCGGGCCGCAGATGCCGAGGCGGTGAAGGCGGCGCTGTCGCGGCCCGAGGTAGCGTGCGCGCTCGTGACGGACCCGGCTCTGCTCGAGCTCGACCTGCGGTCGCTCACGTATGGCTGAGCCCGTCGCGACCTACTCGATCTGCGCCTGCGACCTGGATGCCGGTCAGTGGGGTGTCGCGACGCAGTCGAAGTTCCTCGCAGTCGGATCGGTCGTGCCGTGGGCCGAGCCACACATCGGCGCGATCGCGACGCAGTCGTACGCCAACCCTCGTTACGGCCCTGACGGGCTTGCCCTGCTTCGCGAAGGGCTGCCCGCCGACGAGGTCGTCGAGCGCCTCACCCATGCCGATGACGGTCGCGACCAGCGACAGCTCGGCGTCGTCGACGGCAACGGCCGGTCGGCGACGTTCACCGGTTCGGCGTGTCACGCGTGGGCGGGAGGCCGGAACGGCCCCTGTTACACCGCACAGGGGAACATCCTCGTCTCGGCGGAGACCGTCGACGCGCTCGCCGAGTCGTTCGAGTCGAGCGCCGGGCGCCCGCTCGCGGAACGCCTGCTCAACTGCCTCGACGTGGCGCAGGCCGGCGGCGGCGACCGTCGAGGACAGCAATCCGCTGCGTTGCTCGTCGTCGAGCGTGACGGCGGCTATGCGGGGCTCTCCGACCTGCTTGTCGACCTCCGCGTCGACGACCACCCGCAACCTCTCACGGAGCTGCGCCGCATCAGCGAGGTGCACGCCATGTTGTTCGGCAAGACGCCCGCAGCGGACTTGATCGCAATCGACGACGCGCTGCGATCCGAGATCGCCGCGCGGCTGGAGACGCTCGGCCACGAGAGCCTGGCCGACTGGGCCGGCATCGAGAACCTGGAGCAGCGTGTCAAGGGCGACGACAGGATCGATCCGGTGGTGCTCGCGACGCTGAGGGAGGCGACATGAGTGGTGGCTACAGCGTTGTCCAGCTGAAGGAGGTCGAAGGCTTCAGCAGCCCGGTGAACGCGCGCTGGCACATGCTGCGGCGCGAGCTCGGAGTCGAGGCGTTCGGGATCAACGCGTGGACCTCGAGAGAAGCGGGCCAGACGATCATCGGGGAGCACGATGAGGTCAGCGGCGGCGCAGCCGGGCACGAGGAGGTCTACATCGTCCTCTCCGGGCACGCGACGTTCACCGTCGACGGCGAGACGCTCGAGGCGCCTGACGGCACCGTCGTCTTCGTCCGTGACCCCGGCGTGAAGCGGTCGGCCGTGGGCGAGGTGGCGGACACGACGATCCTCGTCGTCGGTGCGAAGCGCGGCGAGGCGTTCGCCGTCTCGAACTGGGAGGCGTCCGCAGACGCGCTGCGCTTCTGGCAGACGGAGGAGTGGGACAAGGCGATCGACGCGCTCGAGGCCGAGCTGACCAGGGACCCGGAGCAGGCGGGCGTCGCGTACAACCTCGCGTGCGCGGAGAGCCGTGCCGGCAAGGCGGACGACGCCATCCGCCATCTCGAGCGGGCCATCGCGCTGCAGGCGAGCTTCGCGGACAACGCCAAGACCGACCCGGACTTCGACCCGATCCGCGAGCACGCGGGCTTCCCGGCGTAACTCAGGAGTCCCCCGGCAGGTGGCGTCCGCCGGCGCGGCTGCGGAGTCGCAACGCGAACTCGTCGTACGCCGGTCTGGCGACCACGAGGACGGCCCCGTGGGACTCGCCGACGAACGACTCGACCCAGCCCTGTATGCCGACCGCAAGCGCGAACGCCTTGTACGCCTGCTCGCCGCCGAACGGGACGAGATCCTCGGGCTGCGCCGTGCCGCGCAGCACGTCGCCGTGCGTCACCTTCCCCATCGAGACGTCGACGACGATCGGCTCGCCCTCGGCATTCGGCAGGCCGATCGCCAGCGGGTTCGTGCCGACGAGCGGTTCGCCTCCGTCAGGATGTCCGAGCCGTGCCGGCGAGGTCGCCGTGAGGAGCGCGGCGAGCCCTGCGTTGGCCAGGCGTCTCACCCAGTAGCCGAGCATCCCGGTGGGAAAGCACTGGGCTGCGGCCACGACCTTGATCAGCGAGGGAGGGCTCGGCTCGAGGTCGTCGCAGACAGCCGAGAGCGTCAGGTACCCGAGCGCACCCCGGCCTTCCCAGAGGTCGAACGACGGCGTCGAGACCACTTTCGCCGGTCTCGCTGCCGGCGCGAGATCAGGCAGCGTCTCGAGCCACTCGATGCGGGAAGTGCCGTGGCTCGGTTTCCCTCGGCGGTCCGCGTCGACGAAGTGGTCGGCGAGGGTGCGCGCGTCGTCCTCCGCGAAGCCGAGCCCGGTGAGGCGCCGCAGCGCCTCGGCAGGTTCCATGGCGCGAGTCTACGACCGGCCGGGAATCGGCTTCACCGAATGATTACGGCTCCCGCGCAGACTCCACATACGCCTGCCCGAGACTGTGACGACCGCCGCCGGGTTTACGAACCTCCCGCGTGTGGGAAAATCTGCGCACACGGTCACGGCACATAGACCGTCTGCGCATCGAGATAACGCGGCCGACACCGTCCCCCTCACCGATGGCCGCGTTTCGCGGGAGGCGCCGCAAGGCGCCTCTCGCAGTCGTCGGGCTACGAGAGGACCGTGAGCGCTTTGCGGATCTGACCCTGGCGGACGGCCTGCACGCGCTCGGCGAGGGCGGAGATCGCAGCGGCAGCCTCCGACTCCGGTGCCCACTCGAGCACCGACCTGCCCTGGTCGGCGGCCTCGCGCATCATCGGGTCGAGTGGGATGCGGCCGAGGAGGGATGCCCCCACCTCGTCGGCGAGTGCCTGGCCTCCGCCCGACCCGAAGATCTCCTGACCGGTGCCGACGAGCCATGACATGTTCTCGACGACGCCCGAGATCCGCATGCCGGTCTTCTCCGCCATCGCCGCCGCGCGCACCGCCACCTGCTGCGCGGCCGGCTGAGGCGTCGTCACGACGATCACCTCGGCGCGCGGCAGGAGCTGGCCGAGCGAGATGGCGACGTCCCCCGTGCCCGGCGGCATGTCGACGACGAGCGTGTCGAGCTCGCCCCAGTGGACATCGGAAAGGAACTGCTCCAGCGCGCGGTGCAGCATCGGGCCGCGCCACATGAGTGGTGAGTTGTCGTCCAGGAAGAAGCCGATCGACATCAGCTTCAGCTCGCCGCGCACGGGCGGGACGATCATCTTGTCGACAACGACCGGGCGCTGGTCGACGCCGAGCATGAGCGGAATCGAGTGGCCGTAGACATCCGCGTCGAGCACGCCGACCCGCTCGCCGCGCTCCGCGAGGGCGACGGACAGGTTCGCCGTCAGCGTCGACTTGCCGACGCCGCCCTTCCCCGATGCGACGGCGACGACGCGGGTGCCCGGATCGAGCGAGATCGACTTCTCGGGCCGGCCGCCGCGAAGACGGGTCGAGAGTACAGCCTTCTCTTCAGGGCTCATGACGTCGAAGCCGAGCTCGACCGCCGTCACGCCGGGCAACGATCCGACGTGGCGCTGCACCTGCTCCTCGAACGAGTTGCGGAGCGGGCAGCCGGCGACGGTCAGCGCAATCGTCACCGACACGCTGCCGCCGTCGACCACGACGTCCCGCACCATGTCGAGCTCGGTGACGGGACGCTTCAGCTCGGGGTCGATTACCTGCTCGAGCGCTTTGAGAATCGCATCACGGTCGGGCGTCATACCGCCGCCCACGGTAGCAATATGCGGTTGTGACCTGGTTCGGGCTCGTCCGCAAGAACCTCTTCCGCCGGCCCGCGCGCACGCTCCTCACGGCGGCCGGGGTCTCGCTCGGCGTCGCTCTGATCGTGGCGCTGCTCTCCATCACGCAGGGCGTCCACCGGACGGCAGGCGACCTGATCCACATCGGGCGCGCCGACTTCGGCGTCTTCCAGAGCGACGTCTCCGACCTGACGCGCTCCTACCTTCCCCAGGACCTGGAGACGAGCCTGCACACCGTGCGCGGTGTGGACCAGACCGCGAAGGTAAAGCTCTACGTCGCACTGCAGGGTCTCGTCTTCGGGTTCGATCCGAAGGAGTTCGCCATGCAGCGCTTCGTGATGGTCGCCGGTCGCAGACCGAAGACCCGGCTCGAGGCGGTCGTCGGCGACGGCTCGAGTCATGCGCTCGGGACATCTGTGGCCGTCAGCACGCGCCACTTTCCGGTCGTCGGCGTCTTCCACTCGGGCGATCGCTTCGTCGACAACGGCGTCGTCTTGCCTCTCCCGACCGTCCAGGCGCTGGCACGGCGACCGCACGAGGTGACGACGATCGGCGTCACGGTGAAGCTCGGGTGGCGCCCGCGAGAGGTCGCCGACGCGATCGAGCGGCGCTTCGGCGGCGTCACCGCGGTCACCGAGCCCGGTCAGGCCGTGAAGGTCGACACGTCCAGCCGGCTGATCATCTCCACGGGCTGGATCGTGTCGCTTCTGGCGCTGATCGTCGGCGGCATCGGCGTGACGAACACGATGGCCATGTCCGTGTTCGAGCGCACCGGCGAGATCGGACTGCTGCGCGCTGTCGGGTGGAAGACGGCGCGCATCGCGGCGCTGATCGTCAGCGAGGCGGTCGGGATCTGCCTCCTCGCGGCCGCGCTCGGTCTGGCGCTCGGCGTGGCCGCGTCGGAGGTGTTCATCCGGCACAGCGCGCTCTCCAGCCTGGTGCGCCCTCACTACGGCGCGTCGGTGTGGGCCTGGGGGCTCGCGTTCGCGGTCGGGGTGGGACTGATCGGCGCGATCTATCCGACGTTGCGCGCGGTCAGGCTGACGCCGATCGCAGCGCTGCGTCACGAATGACGCCGTCGCGGAGGGCGAGCCGCCGGTCTGCTGCCGCTGCTGCGAGGTCGTCGTTGGTGACCATCAGCACCGTCATCCCGTAGCCGTCCCGTAACCTTTTCAGCAGGTCGAGCACCTGGGCGCCGGTCGCGGAGTCGAGCGCACCCGTTGGCTCGTCGGCGAGCAGCAGACGAGGCTGGTTCGCGAGCGCGCGGGCGATGGCGACGCGCTGCCGCTCACCGCCGGAGAGGGTTCCCGGCCGGCTGCGCTCGCGGTCGGACAGTCCGACCTCCGCGAGCAGCGCTCGCGCCCGTTCCTCGCGCTCGGCGCGGGGCCGCCTGCCGAACATCGGGATCTGCACGTTCTCGAGCGAGTCCAGCGTGGGGACGAGGCTGTGCAGCTGGAAGACGAAGCCGACCGTGGACGCGCGATACTCGGCAGCGTCGTGGATGCGCTCGAGCAACTCGCCGCCGACGGCGATCGAGCCCGAGTCGGGCCGGTCGAGCAGGCCGATCAGGTTGAGGAGCGTGCTCTTGCCGCAGCCGGAGGGTCCGGTGAGGGCGACGAATTCGCCGGCGGAGATCCGGAACGAGACGCCGTCGAGCGCACGGATGCGCCCCTCGTCGAAGGCCTTGACGACGCGCTCGACGACGACTTCGGCGCCGGCGTTCACGCGGGCGTGACGAGGTACTTGAGCACCCTCTTCAGCGTGCCGACCTTCACGGTCACCCGGAACGTCAGCGGGTAGCCCTTCGACTCGGGCGGCCACTTGACGGCGTCGCGAAACGTCCCCTTGAACGGGATGTTCGTGACGTACTTCGTGTCGCTGACGTAGAAGAGCGTCGGGTGCACGCCTCCGATCGGATCGACGACGGCGACCGAGATGCGCGCCCGGAGTGGATGGCCTTTCGCATCGACGACCCGGACCGAGTAGGGCCAGCGTGTGTTGACGGCCGGGTGGTGGGTTCCGGCGTGGAGAGTCACTTTGAAGGAGGTTGCGGTAACGGCGAGTGCGCTCGCCGTGATGGCGATGAGCCGCATGGGTGGATCGTACGGTTCCGCGCGGCCGCGCCGTGGCCTACTTCACCCAGAGTTGCTCAAGGTGCTCCCCCGCCACCGGCCGCTCGGAAGTTCGGGCCCGGCGTCACGGCTCAGCGACTGACGGCATACCCGATGAAGTAGCCCGAGGGAGGGCCAGGCATGTTGCCGTGACCGGCGTAGTGCTCCTCGAAGCGCTCGCCGACGGTGCCGAGCTGGACGATCCCGCGGCCGCTGTCGAACGGCTTCACCGCGGTAATCGTGTCCTCATGGAACGTGCGAATCACGTTCGAAACCGTGTCCTGCATCACGAGCTGCTTGTAGCGGGCGACCAGTATCGGCGTACCGTCCCGGAAGGTGTCGGGCTTCGCCCAGTCGCCGTTGCTCGACGGGTCGCGGTAGATCGTCAGCGTCCCCACCCGCGTCGCTGTACGAAAAGGCCCGTCCGCGATCACGGGTGAGGTCGCGCCGTCTGCGAAGAACGTGTAGAGCGCCGATGTCTCATCGTGATTGGGTACGTCAAATACGGGCGTCACACACTTCACGAACGAGAGGTAGACGTAGTGGATGTGTGTGACCGGCGTCACACCTGCAGGCGAGTTCAGAAACTGACCCACCATTCCGACCCAGAGCTCGGGGAGAACTCTCGCTTTCGCCGGCTTCGCGACGCCCGTCGTGTCGCGCCCGAACGCGACGACCGACGCAATGCCACCCGTGATGACAGCGATCGCGATCACCAGGGAGACCTTCTTGATCATGTTGAGCTCCTCGTTAGGTCGGTTGTCGCACGACGCGTCAGGTCGTTCGCCTCACTACCCAAACCGCTCCTAACCCGACCGCCAGATCGACCGGGTCGGTGCCGACGCTCGTGTCGTGCACCGTGAAACGCTTCGGGTCGATGCGCGAGACGGTGCCGCTGAGCTGATTGGCCACCCACACCGAATCGGCGCCGAGCGAGACCGCAACGGGACCCAGTCCCACCGGGATGCGCTTCGTGATCCGTCCCGTTGCCGGATCGAGTCGAACGACAGCACCTCCCTTGCGGTCGACGACCCACACGCCGCCGAGGCCGGCGGCGATCGCACGAGGCGCGAACGGAAGGTCGATCGGGGTCACGCGCCGCGTCGACGGGTCGACACGCCAGACCCGGCGCTGAGCGTCGTTGCCGGCAACCCACACGGCTCCCGCCCCGGCGGCCACACCTGCGTAGCCTTCCGTCCCGGTCGACTTCGGCGCCGGGTAGCGGGATCCGCTCCGCGATGCCCGTGTAAGGCGAGCCGATGCGCTCGAGCTCGTGCGAGCTCGGGTTGGCGACCCACACGTCTTGCCCGTACGTCGCCACGCTGGCCGAGACCGACGGCGCCCCCGGAAGCGCGATGACGTCGCTGATTCCGCCGTAGGTGGCGTCGATGACTGTGACACTGCTCTTCGCTTTGCCTCGAACCGCAACCGCAAGGCCCCCAACGTGGGCGATGTCGCCCGGTGTCGCACCGATGAAGATCGGGTTCGGCTTCGACGTCCGCGGATCGACCTCGAAGACATAGCCGTCGAGGCTCGCCACGAACACGCTGCCAACGCAAGTCGTGACCGCCGCCGGACGACCGGATACCGAGACACCGGAGGTCACCTTGCCGCTCGCCGGATCAATGCGGATCAGGGTGTCCGTGCGGGCGGCCAAGGACTCCGCCGTCGTCCCCGAGCTTTAGATGGTTGACCGGCAATTCGACGCCGCGCGGATGGTGGTCGAGACACGTCGCCCATCCCCGCATCGACGCCAATTACCGGTCAACCATC
>Ga0066709_100005346_pt1 | contig 10540 bp, 9 predicted proteins | sample GraSoiAngelo_158_FD_79665 | JGI IMG/M metagenome (GOLD analysis project Ga0066709, IMG submission 79665) | Grasslands soil microbial communities from the Angelo Coastal Reserve, California, USA - 14_1009_16_30cm | ecosystem: Environmental > Terrestrial > Soil > Grasslands | place: USA... | reverse complement strand
CGTAGACGCATCCAGTCAAGGAACGATGGATTCCGATGTAGCAAGCTGGTAGGGCGCGTGACTCCTCACGACGTTGCCGAACAGTAATCGGCGGGCAGAGGACTGCCCGCCCTACCAAATCCGCGCTGCGCATGGTAGGGTCCATCACTCCGTGCGCGCCGTTCTTGAATTGAAAGCTTGCCCTCGCCGACGGGTTTTGAAATCAATAAACACCTAATGCCGAGGCCAGACGTTGCCGAACATCTTCCCATTAAACCGTTGCGATTGATTGTTGGCGTCGTCGCCTGCATCGGAATTGCGGCCACGCTCTTCACGCTGCTGTTTGGGTTCATGACCATCCCCGCAAACTCTGTCGGGGTGAGAACACGGTTTGGCGCTTACCACGACATCGTGAACCCGGGTTTGACGTATGCCATTCCATACATCGACGAAATCCACATCGTACCTACGCAGCGTTTGCAGAAGCTCGAGTTCGGTTTTTCGACCCCGGGTGCAACTAATTTTTATCAGGGCGATCCGCAACCGGAGGAAACTGAGACGATGATCACGGGCGATCTGAACACCGCGCTTGTGCCATGGGTGGTTCAATACCGGATTACCGATCCAAAAATGTATTTGTTTGGCGCACGCGAGCCGGAGAAAACGTTGCGCGACCTTTCCGAAAGCGTGATGCGCGAAGTGATCGGTGATCGCACGGTCGACGAAGTGCTCACCATCGGCCGGCACGACATCGAAACGTCGACGTTGAAACGTCTGGCCGATCTCTGTTCGCAGTACGATTTGGGAATCCAGATTCAACAGGTGCAGCTTACAAGCGTTCGCCCGCCGTCGGCTGTGCAGGGAGCGTTCAACGACGTCAATCAGGCGCAACAGGAAAAGCAAACAGCGATTAACCAGGCCTGGTCCGTGTACAACGATGCGGTTCCGAACGCGCGCGGCCAGGCAAAAGAGCGCGAGAAACAGGCCGAAGCGTACGCGTTTCGTCGCGTGAACGAGGCCAAAGGCGAAGCGCAAAAGTTTTCGTTGTTGCTCGCCGAATATCGCAAGGCGCCAGAGGTGACGCGGCGCCGTCTTTATCTCGAAGCAATGCAAGCCATCCTGCCGAGCTTACAAAAGAAAATCATCGTGGACGACAGCTTGAAGAACATTCTCCAGACGTTGCCGCTTCAGGTGCCGGGCGAATCGAGGAGCTCGCCATGAACGTGATCGATGTGACTCCGCGACCCGCTGCTGTGACCGCTGCGGTTCGTTTTTTGCAAAGCCCGTTCATGTCAATCCTGGGCATTCTGTTCATTTTGACTGTGTTGAAATGGGGAACTCTGCTCTTTGTCGTGCCGCAATATGAAACGGTGATCATCACGCGTTTCGGCAAGATCGTTCGCACTATCACCACGCCCGGGTTGAAGATGAAGCTGCCGATCATCGATAAGTTGCAGCGGTTCGATAAACGCATCCTCGCCTGGGACGGGCCGCCGACCGAATGTCCAACCAAAGATAAGCTCTACATCATCGTCGATTGTTTCGCCCGGTGGCGAATCAGCGATCCGATGCTGTACTACAATCGGCTCAATGACGAGCGGAGCGCGCTCTCGCGCCTCGACGATATTCTCGGCAGCGAAACCCGCACCGCTGTCGCCACGCATGATCTGGTCGAAATTATTCGTGTAACCAAAGGCCGGAAACCTGCGCGCGACGAGGAGCTGGAGAAGACCGGCACGGTTCTGCCCACCACAATTCCCGATATTGAGTACGGGCGCGGCGAAATTGAGAAACAAATTACCGAGCGCACGCGTCAAAAGATCGCCGACTTTGGGATAGAACTGCTCGACGAACGTTTCAAGCGCAGCAAATACAACCCTGCGGTGGCCGAGAAGATTATCGAGCGAATGTCCAGCGAGCGACACCAAATCGCGGCGCGTTTTCGTTCCGAAGGGCGCGGCGAGGCGGCGAATATTAACGGCCAAAAGGAAAGCGACGTCGCTTCAATCAGTTCTAATGCCACGAAGAACGCGCTTGAAATCGAAGGCAAAGCCGACGCCGAAGCCGCTGGGATTTACGCGGCAGCTTTTGGCGCGCCTGAAGCGCAGGAACTCTATACGTTTTTGCGCAGCCTCGACGTTATGCGCGCCGCTTTTGAAAAGGACACGACGGCGGTCCTCTCGACCAACAGCGATCTCGGCCGAATGCTGAAATCAATGGCCGCAGCCGTTGCTCCGCCGAATCCGCCGCATTGATTGGCGGGCCGGCGCGTAATCGTCCGTAACCGCGGCCGGCGCCCACAGGAGTGGTCGCCCTACCATACAGAAATCCTGCGGTCGCTTGCCCGCCCGCGATTCATCGGCAGATTGGAATCCCAACTTTTTTAATGAAGACAACGCTTGCTCATCAACTTGCTGATTACGCGTGTGCGCTGCGATTTGAGGAGCTTTCGAAGGAAGTTGTGCACGAAGTGAAGCGGCGCGTGATCGATTCCATAGGCTGTGCACTAGGCGCATGGAAGGAAGAACCATTTGTGATCGCGAGAACGGTGGCGGCAGATTTCTCAGCGAAACACGGGTCGACAATTTTTGGCACCGATCACAAGGCGCCGCCGGATTGGGCAGCATTCGCCAACGGCTGCGCCATCCGCTATTTCGATTTCAACGACACCTATCTCTCGAAAGAGCCGGCGCACCCCAGCGATAACATTTCGGCCGCGCTTGCCGTCGCGGAAAGCGTCGGCGCCAGTGGTCGCGAATTGATTACAGCCATTGCGCTTGCATACGAAGTGCAATGCCGGTTATGCGACGCGGCGAGCATACGTGCGCGCGGATGGGATCACGTGACTTACGGGACGTTCTCGACCGCGCTCGCGTGCGCGCATTTGATGAAACTTGATCCGGCAAAAACACGACACGCCGTGAATATTGCCGGTGTGGCCGGCGCGGCCATGCGCCAGGCCCGCGCAGGCGAACTCTCGCATTGGAAAGGCGTAGCCTTCGCCACCGCGGCGCGCCACGGCGTTTTCTCCGCGCTGCTTGCCCGCGAAGGAATGACCGGGCCTGCGCCAATCTTCGAAGGCGAAATGGGATTCGAGAAGCAACTCGGCGTATCTCTGGGCAACGTGGGCGAGAGATTTCGCGGATCACCCGCAATGATTTTGAAGACGAGCATCAAATATTGGCCGGCGGAATATCACAGCCAGAGCGCGATTGAAGCTGCGCTTTTTTTACGGAGCCAGATTGACGACCTCTCGAAAATCAAACGCGTAGTGATCGAGAGTCACGACGCGTCGGTGGACATCATCGGAAGCGAACCGGAGAAATGGAAACCCAAGACGCGCGAAACCGCGGACCACAGTTTGCCTTACATCACAGCCATTGCTCTGATTGAAGGCGAAATCACCGATCGCCAGTTCGAGCCGGCACGCTTCAAAGATCCAGAGGTCTGGACGTTTTTGGAGAATGTGAACGTGGAACGAAACGCGGAATTGAGCGCGATGTATCCGGATGCGGTCGGCAACATTGTGCACGTTGATCTTGCCGATGGCCGGCGTCTAACCAAGCGCGTCGATTATCCGCTGGGCAATGCGAAGAATCGGCTCAAAGATTCAGCAGTCGAAGGAAAGTTCCTCGGGCTTGTCGAGCGCATCATTGGGGAGACTCGAGCGAAAAAGATTATCGAGCTTGCGTGGAAACTGGATGAAGCCAAAAACGTCGATGCGTTGATGCAGGCGCTTCAGATCCCGGAGAAGAAATAATTAGAGATTCCTCGACTTCGCTCGAAATGACAGGGGTTCGTTCGACATGACGAAGAAAACGAAATCGGCGCGATTGCGTGAGCTCATCGCAAAAGGCGCGATCATGCTGCCCGGTGTACCAAACGCGGCAATGGCGCGACAGGTGGAGCGCCTTGGGTTTGACGCGGTGTATGTGAGCGGCGCGGGAATGGCGAATGCCACAGCAGGCGTTCCCGATATCGGTCTGCTGACGCTAACGGAAGTGGTCCAACTGGCCGGGTACATTGCGAAAGCGGTGAAGATCCCGGCAATCGTCGACGTGGATACCGGGTTTGGAGGTTCGGAAAATGTTGCGCGCACAATCCGCGACCTGGAAGCAGTAGGTCTGGCCGGTTGTCATATTGAGGACCAGGAATTCCCCAAGCGCTGCGGACATCTTTCCGGAAAATCGCTCGTCGATGTTGAGGAGATGACGGAAAAAATCAAAGCGGCGGTAGCAGCGCGACGTGATCCCGATTTCATGATCATCGCGCGGACAGATGCGCGCGCGGTTGAGAATTTCGATCGGACAGTTGATCGGGCGCAGCAGTACATGGAAGCGGGCGCGGACGCAATCTTTCCGGAAGCGTTGCAAAGCGAACAGGAATTTCGCGATTTTGCCAGCGAGATCCATGCGCCGTTGTTGGCAAACATGACGGAGTTTGGGAAAAGCCCGCTGCTTTCGTTTACGGAGTTGGCCGGATTTGGCTACCGCATGGTTATTTTCCCCCAAAGCGCGTTCCGCGTGTCGATGAAAGCGACCGAGGAGTTTCTGCGTGCTCTCAAAGAAAGCGGGACCCAAAAGGAATGGCTCGATGAAATGCAGACGCGCAAGGAATTTTATGAACTGCTCGACTACGATCCAACTGCAGAGAAATGGCTGGGCTTGAGCGACTGACGATTTGTCGGCGCGCGTATCGTAGTTACAATCAGCGAACAACATGGGTACTGAAACAAAACCACAATACAGCCCGGGTCTGGCCGGGGTAATCGCCGGTGAAACGGCGATCTGCTGGGTCGATCCCGCTGCCGGGTTGATGTATCGGGGCTACGACATTCATGGGATGGCCGAGAAAGCCACTTTCGAGGAGGTCGCTTATTTGCTGCTCAACGGCGAGTTGCCAAATGCCAAGCAACTGAAGGACTTCACGCAACAGATCGCCAGCGAACGCCAGTTGCCTGGGCCGGTAACGGAAATGCTGCGGCTTCTGCCGAGCGTTACGCATCCCATGGACATGCTGCGCACCGGGGTGTCGATGTTGAGCGCATTCGACAGGGACCTGAGCGATAACTCACACGACGCCAACATTCGAAAATCAATTCGGCTGATTGCGCGCGTTTCCACTTTAATCACCGACGGCTGGCGCATCTCGCATGGCGAACAGCCGCTCCCGGAGAAGCCGCACCTGACGCAGGCGGCGAATTTCTTCTACAAGTTCAACGGCAAAATTCCTGAGCAATGGCAAACCCGGATGCTCGACACAATTTTCAATCTCTACGCCGACCACGAATTCAATGCTTCCACATTTGCCGCGCGCGTGACCGCCTCTACGCTGGCGGGCATCTATGCAGCGGTCACCTCGGCAGTTGCGACTCTCAAAGGTCCACTGCACGGCGGCGCGAATGAGGAATCGATGAAAATGCTTGAGGATATCGGGACGCCGGATCGCGCTGAGGCATGGTTAATGAAAAAGCTGGGAACGAAAGACAAGATCATGGGATTCGGTCATCGCGTTTACAAAAAAGGCGATTCCCGCGTGCCGGCGATGCGGGAGATCGCGCGCGATCTTGGGAAACGAACTGGGAAAGAGAATTGGGTGCCGATTTGCGAGAAGCTCGAACAAGTGATGGACCGGGAGAAACAGCTTTGCGCCAACGTGGACCTCTACGCCGCGCCAGTGTTTTGGATGCTCGGCTTTCCTCCGGAGCTGAATACACCGTTGTTTGCTGCATCGCGCGTAGCAGGCTGGTGTGCGCATGTGATCGAGCAACACGATAATAACCGTCTCATTCGGCCGCGGTCACTCTACGTCGGGCCAGAGCTGCGTCCGTATCCCGGGCCGTCGAAATAATCTTCCGCTACCTCTTCCTCTGCTCTCTTCTTTCGAGCGCAAGAACCAGATTCAGGGTTAGAGGAAGCGGAAGAGAAAGAATCGATGAGCGAACAATCGCTTCAGGAAAAATACGCGCCTCGAAACGTTTGCTTCGGCTGCGGTCCGGCAAACCCAGACGGCTTGCACATTCGTAGTTTCCCGAAGAACGGCGAGATCGTCGCTGAATGGAAACCGGAGAAAAAATATGAAGCGTTCAAGGGAGCCTTGAACGGCGGGATCATCGGCACGTTACTCGATTGCCATTGCAACTGGACGGCAGCGTATCACTTGATGAAACGTGCAGGTGAAAATCGCCCACCGTGCACAGTCACTGCAGAATACGCCATCAAAATGCTGCGCCCTACACCGACGAACGACTCTGTGTTTCTCTCTGCCAAGGTTGCTGAGATCACTGATGACCGTGCGACCATTGAGGGCACACTGACCGCCGGAGGAAAAGTTTGCGCCACATGTCGGGGAGTGTTCGTTGCGGTGGAGGAAGGCCATCCTGCGTATCATCGATGGTAGCAGTTTTGCTTTTGTTACTCGCTGCGAGTACGCCTGGATCGACCAGCGATTTCGCGAACCGGATTCGATCTATCGAGCAGCGAACCGGCGCTCGAATCGGTGTGACTGCGCTGGACACTGGCAGCGGCAAAGGTATCGATTACCGATCGGAAGAACGTTTCCCGATGTGCAGCACCTTTAAATTTCTCGCTGCTGCGGTGGTCTTGAAGCGCGTCGACGACAGACAAGAGAAATTGGATCGGTTTGTATCTTATGGTGCTAAGGACATTTTGGAATATGCGCCAGTCACGAAGGCACATCTTAAAGACGGGGGTATGATCCTTGGTGCCTTGTGCGCGGCGGCAATCGAACAGAGTGACAACACAGCCGGCAATCTTTTACTGGATACAATTGGCGGACCTGTTGGACTGACAAATTTTGTGCGCAGCATTGGCGATGAGATGACGAGACTTGATCGGAAAGAACCGGAATTGAATAGCGCCATTCCCGGCGATGAACGCGACACCACAACCCCTGCGGCAATGTGCGCAGACATACAACGGTTGGTCTTGGACAATGTGTTATCCGAATCGTCACGGCATCAGCTCGAAGATTGGTTGCGGCACAACGAGACTGGCGCACTGATGATTCGGGCCGGCGTTCCAAAGACGTGGACCGTCGGGGACAAAACGGGACGATGCGGAAACGGAGCGACAAACGATGTTGCCATTATTCGTCCGCCCGGGCGTGCGCCGGTTGTACTTGCTATTTACTCGATCGGCTCGACATCTTCAGCCGATGATCGTGCTGCAATTGTTGCGGACGCAGCGCGCGTCGTCGTGGCGTTTCTCTCAGAATAAAAACAAGTGATCTGCCTCTCACCACGTAACCGTAACGGCGCTTTATGAGCGCCGATCCCGATTTCCCGTGATGTGACTCGCCGGTCACAGACCGCCGCTACAGAAGAGGAGAATTCACTGCCTGAATTTCGCCGATGCGCGACTCGCGGCGTTCGACTTAGCTGTCGCTCATGAAAAACCCGAGCTTCCATATCGTTCCTCTTCCTACTCAAATTGCAGACGCAGCACGGCGTGTCGTAAAAGCGGGAGCAGCTGATCACGCCGTCATCACAGTAGATTCGCACGGAAGCAGTCCCTGCCGCCACTGCCTGCGTTGGGCGCAGCCTGGCGAGCGCGTCATTCTGTTTCCATACACCGCGATCCCGTCTGGTCAGCCGTATTCTGAGACGGGCCCGATCTTTGTTCACACCGATGAGTGCAAGCGCTACAGCGCGACTGACGAATACCCCGCCGACTTTCGTAACGGCCGCGTGTTTCGTGCTTACGATTCAAATTACAAGATCGTCGACGCAAAAGTTGTGAATGGCAGCGAACCGGAAGTCGTGATCGAAACTTTGTTCCAAAATCCCGACACCGCGTTTGTGGATGTACGCAGCGTTACCCACGGCTGCTTTACGTTCCGGGTTCAACGCGCATGATGCGGTAGTATATGCCTATAAAATTTGCTGCTCGAATTTCGTCGATGCATTAACGATTGTGAACGCTTAGTCTTGGGCATGAAAACCCTCGAACTTCTGCCGCCCGCCGAGACCATGTATCGCGCACTGGTAAAGCGCGATCCGAGCTTCGAAGGAATTTTTTACATCGGCGTGCGCACGACTGGAATTTTCTGCCGGCCTACGTGCTCGGCAAAAAAACCGGCACGTGAAAACGTCGATTTTTTTGCAACATCAACCGACGCTCTGGACAGCGGTTATCGCCCCTGTTTGCGCTGTCACCCGCTCGATCCAAACGCGCGCCCTCCAAAACTGATCGAGCGCTTGCGCGCGGAAGTGGAACGCGCGCCGGGCGGGCGCCTGACAGACAAGGAACTGGCCGCGCTCTCGATCGATCCCTCAACCGCGCGACGCCAGTTTAAGCGTCATTATGGAATGACATTTCAAGCGTATCATCGCGCGCGCCGAATGGGTCTTGCTTTGAGCCAGGTTCGACAAGGCGATCGCGTGGATCAAGCGAGAAACGGGAGTGGCTTTGAATCTGAGAGCGGTTTTCGCGACGCGTTCACGAAGATCTTTGGCGAATCGCCAACAAACGCCAAGACGCACGCACCACTCTTTGCGGAGCGAATCGATTCGCCACTCGGACCGATGATCGCGGTCGCCGACGACCAGGGCTTGCGGTTGCTCGAATTCATCGACCGGCGCGCAACAGAACGCGAGTTGTCGATTCTGCGAAAACAATTGCGCACAAATGTCGTGCCCGGGAAACATCGGTATCTTGAAATAGTCCGTTCCCAACTGAGCGGTTACTTTGCGGGCAAGAAGCTGGAGTTTGAAGTTCCGCTCGCTCCGGTGGGATCCGCCTTCCAATTGCGCGCGTGGAAAATTCTGCAGTCGATCCCGGTTGGCGAAACGCGTTCTTATTCGTGGATGGCAAAGCGCCTGGGCGATGAAAATGCGCGTCGCGCAGTTGGTCGCGCGAATGGAACGAACATGATTTGCATCATCATCCCGTGCCATCGCGTGATTCGCGCCGATGGCACGCTCTGCGGGTACGGCGGTGGTTTGTGGCGCAAGAAGTGGCTGCTCGATCACGAACGGCGCTACGCGCATGCCGCCGAAGGAAACCGATGATCAGTGATCGGTTACCCGTGATGGATTGGCGTCGCTAGCGACGAAACGCGAGCGGATTGCAAGACAACTTCGCGTCTGCGCGCGTGCTTTTGACACAGCCGACCGCTGTGCGAGTCGTCATGCACGATACCTCGAATGCACAATGCAGTCATAAAAGTTGGGGAGACAACGCCTCAACGCACCTGGGTCAGCGCTGGATTCCGAGCCGCCAACAGTTGGTGGGCGTTTTGCGTGGTCGTTTTCGTGACCAAGCTTTTACTCCTTTGGCTGGATCCAACGCCGAAACTCTTTATGGGCGACTCGGGCGCCTACATTTGGACCGCGCTGACCGGCTGGATTCCATCTGACCGATCGTACCTCTACGGGTACTTGGTACGTTGGCTGGCAGTTTGGCCGCATAGTTTTTTGCCCCTTTTGGCGGCTCAGGCGCTCGCAAGCGGCGTAACCGCGATCGTGTTTGCGAGAATTTGCAGCGCCTTCTTCGGAGTCTCGAACCGCCTTTCATTTTTGTTCGGATTCTTGTGCGCGCTGGATCCTTGTCAGCTCGTATGGGAGCGCTACGTAATGACCGAGACGTTTAGCCTGCTCGTTTACGTTCTGGTCCTATACCGGTCGTTACTCTACGTACGTGATCGCCGCCTCTGGGAACTCGCAGTCGTGCAGGCGCTCTCGGTCGTGCTGATTGCTTTCAGGATAGGCTATCTTCTGGTGGTTCAAGTCTGCACAGTTCTCCTGCCCATCATCGCGTTTGCACGATGCGCGTCACCGGCGTTTCGCAATCGGTCAGAGGCGCGCTCATCGGTAACGAATCCTTTTAGCACGGGATTCGAGCACGTAGTCGTAAGCGTTGCGCTTATGAATGTAATGCATGACGCCTACAAGCACGTCAACGCCTCGTTTGCAAAGCGGGAGCCGGCCTATTTGTACGATGCTGGCGCGCACCTTGCCGCCGTGTGGGCTCCTGCGCTGCAGCCATCTGACGCGACGGATCCACGTTTCCGCGACCTCATTGCCAACGGCGATCAGTTCGAAATCGATAATCTGAGACAAAGAAACGCCCAGCAGTTCAGCGACGGTTTTTTGATGGGCCGCTGGAGCAAAATTGAAAAGGACCCCTACAAGAGAGATCGCATTGCGAAGGAGACAGCGATCAATGCCTTGCGCCGACGTCCGCTGGAGATTGTCGAGCTCACTCTGAAAACGATCCCGGCCGAGCCATGTCGCGAACGCGCAGGTCAGAGGGGAAATAATGACGATGAAGTAATACGGCCAAGCTCCAAGAAAGTATCGTTGTACAAGCGAGAGAGGCTGCGCTGGGAGCGGTTTCACCGTCGTAAATCGAAACTTTTCAGCGAGCAAGTTGACGTGATCATCGGTCAACTTTCCATAGCCGAGATCCTTTCGTGCATACCAATTAATGGATCTGATGCCCCAATATCCCAGATAAGTTTTCAGAGTGAGCTCGACAATCTCCAGCGGACGTCGGCGCAAGGCATTGATCGCTGTCTCCTTCGCAATGCGATCTCTCTT
>Ga0066709_100005345_pt1 | contig 10540 bp, 9 predicted proteins | sample GraSoiAngelo_158_FD_79665 | JGI IMG/M metagenome (GOLD analysis project Ga0066709, IMG submission 79665) | Grasslands soil microbial communities from the Angelo Coastal Reserve, California, USA - 14_1009_16_30cm | ecosystem: Environmental > Terrestrial > Soil > Grasslands | place: USA... | reverse complement strand
GAGGGCGGGCTCGTCTGCGACCTCGTCCGGCCCGGACAGCGCGTCGTGGTCGCGCGGGGCGGCGCGGGCGGGCGCGGCAACAAGCAGTTCGCCCACGCGACGCGCCAGGCGCCGCGGTTCGCCGAGAAGGGCCTGTCCGGCGAGGAGGGCTGGCTCCAGCTGCGGCTGAAGCTGCTCGCCGACGCGGGGCTCGTCGGGCTGCCCAACGCGGGCAAGTCGTCGCTGCTGCGGCGGCTGACGCGCGCCGAGCCGAAGGTCGCCGACTACCCGTTCACGACGATCGAGCCGGTCCTGGGCGTCGTGGAGCGCGACGGGCGCCAGCTGGTCGTCGCCGACATCCCGGGACTGATCGAGGGCGCGTCACACGGGGCGGGGCTGGGCCACGAGTTCCTCGCGCACGTCGAGCGGACGCGGCTGCTCGTCCACGTGCTCGAGCTGGTACCGATCGACGGCTCCGATCCCGTCGAGAACTGGCGCACGATCGAGGAGGAGCTGGCGGCGCACGACGAGCGGCTGGCGCGCCTGCCGCGGGTGCTCGCGCTGTCGAAGGCCGACCTGATGGCGCCCGAGGAGGCGGAGGCGGCACGGGCGCAGTGGAGCGAGCGGCTCGGCGACGAGGTGCCGGTGGTGCTGACGTCGAGCGCGACCGGCCAGGGCCTCGACGAGCTCGTGCGCGAGCTGTTCGCCGGTGCGGGGGAGCTGCCGGCGCCGGCGGTCGCCGAGGAGGACGTTGGCGGCCTCGCCGAGCACATGACCTTCCGCCCGGCGGCCGAGCGCGGCTTTCGCGTCGAGCGGGCGGGGGAGGGCGCGTTCCGCGTGGTGGGGCGGGGGATCGACCGCCTCGTCGCCCGCTACGACCTCGACAACGACGAGGCGCTCGCCCACGTCGAGGGCACGCTGGTGCGGATCGGCGTGGTGCGGGCGCTCGAGGAGGCCGGCTTCGAGCCGGGCGACGACGTGGAGATCGGCGGGGTGGTCTTCGAGCTGCATCCCGGGACGTAGGCTGCGCCGCTGCGATGCGCCGTGTGGTCTTGAAGCTCGGGTCCTCGATCGTCGCCGACGACGGCGGTGAGCTCCGCATGGACGTGCTCGAGCGGGTGTCCGACGCGGTGGCGGGCCTGCGGCGCGACGGGGAGGAGGTCATCGTCGTCACGTCGGCCGCGATCGCGCTCGGGATGCGCGTGATGGGGCTGCCGGCGCGGCCGACGGCGATCGAGGAGCTCCAGGCGGCCAGCGCGGTGGGCCAGGGCAAGCTGTACCGCGTCTACGACGAGTTGCTGCTCGAGCGGCGCGTGCGCACGGCGCAGGTGCTGCTGACGTTCTTCGACATGAGCGCGCGGCTGCACTACCTCAACGCGCGCCAGACGCTGCGCAAGCTGCTCGATTGGGGCGTCGTGCCGGTGATCAACGAGAACGACACGACGACGACGGACGAGATCTCGTTCGGCGACAACGACTTCCTCGCCGCGCAGGTGGCGATCCTGATCGCCGCCGACCTGCTCGTGCTGCTCACCGACACCGACGGGCTCTACACGGCCGATCCGCGGCTGGACGCCGGCGCCGAGCTCGTGCGCGAGGTCGACGACTTCGAGGCGCTCGAGGCGCTGTCGATCGGGCACGCGACCGGGCCGCTGGGCTCGGGCGGGATGCGCTCGAAGGTCGTCGCCGCCGAGATGGCGACGGCCGCAGGCATCCGCACCGTGGTCGGCAACGGGCGGCGGCCGGGGGCGCTCGAGGCGATCCTCACCGGGTCGGGGCAGGAGGGCACGCGCTTCGCGCCGCGGGCGGAGCGGCGCTACTCGAGCTTCAAGCTGTGGCTGAAGTACGCCAAGCCGTCGCACGGAAGGCTCGCGGTCGACGCGGGGGCCGCGCGGGCGCTGCGCGAGGGCGGCACGTCGCTGCTGCCGGTCGGCGTCGTCGAAGTGCAGGGCCGCTTCGACGCGGGCGACGCGGTCGACATCGCCGAGGCCGGCGGCGGGGCGACCATCGGCAAGGGGATCGTCAACTACTCGGCGATCGAGCTGCGGCGGGTGATGGGGATGAAGAGCGCGCAGGCGCGCGAGGTGCTGCCGCGGGCGAGTGCCGAGGCGGTGCACAGAGACTATTTCGTGTTGGCCTGACCGGGAGCGTCGCCCGGCTCCCCGGGAGTCACCGCCCGGCGCCCCCGACCAGGACCCGTTCGCCTTCGCGTAGCCTTCGCAGCCATGGCCGTTGAGACCCGCACCGTCGCCGGCATCTGCCTGGAGGCGAAGCGCGCCTCGCGCGCGCTGGCCCAGCTCGATCGCGCGACCAAGGACGCCGCCCTGCACGCGATCGCGGACGCGCTGCTCGCGCGCACGGACGAGATCCTCGAGGCCAACGCGCGCGATCTCGAGGCCGGTCGCGAGGGCGGGCTGAGCGCCGCGCTGCTGGACCGCCTGGCGCTCGACCCGGCGCGCGTCGCCGCGATGGCCGACGGCGTGCGGCAGGTCGCCGCCCTGGAGGACCCGGTCGGCGAGGTCGTCGAGGGACGGCGGCTGGCCAACGGGCTGGACCTGCGCAAGGTCCGCGTGCCGCTCGGCGTGGTGGCGGTCGTCTACGAGGCGCGGCCGAACGTGACGATCGACGCGGCGGCGCTGGCGCTGAAGTCGGGCAACGCGATCGTGCTGCGCGGCTCGTCGTCGGCGGCGCACTCCAACGCGGTGCTGGCCGCGATCGCCGGCGAGGGGGCCGCCTCCGCGGGCGTGCCGGCCGGCGCGGTGTCGCTGGTCGCGGGCGGCGGGCGCGAGGAGCTCGCCGAGCTGGCGACGCAGGAGGGCGTCGTCGACCTGATCATCCCGCGCGGCGGGGAGGGGCTGAAGGCGGCCTTGAGCGCGGTGGCGACGGTGCCGGTGATCTACGCGGCGTCGGGGAACTGCCACGTGTACGTCGACGCCGGCGCCGATCTCGACGCCGCGGAGGCCATCGTCGTCAACGCCAAGACCCAGCGGCCGGGGGTGTGCAACGCCGCGGAGACGCTGCTCGTCCACGCCAACGTCGCGCCGGTGTTCCTGCCGCGCGCGCTCGCGGCGCTGCGCTCGCGCGGCGTCGAGCTGCGCGTCGACGGGCGCTCGCACGCGGCGGCCGGCGCGGCGCTCGCCGACGGACTGATCGACGCCACCGACGAGGACTGGGAAACCGAGTTCCTCGCCCTGGTGCTCGCCGTCAAGGTCGTCGACTCGCTCGCGGAGGCCATCGAGCACGTCAACGAGCACGGGTCAGGGCACTCCGAGGCGATCGTCACGCGCGACGTCGCCGCCGCGCGCGCGTTCCAGCGCGGCGTCGACGCGGCCTGCGTGTACGTCAACGCGTCGACGCGCTTCACCGACGGCGGGGAGTTCGGCATGGGCGCCGAGATCGGGAACTCGACCCAGAAGCTGCATGCGCGGGGCCCGATCGGCCTGCGCGAGCTGTGCGCGTTCAAGTACCTGGTCGAGGGCGACGGGCACGTCCGGGCCTAGATGATCGAATCGCTCATCTAGCGGCGTCCCCGCGGGCGGCGTGGCGCGGATCGGCATCCTCGGCGGGACCTTCAACCCGCCGCATCTCGGGCATCTTGTCTGCGCGCAGGAGGCGCACGTGCAGCTCGGGCTCGACCGGGTCGTGCTCATGCCGGTCGGCGTGCCCCCGCACAAGGAGGCGCTCGACGATCCGGGCGGCGAGCACCGATTCGAGATGTGCCGGCTGGCGACGGCGAGCGACGAGCGCTTCGCGGTCTCGCACCTGGAGCTTGACCGCGCGGGCCAGTCGTACACGGTCGATACGCTGCGCGCGATCCATGACAGCGCCCCAGGAGACGACCTGACGTTCATCGTCGGAGGCGACATGGCCCACAGCCTGCCCACCTGGCGCGAGCCTGAGGGCGTGCTGGGCCTGGCCACCCTGGCGGTCGCCCAGCGCGCCGGCGCCCGGCGAGCGGAGATCGAACAGCGCCTTGCCGACCTCGAGGGCGGGCACCGCGTGCGGTTCTTCGACATGCCGCGAATGGACATCTCCTCCTCCGAGATCCGCCGCCGTGTCCGCGAGGGGCGCCCGATCCGCTACCTCGTGCCCGACGCCGTCATCCAGTACATCGGCGACCACCGCCTCTACCGCGCCTCGGCGCCGGTGGGCGCCGGGGAGGCGCGCGCGTGAGCCGGCGGTCGCATCGCACCGGGTTCACGGCGGCGCCTTGCGGTCCGCGCGGGCGGGAGCGGGCATGAGCAGCTTCGACGCTCCGGTGCTCGAGCCCGACCGGCTCGCCGACGCGATCGCCGAGCTGGCGGCCGACAAGAAGGCGATCGACATCGTCGTCCTCGACCTGCGCGGCGTGGTCGGCTACGCCGACTACTTCGTCATCTGCTCCGGCGGCACCGAGCGCCAGACGAAGGCCATCCACGACGGCATCCACCAAGGCCTCAAGGACCGCCACCGCCTGCTGCCCCGTCGCGTCGAGGGCCTCAGCGAGGCGCGCTGGATCCTCATGGACTACCTCGACGTGGTCGTCCACGTCTTCACGCCCGACACCCGTGCGTACTACCGCCTCGAGCAGCTCTGGGGCGAGGTCCCGTCCCGTGCCTGGGAGTCGGGGCGCGCGGCGGCGCGTTAGACAGCGAAGAGGCCGCGCTCGGGCGCGGCCTCTGGAGTGGAGCTGAGGGGGATCGAACCCCTGACCTCCGCCATGCCATGGCGGCGCTCTCCCAGCTGAGCTACAGCCCCAAGTCGGGTGATCATGGTAGCGAGGTCATAGTCCTCGGCCATCTTGATCAGAGCCTTCTGGTTGTTCCGGGCGGGCGTCAGCCGAAGGTGGACTGTCGACAACCCGGCGACGTCCCGGATCGGGAGGTAGAAGCATCGCTTGAGCGCGGCGCAGTACACAGCAATTGCGTCGACCTCGTCCGCCGAGTAGGTGGTTCGGATGTATCCGCGCGGCGTGTAGCGGCAGGTTCCAGTCTGTACCACGACGATGTCGCCGTTGAGTCGACCCCACTTGCACTGCACACGAAGCAGCCGCCGCCCGTCGAGGTCGAACATCAAGTCGTATCGGCGGCCCTCCTGCAGTGGACGCAGGACGAAAACGCCGAGCTCGACGGCCACCGCAGTAATAGCGGTCTCCGCAATCGCCCCCTTGTCGCTCGACTTCATCATGAGGCGAACGCTAGTTCGCCCATCGGACGGAACCGTCCGGACCCGAACTACCGCGGCGGGACGAACTCGGGCACGTCGAGGTCGCCGCCGGTTGCGTCGTCGTCGCGGCCGCGGCGGATCATGCCCAGCCGTGAATCCGTGGCGGCCTGCTCGAGCTGCGCCGTGAGGCGCGCGTGGGCGAGGCGGACGTCCTGCAGGAGGCGCTCGGCGTTGACGCGCAGGGAGTCGCTGAGCTGGCGCAGCTCGTCGCTGAGCTCGGTGCCCTCTTCGAGGACGTCGCGCGCGGCGAGGCGCGCGTCGTGGACGACGTCGCGGGCGGCGGACTCGGCGGCGCGGCGCTTCTCATCGGCCTCGGCCTCCGCGCGCTCGCGCAGCCGGCGCACCTCCTCCTCGGCGGCCGCGCGGACCTGCTGCACCGTCTCCTCGAGCTGCAGGCGCTCGGCCCGCGCCTCCTGGAGCGTGCGCTCCGCGTCGGCCTGGGCGCTCTGGCGCAGCTCGACGGCCTGCTCGCGGGCCGTGTTGAGGATGTCGCGCGCCTCCGCCTCGGCGGCCTCGACGCGGTTGGCGCTGGCGCGGTCGGCCTCGGCGATGCGCTCGCGGGCCCGCCGCTCGGTCTCGGCGCGCAGGTCGGCGGCCGCCTGCTCGGCGGCCTCGACGATGGCGCCGATGCGCTCGAACGCGACGTCGGTCGCCCGCTGCGGTTGCGGCGGGCGCTCCGGCTGTGCCTGCTGCTCCCCCTCCTCCATGGCGGGAGCGTAGCGGTCACCCCTGCAAATCCCGCAAAAAGGCCGTCAGCGTCGCGTTGAGCAGGTCGGCTCGCTCCCACTGCAGGAAGTGGCCGGCGCGCGGCACGACGAACGGCCCGACGAGTCGCTCGAAGGCCACCTCGCACATCTCTGGGAACGCGCGCCAGATGACGTGGTCCTCGGGGCCGTAGAGCGCCAGCGTCTCGACGCGGCTGCGCTCGAAGAAGCGCGGCGGCTCGCTGAGCGGTCGCGTCCCGAGCGCGCTCTCGTAGTTGCCCCACGAGGCGCGCAGCTTCTCGGCGTCGGCGAACGGCTCGGTCATGAACGTCACGTCGTCCGGGGCGAAGCTCCCGGGCGCCGCCCAGAAGCGGTGGCCGTAGAACTCGGCGATGTAGCGCCGGCGCTTCTCGGGCGAGTCGAGCTCGGCGGCGAGCCCGTCGGCGTCGCGGCCCTGGCGCACGAAGTAGTCGGCGGCCATGCGCAGCTCGGGGGTCGGCGCGGTGGGGATGCCGGCCGCCGCGTACGCGTCGGGCAGGATCGGCAGCACGCAGTTGAACAGCACCTGCCGCACGACGAAGCCCTCGAAGCGCAGCGCGAGGTCCTGGACCACTCCCCCGCCGAGGTCGCCGCCCGCCGCCGCGCAGCGCTCGTGTCCGAGGACGTCGTGGACGAGCGCGTGGAGGTCGCGCGCGTGCGCGGCGAGGTCGTAGAAGCCGTCGGGCGCCAGCCCGGAGTCCCCGAACCCGCGCAGGTCCGGGACGATCACATCGAACCCGGCGACCGCGAGCGGCGCGACATTGCGGGCCCAGATGCGCTTGGTCTCCGGCCAGCCGTGGACGAGCAGGAGCGGGAACCCGCGCCCGTTCGTCGCCGCCGCCCGCCAGTACGCGATCTCCACTCCGGGGCGGACCTCGGAGCGCTCGATCGGCGGCGAAGAGCGCACAAGGGCGGACTCTAGACTTCGGCCGGTGAGCGCCGAGCACCGCTACGACCCCAAGCAGATCGAGCCGCGCTGGCAGCGTGTCTGGGCGCAGGAGCGCACCTGGGAGGTCTCCAACGACGTGCGCCGAGGCCAGGACCCGCGCGACAAGTCCTACGTGCTCGAGATGCTCCCGTATCCCAGCGGCGAGCCGCACATCGGCCACCTGAAGGTCTACTCGGTCGGCGACGCCATCGCCCACTTCCACCGGCGCACGGGCCGCCGCGTGCTGCACCCGATGGGCTACGACGCGTTCGGCTTGCCCGCCGAGAACCATGCGATCAAGAGCGGCCAGCATCCGCGCGAGTCGACCGACGTCGCGATCCGAGAGTTCCAGCGCCAGTTCCGTTCGTGGGGGATCTCGATCGACTGGTCGCGCGAGTTCGGCACCCACGAGCCGCGCTACTACCGCTGGACGCAGTGGATCTTCCTGCAGCTGTTCAACGCCGGTCTGGCGTACCGCAAGGAGGCGGCCGTCAAGTGGTGCCCGAAGGACCAGACCGTGCTGGCCAACGAGCAGGTCATCAACGGCCACTGCGAGCGCTGCGGCTCGGAGGTCGAGGCGCGCCAGCTCGAGCAGTGGTTCTTTCGCATCACCGACTACGCCGACCGGCTGCTGGACGATCTCGACCGCATCGAGTGGCCCGAGCACGTCAAGACGATGCAGCGCAACTGGATCGGGCGCTCCGAGGGCGCCGAGGTCACGTTCCGCTGCGAGGAGCTGGGTATCGACTATCCGGTCTTCACGACGCGCCCGGACACGCTCTTCGGCGCGACGTTCTTCGTCATGGCCCCCGAGCACCCCGACGTCGTGCGGCTGGCCGCCGGGACGCCGCACGAGGACGAGGTGCGCCACTACGTCGATCACGCGATCACGGAGACGACCGAGGAGCGCGGCGACACGGACAAGCCGAAGACCGGCGTCTACCTGGGGCGCCACGTGACGAACCCCGTCAACGGCGAGCAGCTGCCGATGTACGTCGCCGACTACGTCCTCATGGAGTACGGCACCGGCGCGATCATGGCCGTGCCCGCCCACGACGAGCGCGACTACGCCTTCGCCAAGGCCTACCGCCTGCCGATCAAGCGCGTCGTCGGCGGCCACGACGAGCTCCCCCATGTCGGCGACGGGCCGATCGTGCACTCGCACCGTGAGTTCGACGGCCTGCACAACCGCGACGCCGTGCACAAGATCGTCGACTGGATCGACCGGCAGGGCAAGGGCCACGCGAGCGTCAACTACCGCCTGCGCGACTGGCTGGTCTCGCGCCAGCGCTACTGGGGCTGTCCGATCCCGATCGTGCACTGCCCGCGCTGCGGCCTCGTGCCGGTCCCCGAGGACGAACTGCCCGTCGTGCTTCCCGACATCACCGACTACGCCCCGCAGGGCCGCTCGCCGCTCGCCGGCGCCGAGGAGTGGGTCAACGTGCGCTGCCCGTCGTGCGGCGGGCCGGGCCGGCGTGAGACCGACACGATGGACACGTTCGTCGACTCCTCGTGGTACTTCCTGCGCTACTGCGACGCGACCAACGACGAGGCCGCCTGGGACCCGGCGGTCCTGAAGCGCTGGATGGCCGTCGACCAGTACATCGGTGGCGTCGAGCACGCGATCCTGCACCTGATGTACGCGCGCTTCTTCACGAAGGCGCTCACCGACCTTGGCCACCTGGACGTGCAGGAGCCCTTCGAGCGGCTCTTCACGCAGGGGATGATCACCAAGGACGGCGCGAAGATGTCCAAGTCCAAGGGCAACGTCGTCTCGCCGCAGGCCCTCGTCGACCGCTACGGCGCCGACACGGCGCGGGCGTACATCCTGTTCATCGGGCCCCCCGACCAGGACGCCGACTGGTCCGACGAGGGCGTCGAGGGCGTCTACAAGTTCCTCGGCCGGCTGTGGCGCCTGTGCGCGGTGACCGCCGACGCGATCGGCAAGGACCCCGAGCCGCTGCCCGGCGAGGGGTTGCAGGGCGACGACCTCGAGCTCGCCCGCAAGGCGGCTTGGGCGATCGACCGCGTCACCGACGCCATGGCCGGCCGCTTCGCGTTCAACAGCGCGATCGCCAGGGTCATGGAGCTCTACAACGAGTGCTCGCGGCTGCGCGACAGCGTCGCGCCCGACACGCTGCGCTTCGGGCTGGTCACCGCGGCCTCGCTGCTCTTCCCCTTCGCGCCGCACACGGCCAGCGACGCGTACCACCGCCTGACCGGCCGGCGCGTCTGGGAGGAGCCCTGGCCCTTCCCCGACCAGTCGCTGCTCGAGCGCGACACCTACGAGCTCGTCTGCCAGGTCAACGGCAAGGTCCGCGATCGCGTCCAGGCGGCGACCGGCGCCAGCGACGAAGAGCTCGTCGCGCTGTGCCTCGCCGCCCCGAACGTGCAGACGCACGTCAACGGCAAAGAGGTGATCAAGCGGGTCGTCGTGCCCGGCAAGCTGGTCAACCTGGTGGCGCGCTGAGCACCGGTTTCCTCGCCTCGTGCGGAGGGAATCCGTCAGGGTATGGCGACCACCGAGGCGGCGCAGCGCACGGACGTCGGACCTGACGACATCCCGAGACCGGGGTGGAAGGCGATCCTCAAACGGACCGTCAAGGAGTTCCAGAACGACGACCTGACCGACTGGGGCGCGGCGTTGACGTACTACGCCGTCCTCGCGCTGTTCCCGGCGCTCGTGGTGCTCGTCGCGCTCGTCGGTCTCTTCGGCCAGTACCCGCAGACGACCAACGCGCTGCTCAACATCCTGCGCGACGTCGGCGTTCAGAGCAGCACGCTCGACACCCTCAGGAAGACGATCAACAACGTCGTCCAGAACAAGGGCGGCGCGGGGGCGCTCCTCGGCGTCGGCCTGCTCGGCGCGCTGTGGTCGGCGTCCGGGTACATCGGCGCGTTCATGCGCGCCTCCAACGCCATCTTCGAGAAGCCCGAGGGCCGTCCGTTCTGGAAGCTGCGCCCGCTGCAGGTCCTCGTGACGCTCACCATGACGCTCCTGCTCGCGCTCGTCCTCATCGCGCTGGTGGTCTCGGGGCCGCTCGCCGAGGCGATCGGGAAGCAGATCGGGCTCGGCGGCACCGCCGTGACGATCTGGAACATCGCCAAGTGGCCCGTGCTCGCGTTCGTCGTGAGCCTCATGCTCGCGGTGCTCTACTACGCGGCCCCCAACGCGAGGCTGCCCCGGTTCCAGTGGCTCTCGCCGGGGGCGGTCGTCGCGGTCGTCGTCTGGGTTCTCGCCTCGTTCGGCTTCTTCCTGTACGCCAAGAACTTCGGCTCCTACGACAAGACCTACGGGACGCTCGGCGCCGCGATCACGGTGCTCGTCTGGCTGTGGGTGAGCAACCTCGCGGTGCTCTTCGGGCAAGAGCTCAACGCCGAGATCGAGCGTGGGCGAGAGCTCGCCGCCGGCCAGCCGGCGATCGAGGACATCCAGCTCCCGCTGCGCGGCAAGCCCAAGAAGAACCCGCAGGAGCAGGCGGCCGCGATCTCGCGCGAGGCCGTCAAGGGCGGCGGCAACGGCGGCGCCGGGCGCGATCAGGCTGTGGCGCACCTCAGCCGAGAGACCGCCGAGAGCGAAGCCGACGGCGGCGCCGATCGTGGTGAGCCGCTCGCTCATCTCGGCGGCGACCCGGTTTCGAGCGTTTCGAGCGGGCAGGAGAACAGCTCCGACCGCCCTCGGTAG
>Ga0066709_100005342_pt1 | contig 10541 bp, 8 predicted proteins | sample GraSoiAngelo_158_FD_79665 | JGI IMG/M metagenome (GOLD analysis project Ga0066709, IMG submission 79665) | Grasslands soil microbial communities from the Angelo Coastal Reserve, California, USA - 14_1009_16_30cm | ecosystem: Environmental > Terrestrial > Soil > Grasslands | place: USA... | reverse complement strand
TTGGAACAGCTATTTCAGCGAGTTAGATGGAGCCTTATCACGCGTGACCCGTTTGCGGATGCCAGCGATAACGCTCCGAATCCGGAAAGTATAAAATCCGCGCCAGCCTGGTCGAGTTCGGAATCAGGAGCCGTGGTAGTAAAAGAGATCACCGTGGCTCCGGCTGCTTTTCCAGCGCGAATTCCGGCCGGAGCGTCTTCGAAAACGACACAGTCCATTGCCGGAAAGCCAAGGATGGCGGCGCCTTTCAGGTAAGGCTCTGGATTGGGCTTGCCGAATTTAACGTCATTCGACGTGAGCAAGCGCGGCGGAATCGGCAGACCCGCAGCTTTCAGTCTGGTTTCCGCCAGCGGACGCGTACATGAAGTCACAATCGTCCATTGGTTAGGATGGAGAGAATTAAGGAACTCGCGGGCACCGGGGAGGGGGACGAGTCCTTCAATGTCTTCGATCTCACCGCGTTCTACCTTCTGGTTTTCCGCCTCGTGGTCGGCGTTGGGAAGAAGTTCGCGAATGGTGGTGATGCTGGGACGTCCGTGCGCGCGGCGCACCGTATCTTCGGGATCAAATCCGTGCTCAATGGCCCAGCGTGACCAGACACGAGCCACCGCCGGAGTCGAGTCAATCAGGACGCCATCAAGGTCAAATAAGAGTCCTCTGCACAAAACTTCAACCATGATTAAACATAACAGGAAGCATTAGTTCATGAACCCGAGCTCATGGACTGGAATAGCGGTTTCAGCGCGGGATACAGTTGGCGATAATTCTGGTATTGCTTCCCGAGCACGTTGGACGAATGTGGTTCAGGTTTCACGCGCTGCTGCACTTGCACTACCGCGTCGCAGGCTTCTTCGACAGAATTCCAAAACTTTGCGGCAACGCCGGCCAGCAATGCCGCTCCATACGCTGCCCCTTCTTCTGCCTGGAGAATCTCGACTTCATGGGCATAGACATCAGCCTGGATCTGACGCCAAAGGTCGGAGCGCGCTCCACCTCCACCCAGGCGGATGTTAGTCACAGGCACGTGCATTTCTTCGAAGAGCGAAAATGTGTCTTTGAGGCTGAAGGCAACGCCTTCCAGGACCGCCCGAGTGATGTGCCCGCGGGTGTGGCTCGCGGCCAAGCCGGTGAGAGTGCCGCGCGCATTCGGATCAAGATGAGGCGTGCGTTCGCCCATGAGATAAGGCGCCCAGAGCACGCCGCCTGATCCCGCTGGGACTGCGCTCGCCTCGCGCGTGAGGTCGTCATAGGAGAGTGCGCTGGAGGAGGCCCTTAGCAAATCACGCAGCCATCGGAAAGAAAGGCCCGCGGCCTGCGTCACTCCCATAACGTGCCAACGACCGGGAACAGCGTGACAGAAGGTGTGCACCCGCCCCTTCTTGTCCATTGCAGGCGTGTCGGTGGCCGCGAAGACGACGCCCGAAGTGCCAATGGTTGCGCTGACGGCTCCCGCCCGAACGATCCCCATGCCAACTGCGCCGCCAGCCTGGTCCCCGGCCCCGGCAACCACCGGCGTTCCCTCGTTCAGCCCGGTGTGGGCTGCGCCGATGCCAGTAATTCGCCCGCATACTTCCGGCGATTCATAGAGTTTAGGGAGGCAGCTCATAGGAAGCCCCGCCGCCGACATCATTTCTTCTGACCAACGCCGATGCGTGACATCGAGCATTAATGTGCCGGAAGCGTCGGCCACGTCGATGGCGTATTCGCCAGTCAGGCGGAAGCGCACGTAGTCTTTCGGCAGGAGCACGTGACGAAAACGCTTCCAGATCTCAGGTTCGTTATCTCGCACCCACAGCAGCTTCGTCAGTGTGAAATTCGTGAGCGCGGGATTACAGGTCAAGTCGATAATTTTGGACTCGCCGAGCTTCGTGTTCAGCCAATCACACTGTGGCTGCGTGCGCTGGTCGCACCAGATAAGGGATGGACGCAGGACTTCATCTTGGTCATCCAGCAAAACGGCGCCATGCATTTGGCCAGCGAACCCGGCGGATTTGATGTTTGGAGCAGAAATCCTAGCGTTCGAAATGGCCTGCTGAATGGCGGATCCTGCGGCCTTGTGCCAGTCATGAGGGTCCTGTTCCGCCCAGCCGATTTTGGGCGAGGCGAACGGCACATGCTCGCAAGTAGTGGAACGTACAATCCCGCCGGAGCGGTCAACTAGCACAGCGCGGGTGCCTCCGGTCCCAACATCAACGCCGAGAACGTAATCCATTGTCATGAGTAGAAGCGCACCCCGAAGCGAGACAGTGTAGCAGAAGCATTTGGAAGCTCGAAATTAGAGCAACCTGCGGTCGTGAGCAGGCGTCTCACGAACGCCGAATTCGGAATCATTCTTATCAGAAGGAGAAGGTATGCTAGCAAGAATAATCGCCGTTTGCAGCACTTTGACACTGTTGATCGGGCTGAGCGTGTACTCGGCGGGCAATCCGCCCCAAACCCGTCAGATGGCACGGCGTGAGCCCCACATGAGCGCCGCACTCGGGCATCTACAGCAGGCGAGGAATGAGTTGGATAAAGCTACCGCCACAAAAGGCGGTCACCGCGAAAATGCCATGCGGCTGGTTGATCAAGCGATCGCGGAGGTCCAGCAAGGCGAGGTTTACGACATCCAGCACTAGATGAAAACAAGCAGACGAGCTTGCGGCGGGCACGGATTGATCACGTGCCCCTACATCCCAGGCTCGTCGTATTCCACTCTTACTAGATACAAACCGCTGGCTGGAGCAGTTGCGCCCGCGGCCGAGCGATTTTTTGCCTCGAGAATCCTGGTTACATCACGCGCCTTGAGGGTTCCTTTCCCCACCAGCAGGAAAGTTCCGACCAAGTTCCTCACCATGTGATGTAGGAATCCGTTTCCCCGCACTTCATAGATGAATTCGTCGCCTTCTCTCCGCCAAATCGAGGAAAAGACCTGGCGAACGCTTGATGATCCGTCGCGCTCCAGTGCGCGTTCGGGATCCACAGCCGCGAAGGAGGTGAAGTCGTGTTCGCCTTCGATTACCGCTGCTGCGCTCGACATCGCCGCGTCATCCAGCGGATAGGGAAAGTGCCAGACATACCGCGCTAGAAATGGCGGGCAGATTGCGTTCCTGTACATCCGATAACGATAAGTTTTCGCGCGCGCCGACTTTCGCGCATGAAACTCGAGTGAGACTTCTTTCACGTCCAAGACGCGAATGGAAGCGGGAAGGATGTCGTTCAGCGCGATTACAAGATTTGCTGCCGGAATGACGGACTTAGTCGCGAACGTTACCACTTGCGCGAGAGCATGCACTCCGGCGTCGGTGCGTCCGGAGCCTTGCGGCAATACTTTTTCGCCTGTGATTCGTCCAATAGCGGAGGCCAGCGTGCCCTGAATGGTGGAGCGATGCGGTTGGATTTGCCAGCCGCTGAAATCAGTCCCGTCGTAGGCCAGTATCACCTTGAGATTGCGCATGCAGAAATCGAATCTTCAGGGATGGAGGAGCATCCAAGATTACATTGTTTGTTCAATTCTGGGATGAGAACGAACGCGGTTCGTGTCGGTTATACTGTTGACCCGCGTCGAACCGGTTTTGCCGATTTCTGCACGTGGCCCCGGAAATCAGGAACCCAGAAGCCTCTTTTTACGTAATACAGCAATATTGCAGCTTAGCGATCTCGTGTTTATAGCGCGAAATTATGGAGAGGATCGAATGTCTTTGTCTTCTTTGAAGTCTGCAGTTCGTTACTCGATGGCTGTTGTACTACTCGCGGCGATGCCAGCAAGCTTGTGGGCGCAGGACGCTGCTCCAGGTTCTCAGGGGCAATCTTCCCAGCCTCAGCCTTCCCAGGGAAATCTTCCGCTGGCGCCTGCGCCGCCGCCTGCTGCGAAGAATTTCACGATCACGGACTACTCCAAACCGAATCGGCCGTTTCCCAATGTGCTTGCGTCCTACAAAAGCCGCCAGGTTCCGCCACCGGATCTGGTGAACACCGCTCGGATAGATCAAGTCATGCGCGACGGCAAGATTTATCTTTCCATGGACGACGCTGTAGCGTTGGCATTGGAAAACAATCTTGACATCGCGATCGCGCGCTACAACTTGAACATCGCTGACACGGACATTCTTCGCACGAAAGCTGGTGGGACCATCCTCGGCATCAACTCCGGCCTTGTCCAAAACACCCCCGGCGGCGGCGTCGGCGGATTGAGCGGAAGCGTCGGATCGGGCGCAGGCGGCACCAGCGTAGCGGCGGGCGGTGCGGGCGCGGGCGCGGGTGGCTTGGTCAGTTCAACTTTGGGTAGCGGTCCTAACATTACCAGTTTCGACCCTGTACTTACCGGTACCTTGCAGATGGACAGGTCTTATACGCAATCGCTCAATATCTTCTCGAACCCTGTGGTGAATCAGAATACCGGCACGGGCAATTTTAGTTACTTACAGGGGTTCCAGACGGGAACCAACTTGTTGGTGGGTTTTAATAACACCCACTTGGCCACCCGGAACAGTTCGCAGACGTATAGCCCGGTTATCAGTTCTGGGTTCCAGATGAGGGTGACCCAGCACCTGTTGCAAGGTTTCGGTTTCGCGCCCAACACCCGGTACATTCGAATTGCCAAGAATAACCGTGAAATATCCGATGTTGCGTTTCGGTTGCAAGTCATTACGACTGTGGATCAGATAGAAAACTTGTACTGGAATTTAGTCTTTGCGTATGAGAATGTTCGCGTTGCAAATGAGTCTCTCGCGTTTGCGCAGAAAACACTTTCCGACAACAAGAAACAAGTTGAGATAGGATCTTTGGCACCAATTGAGGTGGTTCGCGCGCAGAGCACGGTTTCGACCGACCAGCAGCAGTTGACCCTTGCCCAGACCAACCTTCAGCTGCAGCAATTGCTGATGAAAAATGCCCTCAGCCGGACGCTGGTCGATCCGAAACTGGCGGACGCTGAAGTGATCCCGACCTCGACCATGCAACTGCCGCAGCAAGAGCCGGTCGTGCCCACACAAGACCTGGTCAATGATGCGCTCAGCCATCGGGCGGAGCTTTCGGAAGCTCGTATCAATTTAACGAACCAAGAAATCAGTATGAAAGCAGTGCGGAGTTCGTTGCTGCCCAGTCTGGATTTGTATGGTTATTACGGGGGGACTGGAATCGGCGGCGACGTGAGTCCTTTCTGCAACTTTGGCGGAGCCCCTTGCTTCACCTCCGCGAACGCGGCCCCGCCATTTCGGAATGGCGGGCCAGTCAGCTACGTTAACGCTCTGGACCAGATGGTCACCTCCGCTGCGCCGGATAAGGGTGTCGGTGTGACCCTGAGCATTCCGATCCGCAACCGTGTGGCTCAGGCCACTCAGGTGCGGTCCGAGCTGGAATATCGTCAAGCTCAAATGCGTTTGCAACAGACGGAAAACCAGATACGCATCGAAGTCCGCAATGCACAGTTCTCGGTGACGCAAAACCGTGCTGCCGTTGAAGCAGCGCAGGCAGCAGCTGAACTCGGGCGCCAGTCGCTTGATGCCGAGCAAAAAAAATACGCGCTAGGCGCCTCTACATCAACTCTGGTGTTGCAGAACCAATCAGCATTGGCGACTGCAGAGTCGAATCTGGTCTCCGCGATGGCTGCTTACGAAAAGGCCCAGGTCGAACGCGATCGCGCCACCGGGTTGCTCCTCGATCATTCCGGAATCGTTGTAGCCGACGCCGAGCGGGGCGAGGTAACGCATGCGCCGAAGATCCCATACGTGGCTCCGCGCGCAGACGTTCAACAAACTACAACCCCGCCACAACAGTAATCAGGTTGTATAAAGCGAGTGCTCCGCCGGGATGGGCGGAGCATTTTTCTTCTAGGCGACTGTCCGCACGGTCATTGTGCGAGAATACCTTCGCTCGAAGTCGAACCCAAACTTACTTGCCTCACACTCTTTCCATCGCAATTGTCGCGCTTAATGAAGAGGCTAATCTCGGACGCGTGCTCGGAAGCGTGCGCTGGGCGGATGAAATCGTGGTAGTGGACGCCGGTTCTACAGATCGCACCTGCGATATCGCACGCGAGTATGGCGCGCGTGTAGTCATCGAGCCATGGCGTGGCTACACAGCTCAGAAGAATTACGCACTCGAACTCTGCACGCAAGATTGGATTCTGTCACTCGACGCCGACGAGGAGGTCAGCCCAGAACTGGCGGAAGAAATTCGCGGCGTGCTGGCTGGACGCAGCTCATTTGATGGTTATGCGATTTCGCGTAAGAACCTGTTTCTGGGCAAATGGATGCGCCATGGCGGTTTTTATCCCGACCCGAAACTGCGGCTGTTCCGCGGAGGCAAAGCGTATTCGACCGGACGCGATCCTCATGACCGCTTTGAAATGAAAAACGGCGAGCACGTCGGACGCCTTCAAGGTGCGCTCATCCACCACACTTATCCGACCCTTACTGTTTATCTGGAGCACATGAATCGCTATTCAAGCGTGTGGAACCGCGTGCCCGGCGCAGTGCCGCAAAAGTTCAGCATCAATGCAATTGTTCTGCGGCCGCTGGCGACATTTATTTACAACTATTTTTTCCGTCTGGGATTTCTCGATGGCCGCGAAGGCCTGCTCCTGCACATGTACCACGCGGGATATGTGTCGTGGAAGTACGCGAAGGGATGGGAGATGGGAAGAAACCCAGGGAGCTAACGTCTCACGTGGGACAGGCGGCTCGCCTGTCCGGTCAAACGGTCAGAGCATTACTATTGACCCGGACTGCCTCCGCCGGGACAGGCGAGCCGCCTGTCCCACGTGAGCAACAATCCGACCGAGCGGTCGCTTTCCCGCCTTGCTCCCCATTCGCGCCTCTCCTATCATCGAAGGAGAGAACCACATGGCGGACAAGAAGACCGACGTTTCCGAGAACCCGATCTCCGATGTGTTCGAAAATCGTCATCCCGGCGAATTGGAAAAAGGCTGGGCGGAGAAGACGCTGCTTCCGGCTCTCGAAAAATCACCTGAGAAGCCGATTGGCGCGCCCACCGGCGTAAACATCAACGAGCACGGCCGCGCCCGGTTCACCACGGTGTCAGGTCTTCCCATACGACGGCTCTACACGCAGGCGGATCTTCCACAAGATTGGAACTACGAACAGTATCTGGGATTTCCCGGGCAGCCTCCTTATACGCGGGGCATTCACGCTACCGGCTATCGGGGGAAGCTGTTTACCATGCGCCAGTTTTCCGGCTTCGCTTCGCCGGAGGAAACCAACCAGCGCTACAAATATTTGCTGGAGCACGGTGGCAGCGGGCTGTCGGTGGCGTTCGACTTGCCGACTTTGATGGGCTACGACTCCGATCATGCCGCAAGCCAAGGTGAAGTAGGGAAGTGCGGTGTCGCCATTGATTCGCTCGAGGACATGGAAATTCTTTTCGACGGCATTGATCTCGAAAAGACCACGGTTTCCATGACGATCAACTCGCCCGCCTCGGTGCTTTGGGCGATGTACCTGGTGGTCGCGGAAAAGCAGGGTGCGGACTGGAAAAAGATTTCAGGGACGATTCAGAACGACATTCTGAAGGAATACATCGCGCAGAAGGAATACATTTATCCGCCGGCGCCTTCGATGCGGTTGGTGGTTGACACATTCGAATTCGGATCGAAGTTCACTCCGCGATTCAACACAATTTCAATCAGCGGATATCATATTCGCGAAGCCGGATCGACTGCGCTGCAGGAAGTGGCCTTCACGCTGTACGACGGCGTGGAATACGTCGAATGGGCGCTGCGTCGTGGACTTGAGGTGGATGACTTCGGTCCGCGGCTGAGCTTCTTTTTCAACGCGCACAATGATTTTTTTGAGGAGATCGCGAAGTACCGGGCCGCTCGCAAGATCTGGTATCGCGTGATGAAGGACCGCTTTGCCGCGAAGAACCAGCGCACTCGGCTGATGCGCTTTCACACACAAACAGCCGGCGTCTCGCTTCCCGCGCAGCAGCCGAGGAACAACATTGCGCGAGTGGCAATCCAGGCTTTGGCGGCGGTATTGGGCGGAACGCAGTCGTTGCATACTGACGCTTACGATGAAGCCCTGGCATTGCCTACCGAAGAGGCGGCGCGTATTGCGCTTCGGACGCAACAGATTATTGCTTATGAATCCGGCGTCACGCACACCACGGATCCTCTGGGCGGGTCTTATTTCCTTGAGAATCTGACTCTGCAAATGGAGAATGGCGCGTTCGATTACTTCGGCAAGCTGGATGCAATGGGCGGCATGGTAAAGGCAATCGAGCGCGGCTACCCGCAAAAAGAAATTGCCGAATCGTCGTATCAATATCAGCGCGCGGTCGAAGCCAAAGAAAAAGTCATTGTGGGCGTGAACGAGTTCGCAGTGGAAGAGCAATCGCCCACAATTCTTTACATCGATGAATCAGTCGCGCAGCAGCAAACGGCGAAGCTTAAAACGTTGCGCGCGCGCCGTTCCGGTGAAGAGGTGCAGCGCCGGCTCGACGAACTAAAGAAAGCTGCCGTGAAAGAGCCGTCTGCAGAGGCGAATGGTAATATTTGTCCCGCCAATACGATGCCCTACATCATTGACGCGGTGCGCGCCTATGCGACCGTAGGCGAAATCTGCGAAGCGCTGCGGGAAGTGTACGGAACGTACACTGAAGCCAGCATCACCTAGAAACATTCCTCTGTTCGAGAGCCGTCGGACTCAAGTCTGAACCCGAATGCCTGCTTCAGTCATCTATTAGCGCTTTGCGGAGGCAACGATGAAGTGCAAGCATACAGATCAGATTAAGATCACAAAAACCGACAAGCATGTTTGCGAAGACTGCGTGAAGACTGGCGATACCTGGGTCCACCTCCGGCTCTGCCTTTCCTGTGGGCACGTGGGCTGCTGCGATTCCTCGAAAAACCGGCACGCGACTAAGCATTTCAAATTATCGGACCATGCATTGATGCGTTCAATCGAACCCGGAGAGGCTTGGATGTGGTGCTATGTCGATGAGATTTCGCCGGGAGAATTGGATGTGGCGTAGGCACGATCGAGAGCGATTGCAGTGGACGATGCAGCCCTGACTAAAGTGGCACAATCCAAAAAAGTGGCACCGACCCAAAAAAGCAACGCCATAAGATTCCTGCTTCTGATAGGAATCGTCAGCTTTTTCGCTGACTTTGGCTACGAAGGCGCGCGCAGTATAGCCGGTCCGTATCTGGCTGTGCTCGGCGCAAGTGCCACCCTGGTCGGGACCATCGCAGGGCTCGGAGAGTTGCTTGGCTATGGTTTGCGGTTGGTGTCGGGGCCACTTAGCGAACGGACCGGGCAATTCTGGCCGATCACTCTATTCGGATATGTGTTGCAAATGAGCGCTGTCCCGCTGCTCGCGATCGCGCCAAACTGGCAGACGGCGGGAGCGTTAATCGTCGCCGAGCGCATGGGTAGGGCAATTCGCAATCCTCCGCGAGACGTCATGCTCTCGCACGCGGCCAAACAAATTGGTTACGGGCGCGGCTTCGGTTTGCATGAAGCGCTCGATCAACTCGGGGCGATGGTGGGGCCCCTGATTATCGCAATCGTGCTGGCCCATCGCGGAAGTTATCGGACTGCTTTTGCCATCCTGTTGGTTCCCGCGGTTTTGACACTTGCTCTTCTCATTGTTGCGCGGGTCACGTACCCACAACCGGAAGGCTTAGAGACGGGCGTTCGAAAGATGGAAACAGGCGGTCTACCGGGCGTGTTCTGGGTCTATCTTGCCGGAGCAGCGCTGGTCGCCGCAGGATTTGCGGACTTCTCTTTGATTACTTACCACTTTCACAAGACGTCGGTGGTCCCGAATACGTGGGTTCCAGTGTTCTATTCGGTGGCGATGGGGATCAGCGGACTGGGCTCATTGATTTTCGGACATTTATTTGACCGCATCGGTTTCTGGATATTGATTCCACTGACGGTGATCTCAGCAGCGTCAGCGCCACTGGTTTTCCTCGGCGGTTTTTGGCTCGCCTTGCTCGGAGCGGCGATTTGGGGCCTGGGGATGGGAGTTCACGAGTCTATTTATTCCCGCGGCTGTGGCCACGATGGTGCCGGCACAACGCAGGCCTTCCGCGTATGGAATCTTTACCGCCGGGTATGGCGTGGCATGGTTTCTTGGGAGCGTGATTATCGGCAAATTTTACGGAGTGTCGCTCTCGTATGTAATTGGTTTTTCAGTTGCCGCGCAGGTGATTGCGGTGCCAATTTTTCTTGCTGTGAGAAAACGGATGAGCGCCGTCGCCAATTGAAGCGCGCCGCCTACATGGGTTACTCGCAGCCGGCGTTACCCGACCTCGCCTGGGAATCTACAGCCTGCTCCTCACATTCCCGCGACCCGCCATGGCATCGAAAAACAGGAAAACGAGGTGACCATGTACACGATACTGCTCATTATCCTGATACTGCTTCTGATCGGAGCCCTTCCGAGCTGGCCATATAGCAGCGGCTGGGGGTATTACCCGAGCGGCGGATTGGGAGTCATTCTCCTCATCATTATTGTTCTCATGCTGCTCGGACGAGCTTGACGGTTTATTTCGCTTAGCCGGAAGGCGAGGTTGCCGCATTGCCTTCGCGTTG
>Ga0066709_100005341_pt1 | contig 10545 bp, 8 predicted proteins | sample GraSoiAngelo_158_FD_79665 | JGI IMG/M metagenome (GOLD analysis project Ga0066709, IMG submission 79665) | Grasslands soil microbial communities from the Angelo Coastal Reserve, California, USA - 14_1009_16_30cm | ecosystem: Environmental > Terrestrial > Soil > Grasslands | place: USA... | reverse complement strand
CCTAGCGACCGGCGAGCGCCGGACGTCCCCGCGCGATGAGAAGCTACTGACTGGCGATTCGCTCGGTCGCGGATCTGTCCAGTGTAATTCTCCGCCTGATTTCTAGTTCCACGCGCGCGAGACTAAGAACCGAACTGCTGAACGGGCGCCGGCGCGGAAATGGCTGTTCCTTCATTCGAGGGGCCTTGACCTCCGGCCGTCTCGTGTAGTCGCACGCCACCTTCGTGACCGCCAGAACTCGGCCTGAAAATGGCTTGAAATCACGACCCCGCGGACCGGTTTCGGGCCGTTTTCGCACGTTTTCGGGTCTCGCTGCGAAAAGAGTCTGTGTAGTCGGGTTCGATTCGGCGTCTAGTTGGGCAACACAAGTTGCCGGTTTGCAGGTCTTTTTTACGGGAGCGACGGGACTCGAACCCGCGACCTCCGGCGTGACAGGCCGAGTTGGGCACGACAACGCCCGGCGAAGAATTATTCGGAATGCACCCATTCGCAGGCACTTTTGAGTACGTCGTTGCACCCTCTCCGCATGGTTGAGCCAATCGTCCTAGCGACGTTCGGGCCACAAGCGGGCCACGGAATCTTGTCTTCATGGACAACGCAACCAAGGACGCAGGGTCCGGCGCTGGTGACAGGCCGACTCAGGTTGCGCGGATCGCCTCGCCGCATCGGGCCGACGCCTCATTTCGCAGGCTTCTTCGACGTTCCCACCACGCACGCCGGCCGCGCGGCGGGAGCTCCTCGCCGCACGGCCAGTGTGCGTGTGGGCCTACTGGGTGAGCGGGTGGGTGCCCCAGTCTCCGCCGGACTCCTCGATGTCGGGTGTGTTCGTCACCCGGAAGAGGCCGCTGCCGTCGGCGTTGACGGTGTAGAGGTCGCGCTGCCCCGTCTCCGCCGGCAAGCGGCCGAAGACGATCTTGCTCCCGTCCGGCGACCAGCTCGGATTGAAGCAGCTGATCGAGGTCGGGCTCGAGAAGAGGCCGCCGCACCCGGGAACCGGGATTTGCCGCAGGCCGCTGCCGTCGGAGTGGACGGCCCAGATCGTGCTCCGGTAGTCGTTGTCCGGGACATGGGCCGAGAACAGGATCTCGTTCCCCTGCGGCGACCAGCTCCCACCGCAGAAGTTGAAGCTCATTCCGGGGGGCGTGATCTGCCGCAGCCCGCTGCCGTCCAGCTTGACGACGGCGAGCGTGCCGTGCGTGACGACGAGTCTCTTGCCGTTCGGCGAGTAGTCGCCCGGGCAGTCGTCGTCGCCCGGGTTCGACGTGACCCGTTGCAGGTCGCCACCGTCGGAGGAACGGACCGTGTATACGCCTGTTCGGTCACCGGTCGGACTCGTGAAGTCCAAGACCTCGCACGCGAGTCTTACACCGTCCGGCGACCAGACCTTGCACCCGACGAACAGGTCGGGGTACAGCGTGCCCAGTGAGAGATCGGTGAAGCTGCCGGTATCGAAGTCGAGGATCCGGCCGCCCATCGCGATCTTGGTGCCGTCGGGCGACCACTGGCCGGCTTCAGCGTCGTTTGCGAGCAGGTGCAGGTCGGTTCCGTCCGGATCGACGGCGTAGACCTGCTCTTGGCCCGTCACCGAGTTGTCAGCGTTGATAACGATCTTCCCGTTGGTGCCGCGGGGCTTCGCCGCCGCGGCGGTCGCGCTCACCGCTGTGATCGCTGCGGCGAGAAGCGCGAAGACGATCAGCTTGCGCATGATTGTTACTCCTTCCCGTCGATTCATTGCTTCGCCGACGCTAGAAGGACTGCGGAGGGAGCAAAACGCGGCCAGCAACACTCTTGGCTCCGTGCTCACCCGAGACTTCGAGGCCGCCTGGATTGCGGCTAGCCACAGTCTCTTGTTACGGGATCTTCTTGATCGGCGGGCCGACGCGGCGCCAGGGCTCGCCCGCCATCACCCACTGGTCGCCGCGGTCCATCGGGAGCACAGGCCTCAGGTGAAGCGTGCCGTCCGGGTCGAACGAGAAGGCGAAGCTCTCCACCGAGCCGTACTGCGGCGTGACGAACGTGACGCGCTTTCCCGTGATCGTGTAGGTGCCGTGAAGGGGTGGCTGTCCTTTCGGGAAGAGCCACTTCCCGTCGCTCAGGATCCGGGTGTCGACGCCCGGGGTTCCGGCGAGGTTCTCCGGTGTGTCGGCCGGCGGGCCGAACGCGAGCGCGTCGGCCCTCGTGAAGAGCACGTGGTAGGTGCCGTTGAGAATGTTCGGGGAGCGCCGCCCACCGTGGGCGGCCGGAGGGGCCTGCTGGGGACGGCTGCACCCCTTTGGGAGAACGAGCGGCGGATCGGGCGTCGTCGTCGCCTTCAGCTTCCGGATCTGCGCGATGTACGCCTTGGTTTGAGGGTCGCGCTCGAGCTCGGCGTAGACCGGTCGTGCCGCGCGCTCGAGCTCCGCGAGCTTGCGCTTGCTCGCGAAGACGATCCGTCCGTTGTCGGCACAGAACGGCCGAGCGACCGCACCCTCGGACGGAGGAGCGGCGACGACGTGCTGCAGCGTCCGCTCGGCGGCCTTCCTGAGCACGCTTCGCTGCTCGTCTGAGAGGGACTCGAAAGCGCGTCGTCCGGCGAACAGGGTCAGCGCTTTGCCAAAGAACGTGACGTTCGCGGTGACGATGGTTCCCCCGGACGCGTTGAGGAGCTCCGTTTCCCCACCGTCGATTCGGCCGTGTGCAGTCGCTCCGGCGATAGCTGCGTTACTCACGTGTACTGGCGTCGCGCCGAGCGAGCGGAAGAGCGCGTCCGTGACGCGGGACGGGATGTCCCGAAGGCGCGCTCCCTGGAAGTCGGCGACCGAGACGAGGGGTCGTTTCAGGCCGTCCGGATGCCGGAGCAGGTCGGGCACGAGCACGAGGCCGACGACGTTCTGGCTGCGCAGTCCGGCGAGCATCTTCGGCGCCAGCGGGCTCGTCGCCACCCGGTGGAGGAGTGTGTAATCGGTGATCAGGAACGGCGCCTGCAGCGCCTCGAAGCTCCTGATGCCGAACCCGTCCCAGGCCCGCGCGCCGACCCAGCCAAGGTCGAGCTTCCCGCTGCGCACCTTCCGCACGATGTTCGCCTCGGTGGTCGCCATCTGGTCGCCGCCTGCGCCGAGGATCACGTGGACGCGCAGCCGGCCATCCGAGAGTTTCGCGACCTGCGCGGCGAAGTACCGAACGACCGGCGTGTCCGGGAAACCGTTCACGTCGTTCGATCCGAGTCGGAGTACGAGCGGCGCTCGCGAGCCCCCCGCCTTGTCGGCTGCGCTCTGGTTGCCGCCCGAGTCGCAGCCGACGAGCAAACCCGCGAGGAGCGCCACGAGAAGGGCCGTGCCGATCCGCATCGTCACCCTCCCATCGTCTCACGCGTCGCGTCACGCTTCGAGACGCCCTTGCCTGATCAGATCCCAGATCTCGAGGTAGAGGGCGATCTCGCGCCACAGCTCGGCCCGAGAGGCAAGCGTGACTTGGAGTGATGCCGGGTGAGCCATGCAAACCACGCTAGGGGTCGGGACGCGGGGGGAAATCGGGGCGGCCCACAGTCTCTGTTCCGTACCCGCGCGGGAATCCGGGCGCGTCGGACTGCGGCTAGCCACAATGCGGTTGACCGCGGGGTTTGCGACGATCAGCGTGTGCGAACGACCGTCCTGATCGTCGACGACCATCAGCCGTTTCGCGAGTCGGCTTCGGCGCTGCTCGAGTCGGAAGGGTTCGCGGTGGTCGGTGCGGCCGCGGACGGCGCTGCCGCGTTGGACGCGATCGAGCGGTTGCGACCGGAGGTCGTCCTGCTCGACATCCAGCTCCCCGATCTGGACGGCTTTGCGGTGGCCGAGCGTTTGGCCGCGGCGCCGGATCCACCCCAGGTCGTCCTGATCTCGAGCCGCGAGGCGGCCGCCTACGGCCCGCGCCTGACCGCAGCGCCCGCACGCGGGTTTCTTCCGAAGCGGGAGCTCTCGGGCGCGGCACTCGCCGCCCTCGTCGGCTAGGCCGCATGCGAGGGCTCCGGCTGCTCCTCTGGCCGGCCGGCGCGGCTCTCGGAATAGGCGCGGAATGGGCTCTCTACGGCTGGGCGGATCCGCGCCACTGGCTGCCGGACCTCTTGACCGGCTGGACCCTGGTCGGGTGCGGCCTGATCGGCTGGTCGCGGCGGCCCGAGAGCAGGTCCGGTGCGCTGATGGCAGCGACGGGGCTCACCTGGTTCGCGGCGAACTTCACGACGACCGGCTTCGGCGCGCTCGACTGGCTCGGTGCACACCTGCTCTACCTCTACCGCGGGCCGCTCGTGCACCTGGTGCTCACATACCCGCGCGGGAGGTCCGTCGGGCGCCTCGAGCGGGCTGCCGTCGCCGGCGGATACGGAGCGGCTCTCGTCCTTCCGGTCTGGCGGAGCGACATTGCCACCATCGCGCTCGCCGGGGTCCTGGTCGCCGCCGCGACGGGCGGCTACTTCGGCGCCCTTGGCCGGGAACGGCGCGAGCATCTCTACGCTCTGCAGGCCACGGCCTTCGTCGCCGCGGTTCTGGTCGGAGCCGATGTCCTTCGGCTCGTGTTCCCGACTACGGGTGCGAACGAGGCGACGCTCCTGGGCTACCAAGCTGCGCTCTGCGCGCTGGCAGTCGGCCTCCTTGCGACCCTGATCCTGGCGCCGTGGGAGCGGCCGCCCGTCACCGACCTCGTGGTCGAGCTCGGCGAGACGAGGTCGGGAACGTTGCGCGACGCCCTGTCGCGCGCTCTCGGCGACCCGACGCTCGAGGTCGGGTACTGGCTGCCGGACCGCGGCATGTATGTCGACGCTGCGGGACGCGCGCTCGACCTCCCTGCACACGGCTCGGACCGGCGCGTCACGCGCGTTCAACGGGACGGGCAAGAGCTCGCGGCTCTCGTCCACGACCCGGCGGTACTCGACGACCCGGCGCTGCTCGAGGCGGTGACCGCGGCGGCGCGGCTTGGAGCCGCGAATGCGAGGCTCCAAGCGCAGGTGCGCGCGCGGGTCGAGGAACTCCAAGTGTCTCGCCGCCGTCTGATCGAGGCGAGCGACGACGAGCGGCGGCGACTCGAGCAGCGGCTCAGGGAGGGGACGGTGCGGCGGCTCGACTCGCTCGCCGAGCTGCTTGCGGCGGCGCGCGGGCGAGCCGGCCCCGAGACCGCCACGAGCATCGACCGGGCCGAGAGCCAACTCCTGCACACGCTCGCCGACCTCCGAGAGCTCGCCGCCGGACTGCATCCGCGCGAGCTCGCTGCGAACGGCTTGGCGGAAGCGCTTCGCTCGCTGGCGGAGCAGAGCCCGGTGCGGGTAGAGCTCGAGGTTTCGAGCGAGCGGCTGCCTCGGGAGGTGGAGGCCGCCGCCTTCTTCGTCTGCTCCGAAGCGCTGGCGAATGTGGTGAAGTACGCCTCGGCCTCGCACGCAGTGGTCACCGCAACTGCGAGTAGGGGAGGCCTGCGCGTCGAGGTCGTGGACGACGGCGTCGGGGGCGCAGACGCGGCCGGCGGCACAGGGCTGCGCGGGCTTGCCGACCGGGTCGAAGCGCTAGGAGGCACGCTCGACCTCGAGAGTCCGCCCGGACGAGGAACTCGTCTCACGGCGGAGCTGCCGCTCGCGGGTCTCTCAGATGGATCCCCGGCGAGGCGAGCTACTTGACCGACGGTCCGATTCGGCGCCACGGCGCGCCTGCGGTGAAGAACTGGTCCCCGCGATCCATCGGCAAGACCGGCTTAAGGTGGAGAGTTCCGTCCGCGTCGCGGGCGAACGTGAACGTATCCGTGTATCCCAGACGCGGCGAGTAGATGGCGATGCGATTGCCGGTGATCGTGTACGTACCCTTGCCGCCATCAGGGCCGGCCGTTGCCCATTTCCCGTCACGCAGATACCAGGTTGCGACGACCGGATACTCGTCGAGGGTCTCGGTCGCCGGATCGCCGAACGCCTCGGCCGCCGCCTTGGTGAGCGTGTAGCGGTAGGTGCCGTTGAGGATTGTCGGGGAACGCCGTTTCCCTGTCAGCGTCGCTGGGTGCGGTTCCCGGCGGCAGCCCGGGGGAAGCACCAGGGCCCGACCGGTAGGCGTCGAGGCCTTCAGCTTCCGGATCTCCTCGATGAAACCCTTTGTCTCGGAATCGCGCTCGAGCTTGGCGGTAACCGGCCGGGCGGCCTGCTCGAGCGCCGTAAGATCAGCATGGCCGGCCATCGCGATCGCTCCGTTCTGGCAGAAGATGCGAGCTGCGGCTTGGTCGGACGGCGTCCGCACGATCGCCTTTCTGACCAGTTCTGCTGCCGCGGTTTGAAGCGCCTTTCGCTCGTCGTCCGAGAGCCGCTCGAAGACGGCTTGGTTGGCGAACAGCGTGCTCAGGCGGGCCTGCATGATGACGTTGCCCGTAGCAATGCCCGGCCCGCCGGCCTCGAGCGGCCACGGCTGGCCGTCGGACTTGGTCCCAAAGTCGTGCACCGGCGCGGCTCCTAGCGCCGCCAGGAGGTCGTCGGTGGCGCGCGACCGAATGGTGAAGAACCGCGCGCCCGCGTAGTCCGCAGGGGCGACGAACGCGCGGTTCCGTCCTGTCGGGTGCTGCAGCGCGTCCGGGACGAGCGCGAGGCCGACAACGTCGTAGTCCTCGAGGCCCTTGAGCATCCGGTCGGCGAGCGAGCTTCGGGCGACGTTGTTCATGAGGCGGTAATTGCTGATCAGGAATGGCGCCTGGAGTGCCTGGAAGCTCGTGACGCCGAGCTCGTCCCAGCCGCCCGCTGCTATCCAGCCGAGCTCGTACTTCCCGTCGCGCACCGCCCGCGCGACCTGCTGCTCTGGGCCGCCGGGGCCGAGACGAGGATCCACGACGCGGACGCGCAGGCGGTGCCCGGATAGATCTGCGGCGCGGTCGGCGAACTGCCGGAGCAGCGGCGCGTCCTGGTTGTTGAGAAAGCTGATCGACGCGAGCTTGAGGACGACCGGCGTGCTCGAGCGGCCTGCCTTGTCGGCGGCAGCGGGCTTGTGACCCGAGCTGCACCCCGCGGACACGAGGACCAGCACGACGGCGACGGTAAAGGCGTGGATTGGAATGACTGCACGTAGCACGCCGCTCGCTCGATTCTGAACCTGGGCGCGCCCGGCGGCAATGTTTTCGTCCCGTCGCGACCGTGCCAGAATCGACGAATGGCGGTCGAAACGTCTGCTGTCCGGCTCAGGCCGGCGAGCCAGGCCGTGCCGGTGCTCGCGGTCGCTTATGCGAGCGTCGCGGTCGTCGCAGCGCACCGGTCGGTCGGCCCGTCAACGACGTACGCGGGCGTCTCGCTCGCTCTACATGCGGCCGATCTCGCCGCCGGTCTGGGACTGCTGGCTGCCGGGCTCATCGCCTGGTACGCGCCTCGCGCCCGGCGCCTGGGCATCCTTGCGACCCTTGCGGCGGCCGCATGGTTCGCCGCTGACCTGGAAGGCTGGGACGGCGGTCCGGAAATCGCCCGCAGCCTCGGGGCGGCGACGGCTCCACTCTTCCTCGCCCTCCTCTTCCACCTCGTGCTCGCCTCGCCCCGCGGCCGGGTTCGCTCACGCCTCGTGCGCGCAGCGATCGCGGCCGTGTACGGCATCGCCCTGATCGTGACCGTCGGCCGCGCGCTCTTCCGGGATCCCTACCTCGACCCCTATTGCTGGCGCAACTGCCTCGGCAACTCTCTTCTCGTCCACGCCGACCAGGGCGTCGTGCGTGCGCTGAACGGGCTCTGGCTCCGGTCCGCGCTCGCGATCGGTCTCCTGCTGGCCGCAATCTGCGTGTGGCGCCTACTCGGCGCGAGCGCGCCTGCCCGTCGTGTGCTCGCGCCGGTGCTCGGTCCGGGCCTGGTCGCGGGTGCGGCTGAGGCCGCCTACGCGGTCGCGCTCCTGCGCACGCCGCTCGAGGATCCGACGAGCACCGAGTTCTCGTCCATCTTCTTCGCCCGCTCGCTGGCAGTTGGGCTCGTCGCGCTCGGGCTCGTCTGGAGCGTCGCGCGGGAACGGCGGAACCGGGCCACCGTCCGACGGCTCACGGCTGAGCTCGGAGCGTCGCCGCCCGCCGGCAAGCTGCGAGACAGACTGGCGGCGGCCGTCGGCGACTCGGCGCTCGAGGTCGCGTACTGGCTTCCCGGCTCACGCCGCTTCGTGGACGCTCAGGGGAGAGCGACGAATCCGCCTACGGCCGCGCCCGGGCGAGCGGTAACGCAGGTCGCGCGGGATGGCAAGCCGGTCGCGGTCATCGTCCACGACGCCGCGCTTCTCGACAGCCGCGAGCTCGCGAGCGAGATCGGCTCTGCCGCAAGGCTCGCCGTCGAGAACGAGCGCCTCCAGGCCGAGGTGCTCGCCCAGCTGCAGGACCTGCGCACGTCTCGGGCTCGCATCGTCGAGACCGGCGATGCCGAGCGGCGCCGGCTCGAGCGCAACCTCCACGACGGGGCTCAGCAACGGCTCCTCGCGGTCTCCTACGACCTTCGGCTTGCACGAGCCGGTGCCGAGGGCGACGCCGATACCCAGCTCAGCGAGCTGTTGGGCTCAGCGGTCGACGAGGTTGGCGTGGCGCTCGAGGATCTCCGCGAGCTGGCACACGGCATCTACCCGGCGGTCTTGACCGAGGCCGGGCTCGGTTCGGCCTTGGCGAGCCTCGCCGACTCGGCGCCGATCCCGGTAGACCTCGGCGAGATCACGTCCGAGCGCTATTCGCCTGCGGTCGAAACAGCTGCCTACGTGACTGCAGCCGAGGCGATCGCCGACGCACAGCTCCGATGCGCAACGTCCGTCTCCGTGACTGCACTGCGTCTGGACCAAGAGCTCCTCGTCACGGCGGAAGACGACGGTGCGGATCGCGGTTCCGCGCCGATCCGCGTGGCCGACCGGGTCGGCGCGCTGGGCGGGTCGCTCGAGGTCGCGGCGACCACTCTTCGCGCGGTGATCCCGTGCGGGTAGTCGTCGCAGACGACGTCATGCTCACGCGCCAGGGGATCGTCCGGTTGCTCAGGGACGCAGACGTCGACGTGGTCGCCGAGGCGGAGGACGCCGAGTCCCTTTTGCGTCACGTTCGGCTTGCGCGGCCGGATGCCGCCATCGTCGACATCCGCATGCCGCCCACCCACACCGACGAGGGGCTGGTCGCCGCACAGCAGATCCGCGCCGAGCATCCGGAGGTTGGGGTGCTTGTGCTCTCCCAGTACGTCGAGCCGAGCTACGCGATGCGGCTGCTCGAGGAGCACCCCGAGCGGGTCGGCTACCTGCTCAAGGAGCGCGTCTTCGACGTCGCGATCCTGGTCGATGCGCTCCGCCGCATCTCGGACGGCGAGACGTTGATCGACCCGACGATCGTCTCGCGCCTCGTCGGCCGCCGACGCCGCGAGGACCCGCTGGCCGAACTGACCGCGCGCGAGCGAGAAGTACTCGGGCTCCTTGCTGAAGGGCTGTCGAACAAGGCGATAGCCGGGCGGCTGTTCGTGACCGAGCGGACCGTCGAGGCCCATGTGAAGCAGATCTTTCTCAAGCTCCAGCTCGATGTGAATCCTGAGTCACACCGGCGCGTGCTCGCCGTGCTCGCCTACCTGAGAGCGGCATAGAGGCGGGGTAGTCGCGCGTCGCTTCCCTTCGCGACTGACTCACACAGGGCTGGACTTCCCGGCGTTCGGGCCTCTTGACGAGGAGAAGGGTCGGGTGCCTGACCTGATTTGTTCGTGCGGCCGGATACGAGCCGGTCCGCGAAATCGTCATTTTGCAGAGATTTTGTCTTGAGGCACTGGGCCACGATCGGGCCACCAGGTCGATCAAATTGAGCCTAATCAGGCAACATGACGTACTTATTTGCAGGCACTTCGATAGACGGGAGCGACGGGACTCGAACCCGCGACCTCCGGCGTGACAGGCCGAGGCGGGCCCCACCACGCCCGGCAACGGACTCCTCTGAGCAGGCTCATTTGCAGGTGCTTTTCGTCCCCACGCCACATCCCTCCGCATGGTTGAGCCAATCGTCAAGACGACGTTTGGGCCACGAGTGGGCCACGGAAACTTGTCTTCATGGACAACGTAACGCCGATGCGAGGGATGTCGCCGGCGCTGCGTGCTCCGCGGTGCGGCGACGCAATTCGACTCCCTCCTTACCATCTCGGCTCCGCGGCGAGCGGATGCAACTGGTGGCCGCGGTTTGCAAGTAGTTGCGGGCTTTCGCCGGCTCCCGCTCTTTGCCATAAATTGCGCGCGTTTGCGCCCGCTCTGCTCCATAGATGCTCCATGCCCGTGGGCGGCGGTCAGTAGTCGATGACGGACATGTTCGCCTGGCCCGTTTCGAGCGAGGTGGGAGCCGCTGTGCCCGGACGCGTACTTAGGGGCGTCCGGGCACAGGTCGCCGGTATCGGTCTAGACGACCGCTGCCTTTGTCGCTGCGAGGGTTTCGGCGGCGGTCTTCACGAGCTGCGCGACATCGTCGGGGTGGGAGACCATGGCGACGTGGTTTGTGGCGACCTCGACGGTGGTTGCGCCCATGCGCTGGGCGAACAGTCGCTCGGCGTCGGGCGGGATCGCTTGGTCTTCGTCGGCGACGAGGTACCAGGTCGGGAGCGACTTCCAGGCCGGG
>Ga0066709_100005340_pt1 | contig 10545 bp, 8 predicted proteins | sample GraSoiAngelo_158_FD_79665 | JGI IMG/M metagenome (GOLD analysis project Ga0066709, IMG submission 79665) | Grasslands soil microbial communities from the Angelo Coastal Reserve, California, USA - 14_1009_16_30cm | ecosystem: Environmental > Terrestrial > Soil > Grasslands | place: USA... | reverse complement strand
TCGAGGACCGGCGCTTCACCGACCTGCCGGATGTACTGCGGCCGGGCGACCTGGTGGTCGCCAATGACTCGGGCACGCTGGCGGCCGCGCTCATCGCGCGGCGGGGAGACGGAACGCAGATCGACCTGCACGTTTCGACGCATCTTCTTGGGGACGTGTGGGTGGTCGAGCCGCGGCGAATCACTGCGCATGAGGGCGAGGTGTTTGCACTGCCCGGTGGCGCCAGTGTGGAACTGCTTGCGTCGTATCCGGACTCGCGGCGTCTGTGGATTGCGAGATTCGACAGGGACGCGCACCGGCTCATGGCACGCTATGGCCGTCCGATCTCGTACCGGTATGTACGCGGCCACTGGCCGATCGAGATGTACCAGACGGTGTATGCGGGAGCAGCGGGGTCGGCTGAGATGCCATCGGCAGGTCGGGCGTTCAGTCCGGATGTACTCGAGCGGCTTGCTCACCGCGGGATCGGCTTCGTCACGCTCACCTTGAACACAGGTGTGGCGAGCCTCGAAGGGCACGAGAAGCCGTACGCCGAGGAGTTCTGGGTTCCTGAACTGACGGCGTCAGCGGTCGGCGCGGCTCGAGCGGATGGGCGACGGGTGATCGCCGTCGGGACCACCGTGGTTCGCGCGCTCGAGAGCGCATTCGACCTCGGCTATGGTGAGGTGATCGCCTGCCACGCCTGGACGGATCTGGTGATCTCGCCCGAACGTGGCGTACAAGTGGTGGACAGCCTGCTCACCGGCTTCCACGAGCCGAAGGCAAGCCATCTGGCGATGCTCGAGGCGATCGCGGGGCGGGTGCACCTCGAGAAGGCGTACCAGGCGGCGCTGCTGGGTGGCTACCTGTGGCATGAGTTCGGCGACCTCCACCTGATCCTGTCGGCTTGACGCCGACTTCACAGGGTGGTCCGCGCACGCCCAGGCCCGCTGGCGGGCTCGTTTGCGGCCGAGGGCCAAACAAGGTTTCCCCAGGGGGACCCATGGTCGCGGCGAGCGGCGAAACGCAGTCGAAGCACGGTCTGGCCCGCTGGCGCGCCGCTGCGCGGGCGGGAGCCAGAAGAGGTTTCCTGGGGGACCGCGGGGGGGGGCGCTACCGTCGGATCGCGAGCGCGTCGGCCGGGCGCACGATGGCGCGATCGATCACGGCGCGCAGGAGCGCGGGGTACTCGGAGGACTCGAGGTCGCCGGCGCGACGGCGGGCGTCGACGCCGCGGACGCCATCGAGCAGGGCTTCGGCATCTACCGCGTAGGCCGGCTCCACGCGCCAGACGGCGGGGCGGTCCGTGCCGATGAGACGCTCATCCAGGCTGTGGAGCTCCTCGCGCAGCTTTTCGCCAGGCCGCAGGCCGACGTAGTCGATGGTCACGTCGCGACCTGGTCGCAGCCCTTTTAGCCGCATGAGGCGTTCGGCGAGCTGCTCGATGCGCACTTCGTCGCCCATGTCCAGGACGAACAACCCACCCGGGGTCTCGAACGCCGCGGCCAGCAGCACCAGGCTGGCCGCTTCGGACGCGGTCATGAAGAACCGCTGCGCGTCGCGATGCGTGATCGTGATCGGCCCGCCAGCCTCGATCTGCCGTAACAGCGTCGGCACCACACTGCCGCGGCTGCCCAGCACATTGCCGAAGCGGACCGCCGAAAGCACCGTGCCTGGTGCCGCGGCGCCGCCGAGGGCCACCACCATCAGCTCGGCCACGCGCTTGGTGAGGCCCATGAAGCTGTACGGGTTGACCGCCTTATCTGTCGAGATGACTACCACCCGTCCGACGCCAGCCTCCACTGCCGCGGAGCACACGCTCAGCGTTCCCAGCACGTTGCTAACGAATCCCTGGTCAGGATTGGCCTCGACCAGCGGCACGTGCTTGTAGGCCGCCGCATGGAAGACCACCTCCGGCCGCTCGCGCTGGAACAGCTCACGCATGCGCCGGCTGTCGGCAACGTCGGCGATGCACGTTCGCAACGTTGATTTATGAACGAGATCGCTCTGCAGCTCGTACAGGCCCGTCTCGTTCAGATCGACAGCCAGCACCGAAGCAGGCCCGACGGCCAGAACCTGGCGCGCCAGCTCGGAACCGATCGATCCCGCCCCGCCGGTGATCAGCACGCGCTTGCCCGCCAGGACCGCCGCGCAACGGTCGACGTCCAGGCGCAGCACGGGTCGAGACAACAGCTCCTCGATGTCGATGGCGCGCGCGGCGGCCAGGCGCAGCGCAGCGCTCGCCGACGCGGCGAGCAGCGGGCCGACTATGGCGACGAAGTGTGGCAGACGCCAGGGCTCGCGCAGGACCAGATCGTTGACGACCAGCACCACCAGCAGCGCTGCCAGCGTCGCCACCAGGAACGGCGCCACCGGCCGCCGCGCCAGTACCGAGCCCGGCTTACGCAGCCGATTCATCAGCTCGCCTGCGCCGATCTGAAGCACGGCAGCCAACAAGACCCACGGCATGAGCCGCTGCACGTACGTCGATGGCACGCTGCCTTCGTCGATGAAGCGCAGGAGCGTGGCCAGGGTGACGCCACCCGCGCCGGCTACGGCGTCGAGCGCTGTGAGCTGCCAGGGTGCGGGGCTGAAGCGCAGCGGCCGGCTACGCACTCGGCGACTCCGCGTGAGCCCGCGCCTGCAGTCCGACGCCGAGGACGCCGATCTCGAAGCCGCGCGCGCGCCACGCCGCCCGATCGAGTGCATTGCGCGTGTCGAGGATGCGCTTGTGGCTGACGAGTGCCGCGGCCAGGTCCAGGTCAAGCTCTCGAAATGCGCGGTGGTCGACCAGCAGCACCACCGCGTCGGCATCTCGCAACGCCTGTTCGATCGGCAGCAGTGGGGCGGGCAAGCCAGGCGTGTCCGGCCTCACGTGTGGGTCGCACAGCCGGACCGCGTAGCCGTGCTCGACGGCTAACTCCGCGACCCGCAGCGCGGGGCTCTCACGCACGTCGTCCACTTCGGCTTTGTAGGTGACACCCAGCAGGGCCACGCGCGCGGGCGGGGCGACCAACGTGTTGAGCCGACCCAGGACATGCCGCGGCATGCCATCGTTGATCTCGCGCGACGAGGGAATCACACGCACGGCATCGGACGCGGCGCCTACCAGGAACCACGGATCGACGGCGATGCAGTGGCCGCCGACGCCGGGACCCGGTCGAAGCACGTTCACCCGCGGATGATGGTTCGCCAGCCGGATCGCCTCCCAGACGTCGACACCGACGCGCTCGGCGATCAACGCGAACTCATTGGCCAGGGCGACATTGACGTCGCGGAACGTGTTCTCCATCACCTTGACCATCTCGGCCGTGGTCGCGTCGGTGCGCATGATCTGGCCCTTGACGAAGGCCGTGTACAGGTCGGCGGCGCGCTCGGCGCAAGCCGGGGTCAGGCCACCGGCCAGACGATCGTTCTGCTCGAGCTCGACCAGGATGCGGCCTGGCAACACCCGTTCGGGACAGTGGGCGATGAAGACGTCACGACCGGGTCGCAAGCCGGATTCAGCCAGGATCGGGGCGAGCAGGTCGCGCGTCGTGCCTGGCGGGACAGTGGATTCGAGCACGACGAGATTGCCGCGGCGCAACAACGGCGCGATCTCACGGGCGGCGCGCTCAACGTAGCTCAGATCAGCACGATTGGTCAGTGGATCGAGGGGCGTCGGCACCGCGATGATGAATGCGTCGGCGGGCGCCGGGCGCGTCTGGACGCGCAATCGACCCGAGTTGATCGCCGCGGCGACCAGCGTTTGCAGCTCTGGCTCGTCGATCGAGGCCTGACCATCCTGGAGGGCCGCCTGCACCCGCGGGCTCGGATCGACGCCGATGACGTCCTTGCCAGCCAGGGCGAACATGCTGCCGGTCGGCAAGCCGATATAGCCCAGGCCGAGCAGGCAGATCGTGTTCATGTGGAGGTCAGTTGTGTCCCTGAGTGACAACGGGCGATGGCTCATTCGGTTGCTTGGGGCCAGCGCCGCCCTCGAGGCGCCATACGAGCGCGACCACGGCGAGCATCGGAGCGTACGCGAGGAGGTCCAGCGTGGCTCGCGCCGGCGTGTCGGCGTTCAGGCCAGCCAGGGCCGCCGTGGCGGCGACGATGGCCAGCGCGGTGTACAGGATCGTCACCTGCGCGTGCGACAGACCGCTCTGCACCAGCCGCTGGTAGTAGTGCGAGCGGTGTGCGGCGTACCACCGCTCGCCCCTCAGCAAGCGCCGAGCGAGCGTCGCCACGCTGTCGAACAGAAACGGCGCCAGAACGACAATCCCGAACTCGATCGGCAGTCGTCCGCCACCAACTCCGACGCCGCCCAGGAGGGTGAGTCCGGCCAGGCTGAAGCCGAGGAAGGTGCTGCCGATGTCGCCCATGAACAGCCGCGCGGGTGGCAAGTTGTAGACGAGGAACCCGGCGGTGGCCGCCGCGAGCAAGCCGCCAGCCGCGCCGATCAGCGGGTTCTCGAGCATGAGCCCGGCGATCGCCAGGGCACCGCCCGCGACAATGGCCTGGAGTGCGGCGAGGCCGTCGATGCCGTCCATGAAGTTGTAGACGTTGGTGATCAGGCTGATGTAGACGAACGCCAGGGGCAGGATGAGCATGTAGCCAGCCTGGGCAGCGCCAACGGTCAGGAGTGCCGCACCGACGAGATGTGTGAGCAGGCGTGGCGCGGGGGGAAGCGTCCGCAAGTCGTCGACGAACGACACCGCGGCGACCAGCAGCGCACCGATGAGCCAACCGAGCGCACGCGGCGACAGGCTGCCGCCAGTGAGCAACCAGATTGCCAGCCCGGCGAGGAAGCCAACGACGATGACCAGGCCGCCTCCGCGCGGCGTGGGTCGGGTGTGGGAGCTGCGCGCGTTCGGCACGTCCAGCACTCGGCGCGGCGCCCAGCGCAGGTAGAGCCTGCCGCCGACGAGCGCCGTCACGAAAGCCACGCTCAGCGGGGCGAGCATGCGCGCAAGGGTACAGAGTTATGCGCGAAGGCGGCGTGCGGTGGGGTCCCAGCGGTCCCAGGGCAGCTGGCGGCCGAAGAGCGGCTCGCCGAGGCCGGCTTCGTCGAGGAGAGGCTCGAGCCTGGCGCGCAGCTGCTTTCGCAGACCCTCGGGGTTTTCACTCAGCAAGCCAGCCGCTTTGAGCTGCGTGACGACGGGATCGTCGGGCTGGCCGAACCAGGTGAACGCGTCGTCCCACACCCTGGCTAGCGACGCGGCGAGATCGGTGCGGCTGATCGACGGGCGCCGCAGCCAGCCGGCGGCGTGGGTCCAGTGCCCGGCCTCCTCTTGCTGGATCTTGCGTGCGCGCTGCCTCAGAGGCTCGTACGGAACCTCGACGGCGGCGGAGAGGAGCGTGGTCAGCGCGGTATCGATCACCAGGTTCGTCGCCACAAAGTCGGACCAGGTGCCGAAGCGAGCGTCGAGACTGCGCATGGCGCTCGTTTGCCGCTGCTGCCATCCTTTCTCCTCCATCTGGGTCGCATCTCGGCCGTTGGGGAAGCCGCGCAGTAGCGGATAGAACGAGCGGGCGTGGCCGAGCTCATCCTGGGCCATCGCGGCGGCGGCCACGGCCGACTCCAGCATCGGCGCACCGGTGCACCACTCGGCATAGCGCCGCCCGAGCACGTACTTGTTGTCCGCCAGCGACAACAACAGCGCGTACATGGGTTCGCGCAGAGCCGCATCCAGCGTTTGGACCATGGCCAGGTCGGCCCGCTCGGCAGTGGTCGGCGCGGCGGCCGCGGCGGCCCGCTGGAGCGACTCCTGGTCGGTCGCGGTCTCGAAGAGGCCCGAGCTCGGGGCCTCGGCGTCAGTCATGACGCGATGACGGTGCGCATCTCGTCGCGCGGAGCGACGAGCATCTCGATCCACGGGTGCTCGTCGTAGATGCTCTGGGCGAAGAGGACGGCCATGGCAGGGTCATCGGCCGTCACCGTGCCGACCTGGTAGAGCGGCTCGTCATAGCGCCGGCGAGCGAAGACGACCCAGCACTTGCGGAGCGACGGCTTCAGCTCTTCACGGACGCCGACTGTGCGCGGTGGCGCGGCGGTGGCGCTCACACCGACAGTCCAAGCTCGCGCATGGACTCACGCGCCGACTGGCTGAGACGGCGGTGGGTCCACACGGGGTCCCACACCACTTCGATCTCGACGCGGTCGACGCCGGGCTCGCGCAGCAAGCGGGCACGGATGTCGTCCTGGATCATGTCCATGGCGGGGCAGCCCATCGCCGTGTAGGTGATCTTCAGCTTCGCCGCTCTTTCGGCGGGCTCGTAGGCCACTGCCACGATGAGTCCCATATCGACCAGCGACACAGGGATCTCAGGGTCCTCGACCTCGCGCAGGGCGGCCCACAGGCGCTCGACGACACCATCCTGAGAAGCTGAGACCGTCATGCCGTCTGAGGCGCCCAACCCCGCTGCAGCGAGCCGACGTAGTCCTGGTTCATCGGCCCACGCGCCTTCCAGCGCACGAGGACCTCGTCCCAACCGATCGGACCCTCCTCAAACGCCCAGCGTTTTTCAACTGCGTCGAACCTGGCTGGGAATGGCGCGTCGATGACGTACTTCCCCGAGGACTCGTCGAGATGGGCCGGAACGCGCAGACCCACCTCCTCGCAGAACGGCACCACCTTGGCCATCCAGGCCTGCCGCAGCGTGTCGTTGCTGCGGCCTTTGAAGCCGTAGTCGAGCTGTTCGGTATGGCGCTTTTCGGTATCTGGTAGCCCGAACCACTCCACCGTGAGCATGAACATCCAGTCGGCCGCCTGCTGCAGTTTCTCACGCTCCGCGGGGTCCGGGGCCAGACGGCGGATCCACTGCTGACCGTGTCGCAAGTGGAACGTCTCCTCCTTGTCCACCTTGGCCAGCGCCCGCTTCCACGGTCCGAAGGTCGTCGAGCGATACACGTCCGACAGCAGCTCATAGCCGGCCTGGTCATAGAAGGCGTTGGCTACCACCAGCTCGTACCAGGTGTCCAATGGCACATCGAACGCGTAGGGGTACTTCCAGTCGCCCGGCGGCCGCTGGTAGATCAGCCAGTCCTTGTCGACGCCGAGGTCCTCGAGCAGTCGATAGGCGATGTGCGCGTGAGCCAACTCGTCCTGGACGATGCTGATGGCGGTGCCGAAGGCGTTCAGACTCGGCGCGTCTTGCGCCGCGCGGAAATAGGCGGGCGCGCTGATCAGCTCGGTGTCGCCCGAGACGGTCAGAATACGCTTGATGCCTTCCAGGTAGGTCGGCGACATGTGCTCGAGGCCTTCGACGAGCTTGCCGCTCTTGATGCGCTGCAGCGTCACAGCCTCGGTATTGAGCTCAAGAGCCATCTTTTTCTTCTCCACCACTGGCAACTAGCGGCTGATCGTCCCAACGGTCCGCGCGCAGGCCCTCAAAGTAGCTGCCGCAGGCGCTGCAACGGTACTGGCTCAGCAGCAGCTGTGAGCCGAACAGCGACAGCAACTCCGCGGACGCGGCGCTGCAGAAGGGGCAGCGTATCGCTTCGAGCTCACTCATGGACTTCACAGACCAGTGAAAGCGCGCGCTCAACGTACACGCGGGTCATCTTCTTGCGCCAGGCGTAGTTCAGGTCCGTGTTGTCGAGCGGCCGAGCACCTTTGTAGGCCGCCGCGGCGACCGCCTGGATCGCCTCCCGCGTCGGCCGCGTTCCGACCAGCGGTCGCGCCAGATCCGATTGGTCGACCGGCGAGGAACCAACCGCACCCAGCACCAGGCGGACATCCTCGACCATCCTGTCGGTCAGCTTTACTGCCGCGGCCACACCCAGGATCGGAAAATCGAACGAGCCGCGACGGCGGAGTTTCTCGTACGTCATGCGCCAGCCGGCGTGGTCTGCAAAGTCGATGCTCGCCAGGATCTCGTCGGGACGACGCGTCAGATAGTCGATGCCGTCGTCGCGGAAGAAATCGCCAGCCTCGATGCTGCGCTCGCCACTGGCGCTGACCAGTTTCAATCGCGCGCGCAACGCAACGGCGACGGGCGCGGTGTCGGAGCTCGAGACGGCCCAGCAGCGGCGGCTGTTGGGGGCGACCCAGCAGATGGCGCCGTCCTTCTTCATGCAGAAGTCGATGCTTTTGCGCCAGTGGTAGTTCTGGTCGTAATACGTGCAGCGCGTGTCCAGGCACAGGTTGCCGCCGAGCGTGCCCATGCGGCGCAGGTGGGGCGTCGATACGAGAGCCGCCGCGGTGGCCAGCGCGGGGTAGCGCTCACGCACCAGGGGATGCGTGGCAACCGTGTCCAGCGTGGCCGTCGCGCCGATGCGCAGCAAACCATCCGTGGGACGGATATCACGTAATTCCTGAACCGCCCGCAAGCCGATTACCACCTGGGGCTCCTGCTGACGGCGCTTCATGTTGGGGAAGAGGTCAGTGCCTCCTGCCACGACCATCGCTTTTGCACCGTGGTCCGCGAGCGCAGTGGCGGCCTCGTCGAGCGAACGCGGCGCCAGGTACTGAAACGGGGGAAGTCTGAGCATTACGCTTCTGCCTCGACGGCACCCTCACCCCCGCCCTCTCCCAGAGGGAGAGGGGGTTTTACGCGGATCAGGCGCGGGAAGGCATAGCTCGGCAGCTTCGTTGGGCCGTAGCGCGCGGGTTTGCCCTCGGCTCGGGCCTCCAGCGCGCGTAGCACCTTCTCGGGCGTTATCGGCGTCTCGTCGATGCGCACGCCCACCGCGTCGTGGACCGCGTTGGCGACGGCGGGGATGACCGGTAGCAACGGGCCCTGGCCGACCTCCTTGGCGCCGAATGGGCCCTCGGGATCGAGCGACTCGACCAGGAAGGTGTGGATCTCCGGCGTCTCGAAGGTCGTGGGGCTCTTGTACTCGAGCATTGACGGGATACGGTGCACGCCGAGGACGCGGGGTCCGCGGTCGCCGCGGAACTCCTGCTCCTCCATCAGCGCTTCGCCGAGGGCCATGTAGATGCTGCCTTCGATCTGCCCTTCCACCAGCACCGGGTTCAACGCGCGGCCGATGTCGTGGGCCAGCCAGACTCGCTCGACGGTCACCCAGCCCGTCTCAGGATCGACGTCGACCTCGACTACCGCTGCTGAGTAGCTGTACGCCGGACTGGGGCCCACGCCCGAGCCCTTGAATGGACCGCCCAGTTTGGGAGGCTTGTAACTCCCGGTGGCGGTGAGCGCGCCATTGCGCGTCTCGGCCAGCTTGACAAGCTCGGGGAACGTCAGCCTCGGCCCCAGGCCATCTCGGCGCCACAGCGTCCCGCGGCGCATCACCAGCTCGTCCACCGGAACGTCGAGCTCGTCCGCGGCGGCATTGACCAGCAGATTGCGCAGCTGCGTCGCGGCGCTGATCGCCGCGTTGCCCGCCATGAAGGTCACGCGGCTCGAGTAACTGCCCAGATCGATCGGCGTGAGGTCCGTGTCGGCGGAGATGAGGCTGATCTGCTCGGGCCGACAGCCGAGCGCCTCGGCCACGACCGTCACCAGCATCGAGTTGGATCCCTGGCCGATATCGATCTGGCCACACGACACGGTCACCACGCCGCTGCGGTCGAGGCGAATATCAACCGAGGTGTGGGGCATGTCGTTCCAGTACAGCGGCAAGCCGGCACCGCACAGGTACGCTCCGACGGCGAAGCCGATGCCCTTGCCGAAAGGCAGCTTGCCGTGGCGGGCGTCGAACCGCGACTCACGGGTGACGATGTCGACGCACTGCCGCAGGCCGTTGCTGGTAATCCGCAGGTAGTTGACGGTCTTCGTGTTGGGCTCGAGAAAGTTCTTCCGCCGCAGCTCGAGGATCGGGATGCCGAGCCGTTCGGCAACCGTGTCGAAGTGGCACTCCAGCGCGTAGCGCGGCTGGGGCGTGCCGTGACCGCGCTTCGGACCGCACGGAGGCTTGTTCGTAAGGACGCGCACGCCCTGCCAGCGATAGGCGGGCACGTGCTCGCACACCGTCTGCAGCGCGCCCGTGTAGTACAGGGACGCCGCGCCGTAGCTCATGTACGCGCCGCCGTCGACGTAGGACTTGAAGTCCATTCCCGTGATGCGGCCGTCGCTGGTCCAGCCCGTTTTGACCCACATCAGCACCGGATGCCGTCCGCGATGGCAGTAGAAGACCTCTTCTCGGTTCAGGGCAGCCTTGATGGGTCGCCCGGTCAGCATTGCCAGCTTGGCGGCGGCCGCCTCGTGCTGAAACAGCTCCAGCTTGCCACCGAACCCGCCGCCGACTGGCGGCGCTACCACACGCACCTGGTCCTCGCGCAGCTCGAGCGCCTTGGCCAGCTCCTTGTGGACGTAATGCGGCGACTGCGTGCTACTCCACAGCGTGAGTCTCCCGGATGGACTCCAATCGGCCACGCACGCGTGCTGCTCGAGCGGCAGATGCGTGTTGCCCTGGAAGAAGTACGTATCTTCGAAGACATGCTCCGCATCGCTCAGCGCGGCGTCGACGTCGCCGAATTCCAGGGCGGCTGCGCGATGCGCATTGCCGTACTTGCCATCGTGGATTGGCTCGCCCGCTCTGGTCAGGCCCTCCTCGATGGACAGGTACGTGGGCAACTCCGCGTACGCGAGATCGATCAGATCGAGCGCGCGGTCGGCGGT
>Ga0066709_100005338_pt1 | contig 10547 bp, 10 predicted proteins | sample GraSoiAngelo_158_FD_79665 | JGI IMG/M metagenome (GOLD analysis project Ga0066709, IMG submission 79665) | Grasslands soil microbial communities from the Angelo Coastal Reserve, California, USA - 14_1009_16_30cm | ecosystem: Environmental > Terrestrial > Soil > Grasslands | place: USA... | reverse complement strand
TGTCGACGGCGCCGTGCTGGAGGGCCGATCGAGCGTCGATGAATCGATGATCACCGGCGAGCCGCTGCCGGTGCTTCGTCAGACGGGCGAGCAGGTCATCGGCGGCACGCTCAACATCGACGGGCGGCTGATCGTCCGCGTCAGCAAAGTCGGCAGCGAGACCGCGCTGGCGCAGATCATCAAGCTGGTCGACGCCGCGCAGTCGAGCAAGCCGCCGGTGCAGAAACTGGCGGATCGCATCGCGGCGGTTTTCGTCCCCGCCGTTTTGGTGGTCGCGCTGATCACCGCGATCGGCTGGTACGCCGTCGGGACGACTCGACATTGGGATGCGGCTCGCCTCTGGGGAGAGATGGCGCGGGCGGTGTGCAGCGTGCTGATCATCGCCTGCCCGTGCGCGCTGGGATTGGCCGTGCCGGCGGCGCTGATGGTCGGCACGGGACGCGGCGCCAAGCGCGGCATTCTCATCCGCGACGTCGATGCGATCCAGCACGCCGAGTCGATCGATACCGTCGTGCTGGACAAGACCGGGACGATCACGCGCGGCAAGCCGGCGGTCACTGCCGTGACTCCGCTTAATGGCATGACCGGCGATGAGGTCCTCGCCCGCGCCGCCGCCGCCGAGCTGTTCAGCGAACATCCGCTGGCCAAGGCGATCGTCGCGCACGCGCGAGCGCGTGGCGTCACCATTGCCGAGCCGGCGTCTTTCAGTAATGAACCGGGCCTGGGCGTTTTGGCCACCGTTGGGGGCGAGGAACTGCTGGTCGGCAATACGGAGCTATTGATCCGCTACGGCGGCGCCCCGCCGGCGAGCGTCAGCCCCATGAAAACCGTCGTCCATGTCGCCGCCCGATCCAACGGTTCGGTCACCCCCATTGGCACGATCGCGCTGAGCGATCAGATCAAGCTCGACAGTGGCGCCGCGATCAAGGAATTGCACGACTTGCGCCTGCGGACGGTGCTGCTGACGGGGGACAATGAACAGACGGCCAAGGCGATCGCGCGAGAGGTCGGCATCGACGACGTCCGCGCCAACGTCCGCCCCGCCGAGAAGGCCAGCGTCATTCGCGAGCTTCAGAACAGCGGGCATCGCGTCGCCATGGTCGGAGATGGAATCAACGACGCGCCCGCGGTGGCGCAAGCGGACCTCGGCATCGCGATCGGTTCGGGGTCGGACGTCGCCAAGGAAGCGGGCGGGATCGTGCTCGTGGGTGGGAGCCTGCACGGCGTCGCCGCCGCCATCCGCCTCAGCCGCGCCACCATGCGCGTCATCCGCCAGAACTTGTTCTTCGCGTTCGTGTACAACGTGATCGCGATCCCGGTGGCGGCGCTGGGGCTGCTCAGTCCCCTGCTCGCCGCCGCCGCCATGGCGCTGTCGGATATCACCGTGATCGGCAACGCGCTGCGCCTGCGGCAGACGCGCATCGATTAACGCGTCGCCGGACCCGCGCGCACCACCACCACCCCCTTGAAAATCACGATGAATTTCAGCGGACAATTGGCTTGACGGGCGCGGGGCTCGACTGTTGAATACGCCGCGCTCCCGGGTATCCGGTGCGCGTTGCGCGAGGTCGCGCGCGACGAGAAGCGCGACGAGAAGCGCGACGAGAGGCGCGACGAGAAGCGCGCGGGAGACGGCGGAGGCTTCGGCACGCAACGGAACGGATGGGAATCGCGGGTTGACTTCCAACGCGACTTGCGGTTCTCATAACCATCACTCACTTTAGCGAAAGACCGTTATGACCCCGACCCAAGACATCGGCCTTCCCCTCCTGCTGGAGATCGATCCGCTCTCGCCGCTGGAAGCGTCGCTGGCGGGCGTGCTGGGGACGTCGGTGGCGGCCCTGATTCCCGCCGACGCTCTGGACCTTCAGGCCGCCAAACGCCGCGCCAAGGACGAAGGGGAAGGCGAACCCGGAAGCGAAGATGAGGGCGCGGCCGAAGATGATGACGACGAGGACGAAGACAAAACCGAAGAAGAGGAGGAAGAAGAGGAAGAGGAGGAAGAGGTCGCCGCCGACGATGAGGAGGAGGAGGAGGAGGAGGACGAAGGCGAGGAAGAAGAAGAGGACGAATTCGACGAAGACCTGGATGACGAAGAGGACGAGGAAGAAGAGGGGGATGAGGACGAGGACGAAGAAGAGGACGACGAGTTCGACAATCCCGACGAGGAAGAAGACCTGGACGACGACGATGACGACGACGATTTCGACGATGAGGATGAATGACCAGGCACGAGGACTGCGTCCTCGTCTTCCCACCCACAGTTAACGGCGCGTGCGCAGTACCGCCGGTTCCGCGATCTGCAATTGCTGGTCATATCAGAAAGAGAATCAAACCCGCGGTGCTGCGCACGCGCCGCTAACTGTCAAACGGACTCCCTCGCAGCGACTTGATCTGTCCCCGGCGCTTTTTTTGCTCGAGGCGCTTCGCTTTCTGCGAGCGGCTCGGCTTGGTCTTGCGCCGCACCTTCGGTTCGACTTTTGCCCGCACGATCATCTCGCGCAAACGCTGCATGACCGCGGCGCGGTTCGCTTCCTGCCCGCGCTCGGTCTCGCTGCTCAAATGGATTTCCCCGCCCGCGGTGAGTCGCCGGCCGGCGGCGTCTTTGAGACGCTGCCGCGCCGACGGACGCAGACCAACCAACTCGTCCACCACGACCCATAGCTCCGCTTTGGTGTTCAGCTTGTTGACGTTCTGTCCCCCCGGTCCGCCGCTGCGCGCGAATTGAAAACGAACCGCGCCGCCGGGCGCGAAAACGCCGGGCGCGAGTTCCATTCCACCGCTCGAGCGGTTGTCGGTTTCGCGGGTCACGCGTCCAATCCTACTCTCGACCGCCGCCGGAAAGCCGCGCCCGTTCCGATTCGGAATGCGCCAAGCGCATGTGCCGCGCCGTCGTGGCCAGGAAGATTACCACCAGCAGAATGGTCAGGCTCAGGCGCATCCAGTACAGCGGGTGGCTGGGCGGACGGCGAACGCTCATCAGCGATACCGCCACGCACAGCGCCACCAGCCCCGTGCTCGCGTGCGCCGCCCACCACCAACCCGGCCGATGAATGTGCGACGCGATGTTGCGTTGCGCCGGCTCGTCACCCAGCTTCTCCGCGGCGGTGTAATCGCTCCACAGCCGCACGCTCGAGAAGACGCCGCTGATCACCAGCAGGACGGCGCACGTCCACAGCACCGCGCGGAAGCTCCAGCGCGCGCGTCCGAAGACCGAAAGCTGCTGCTCCTCTTTCAGATCGTCGATCGCGACCGGCACGATCATCTCGTAAAAGAGCGTCCCCCCGACGATCACCGTAGTGCAGACGATGTGGATGTAGCGGTTGACGATCCACAGAAGTTCGATGACGGAATCGAGCATGGCCGGCCGATAGGTGAGATGACGCCCCGCCCACGAATCTTATCGGACCGCGCGGCCGCTTTGCGTGCGAATTTTTCGTGGGCGACAAAGCGATTTTGCCGGCGGCCTATCGGTGCTGTACAACTGCGGGCGCGACGGTGCGGGACAGGGCTGCCTTGGGAACACCAGTCGGATGGATCGGGGCATTCTGGGCATTTTGTTTGATTTGCAAGGCACGCTGCTCGATCCGCGGCCGCGCACGGGCTATCCACGCGCTCTTTTCGACGCCGGCACGGCCAAGGTCTATGCCCTGCTGGCGACCAGGGGGTGCGCCCTGCCGCCGTTCGAGCGATTTCTCCGTCAGCAACATTCTCACGCGCGTCGGATCGATTGGATAACCTGGTTCACAGGCGGCGAGCCGGACGCCCGCCGATTGCTCCGCCGGCTCTGCGCCGACTACGGCCTGCAGCGCGATCAGGCGTCGCTGGCACTGCTCGGCGGCCTGTGGTACGGCCCCACCGCCGAATTGGCCGAGCTTCCGGGCGATGTCATCCCCACCCTCACCACGCTGCGCGACGCCGACATCAAGCTCGGGTTGGTCGTCAACACGTTCTGGCAAGGCGAGGTGATCGACCGGCATCTGGAATCGCTCGGGCTGCTCGAATTCTTTACCGTCCGCGCCTACTCCAGCGAGCACGGATCGCGCAAGCCGCACCCGAACCTGTTCCGCGCCGCGCTGGGCGAGATGAAATTGCCGGCGGATCAAGTCATTTTCGTCGGTGACGATCCGGCGACGGATCTGGTCGGCGCCCGCCGCGTCGGCATGAAGGCGGTCCTCCGCGCCGCCACGCCTTCCAAGCGCGGCCGCAAGCTAGCTGACTACATCATCCAACGGATCGGGCAACTGACGGAGATCTTCCAGCCCGTGTCCGAGCCCTCGCGACCCCCGATGATGCTCCCGCCGCTCAACGCCGTCGCCACCTGATGCCGGCTGTAGCGGCGACGCCTGCGTCGCGGATTAGCGCGCCGCGACGCAGGCGTACGCAGGCGTGCACAGACGTCGCCGCTACAGTAGTTGATCGAGCACTGAGAAGACGAGCAGCTCATGCGTATAGAAAGGCTCCGCGTACGCCGTGCCGATCCCGCCGCCGAAGTAGGCGGTGATCGTCCGCACCATTTCCGGCCCCGCGGCGCTGTTGCCGACGAATTGCGATTTGTAACACTGGATCGCCGCGATCTTCTGCTCGATCGTGTCGCTGACGTCGATGCAGAAATTGGGCGTGAAGTTCATTCGCAAGTGTGTGCAGAAATAATAGATGATGCGCTTGGGGTACCACGGCTCGCCCGGGATGTCGGTCTGCGTCAGCTTGGCGTCGAAGCGCGCATCCTCGCAAATGCGAGTCACGGCCATGTGGTCCGGGTGCGCGTCCAGCGGGTACGGGACGAAGAGCCAGTTGGGCTGATGCTGACGGATGACGGCGGCCGCTTTGTGCCGGCTGGGAATGTCGTGCATGACCTCGCGATTCTTCAATCCGAGGAGCGTGCGCTCGACCCCGAGCACCTTCGATGCTGCCGCGGATTCCTTGGCGCGCGTCTCGACCGAGCCGTGCGGCGTGGGCTCGCCGTTGGTCATGTCCACCACGTGAACCCGGTGCCCCTGCCGCGCCAACTTCACGATCGTCCCGCCCATGCCCAGCTCGGCGTCATCGGGGTGCGGCGCGAAGACTAGAATCGATGCCATGACGGAAGTGTAGCACGGCTATCGCCGCGGCGTCGCATCGGCGTAGACGCGTTCCAGCGCGTCGATCATTACCTTCGCATCGAATCGCGACAGCGCAAACTCGCGCCCCGCCCGGCCCATCAAACGGCGCTTTGCCGCGTTCTCCACCAGCACGCTCATCTTTTCTCCCAGCATCCGCGCGTCGAACGGCGGGACGATAAAGCCCGTCTTCCCATCGATCATCCCTTCGCGGTTGCCGTCGATGTCGTAGGCGATCGCCGGTGCGCCGGCGAGCTGTCCCTGCACGATCGCGCGGGCCAGACCTTCGCGCCGCGACGGATGGACGAGCAGGTCCATCGCCGCCGTCAGCTCCGGGATCTTCGCCGGCGGGACCAGACCGGTGAGGATGAAGCGGTCGCTCAAGCCCATGGCGCGGATGCGGTTTTCAAATTCGCCGCGCAGCAAGCCGTCGCCGACCCAGAGGAATCGCAGATTTGCATGCCTCTGACAAAGCTGCGGCGCGAGCATTAAAAGATCGTCGTGACCTTTCAGATGGAACAATCGCGCGATCGTGCCAACGACGATGTATTCATCGCGCAGCCCCAGCTCGCGCCGCACCAGCTCGCGCGACACGGGCGGGTTCAGAAACGGCGCCGTCTCCATCCCGCTGTAAACGGTCACGTACTGCTCCGCCCGGCCGATGTTCGCGGCGAGGGACTGCTCGCGCATGGCGTCGGCGACGCAGACGATTTTCGTGGTCAGCGGCGCCGTCTGCCGCTCCAGTACGCGGTAGACAGAATTCGCCGCGCGCGAGGTCGACGCCGTGAACGCCAGCCCGTGAATCGTGTGAATGATGACCGGCGTCTTCGCCCGGTGCGCCGCCCGGCGTCCGATGATCCCCGCCTTGCTGCTGTGCGTGTGCACGACGTCCGGCCGAAGCTCGCGCAGCAGATCGATCAGCCGGCGGTAGATTCGAAAATCCTTCACCGGCCCGATCGCCCGGCGCATCTCGTCGACGACGATGACGCGGTACCCGCCGCTGCTGGCCCGCTCCATCAGCGACCCCTCCGGCCCCAGCGGTGGGCCGGTGATCAGCGTCACCTCGTGCCCCCGGGCGTGCTGCCCCTCACAGGAGAGCAGCGTATTCTCCTGCGCCCCGCCGATGATCAGGCGCGTGATGACGTGGACGATTCGCATGGATCAGCGGCGGGTACCCGGGGCTGAAGCCACGGGCTTGGCTTTGGCGGGGAGCATGATGATCGCGGCCCCTTTCTTTGCGTGCGCGGGGATGTACTTCGCGATATTGAGTTGGTGTTGACGATCCTTCACCGGTCGCACGCGGCATTTTGCAGGCCAAATGCCACCTGCGGGGGCGATGCCGGCGCGGGTCATCTCCGGGGGCCTTTGATAGTCCCCCTTGACGTGCTCCCGATGGTGTCGTGCTCGCCATCGGCGCGGATCCCCCCGCAACCATGTGCCATAGGTTGATCCGGTGAAGTGGTACCACCCGTTCCATGCGCTCACGTCGATCAACTTACCGTTCGGCCAACGCGGGGCCAAGCCCGGGGCTTCAGCCCCGGGTCATTCGCTTATATGCTTCGCGACATGTCCGAACGGGAGTTGAAGACCGAAATTCTGATCGTCGGCGGCGGGACCGGTGGAGTCGCCGCGGCTCTGGGCGCTGCGGCGCTGGGAAAATCCGTCATCCTCACCGAAGAAACCGAATGGCTCGGCGGGCAATTGACCAGTCAGGCGGTCCCGCCTGATGAGAACGCGGCGCTGCGCGACAACAAGCCCGGCTGCACTCGTCGCTATCTCGAGCTCCGCGAGCGCGTCCGCGATTACTACCGTCGCAATCATTCGTTGACCGATGCGGCCCGGGCGGATCCGAAGCTGAATCCCGGCGGCGGCGGCGTGTCGCCTCTGTGCTGCGAGGCGCGCATCGCGCTGGCGGCGCTGGAGGAGATGCTCGCCCCCCACCGAACCACCGGCCGCGTGCGCGTGTTGACGCGGCATAAGCCCGTCCGCACCGACGTCGCCGGCGATCGCATCCGCGCCGTCACGCTTCAGAACCTGCGCGACAATTCAGAGGTCACGATCGCCGCCCCGATCGTTCTGGACGCGACCGAGTTGGGCGATCTGCTCCCCATGACTGGCTGCGAATACGTCGTCGGCGCCGAATCGCAGCGAACCCACGGTGAGCCGCACGCGCCCGACACGGCGCAGCCGCAGAACATTCAGAGCTTCACCTGGTGCTTCCCCGTCGCGTTCGATCCGGCACCCGGCGCCGATCACACGATCGACAAGCCGAAACAGTACGAGCGATGGCGCGACTACGCGCCGCACCTGGCCCCGCCGTGGCCGGGGAAAATGCTGAGCTGGACGTACACCCATCCGCACACGCTCCAGCCGGTGACTCGCACGCTGTTTCCCGAGGAGGCGGCGCCCGGGGAGGCGAACTTCTGGGAATACCGCAAGATCGTCCGCCGCGACATTTACAAGCCCGGCCACGAGCCGCACGAGGTCACGCTGGTCAATTGGCCGATGAACGACTACTGGGAGCACGCCGTCATCGACAAGCCCGCCGAGGACGTCGCCGTCTATCTCGAAGAATCGAGGCAGCTTTCGCTCTCGCTGCTGTACTGGATGCAGACCGAAGCGCCACGTCCCGATGATAAAGCCGGCCACCCGGGCCTGTATCTTCGGCCCGATCTGGTCGGCACGGACGACGGCCTGGCGATGGCGCCGTATCACCGCGAGTCGCGCCGCATCCGCGCGGTGTTCACCGTCACGGAGAACCACGTCGGCGCCGACGCCCGCCGCGGCTCCGCGTCGGCCGAAAATTTCCCCGATACCGTCGGCATCGGCTCCTACCGCATCGATCTGCACCCCTCGACCGGCGGACGAAACTACATCGATGTCCCTTCGCTTCCGTTCCAGATCCCGCTGGGTGCGCTGCTCCCCGTGCGCATGGAAAACCTTCTGCCCGCCTGCAAAAACATCGGCACGACTCACATCACCAACGGCTGCTACCGCCTGCACCCCGTCGAGTGGAACATCGGCGAATCGGCTGGCCTTCTGGCGGCATTCAGCTTGTCGAAGAACGTTTCGCCGCGCGCGGTGCGCGAGAAGAAAGAACTGCTGGATGAGTTTCAAGGATTGTTGCGCCAGCAGGGGGTCGAATTGAGCTGGCCCTCGTAGCATGGGCGTCTCGCCGCGTCTCGCCCACGTCATGGAAGGTGGTGCGCCGACCTCGTCGTCGAATCCCACACGGTTAGCCCGCCCGGCCCGGAGGTGACAATCGTCCGCGCGTCCGGGCTGACCGCAATATCGATCGTTTCCCCTTCCCCGGCGAGCGTCGTTTGCACCTGTCGAGTCGGCAGGTCGTAGATGCGAATCGCGCGGTCCGCGCCGACGACGACGACCGCCGCCCGCGCCGGCCAGAATCGGACGATCCTGGCCCCGCCGCCGCCCAGCGTCCCCTGTTTCCGCCAGAAGGTGGTGTCCCACAAGCTCACGCCGGCGGTGCCCGCCGTGGCCAGCAGGTGGCCGTCGGACGAGAAATCAACCGACGCAGCGTTTTCATTGGCCAGCTTGCAGAGGGGCTTGCCGCCGGCGATATCCCACACAACAACACCGCCCGAACCCGCCAGCGCGATCGTGCGTCCGTCGGCGGCTAATGCGACCGCGACCACGCCGGGGACATTGACACGGATGCTGTTAGTCCGCCCGAAAGCGCTGGTTTCGAACAAGCCGACGTTTCCGCCGGCGTCGCAGGTGATGATGGTTCGGCCGTCCGCCGATCGGTTCATCGCCAGCGCGCCGCCGCCGACGCTTGCCCCAACCGCTTGCCGCTGACCCGTTACCACGTCGCAGAATTCCAGCTTGCCATCCGCGGCCGCGATCAGCAGTTTTCCGTTGGGGACAAAGGCGACGTGTGCCGACGCGGCCGCCGCTGCTTGCGGCGCCGGTACAGGGAGATTTTGCGCCCCCGGCGGCACATAAGCATCGCCCGTCGTCCCCGCTTGAGACGACGTCAAGGCCCGCGTCGCGGATTCGCTCGTCTCTATCGGCGACGCGTCGCCTGGTTGTGTCGTTAAAACGGACGGCGCGGGCCCGGGTGGGAATGTGCGGCGCGGCTGGTCGCTCCGCCGCAGAAGAATGAACAGCCCCAGCACGAGCAGCCCCACCCCCAGGACCATCGTGATCACCAATCGCGGCACGGGATTGGGTTGGTCACCCGCAGGCATGCTCCGCGATCATACCGCCGCGGTGAGCACAAGATGCTCGCGATGCTCGCGATGCTCGCGATGCTCACGAAGCTCGCGTCTCGCTGAAACACCGTCCCCTCCCGCGCCGTAACGGCGCGGGAGGGCGGTGGCGGGGAAGGGGTTGTGGATCGGAAAAATGACCCGCGGCGCGACGGAATGCGACGCGAGCGCGCGCTGCTCCTTGTGCGAACGCGCTCTTGTCTACACCAGCCGGTTCAGGTCGACATCCATCCCCGCGCGCTTCATCTGCCGCGCCAGGTGCAGTTGCCACCCACCATTGCCGTCTACCGCCAGGTGCGCGATCCCCTGCGCCTCGCCGGCGCTGCTCGCCGGATGCGTCGGGCCATGCATCATGCACATGCGCTTCAAACCCAGCTTGCCGGCGCAGTAGCCGAGCTTGAACAGCGAGTTTTCGCTGATCGAGGCCTTTCCGCCGCCATCGACGTGATCGATGGCGTTCATCACCACCACGAACCCCATGTCGTTTCGGCCGTCGAGTGTATCGATCAGGCCGTTGGTGTGGTCGGCTTCCATCACGGGGAGGCTCAGTTGCTGCATGAATTGCAGCACCGCCTCGCTCGACGGGTCCTTGGGACCGTGCGAGACGAACAGGACCTTGTGCGAACCGGCAGCAACAGCAGCGGCGGGCATGGATGTCTCCGTTGTCGGCGGCGATGAATGGGCGTCGTGGGTCCGGGCAGTGGCGTTATCCGTATCGGCGTCGTTATCCGTATGAGCCGGCGAGGACCCGGGCGTGGTTGCGCCCTCTCCGGCCGATTCAACTCGCTTCAGCACCATCCGCAGCTTGCTCAGACGGTGCTCCATCTCCTCGTAAAACTGATCGACGAAGTTCCCGAACTCGGCGTATTCGGGGAATACCTTGCCCACCCAGTCGTTGACGTAGTCGGCGACCGACGTGTTGTCGAACAACTGGTTGAGCAGGTCGGTGACGTCCTGCACCCACTCCAGCTTGTGTCCCCGCGCATCGTCCAGCTCGTCGCCGTTGCGAATGCGCAATGCCTTGATCGACGTTCCCTGGTCCAGCGCCGTGCGCAGGTGCTTTAGCGCGTCCGGGCGCGGCGCGACCAGCTTGGCCGTCACCGGCTTTTCTGCCGTCGTCGTGGTGCTCGTCGCAGGAGTGCTCATGAGTCGCGATCCCTCGTGGTGGTTCGTCTACTGGTCGGTTTCGGTTCTACTGAGTTCCACTGAGTTCCAC
>Ga0066709_100005337_pt1 | contig 10547 bp, 8 predicted proteins | sample GraSoiAngelo_158_FD_79665 | JGI IMG/M metagenome (GOLD analysis project Ga0066709, IMG submission 79665) | Grasslands soil microbial communities from the Angelo Coastal Reserve, California, USA - 14_1009_16_30cm | ecosystem: Environmental > Terrestrial > Soil > Grasslands | place: USA... | reverse complement strand
TGGGCGAACGGGTCCGTCCTGCTCTCCATGGGGAAGACCCGCGTGTTGTGTGCGGCCACCGCGTCGGAGGACGTGCCGCGCTGGCTCCGCGGCACGGGTCGTGGTTGGGTCACGGGCGAGTACTCGATGCTCCCGGCTTCCACCCTGGAACGGTCCGGTCGCGAGGTGAATCGGGGCCGGCCGGGGGGTCGCACGCAGGAGATCCAGCGTCTGATCGGCCGAGCGCTCAGGAGCGTCACCGATCTCGACCGGCTCGGTGAGCGCACCGTGACGGTCGACTGCGATGTTCTGGTGGCTGACGCGGGGACCAGGACGGCGTCGATCACGGGAGGCTACATCGCGCTCGCCCTCGCTCTGCGCAGCTTGACCGACGGTCCGACCCCCGCCGAGGTGTTGAAGGACTCAGTGGCGGCGGTCTCGGTGGGTCTCGTGGAGGGAGAGCCCCGTCTCGACCTCTGCTACGAGGAGGACGCCGGGGCGGAGGTCGACTGCAACGTCGTCATGACCGGCGGGGGGGCGCTCGTCGAGGTCCAGGGAACGGCGGAGGGCTCACCGTTCTCCCGGATGCAACTGGACCAGCTGCTGGACCTCGCCGCGACCGGGATCGCGGAGCTCACGAAGATTCAGGCCGAGGCGCTCGGTATCTGAAGACGGATGGCGCTGCCGCGACGGATCGCCATCGCGACGAAGAACGAGCACAAGCTGGTCGAGATCACGCGGATCTGCTCCGACTGGCCCGTGGAGTGGGTCACGGTCCGCGACCGAGACCCGGGCTCCTTCCCGGACGTCGACGAGACGGGCGAGACCTACCTCGACAACGCGGCGCTCAAGGCCCGAGCCGTGGCGGACGGGTTGGGGATCCCTGCCGTCGCGGACGACTCCGGCATCGAGGTCGACGCACTGGGGGGCCGGCCCGGGCCTCGGAGCGCCAGGTTCGCGGGTGCGGACGCGACCGACGAGCGCAACCTGGCCGAGCTGATCCGTTCGATCCGGGGGATCCCTGCAGCCGGCCTCACCGCTCGCTACAGGTGCGTGGCCGCCTCCGCGGCGCCAGGCGGTGGGCTCATCTCCGCGGAGGGTCTTTGCGAGGGAACCCTTCTCACCAGACCCCGGGGCAGCGGCGGCTTCGGCTACGACCCGATCTTCCTGCCCGTCGGCTGGGACCGGACGATGGCGGAGCTCGATCCGGAGGAGAAGGACCGGATCAGCCATCGCGGTCGGGCCTTCCGGGCGCTCCGCGCCCTGCTGCTCGACGGTTGACCCGTCGAACATGGGCGCGGCGCCTACCGAACTCAAGGTAGATGCGTGGTCCGCCGAGGACTCATCCGTGGACCTCGATAGCCGCGACAAGCGGGCGCTTCCGCTCGAAGCGTTCCTTTCGGGGCGGCCGCCGGCCTACGTGCTGGCCGTGGCCGTCCTGTTCGTCGTCGGTGTCGGCGTCGCCGACTCCCTCATCGGTCCCGACGTCTCGATCGCGCCCTTCTACGTGCTTCCGATCCTCATCGCGACCTGGAACCTCGGCCGCGCGTGGGGGTTCCTGGTGGCCGGCCTCGCCGCCGTCGCGATGCAACTCGCCCACGTCCGCTCGGTCGAGACGAACGTCTTGGTGCCGTCGTGGAACGCGCTCGTGTGGTACGCGGTGTTCCTGTTCGTGGTCTGGCTCCTGGCGATCATCCGCGACCATGCGAAGCGCCAGCGCTCGCAGCTCGAGTCGCAGGAGGAGGTCTCGGACGATCTGCGCGCGCAGAACGACATGAAGAACACCCTGCTCCACGCGGTCTCGCACGACCTCAAAGGTCCGCTCGCGGGCATCCTGGGCGCGATGCAGACGATCCGCCGCGCCGACCAGCTCAAGCTGACGGGTATCGAGCTCAACGATCTCTACGGCGTGATCGAACAGGCCGGGAAGAAAGCGGCCCGACTGGTGGACGACTTGCTCGACCTCGACCGGCTCCGCCGCGGCCAGCTCCAGCCGGAGCGCGAGCCGACGGACGTCGGCGAGCTTGCCGACCGGCTGGCCCTGGAGCTCCCTTCACTCTCGGGACATCCGATACGGATCGAGAGCGACCCGATGCTGGTCGACGTGGACCGGGCGAAGGTCGAGCGGATCGTGGAGAACCTCCTCAACAACGCGGCCCGGCACACCCCCGCCGGCACCCCCGTCCAGGTGCTCATCACCGCGAAGGACCACGGGGTCGTCGTGATCGTGGAGGACGAGGGACCCGGGGTATCCGACGACATCAAGGACGAGATCTTCGAGCCCTTCCGCCAAGGTGCGAGCGCACGCGGCGGCGTGGGCATCGGTCTGTCGCTCGTCCAACGATTCGCGGAGCTCCATGGTGGGACGGCGAGCGTGGAAGACCGGCCCGGCGGCGGGGCTCGCTTCGTGGTGACGCTCCCCGGGGAGGTCCAGCACGTGATTCGTCCCGCCCCCCTTCGCGCCGTCTAGTTCTGGCGCTCCTCATCCACATCCGTGCCCATAGCTCCAAGGTCGACCCGTCACGGGCCAGATGACCTACAACACCAGCTGTAGGAACAGGCGGTGTTCTGCCGATAGGTAAGGGACAGCCGCGAGTGGCGGTGCGTCACGGGGCCTGAGGAGGTTGGGGCGTTGAAGGGCAGAGCGCTGGTAGCCATGATCACGGTGGCCGCTCTGACCCCACTCGTTGCCGGAGCCGCGCACGCTGGGACCGACGTCGGACCCGCCGGCATCCAGGTGAGCACCCCGAGCCCAGCAACCTTCACGGCCTACGGTGGGATCCGGATCGGATCGATCGGCTCCGTCGCCAGTACGGGAGATGAGTTCCTCGGTGTCGCCGATCTGGTTCCGGCGACGAACCGGGTCGAAGCCAACTTCACCGTTCCGAGGTTCCTGACGAACGGCAACACGGGTTCGCGCAGCGGGGATTGTCAAGGCGTCTACGCGGTCGGCACGGTGGCGAGCCCGGTGGCCAACCGCTTCACGATGACGTGGGGTCGCGCTGCAGGCACCCTGACCTCCACATTGGTCAACCCGTCGCTCAGCTGCACGGTCGTGTTCAGCGGCTTCGCACAGGAGCTCGCGAACGCGAAAGGCTGGACCCTCACGCAGGCCCAGTCGGCGCTCAACGATGTTGATTCGCTGCGGCTGTCGGTCGACGACCGGCAGGCGGGAACGAAGATGGTGCTCAGCGGAGCGACGGTCGATGCGGGCGTGTCGCTTGGATCCTTCAACCCGGGTGCCGGTACGAGCAAGGATTGGATCGGGTCCGGGTACGACTTCGACGCCCCGAACGGTTTCAGCATCTCCGGTTCGCTCGATCTGGGCGGTTCCTTCGGCACGTGCGAAGACACGTGCGCGCTCCAGATCACGTTCGGTCACGTCACACCGCCGAACCGGCCGCCCGTGGTCCAGGAGCACGGCGCCAACGTGTCGGGGCACGAGGGGAGTCCGCTCGTCACGCGCGGGTCGTTCACCGATCCCGATGGCGACACCCTCACGATCTCGGGGTCGGGAGCGGGGTCGCTCACGGACCATGGGGACGGCCGGTGGTCGTGGCGCAACGTGCCGCCGGACGACGGGAACGGGACGGTGACGGTCACGGCCTCCGACGGGAACGGCGGCACGGCCACCGATGTCTTCTCGTGGCGGGCCGACAACGTTCCGCCCACGATCGTGTCGCTGACGCCTAGCACGACGACCGCGCTCGCCGGCGCCGACGTGACGTGGACGGCGACGGCGACCGATCCGGGCACCGCGGACACCTTCACGTGGTGGTTCGACGGAGGCGCCGGGAGCGCCGGCGGGCTGACCACCACGTACACGCGAAGCTACGCGTCGTGCGGGACCTACGCCCTGGACGCGAGGGTGGCCGATGACGACGGCGGCTCCGACTCCGCCACCTCGCGCGCCACGGTCACGGTGGGTGAGGGCCAGGTCCTCCCGCCGCTCGCCGGGAAGGATCTCGTGCAAACCGGCCAGGTGGTCCCCGTGAAGGTCCGGATCGGCTGCGACGGGGCCTTCTGGGGAGGGCTGGCTCCGACGATCGCGACGGTCTACGCGGATGAGGCGTACGCGGCCGTGTCGGTTTCAGCTGCCGACCAGCCGGGCGTGATGCGCGAGCTGGACGGGATGTACCTCTACAACCTCCGCATCCCGAGCTCGGTCGGCTCCCACGACCTCGTCAAGGGCGACGAGCTCACGATCCGCGTCGAACCGTTCGGCTCGGCCGGTGGCGCGCTCGACGTCGTGGTGCAGATCCGCAAGTAGCCTTCCAGGCGTGAACCTGGGCAACCCCGTAGCCGTCGTGGAGACGGAGCGACTCCTCCTGCGCCCGTTCACGCCGGCCGACTTCTCGGCGCTCTACGCGTACCAATCGCGCGCCGACGTGACTCGATACCTGCTGTGGGATGGCCGTACCGAGGACCAGGTGCGCGAGGCACTCGGCAAGAAGATCGCAGCGACGGTCGTCGTCTCCGAAGGCGATTTCCTGGCCCTGGCGGTCGAGCTGAAGGAGACGGGCGCTGTGATCGGTGATCTCACCTTGGAGCTCTTCAGCTGGGAGCATGCCTGCGGCGAGCTGGGTTACATCGTCCACCCAGACCACCACGGGCATGGGTACGCGACCGAGGGCGGGCGCGCGATGCTCTCGATCGCCTTCGACGAGCTCTGTCTGCACCGCGTGATCGGCCGGCTCGAACCACGCAACGTGGCGTCGGCCCGCGTCCTGGAGAAGCTGGGGATGCGCCGGGAGGCGCACTTCGTCGAGAACGAGTACCTCAAAGGCGAGTGGCAGAGCGAGGCCGTCTACGCGATCCTCGACCGCGAGTGGCGCGCGCGGACCTCGTGACGGACGATCGATCCTACGCAGACCGCGCGGCGAGGGCCGGCTCCGGGCACGAGCGACGTTCGACCAGAACCTTCGCGATGTAGGCCGCATCCCTTCCGACGCCCGGCAGCACGTCCGAGGCGGCCGCGTACTGGAACGGGAGACCGACGAAGTACAAGCCGGGGGCGCCCGGAGCGACACCGCGCTCGTGGACCGGCTCGCCCTCCTCCCCGAACACGGAGAGGTCGATCCACGAGAGGTCCTGCCGGAAGCCGGTGCACCAGATCACGTTCGTCACGTCGATGACGTTGCCGTCGTCGAGGACCGGTGCTCCCTCTCGGACGCCGACCGTTCGTGGGACGCGGGCGACGCCGGCGGCGGAGAGGTCCTTCGGCTTGACGCGCACGAGCGGTCCTCCATGCGACGCGAGCTTCTGCCGAGCCTTCCGACCCATCGGGGTTCGGACCGTCAGGACGTGGAGCCCTAGGAACCGCACGATCCGGAAGACCACGTGTCGGGCGAAGGCCGTCTCGATCCGAACGGGCACGTGCCCGGTGTCCGGTCCCGAGAGCCACGTAGGGTGGTCGCGCACCACCTCCATCGCGATGTCGGCTCCGGAATTGCCTGCGCCGACGATCAGGACGCCGCCCTCCCGGAGCTGTGAAGGGCGGCGGTACTCGCTGGAGTGGAGCTGGACGATCGCCGGGTCGAGTTGTTCCGCCAGCACGGGTACACGAGGCTCGCGGTTGGCTCCCGTTGCCACGATCACGTTCTCGGCTCCGATCCGGAGGTCGCCGGCACGAACGAGGAAGCCGCTGCCATCGCCGGATACCTGGTCGACGTGGACCCCACGTCGAACCGGCAGCTCGAACCGCACGGCGTACTGCTCGAGATAGTCAGCGACGTCGTCCTTGGTCGGGAACGAGCCGCCGGGCAAGGGGAACCGCCAGCCGGGCAAACCCGAGTAGCGGGCGGGCGTGAACAGGACCAGCGAATCCCACCGGTCCCGCCAACTGGTACCGATGCGCGTGCTGGCATCGAGGATCATGAAGGGACGCCCTCGCTCTGCGAGGTGGTACCCGGCCGCGAGTCCTGCCTGCCCGCCCCCGATGATGACGGTCTCGATCCGTTCGGTGATGCCGTCCACGGCTTCCTCCATCCGTCGCTCGTCGAGGAGGAACCTAGGGACCGGCCGGCGCCGGAGCATCGACGGAACGAGCCAAACCGCGTCACGGCTCGAGTGGTCAGAACGAACCACGGGGATCGAAGCTCAGGCGAGGCCGTGCTCGAACGCGAACGCGGTCGCCGCCGCTCGCGTCGGCACGCCGAGCTTCGCGTAGATGTTCTGCAGATGCCGTGCCACGGTGTGCTGGCTGATCACGAGCGTCGCCGCGATGTCGCGGTTGGTCATGCCGGTGCCGACCAGACGGAGCACCTGGATCTCACGCGCGGTGAGCCCGGCGGGGACGTCGGGGGGCTCGTCGATCAGCGCGGCGGCCCGAAGCGCGTCCGGGCGAGCACCGAGCCGCTCGAAGGCGGCTCGAGCTGCCCGCAGCTCGAGCCGCGCCCCTTCGGCGTCGCCGGCGTTCCGCACGGCGACGCCGAAGAGCGCGCGCGTCCGGGCGCTCTCGTACGGGAGTTTGAGCTCGCTCCACGCGGCGCTCGCACGTCGAAGCTCGTCGAGTGCCTCCTGCGAAGCACCCTCGGTCAGTCGAACGGCGCCGCGCGCGGTCGCGGCGGTCGCCTTCAGCGCCGGCGTTCCGATCTCCCCGGCGATCAGCGAGAGCTCGCCGCTCGCATCGGCCGCGCCGGCCACGTCGCCCAGTGCGAGCGCGATCTCGACGAGCGCCGAGAGCAGTCGCACCCGTCGGAACGAGCGCCCCTCCTCACCGCCCAGGGCCACACGGAGCGATGTCGACGCGGCGTCGGCCTTGCCCTGCGCGAGACGAAGGAGCGCGAGACCCGGTTGTGGGTCGAACCCCAGGCCGTGCGCGCGGGAGAATGCATCCTCGGCGCCCCGCAGATCGCCGGTCCGTCGCATGATCTCCCCGCATTGGTACAGCGCCCTTCCGGCGGTCGGCGGATCGGTGACGGCGTCCTCGCTCACGTGCCGGGCCTCTCGCTCGGCATCGGCCCAGGCGCCGCTGAGTGCCGCGACCTCGGCCCGGGTCACGCGGCATCGCCCGGGATAGGCGCTCTCGCGCGGGAGGGTCTCGCACCAGGTCGCGGCCGCGCGGCTCCATTCGCCCGCGCGCCCGAGGTCCGCGATGTCGAGGCAGGTATCGAGGACGCTGCAATAGAGGACGCCGGTGAAATACGGGGTCAGTTCGTCCGCGATCACCGACGTCATCGCCTCGTCGAGGAGCGCGAGCCCCTCAGCGACCCGCCCCATCGAGATCAACACCTGTCCGCGCGTAAGGAGCGCGAGGGCGATCACGTCGCGATGGTCGAATCTCCCGCCGATCTGGTGGGCGCGCTCCGCGAGGGTCATCGCGGTCTCGAGGTCGCCACCGTGCTGGGCGACGGCGGCTTGGCAGAGCGCAAGGAAGCCTTGTTGGAAGCACGGCTCGTGATCGGCGAGATGCCGCTGCGCACGCATCAGCCAACCCATCGCGACCGACGGATCGCCGCGTTCGAGATGATCGAAGCACAGCAGCACCGCGTTGAAGCCCGCTTGCGGATCTTGGCCCGCGGCCGCATAGCCCGCGTACGCGCGTTGGCGCGCGGCGGTCGATCCGTCCCACCGTGACATCCACCAGGCCGCGTCCGCGAACCCCTCGAGATCCTGCGGGCTCAGCCGATCGGGATCCACACCCTGCAACGCGTCGAGGACCTCGGCCCAGGCTTGCCGCGCGAGGGCATCTCGGGCTCGGTCGATGTCGGCCGTTCGCTCGGACACGTCCGCGTCTCCTTCGGCTCCCGCCGCGCTCGGCGATGGCGTCGCGTCAGCTTAGGGCCCGGACGCAGGTCCGCGTGGTCGGTTCGGGTACCGTCCGGAGCGTGATCAGAGAAGGAGGAGCGCGCATGACGAGCGAAGCGAAGACGCGGCGTCCAACGATCGATGATCTCTTGGACGTCCGGACGCCTGCGGATGTCGCGATCGGACCGGACGGGACCGTCGTCTTCGCTCTGCACGCCACGGTCTCCGAACGCGGTGTCTCGCTCCCGAGCGACCTGTGGTTGCTCGGTGCGGTCGGCGGATCGACGAGACTCACCGACGGCGATTGGAGCGATCGATCACCGGTGTGGGCTCCCGACGGCAGGCTCGGGTTCCTCTCGGACCGGCTCCTGCGGGGGCACCACCTCCCCTACACGATGGCGGTCGGTGGCGAGCCCCAGCTCGCAGCGACCTTCCGCGTCGCGGCCGAGCAGCTTCTCTGGTCGGCCGACGCGTCGCGGCTCCTCGTCCTCGTGGCCGACCCATGGTCCTACGGATCGGATTGGTCGGCGGTGGCCGTCACCGGGTCCGAACCGGACCCCGACCCGATCGTTCGGCGTCCCGGCGACGCGTGGCGTCGCCTGTTCCTCGTCGACCTCGCCTCCGGCGAGGTCGACGAGGTCGGCCCGCCGGGACGTAGCGTGTGGGAAGTGGCCTGGGACGGTCACGCGAACGTCGTTGCTTTGACTTCAGAAGGGTCCGGCGGATCGGGTTGGTACCGCTGCACGCTGGCTCGGCTGGACCTCGGGAGCCGGAGCGCCGTCACGCTGTACGAGCCGACCTGGCAGCTCGAAGGGCTCGCGCTCGCACCGGACGGCCGCCATGCCGCGATCGTCGAGGGCTACTCGAGCGATCACGGGATGCTGAGCGGCAGCGTCAAGATCGTCGACGTCGGGGCGGGGGGCGCTGTGGATCCCTGGGCGGGGCTCGAGACGGTCGGCCTCGTGGAATGGTGTGACCCGTCGACGCTCTGGTACACGCGGTACGACGGTACCGGCACGGCCTGCGGCCGGGTCATGCTGGACGGATCGCGGGAACAGTTGTGGGCGGGGGCTCAGTTCATCGGCGGCGACATCACGAAGCCGGCGTGCGTGGTCGCCGACGGCGGAGAGGTCGTCTACACGACGCACCAGGCGCACGGCATCGCGCCGGAGCTCGCCCGTTTCGATCACGCGACGCGCGGGTGGCAGCGGCTGACCTCGTTCAACGAAGCGATCGTGGACGGCACCGTTTTCCCCGATGTCCGCTCGCTGAGCTGGATCGCGACCGATGGACTGCGGATCGATGGGCTCGTGCTCACGCCCCGGGGCGCCACCGGACCGTTCCCGTTGCTCACGCTCGTCCACGGGGGACCGTCATGGTGCTGGAACGCCTACTTCTCGGATCCTGAGCCGAACGCCACCCTGCTCGCCGACGCCGGCTACGCCGTTCTGCTGCCCAACCCTCGGGGAAGCAACGGCCGGGATCACGTGTTCGCACGAGCCGTGATCGACGATCCCGGTGGCAAGGACTTCGCCGATGTGATGGCTGGGATCGACCTGTGCGTCGAGCGAGGGATCGCGGACCCCGACCGACTGGGGATCTCCGGGCTCTCCTACGGCGGATACATGACCGCGTGGGCCGTCACCCAGACGGATCGGTTCGCCGCTGCGGTCGCGAATTCGGTGATCGCCGACTGGGTGTCGTTCCATCTCACGGCGGACATCGCGGCGTTCGACGACTTCATCATCGGGGACGCGTGGGCCGACCCGAGCGGTCCGTACGTTCGATGGTCTCCCGTGTATCACGCGGCCGCCTGTACCACGCCGACCCTGATCATCCAGGGAGCGATGGACCGGTGCACGCCGGTGGGACAGGCCGAAGAGCTCTTCGCTGCGATCGCACGGACGGGTGTGGACACCGAGCTGGTCGTCTACCCGCGGGAGGGACACGTACCCTTCGAGCGAGCGCATGCTCGCGACGCGATCGTTCGGACGCAGGCGTGGTTCGATCGGTACCTCAAGCCCGAGGCATCGGAGGGGTCCGATCATGCAGACTGATCCCCAAGCGGTCCTCATCACGGGACTCTTCGGGACCGGGAAGAGCTCGGTGGCGATCGAGATCGCCGACGTGCTCGAGAAGCGAGGGTTTCCGTACGCGGTCGTCGATCTCGACTGGTTGTGCTGGGGGTGGGCCGGGGGAGCGGAAGGTTCCGAGCATCGGATGATGCTCGCGAACCTCGTTCCGGTCGTCGCGAACTACCTCGAGGCCGGTGTGCGCTACTTCATCCTCGCTCGGTCCATGAGGACCCCGGCCGAGCTCGAGAGCCTGCGATCGGTCCTGTCCATGCCCCTTCAGGTCGTCGAGCTGCTCGTGCCGTTCTCCGAGATCGAGCGGCGTCTCGCGCTGGACGTCACGGCGGCTCGGCGAGACGATCTCCGCGATGCGGAGACCTGGCTCGCGGCAGGCGAAGGAGTGGACCTGGGCGACATCTCGGTGACGAACGATCGCTCGCTCCGCGACGTTGCGTCGGACATCCTCGGTCGACTCGGCTGGGCCGAGCCGGACGACCATCGCGCCGCAGGTGAGCAATGATCCCGACGATCACTCAGGGACGGCGCAGCGAGACGATCATGTTGACGACCTTCGTCGCCAACACGACATCGCCCGGTCGAAGATCGGACGGAACCCCCTCCGGTCCCAATCGGGCCTGGCCGACCGACCGGTCCGGGAAGGTCACGGTCACGTCCCGATAGATCACGCCGTGCAGATCGACGGGGTTCACCTTCAGGACTACGACCTCTTCCTCGCCGAGCACGAAG
>Ga0066709_100005336_pt1 | contig 10547 bp, 13 predicted proteins | sample GraSoiAngelo_158_FD_79665 | JGI IMG/M metagenome (GOLD analysis project Ga0066709, IMG submission 79665) | Grasslands soil microbial communities from the Angelo Coastal Reserve, California, USA - 14_1009_16_30cm | ecosystem: Environmental > Terrestrial > Soil > Grasslands | place: USA... | reverse complement strand
GAATCTATCCAAGACCTATGCGTCCGGATTGCACGCTCTCGAGCGCATCAATCTCGACATTCGCCGCGGCGAGATATTTGCGCTGCTCGGCCCGAACGGTGCCGGCAAGACCACGCTGATCGGCATCATCTGCGGCATCGTCAACGCAAGCGAAGGCACGGTAACGGTCGATGGTCACGACATTGTCCGCCACTACCGCGCCGCCCGATCGATGATCGGCCTCGTGCCGCAGGAATTGACGACCGACGCGTTCGAATCGGTATGGGGAACGGTCTCTTTCAGCCGAGGTTTATTCGGCAAGGGGCCCAGCCCGACGCACATCGAAAAAGTGCTCAGAGACCTGTCGCTGTGGGACAGGAAAGACAGCAAGGTCATGACGCTCTCCGGCGGCATGAAGCGGCGCCTACTCATCGCCAAGGCCCTGTCGCACCAACCGCAGATTCTCTTCCTCGACGAGCCGACCGCCGGTGTCGACGTGGAGCTCCGGCGCGAGATGTGGGCGCTGGTGCGCTCGCTGCAGGCGCAAGGTGTGACGATCATCCTGACCACGCATTACATCGACGAGGCCGAGGAGATGGCCGACAGGGTGGGCGTCATCAGCAAGGGCGAGCTCATTCTGGTGGAAGACAAGGTCGAGCTCATGCGCAAGCTCGGCACGAAACAGTTGACGCTGCAGCTTCAGCATCCCCTGGAGCGTATTCCCCCCGAGCTTTCCGCCCACCGCCTGGAGCTGTCGAGCGACCGAAACGAATTGATCTACACCTATGACGTCAAAGGCGGCGACCGGACCGGCATCGCCACCCTGCTCAAGGCCCTCGAGGCGGCGGGCGTCAGTTTCAAGGATCTGCATACGACGCAAAGCTCGCTCGAAGATATCTTCGTCAGCCTGGTGCGGGAGGAACAATGAATCTCCATGCGATCCGCGCGATCTACGCATTCGAGATGGCGCGCACCCGGCGCACGCTGATGCAGAGCATCATCTCGCCGGTGATTTCCACGTCGTTGTATTTCGTCGTCTTCGGTGCGGCGATCGGATCGCGCATCCAGCACGTCGAGGGGATCAGCTACGGCGCGTTCATCGTACCCGGACTGGTCATGTTGTCGCTCCTGACGCAGAGCATCTCCAACGCGTCGTTCGGCATCTATTTCCCCCGGTTCGTCGGAACGATCTACGAGCTTCTGTCGGCGCCCATCTCCTATTTCGAGATCGTTGTGAGCTATGTCGGCGCCGCGGCGACCAAATCGATCATACTGGGCCTGATCATCCTGGCGACAGCCGGCCTGTTCGTGCCGCTGCAGATCGCCCATCCGCTGTGGATGATGCTGTTCCTGGTGCTCACCTCGGTGACCTTCAGTCTTCTCGGCTTCATCATCGGCATCTGGGCCGACGGTTTCGAGAAGTTGCAGCTCGTCCCGCTCCTGATCGTCACACCGCTGACGTTTCTCGGCGGCAGCTTCTATTCGGTGGACATGCTGCCGCCCTTCTGGCAGACGGTTACCCTGTTCAACCCCGTGGTCTATCTGATCAGCGGCTTCCGCTGGAGCTTCTACGGAATCGCCGACGTGAGCCTCTCGGTCAGTCTGGTCATGACCATGGCGTTCATGGCGATCGCCTTAGGCGTCGTCGCGTGGATCTTCAAGACCGGCTATCGATTGAAAACCTAGTTCAAGGATGGCGCGATAGCCCTTGCCCGGCCCCGCTTGGAACATGCCCGGCAGGTCCGAATGCGTATCGAAGACCGTCACCTGTGAGGGAAATCCCGTGCAACCAATACCGCTTGGAACCCAGGGCTCGTTCAGTCTCGTCGTCATTCCGGACCATCTCGCCAACCGCTTCAAGGATGCGACATTGCCTGCCGTGCTTGCGACGCCGGTCATGATCATGGTCATGGAAAATGCCGCGCTCAACGCCATCAAGCCGTACCTCGGCGCCGGCGAAAGCGCGCTCGGCACGCGCGTCGACGTTCGCCACCTCGCGGCAACGCCGGTTGGCAGGCGGGTCACCGGTGAGGCCGAAGTGACAAAGGTTGACGGACGCCGAATCGAGTTCACGATCCGGGCACGGGAGGGGAACGAGGAAATCGGAATCGGAACGCACGAGCGGATGGTGATCGATCTCGCGAAATTCTCCGAGCGGATGAAAACCAAGTTCGCTTGAGCGGATCGATCCGCTGCCTGCGGCGGTCTAGTAGAATCGCATCCTCGCCGCAACCTTCCCCCGGTCCTGTATGTGCCTTCGCCTAGCATTGTTTACGATCATCGCGGCGTGGCTCGTCCCCGCGCTGGCCGAAACCGCCGACGACCGCTGGAATCTCGCCGAAGTATACCCATCGCTTGCAGCATGGAACGCGGACGCGGCCAAGCTCGAAGCGCAGTTCACCGAATTCGCAGGTTGCAAGAGCCATCTCGGCGACAGCGCCGCGCGCTTCAGGCAATGCCTCGATCTCCAGGCGGACATGACCAAGCGCTATTACCGCCTCGCCATGTTTTCGGGGGAACAGCTCGCCGAGGACACCGGGTCCGGCCCCTACCTCGAGCTCGACCAGCGCGCCGACATCCTGGGCAGTAGACTCAAGGAGGCGGAGGCATTCGTCGATCCTGAAGTCCTGCATCTCGGCGAGCAGCGCATCGCGCGATTCCTGAGCGAAGAGCGCGCGCTGGCCATCTATCGATTCCCGCTCGACCGGATCCTGCGCAGGGCGCCGCATACACTCAATGACGAAGGCGAGGCGCTGGTCGCCCGCTTCGGACTGATGAACGACGCCGGCTCATCGGCGTACTCGATTCTGACCAACGCCGATATCCCGTGGCCCAAGCTGAAGATCGGGTCCGAGGAAGCGACGCTCGATGCCTCGGCCTACACCAAGTACCGCGAAGCGCAGAACCGCGACGATCGCAAGCGCGTGATGGACGCGTTCTTCGGCGCCTTCAAGACCTACGAGCGCACGATCGGCGTCAACCTCTATTCGCAGCTGAAGCAGGATGCGACCTACAGCAAAGTGCGCAACTATCCCGACTCCATCGCCCGCGTGCTCGACCGCTCGCACGTACCGGTCGCCGTGTTCGACACGCTCATCGCCCAGACGAACGCCAATCTGCCGACGCTCCACCGATACTTCCGGCTGCGGGCAAGGCTGCTCGGTCTCGAGCAGTTGCACTACTACGACATCTACCCGCCGCTGGTGCACGGCGATTACAAATTTCCGCTCGCGACCGGGCGCGAGCTCGTGCTCGATGCAGTTGCGCCGCTCGGCAAGGAATACGTGCAAGCGATGAAGACCGGCTTCAATAACCGCTGGATGGACACGTATCCGCGTCCGCGCAAGCAATCCGGCGCGCACATGGATGCTTACGCGTACGACGTGCATCCGTACGTGCTGATGAACTACAACGACGACTACGACTCGGTGACGACCATCGCGCACGAATGGGGCCACGCGATGCACTCGTATCTGGCGAACCGCGCGCAGCCGTTCGTGACGTCGGACTATGCGATATTCGTCGCTGAAATCGCCTCGACTTTCAACGAGGAGCTCCTGCTTCAGCGGATGCTGAAGCAGGCGAAGACCGACGACGAGCGCCTGTACTACCTCGGCACCTCGCTGGAGCAGATGCGGGGCACTTTCTTCCGGCAGGCGATGTTCGCCGAATTCGAGCGCAACATCCACGCGCGGGTCGACGCCGGCGAGCCGCTCAGCGGCGAGGCGCTCACGAAGACTTACTGCGACATCCTGAAGCGCTACCACGGCGTCAAGGAGGGTGTGGTGGCGATCGACGACCTCTATTGCATCGAGTGGGCCTACATCCCGCACTTCTACAATGCGTTCTACGTGTATCAGTACGCGACCTCGATCGCCGCATCATCACTATTCGCGCAAAAGGTCGGCCGGGCCGAGCCCGGCGCGCTCGAGCGCTACCTCGATCTGCTGCGTTCCGGCGGGTCCGGCGATCCCCACGAGTTGGTCAAGAAGGCCGGAGTGGACCTCGCCACGCCCGCGCCTTACGAGGCGCTGGTCGCGCGCATGAATTCGATCATGGACGAGATCGAAGCGATTCTGGCGAAGCGGAAGTGAGGGCCGCGGCGATTCTGCCACGGCGCGCTCATCCCGCCGCTTCGAGCGCATCGATCATCTGTCGCAGTCGCGTGTAGTGCGAGCCGGGCCAGTAGACACGCCTGCAGGCAGCACACTGCGCAAACTGGTCGAAGCTCTCGCGAACGTGCGGCGGCAAGCGATCGATCACTACGGCTTTGCCGACGTCCTGCAATTCGCCATTGCAGGCCATGCAACGCGTGAACGGCTGCATGCTCCGACGCAGATCGAACACGCGCAGGACCTCGACGGTCTGCCGGTGCGGCTCGGTCTCGCGCAACCAATAGCCATGGGTTACCGCCCCGTGCTTGAGCAAGCCCTTGTCGCGCGTCAGGATGATCCGTTGCTCGGCGCGCGCCAGCTCGACGATCTGCGCATCGCCGTAGTCGTTGCGATAGAGCGTGTCGAAGCCCAGCAGGCGCAAGCGGCTGGCGAGCTTGCCCAGGTGGGTGTCGAGTACGAACCGGGTCTGCCTGAGCGCCCGTGGGCGCAAGCGGGTCAGCGGCCCGATATCGAAGCGTTCGAACGCAGGATAGACCGCGACCCGCTCGCCGCCGGAGAGCCGTCGCGCAAAATCCACCGAGACGCCGTCAACGAGCACCAGGTCGACTTCCGTGTGCGGCACGCCAAGCGCCTCGATCACGTCCTTGACCGATGGGGTACCCGTAAATGCATGGACGAACGAGCGCTTGCGCAGCGCTATCGGAAGGAAGTCGTTGAGCTCCTCGTAAAAGCGGAACTCGGCCGTGTAGGGTGGCGCCGTCCGTTTGGAAGGGACATTCACGGACATTGCGAGCCCTCTGGACGTGTACCTCGCAACCGTCATCTCGCGCGTCGGCTGCTGCTATCGCCGCTTCTGATAGGTCCCCGTCAGCGCCGCCTGCGCCAGGATGTGTCCCTGCATTGCTTTCTCCAGTGCAGCTTTGGTCGGCCGCTTGAGATCAGGCAACAAGGTGTCGAGCGCGTAGAGCTTGTGGAAGTAGCGATGGCGGCCGATGGGCGGGCACGGCCCGCCGTATCCGGTGCGGCCCCAATCGTTCACGCCCTCGCGCGTGCCTGCCGGCAAGGCGCTCGCCGGGACGGCTTCGGGCAAGCCGCCGGCCGTCGGCGGAATGTCATAGAGCCCCCAGTGCACCCATGTCATCTTCGGCGCTGCGGGATCCGGGGCATCCGGATCGTCGACGATGATCGCGAGGCTCTTTGCCGCGGCCGGCGTGCCGCTCCACGTCAGCGGCGGCGAGATGTCTTTGCCTTCGCAGGTGTAAAGCGACGGTATCGCACCTTCGGGTTCAAACGCGGTTGAAGTGATCGTCAGGCTCATGGGTTTTTCCACGATGGCAATGAGGGGGCAGCGAGGAATGACTCGGCGCGCAACAGCAACCGCCGCGCGGATTGCTCTCGTCGTCGCGACCCGCGGCCCGCCTCGAAGCAGCCATAGGACGATTCCTACGCGTCACGTATCGAAATCCTACTCCAGGAACCGGAAAACGCCGACACACGGAACCGGACCTCGCCGATAGTGGCAGCCTGGCTTGTGGGGGAGAATTTGAGCCATGGACATGCTCAAACCCGGATCACGCGAGATGCTTCGCCTGCTCGAGGCGAGCACCACCCAGAGTCCCGACCCAGCGTTCACGCCTTTCGTCACCGCGTCGATCGAGGACATTCGCTACGCGGAGCTCCTTCGGCGATGGATCGAAGAGAAATACCTGGGTCGGCGACCCCGCTGGTCTCCTTGAGAAGCCTCTGGGCCGATTGAAGTTCCGTCGAGTTGCCCGGCGGCGAGTTTATTCGGCGCAGCTGGTGCCGACCCGTCGGCGTCGCCTTCAGCCCATCCCTCCGTTGACCGGAAGCTGAGCGGGTTGCGTCGCGCTGGCTTCGCAAATCGCGCGCACGTCCTCAGTGCGCCACCCCGGTCACCGCGCCAACTTCGGCTCCGGGCGTCTCGAGCCGAAGGTAGAAGCCGCCCGGGCTTACGCTTTGCAGGTAGAAATGTGCCGGAGCGCCGCCCGGAGAAAGCGTGACGGCGACCGGTGCGCCCGGCGCCGCGCCGTTGATGCGAATGTGATTGGCCGGTCCCGGCGTGCTGCCGAGAAGATGCGCCGAAATCGTGACCGCCACCGGTGCAGAGAGCGGACGATCGGCGACAAGCGTCATGTTGAGCGCAGCACCGCCGGGTGGAATATTCACCGGCGATGATGGGCTTGCGGTAAAGTGCAGCGGATAGAACGTCAACGAATCCCCATTCCCACAGCTTACTTCCGGGATGCAGGCGCACGACACCGTGAATTTGTGCACGCGCTGGCCGGTCGTCAGGGATACGACGTCGCCTGGGTTGACGTAGGCGGGATCTGCGACCGGGCCTCCGCCCGTGAACGACAAGTTACGCACCATGCTCGACGTGCCGCTTTGCGCCGGCGTCGGCGCGAACTGCGCGGTCACGCTCTCGCCGTCGAGGAGCGCGGAAAACGTTCCGGGCTGGAAATACCGGTGGAACTTGACCGAGTACTGGGTAACAAGGCCGATCGGGTCGGCAGGCTGCGTGATCCAGCACGCGTTGCAACCCTGGATCAGCGATACCAGCAGCAACAGGGTGAGACGGCGGGCATTCACGATGACTTTCCTATTGCTCGTTGAAGATAGACCGGCCTTGCGGCGAGTTTCACTAGGTCCAGTCTACATCGCCCTTGCCCTTTCGCCGGTCCTTGCCGCTGCGGCGGGTCTCCGACTCGAAGCGCTGACCATCCTTGCGTCGCTCTTCGCCTGATCGGCGTTCCATTTTTCGACGATCGAACAATTTTACGTAATGGCATTCGCATTGGAGCGGATAAGGGCAGTGGGCCAATGGCAGCTGCGGTTTTTCGCCGATTGGAAACTCCTTGCCGAGGATCTGCCGGACTTCCGGACAGGCTCGCTCCTTGGCCGGCGCAGATATCCGCACGCCCCATTGCTGGACCTGGTTTTTGGCGTCGCTTTTTCCGTCCCCGACAGGCTTGGCTTCGGCTCGAGCGTCCCGACCGTGGGGTTTCGCCGCGGAGCGGCGATATGCCCAGAGGCCGAGCAAGGCAGCCACGATGGCAGCTATAACAACGATCAGAGTTGTCGATATGCCCACGGCGCCCCTCCCATCGTTATATGTCGGTCTCGCAGAAAGCCCGCATCCTGCGAATCTCACGGTCGCCGCCGACAAGGTTAAAGGAAATCTGGCAGGATGCAATGGATGCCATGGGTGTGCTGTCCCGACGGGATGCGCGAGCCCACTCAAGATCGGTGGAGATTTCAATGACGCATGCCAACTGGCCCGACCTGCCGTACGAAGCCTGGAAGGATACGTACGAAACGCTCCACATGTGGACGCAGATCGTCGGCAAGATCCGGCTTGCCCGGATGCCCTGGCTCAACCACTGCTGGCAAGTGACGCTCTACGTCACGGCACGTGGCCTCACCACCGGGCCGATGCCGTATGGCGAGGAACACTTGCAGATCGATTTCGATTTCCTCGGCCACGAGCTCGCCATCCAGACGAGTCGCGGCGAGCGTCGCAGCATTGCCCTGGCACCCATATCGGTGGCGGACTTTTATCGTTCCCTGATGGACGCACTGAAAGCGATCGGGATGCCGGTCGAGATTTACCGCGGACCCGTCGAAGTGGAGAGTCGAGTACCGTTCGACGTCGACGAGGGACATCGAGCGTACGACGCCGAGTACGCGCACCGATGTTGGCGTATCCTGGTTTCTTCTGCGGATGTGTTCCAGCGCTTTCGGTCCGGCTTTTACGGAAAGGCCAGTCCCGTGCATTTCTTCTGGGGAAGCTTCGATCTCGCGGTTACCCGGTTTTCGGGACGGACTGCCCCGCCTCATCCAGGTGGTGTTCCTAATCTTGCCGATCGCGTGACTCGCGATGCTTATTCGCACGAAGTGAGCAGCTGCGGGTTCTGGCCCGGCGGTCCGGCAGCGCCCTATCCGCTCTTCTACAGCTACGCCTATCCGGAGCCGGAAGGTTTCGCCGGCGCCTCGCTGCAGCCACCCGAGGCGCGCTATGATGCTTCACTGCACGAATTCGTCTTGCCGTACGAGGTGATCCGCGAGGCGGATGCTCCCGTTGAAAAGCTGCTCGCTTTCCTTCAGGGCAGCTATGAAGCCGCCGCCAGACTCGGGCAGTGGGATCGCACGTCTCTCGAAGCCTCGCGGGCACGCTGAAGTGTTCTAGACAGCGAGTGAACTCTCCGCCGGCAGGCGCATCGTACGTTCTACGGGAAAGGCTTGCGATGAGCGACGATCTGCGATCCCGGACTTGCACGCCGTGCCGCGGCGGGGTTCCGCCTCTCACACGGGCCGAGGCCGAGGGCTATTTGAAGCAGGCGCCGGGTTGGGCACTCCTGGACGAGGGACGCCGCCTCGAGCGAGGCTTCACCTTCAAGAATTTCAAGGAAGCCTTCGACTTCGTTGCCGCGGTTGGCAACCTGGCCGAGAGCGAAGGTCATCATCCCGACATCAGCTTCGGATGGGGCTGGGCCAAGGTCTCCTGGCAGACCAAGAAGATCAAAGGTCTCCACGAGAACGATTTCATCATGGCGGCCAAGACAAACGAGATGAGCGCAGCGCACGATCGGTCATGAAAGCTGATCCGAGCAAGCTCGACCGCATCCTGGCCGAGGCTCGCCGCGCGGCCAAGGACCGCGAACAAAGCTACCGGGAGCAAGCGCTCAAGATATATCCGTGGATCTGCGGTCGGTGCAGCCGCGAGTTCACGCACGCCAACTTGCGCGAGCTGACAGTCCACCACCGGGACCACAATCACGACAACAACCCGCGCGACGGCAGCAACTGGGAGCTGCTATGCGTGTACTGTCATGACAACGAACACCAGCGGCAACTGGAAGCGGCTGGCGGCGCCGGCAGCGATACGACCGGCGGTCGCAGCGGCGCGACCCATTCGCCGTTTGCGAATCTCAAGGCGCTGTTGGACCGCAAGAAGCAGCCGTGAGTAAGCGCCGCGGCCCGTCTTACTCATCAGCGACGGAGATCGAGTCGACCTTGTCGGGGTAGAAGGCAAGCCGCTCCTTGATCACGCTCATCTCATCGTACGGTTGCTCGTAGCTCCAGACCGCGTTTGGCGCGGTCCGGCTGCCGGAAGAGAGCGTGTAGTACGAGGCGTGTCCTTTGAACGGGCAATGCGTCGAATGCGTCGTCCTTACCAGCCGCTCAACCTTCACATCCTTGCGCGGCAGGTAGTAGACCGGGGCGTATTTGCTCTCGTCCAGCCGGATCGCGTCCCCGCTGTCGGCGATGATCTCCCCGTTGAACGTGACCCGCACGCGGCCGCGCGCGGGCCTCGTCTCGAGGCGATGTTCCGGGTACTTCTTGAAGCCGGGTGCGCTATTGGCGCTCATGAACATCGCCTCCGCTACCGCTTGACCGACTTCCAAAGTCCCATCATGCGTCCCTCGGGATCCGTGAAGAGCGAGAACGAACCCATGCCGGGCACTTCCTGCTCCTCGACGTGGATCTTGCCGCCCGCCGCGATGATGCTCTTGCGGTAGGGTGCGAGGTCCTCGACGGCGATGTAGAGGGTCATGTTGCCGGGCCACGGTCCCTCGCGCTCCGGCTTCAGGATGCCGCCGTTGATGCCGCCCTCGCTGCCGGTCTCTACTTGGCGGTAGTTCACCTCGGGAATGTGCTGGATCTTCCAGCCGAAGATCTTCGTGTAGAAATCCGACAGCTTCGCCGGATCCTTGGACATCAGCTCCCAGTGCACGACAGGTCTACCCATGACGGTCTCCTTTCATAGTCATGGCGATTCGCGCCCGCGATCGTCGGATTCAATCGAGACACGCTGATAACAGACGAGTTCCCCTGGTGGGGCCGTGCTTCAGCGCCGTGCGAGGTGCGTCGTGACCCGCTTCCCGCCTCACAGCGAAAACGTGCCGCCTTAATCGACGGAAACGCCTTTTCGAACGACCCATTGGTGAAGGCATGCGTTTGTACTACTATCGTCGGCAACCGGGAGGCGCTACGCGGTAAATTCCGGCCCGTTGGTACGCATAAGATCGATGGACCTATCGCGGCTGGCGATCGTTAGCCTTCGCGAATACAGGAGGAGCCAACCATGCATGCATGCTTCGCGATGCGGTCCCTGGCGGCCGCGAGCATCGTCACGTTCGCGGTTCTTTTCGGTGCGGTCCCGACGGCAGGCGCGCAGGATGTGACGCTCGAAGTATGGAGCCACGAAGCGGACGAGCCGGCGAAAGTGGCGTTCCGCGAGCTTGCGGCCAAAAATCTCGAGAAGACCCATCCCGGGGTCAAGGTCAAGATCACATGGTACGAGAAGAATCCTCTGTTTGCCGCGCTGAAGACTGCGCTGCCCGCGGGCAAGGGCCCGGACGTCTTTTATCTCGAGCCCGACCAGGTCGAATACATCGGCGCGGGCTATATCGTACCGCTCGACGATCTGGT
>Ga0066709_100005334_pt1 | contig 10549 bp, 8 predicted proteins | sample GraSoiAngelo_158_FD_79665 | JGI IMG/M metagenome (GOLD analysis project Ga0066709, IMG submission 79665) | Grasslands soil microbial communities from the Angelo Coastal Reserve, California, USA - 14_1009_16_30cm | ecosystem: Environmental > Terrestrial > Soil > Grasslands | place: USA... | reverse complement strand
CGCGACTGTGACGCAGCGGTTGTGGGCGGGCGAAGAATTCTGGTTCTTCTCGTTAGGCGCGGTGCTGTGGCTAATAGCTTTTTTCGGTCTGCCACGGCCAATCTTGATCTACGTGTTCGGGCACGAGCTTACGCACGCGCTCTGGGTATGGTTGATGGGTGGTCGCGTGAGCCGGTTCCGCGTTGGTCCCGACGGCGGACACGTCGTAACCAGCAAAGCCAACTTCTGGATCGCGCTGGCACCGTATTTCTTCCCGATCTACAGCATTCTAGCGATCGGGATTTACGGCGCGCTAAGCCTTTTTCTAAACATGCAGCCGTATGGACGGCTTCTTTACGCCGTGATAGGCGCCACATGGGCGTTCCATTTCACGTTCACCTGCTGGATGATCCCCAAGAACCAGACCGACCTCACCGATCAGGGCACATTTTTTTCGCTCGTCGTCATCTATCTGATGAATCTGCTGTTGCTCAGCGTCATGCTTATTCTCGCGTCCCGACAAATCACCTTTGAAAGCTTCGGGTCAGATTTGCTGATCAATCTCGGCAACTTCGCGCAATGGCTATTCGATCTTTTTCAAGCAGTAACACGATAATTGTAGCCGTCGCCCTATGGGCGACGCATCACGAGCCAGTCTATCTCAGGACCGCGCTTCGCACAGCGAAGCGGCTACACATTTGTAATCACCGCGAACGGCAGCACTGACAATGTGTGCTGCAGCAAGACACGTCGCTTACCATCACGAACGGGACTACAGGTGAAAAAATCGTGTGTATTCCGAAGCGACAGCGTTTCTGGCAGTTCAATGGCGGTATCTTTCCACGCCTCCCCAATCGGTGGAAAGCCGATGCGCGCAGAGAGCCGCGGCGCGATTACCACAATCCAATTGTCCTCGAGTCGCCGAACGAAGCTGACGCAGCATTCTGCAAACGTTCCGCTCGTTTGAACCGGTGAATATTCCCCGCGCTGTAAAAGATGGCCGTGCTCTCTGCGAAATCGCAGCAGGCACTGTGTCAAAAACATCTTGATCCGACCATCCGACCAGGTCTGCATCAGTTCTTCCGGAGTCGCGCTCGACAGTGATTTCAGCATTTGGCGACGCAGGTCGTAGTCGACGGCACGCCGGTTATCGGGATCGACGAGGCTGTAGTCCCAGATCTCAGTTCCCTGGTAAATGTCCGGCACACCCGGCGATGTCAGCTTCAGCAGCGTTTGCGTAAGCGAATTGATCGCCCCGAGCCGGCCAATCTCTTTCGCCGCAGGAAGAAAAATCGGCAGGAACTTATTTCGCGGTGATGAATCCAAAATTTTCGCGACGAAATCGTGCATCGCGGCGTCCCAGTCCTCATTCGGTTGGATCCAGCTTGTGTTAATCTTCGCTTCTTTGAGCGCCTTCGCCATATAAGCTTGAATCCGCCCGGTGTACTCCGGCGTCGGCACAGCCTCCGGTTCGCCATTCGCCTGCATTGGCCAGGTGCCGAGCAGGGTTTGATAGAGCAAGTATTCCTCATTCGCGTCCGGCGCCTCCAAATCATTGACCATCCGTTTCCAACGCTGATTCGCGGTATGCCAACGCTGCAACGAGCGTCGCCAAAGCTCCGGGATTTCTGAAATCGCGACCATTCGCGCACGAACATCTTCGCTGCGTTTTGTGTCGTGCGTCGACGTTGCGAGCAACGTCGCGCGACAGTCGCGCTGCCGATCAAGGTTCCGCTCGTGAAACGCCTCGACGCCGATTCCAAACTGTTGCGGCTCCCCAGCGACTTCATTTAACGCCGGCAACCGGTTGTAGATATAAAACATCGTGTCTTCGAGTCCTTTTGCCATGACCGGCGCTGTGGTCTGCTGGAATTTCAAAATGAAATGCGTATACGCAGCCCGTCCGGCAGCAGCGAGATTTTGGGGCGAACGAAACAGCAACGCGTCGCGCAAAAAATTGAAGATCGATTCCTCCATCGCCGGGTTACGGCGTTTGGCTGCAGCGATCGCGCGCTCGACGATTTGTTCATCTTCGTCGCTTACCGGCTGATTCGGCTCGACGTACGTTCGATAAACGGGAAAGCAAGCAATCGTCTCGCGCACGGCGCGCGAGAGCGCCTCGAGCGTAAAATCTCGGTACCATCGGTCTTGCTCCGATAGACGATCAAGCATATTGCCCAGAACATCGACATCGTTGGCCAGGGCAAGCTTCATCACGAGAAGTTTTTTCGCGTAGAGCACATGCCCGAAAGGAATCGAACGACCGATAAACCGATGAAACGTTTTTGTGACCGCCGTCTCGGCGGAAGAATCGACGAGCAACTGCGTCACGTGGTTAGCAAAATCGTAACCAGTAGTGCCATGAACCGGCCAGTCTTTGCGCAACGTCTCCGAATCGGTGAGAATTTTTTCTGCTACCATGTAGATGGCCCGGCCGTCGCGAGGCAAGGCGATCGCGAGCGCTTTCGCGGAACGCTGCTGAAGTTTGACGAAATATTCACGCGGTAAATACAGGCCGTCAGGATGATCGATGCGAAGTCCGGTGACCGCGCCTGTGCCCACCAATTCAAGAACCAGACGATGAATGGCGTCGAACACCTTTGACAACTCCACGCGGATGGCTGCCAAATCGTTTACGTCAAAAAACCGGCGATAATTGATCTCCTCAGCTGCGACCCGCCAAAACGCCAGGCGGTATGACTGGGCGTTCAGCAGTTCATCCAGCTTGTCGAAGCTGCGCGGGTCACCCCGCTTCCCATTAATCTGTAGCAGAGCTGTTTCGATCGCCCGTTGCACTTCCGGAGCTTCGGCGCACCGACGCTCCAGTCGCCGCTTAATGATTTCCTTTTCGCGTTCGCGTTCTGCAATCCGCTTCGGGTCGGTCTCAGTGCGCTTCGGCAAATATTCGAGCGCAGTCAAAATGCTTTGCAGTTCCGCGTAAAAATCGTCGTCTTTGTATTCGGCCAGATTTTTTAACGCGACTTCCAGAATGTAGCGATAAGTGCCGGGCGCGATTGGCAATCTGCGTTCGCCATAAAGCAAGTAAAACGTTCCTTCCTCAAAGCGCACCTGCAATTCGCGGCGTTCCAACACGCATCCATATTGGTCGCTGAGAATTGGCAGCAAAACCTTGTCGCGCAGATGAGATGTCAGCGGTTCCCAGTCGATATCGAAATACGGCGCATATTTTGAGCTGGGCCCGTTTTCCAGCACGTCCATCCACCACTCGTTCCGCGAATCGGCAATCCCGACGTGGTTCGGAACAAAATCTAGCACCTGGCCCATGTCGTGCGCCTGTAGTTCCGCGACCCAGGTGTCATAATCCGCCCGCGAACCGATCACCGGATTTAGCTTGTTGTGGTCAGTAATATCGTAGCCGTGGAGGCTGTCCGGGCTTGCCTGAAAATAAGGTGACGCGTATACATCGCTCACTCCTAGCGCGTCCAGATACGCGACGATCTCGCGCGCCTTCGCAAACGTGAACCACCGATTGAATTGCAACCGGTACGTGCAGGCGGGGATGCGTGGATGTTTCGTTCTTGAAGTGTCTTTTGTCATTCCGAGCGAAGTCGAGAAATCTCTTACTATTCACCTCTTCACGCGCGATGCGCGAAAAAATCCGGGATCCGTCGCTCGGCTCAGGATGACACGCTTCGAATCGAAGCGCGTCACATCCGCTCAGGGACTTTAATACCGAGAAGATCCAGCCCGCGCTGCAACACTCGCGCGCTAAGATCAGACAACATCAGACGCGAGCTGCGGGCTGGTTCCTCTGATCTCAACACGGGGCAAGCTTCGTAAAAGGCATGGAAGCTGTTCGCGAGCTCGAACAGGTAATTTGCAAGAACGTTCGGACGAAACCCATTCAACACTTGCGGAACGATCTCCGCGAACTCACAAACTCTTTTGGCAAGATCAATTTCCGCGGGCTCGCTGAGGACGAGCTTGTCAATTTTAGGCGCAACATCGCCTGCTTTACGAAAGATCGAGCGAATTCGGACATACGCATTCTGCAAATACGGCGCGGTATTCCCGTGCAGCGAAAGCATCTTGTCCCACGAAAAAATATAATCTGTCGTCCGAAACTGCGAGAGATCCGCATATTTCACGGCACCGATGCCGATCTTCTCCGCGATGTCGTTCTTTTCCTCCTCACTCAGGCCCGGATTCTTTTCGTCGATGATTTCGCGGGCGCGCCTGCACGCTTCGTCCAGAAGCTCGCGCAGAGGAACATTCTCACCCGAGCGCGTCTTCATCAGTCTGCGGTCTTCCCCGAGCACGCTTCCAAATACGATGTGGCGCAGATCGGTGGTGTAACCTTCTCGCCGGGCGATCGCGAAAATTTGTTTGAAATGCAACGTCTGCGGGGCGCCGACGACGTACCAGATCGTGTCGGCTTTCAACTCGTTGAAACGATAATCGACCGTGGCGAGATCGGTCGTAGCGTAATTGAATCCGCCGTCCCGTTTGCGAACGATCAGAGGCTTATCAGCCAATGCAGAATCGTCGTGGAAGAACACGACCGCGGCCCCTTCGCTGATCTCGGCTATGCCGGCCTTGAGCAGGCGATCTACCACGCCGGGTAACCGATCGTGGTAAAAACTTTCGCCGCATTGCAGGTCGTAACGGACGTCGAGCAGCCTGTAAACGCGCTCGAAATCCTGCATCGACAACGCGACGCATTCGTTCCAAATATCGGTGTTTTCCTTGTCACCAGCCTGCAATTTGACCAGCTCCTGACGGCAGGCTTCACGAACTTTCGGATCCCTGCTCGCTAGTTCGTGTGTTTCTTTGTAAACGCGCACAATCTCGGCCAGCGGATTGCGCTGCAGGGCCTGTCGATCCAGGAGATTTTTCCACCCCCAAATAACCATGCCGAACTGTGTTCCCCAGTCGCCCAGGTGATTATCACGAATCACTTCGTGCCCAAGAAATTTACCGACGCGCGCCAGCGCGTCGCCGAGCACCGTGCTGCGGATGTGACCGACATGCATCGGTTTCGCCACATTGGGCGACCCGAAATCGATCACGATGCGTCGTGGTGATTCTGTTTCGGCGACACCGAGTCGCTCATCTCGCAAGATGTCGAGCGTCTGTTTTTCGAGCGCGGCAGGTTGCAATGTGAAGTTGATAAAGCCGGCACCAGCGACAGCAGGCGGTTCGGAGAAATCGCTAACGTCCAAATGTGCTACTATCTTTTCTGCCAGCGCGCGCGGATTTTCACCGCGCTGTTTGCCAAGTACGAGAGCAACGTTGGTCTGATAATCGCCAAAGCGCGGATCGGTCGCCTGCGTCAATTCGCCGGCTTCGGGCAAGCCGGCGCGCGGCAAAGCGTCGGAAAGCCTTTTCGCTAGCAATGACTGGAACGTTTGCATTGGACAACCTGTTGCCGCTTCCCTGTGGGAAGCGGCTGCAAAGTTACGAGCGTTCGCGAAAGATCGACAAAATTTCGTCAGCGGATTTCGCGCTGGCGAGGCTCTCGCGCACAGAGCGGTCATTCAGAAACTTCGCTATGGAAGCGAGCGTGCGCAGGTGCGTTTGAAATTGATTTTTGGGGACGATAAAGAGGACCACGAACCTTACTGGCGCGTTATCCAGCGCGTCGAACTCGATCCCTTTGGTGGACCTTCCAAATGCCGCCACCACTTCGTCGAGCCGATCGGATGAACAATGGGGTATGGCAATTCCAAATCCGATGCCCGTGCTCATGGTCTCCTCCCGTTGCCTTAGCGCGGCCAGAATTGGCTCGCGATCCGCGGGCTTAATTTTTCCCAGACTAACTAGCAGATCGATGAGTTCAACAATAGCCGACCAACGCTCCGTAGCTTTCATCTCGGGAATGATTTGCTCGGCAGAAAGTAAATTAGCGAGGGACATGCGGATGTTCCGTGCGGGAGGCCAAGCTTAGCGGCAGTGCATGGCTTGACAAGCGTGTTTTCCGGGAGCGCAGGCCCTAGTTGTGTTCCCGAATCTTGTAACTTAAACGCCGCGAGAGCAGCCACCGCACACCGAACATGTCGATGGTGGCGCGCACGGCACGATTGCCCAGACCGTAATTGGTTTGCCCAAACCGCCGGGGGCGATGGTTCACCGGAATTTCCACCAGCCGGTACCCTGCGTCTTTGATCAGCGCGGGAATGAAGCGATGCATCCCCTTGAACGGAACCAGCGCGCTGACGCATTCGCGCCGCATTGCTTTGAGCGTGCAACCGGTGTCGCGCACGCCGTCTTTTGTGTAACGACTTCGGACCGCGTTGGCGATCCAGCTGGTGAGCCGTTTCACAACCGTGTCCCTGCGCTGCGCGCGATAACCACAAACCAGATCAGCGCCGCGTGCAATTTCAGCGATCAATTTTGGAATATCGGCGGGATCGTTTTGCAAATCCCCGTCAATCAGAACGAGGATTGCCCCGCGGGCGGCTTGCAGCCCGGCGTAGATCGCGGCGCTTTGACCGGCATTTTTTTCGAAACGGATCACTCGCACATTCGGTGCCGCTTCGATTCGCTCTACGGTGTGATCGCTTGACCCGTCATCAACAAAAATGATTTCGTGATCAACGCCCTTGAGGGCTGCTCGGAGCTCCGCTTCCAGGATCGGAACGTTCTGTTCCTCATTGTACACTGGAACGATGACCGAAACTGCGGGAGAATCCGTCGTATGGGTCACAACACTGCCGAATCCCTTCGGATTCGGATCGCTTTGAAGTTAAGCATTTCCTTAAACGCTGTAGCCGCGTCTCTGTGAGACGCGTGGCGCTTGATTCGTAGACAGATTAGGCCTGCGCTTCGCACAGCGAAGCGGCTACAGGATGCGTCTAAGCTACTTCTCATAAGGGCAGTGTCCGATAACCTCGACAGAGGAACACCTGCCAAATCCGTATCACCTTTCCGTAGCGCGACACTTCGATTGTCCCCACCGGTTCACTGGATTGAAATGCGGCCTGGATGTTGTGAGGCACACGTTCCTTTTCTCCTGCTCTGACGAAAAGCGCATCGCGTCCGACGAACAAATTGATGCCGTTCTCTTCGGTGTAAACCTCGCCCTCCGGTCGTTCCGTGCCAGGTTTTAGCTCGACGAATTGATCGTAGCGCGGCCAAAACGAGAACTGATTCACCATGTCTTGCGATTCGGGAATGTAAGCGGGCGGATGCCCCGGGCCTTCCACTCGTTTGTCGCGCAGATAAAACGAAATTTCCGACGCGCGATCGCGAGCGTCAGCAATGAGAAAGAGTTTCTCGCCCAATTGCGCTTCAAGATTGTTGCGCATTTTTTCCAGCGCCGCGGTCGCGCTTTTCCATCCGCGCATCCGGTCGCTCGGATCGCTCCGCGAAAATTGATAACCTGTGACGCGCAACAGATCCGTGTCCAACGCGACCAGGCTCATGATTAATCCAAGAACCACGGCGACACCGGCGCATGAATGTAAAAGAACACTTGCCTGGAGCCGTTCCCACCAGAAATACATCGCCACTAATCCAAACCCGAAAAAAGCAAGCCCATCCCAATTCGGCGCGGCGCTCTTGTTAAGCGACAGGAGCAAATAAAAAACAAACACTGGCAAGCCAAACCACATCAGGAACAAGATTTTGAATTGATGATTTATCCGGTGCCAACTTGCGATCACACCCCACGCTAACCCGAGAAACAGCAGGGGCGAATACACGATGAAGTGCTGACCCAGAAACGAGAGCACCTCGACCGGATGAAAGCCAAAGCCACGGTCGAGATTCCCGCGTGAGCGCAAATGCGCCAGGGTGATCCAGGCGTGCTGCGCGTTCCAGACAATCGGCGGAATTGTGCAAAGAATGAAAATCCCGATCAGCAAATACACGCCGGGGCGTTTGAATTCCCGTCGTAGCCGTGGCACGAGCGCCAGAACAAGTAACACCGAAATCAATTCGAACGCATTCGTGTATTTGCAGAGAAATCCCAGTCCGATCAGCAAACCCGTAAGCGGCCAATACCACGAGCCCCAAAAACGTTCGGGGTTTTCCACGGCGAGCCAGAAGGTGAACATCGCCGCCATCCAGAAGAAAATCGACGGCGCATCGATCGTCATCAGGACCGCGCCAATGTTGAAAATCGGTGTGGCATTCAAAGCAATGACCGCCCACAGACCAGCGGTGGCGCCGAACAAACGCCGCGCAAAATAGAACAGGAGCAGACTTGTGGCCGCTGCGAGCACAGGACTGAAGAAGCGAACACCAAACTCGGTCGCGCCAAAAACCGCGGTGCTCGCGCGTATCGCGAAGGCGATCCCAGGTCCCTTGCTGAAGTAAGCGGGCGCCAGTCGCTCCGACCACATCCAGTAATGCGCTTCGTCAAAGGAAAGGTCTGTCGTTGCCAGAAGTGAAAAACGAATCGCTGTCAGCGCAGCGACAAAAAGCCAGACTACGCGCGTTGTGCTCATGCTTCAGGCCGAAACTCTTTAGCTTGACCAACGATCAAGCTCGGATGCTGCGCAAACACATCTGGTAGCCATTTTCGCGCCGCGATTCTCCAGATTAACTCAAAGAAGCCAAGCAGAATCAATGCTTCACCGATTCCGAGAAAGAGCGTCGCCATCACATCGCTGGGCCAATGCGCGCCCAGGTAAATTCGCGAATATGCAATGGCCAAAGTGACAAACCAGTACAGCCAGCCGCGGCGCCGGTAAGACAAAGTAAAATACGTCGCGACAATCGTGTTGTTTACAGTGTGTCCCGACGGGAACGATGGTCCCGAGCTAGTGCGATCGGACGAATCAGAAAACCGAGTGGTCGGTTTCTTGAAGAGGGTAAGAAACTTTGGACGCGCTTTTTGCAACTGCACCATGCGCACGGTTTGTACATGTTTCGGTCGGTGACGGGACACGGCCGATTTTAATGCGCTGGTGACCAATCCCGCCATTGCCAGAGAGATGACCAAACAGATGACGAACGCGCGTGCTTTGAATCCGCCGAAAACGAGCGCACCAATTCCAATTGCAATAATGAACGGCCTCCAAATCTGCGAATCGCTCAACCCCGCCATGAACAAGTCGAGCACCGGACTCGTCCATTGTTGGTTGATCAGGTGAAAAAGAGACTGGTCCATGCGAATAGGGATCAATCGGATCTAAGGTTTACTCGCTAGCCGTCTAATAAACAAACGTGGTCCAATGACGAAGCACGAATGACGAATGACGAAATAAGCTCGAATTCTCGAACAACGAACATGCGATCGAAGGTTTACCATTGCTCATTTGGATTTCGTCATTCCTTCGTCATTCGTCATTCGACATTCGTCATTTCTATGACGTTCGCAGTCTTGTCGGTTCTCGCCGAGCCGCCGCCCTCAGCCAAAGACATTCTCGATTCAGTTCGCATGATTGAGTCGCGCCAGCAGATCGATCTGCAAGGGCAACTTCGTCAGGATGACGTGGTTATTCCGTTTCGCCTGGTCCAGAATGGGCCCCTGATCCGGTATACATTCACAAATCCGGATGAGACTCTTCAGTTGCGGCTCGGCGAAAACAGCTCACGCCTCGAGCTCGTAAGCGACGCCGGAACGGAAAAAGTAGGCGCTTCGAAGCTGCAGGAAAAAATTCGCGACACAATTGTGACGTACGGCGATCTTGCATTCAAATTTCTCTACTGGCCCACCGCACGTCTGTTAGGCGAGGAAAATGTCCGCACCCGGAAATGTTGGAAACTGCAATTGCGCGCACCCTCGCGCGAGTCGGCGTATTCGAACGTGTTGCTGTGGGTGGACAAGGCGAGCGGCGCTCTGATGCGCATGGAGGGTTACGATTGGAATGCGCAACTGATCAAACGTTTTGAGGTAGTGTCCGCGCAAAAAATCGAACGACGCTGGTTCCTGAAACAGATGCGCGTCGAGCAACTCCAGTCCGGCACGAATCACGTCGAGGCGCGCGCTTATCTGGAGATTAAGAGATAGGCCGCCGTCCTCTCCCGAAAGCTTTCGGGAGTCGGCGCAGCGCGCCACCACGATCCTAAGCGAATGGGAAACGGAACGCGCTAACGCGGCTGATGCTGATCGGATTTCGCGCCGCTTACAACAAGCCTGCGACCGAGGAATTCCTTGTCGTGCAATTCCTCCACCGCGCGTTTCGCTTCCTCGACGGTTTGCATTTGCACAAATGCAAAACCTTTCGAGCGCTGGTTGTGCCGATAGCTTACCACCTCTGCGTTTTGCACGTGTCCAACGCCGTTGAACAATTCGAAGAGATCGCTCTCAGTGGCGTCGAACGACAAATTGCCAACGTAGAGACGTGGCGATGTGACTTCAACCCGTTCTGGCTTGCGCGCGGGTCGCGATGGCTGCGCGCCATTGCGCGGTTGTGTCGCCGCTTTCTTTTTCTCGCCGCCGTTTCCGAAGAATTCGGCAACTCGCTGCCAAAATGTCTTCTTCTGCGCCTTCGCCGGCTCCTGTGGTCCCCTGACGCGTTCGTAATTTCCTCTGCGCCGGCCCCCACCGCGCGAGCGGCGTGGGCGTCTTCCGGATGAATAAGAGTTCATGTTGATCCTTAACTGTTTTCCAATTGTCAAAAGGGCGGAGCGCCCCGAAAAGGCTCGGGACACCGTCCGT
>Ga0066709_100005333_pt1 | contig 10549 bp, 6 predicted proteins | sample GraSoiAngelo_158_FD_79665 | JGI IMG/M metagenome (GOLD analysis project Ga0066709, IMG submission 79665) | Grasslands soil microbial communities from the Angelo Coastal Reserve, California, USA - 14_1009_16_30cm | ecosystem: Environmental > Terrestrial > Soil > Grasslands | place: USA... | reverse complement strand
CACGTTCTCGCCGGCGCCGCGTAACGGGAGAAGGCCAAGCGCGCGTCACAAGAGCGACGCCGTGGATTCGTCCGGGATCGCTCAGAACGGCATTGCCGGGATCGAGGTCTGGGAGGAGGCTCGTCCGCGAGTTCCAAAACGGGACTAGTTCCCTTTTGGTACGGGTTCGCCAGTTAAGCTGCGCTCTCTTTCCCCGTCTGGGCCCGGGAGAATCACTGGGCCGACCAGCACCGAGGTACTGGATGATCCGGGCGATCAGGGGCGCTGCCAGTCCCCCAACCCAAGGTCTCGGTGCCGCCTTTGTTCCTGCAGGCGCTTCGACCCGTTCCGCCCAATTCCCTGAACTCCCAACAGTTGCGCTGCACGAAGGCGCGGCAAGGGCCTCCGACTTCGGCCGGCCGGCTGGAGCCGTCGCCGAGCGCGTCGCAAGAACTCGACCTCCGCCCCTATCCGTGTTGATCCCCTTGCTCCCATAACCCGAAACAGTGGCACGGCACTTGCTGCCAGGAGAGACGAGCAGCGAAACAGAAGGTCTGTGAGCGGGACACTATGCCGAAGCGCACGGTCTCACGCCGCCGGTTAGGTCTGGCTGGTTGACGGAAGCCCGCGATGAAGTTTGATCGGCGCCCAGTTCGCTGCCAAGACGAAGAGCGTCACCCTCTGCGCGAACGCCTCTTCCGGAATGAGGCTAAAGAATGGGAGCTCGAGCAGCGGCGCGAACGAGAGCAGTCAAGGGAGCAAGTCCACGCCTCCCCCAAACCAACTTCCTGCGGAAGTCGAGACCGCACGGCAGCCGTCGACGCAGTCCGAATTCCGGCGCTCCCGGCCGGGCGCTGGTCGGGACCCGTGATTCCGACCGCGACCAGCGCCCCGATCATCTGCTTGATCAGCTAATGGTCCGGCTCCTCCCCCTTGTCAAGCGGATGGCGTTGCAGATGCGCGAGCATCTGCCTGCCCACGTTGACTTGGACGATCTGGTCGGCGCGGGCGTCCTGGGCCTCATCGACGCCGTCCGCAAGTTCGACGCGCGCAAACACGTCAAGCTCGAAAGCTACGCGCGACACCGCATCCGAGGCGCGATCCTCGATGGCCTGCGCAGTCTGGATGCGGCCTCGCGAGACATGAGAAAGAAGGCCAAGGGCGCTGAGAAGGTTTACCGAGAGCTGGAGCGCAAATTGGGGCGTCCGGTCGGCGACGACGAGATGGCTGGCGCGCTCGGGGTCAGCCTGAAGAAGTGGTACCGCACCGTACAGGAACTTCAGCCCGTGGGCGTCGACTGGCTTCGGCCTATGGAGGCCGCTGAGCTTAGGCAGCAGGATCCCGAAACGCTCGTGGCGAGCCCTCAAGCAAGCGCCTTTGACCAGCGCTATCGCAGGGAGCAGAAGGCCATCTTGAACCGCGCCATGACCTGCCTGACCGAGCGCGATCGCCTGATGATGTCGCTCTACTACGAGCGTGGCCTGACCATGAAAGAGATCGGCGAGAAGCTGGGAGTCGACGAGTCGCGCGTCTCGCAGCTTCATTCCGCAGCCCTGGCGCGCCTCGAATCGCGAGTGAAGGCAATGCTGCGTCCGGCGCGTCCCGCCGTCCCGCCGGCTTACGCGGTGGCGGAACTGGGAAGGCCATCGCTTTGATACCGTCCGTAGCTTGGCGTCAAGGGCCCCTTGCGCCGGATAACGGCGCTGACCGCGGGCGAATGCGGCAGGACCGCCCGCTGCTTCGATCGAAGCAGCCTTACATCGACTGCCTCACGAGGCAGGCGAATCCACCGCGACACGCGCTTCCACCGCGCCCCGCTTCCGACTGGCGCCCAAGGTTTGCGCATTGAATGGCGCTATTAATAGGACCCGCGGTAGCATCTAATCCTCTGAGGGTCTTCGCATGGTGGGGTTGCGCCGCCGAGTGTCGCTGCTCCTGGTTTCGCTGGGCCTTTGTGGTGTGCTGGCCAGGCCACGCATGGCTCGGGCCGACGTCAAGCTCTTTCTCAAGGACGGCACCTATCAGATCGTGAAGAGTTACGAAGTGCACGGAGACCGGGTGCGCTTCTACAGCGCCGAGCGCTCGGACTGGGAAGACATACCGGCGTCCCTGGTGGACTTCGAGGCCACCCGGGGCGCCCAGGAGCAGGACAAGACCCTGAAGAGTAAAGAACTCGAGCAGGCGCGCGAACTCGACAAAGAGCGCTTCGAACGGCAGGCGGATACCGGGTTCGAGATCGCGCCGGGTTTCCACCTGCCCCGGGAAGAGGGTGTCTTTGCCTTTGACGGCAGGCGTGTGATCCGCATGCTCCAGTCCTCGGGCGAGGTCGTGACGGACAAGAAGCGCCTCGCGCTCGGCCTGGCCCTGCCGGGCCCGCTGCTCAAGCATCGCGCCCTCGTCGTCCTGCCGGGAGCCAAGGCCGCCGTGCGCATCTCCGTCATGCAGCCTACTTTCTACATCCAGGCGGCGGACGACTGGGGCGCGAGGGCCGAACTGGTCCCTGTGAAATCGAGCAAAGAAACCCGCGTGGTGGAAAAGATTCAATCGGGCATCGGCGCAGGCAAGTCCGGCGAGCTGCGATCGGCGGCGCCGGTCGAGCGCGAACAACTCGCGCCGGGCCTGTTCAAGCTCAAGCCGACCCAGCCGCTCCCGATGGGGGAATACGCGATCGCCGAACTGGTCCAGGAAAAACTCAACCTGGATGTGTGGGACTTTGGGATTGACGGCACGCCCAAAGCGGCTAAGGCCCCGCCGGCAGGGGACCATCCGGCTCCACTCTCCGAGCACGCGCCCCCTGACATCCCGCAACAACCGCAGCTACCGCAGGGTCGGCGCCAGCCCCAGCCTCTACCTCCCGAGGGACCGCCCCCGACGGGTTCTCGTCTTCAAGCGCACGCCCGCATAGTCACTGCAAAATGAATTCGGTAGTTGTGGGCTCGTGCGACACAAGCAGCATCTGTTGGAAGTCGAGGCCCACAGCGAGGAGGGCAATAACAGAGACGAGATTTTCTTCGGCGATTGTGCTCGTTCGGTCGCCCACGAGGGCTCAATCGGAGTCGCGTTCAAAGCGGATAAGCCGGAGCACGGTCGGCAAATTGGCTGGGCGATCACCTCAACGGCTTGCCGACAGCACATCCATGTGGCTCGTAAACGCTGCGGCGTTTATCGCGGGTCAACGCCCCTGTAGCCAGCGAGCGGTCCAATGCGCTTCACGCTTCTCGCATCACGCCCCCACCGATCCCACCACCTCAGCACCCGCAGCGCGCGCAGAGTATTCCAGCGGCTCGGCGCGCCGAGGCGTTCGAGCTCGAAATAAGTCTTCCCTTTGTGCGAGTGTTCGAGCGACCAGCGCCCGTCCTTGCGCTGGCTGCTACGGACGATGTCGATTGCCTCGGCTAGCCGCCGGTCGCAAGGCGCGTTGACGGCTTGAAAATAATCGAGGGCGCGCAGGATGTCGTAGTGCCATCGGGGCGGAAAAGAGAAGCGAGTGAACACAGGCTTGATGATTTCGCCGGTACGGTGAGAGCGAAAGAGCCGGTGTACCAAGAGGAACTCCCGGCCCCGGCGCTGCGCGGCCCGCACTTCCCGGACTTCGCGTCCCCGCGGTGTAGCTGGTAGAGTCGCAAGCCCTCGAGTACGCTGATAGTCGTGTGGACGGAAGCGTGGGTTGCACCCGCCGAGCGCCGGCAATTCCACCCGCCGTCGGGCATCTGTTGCTCTAGCAGGTAGCTGGCAATGGTGTCGAGACGGTCGTCTTCATACTCGAAGTGCGAGAGGATGGAAAGGGCCATCCCCGTGACGCACGTCTCGCTCCGGCCTGTCCATTTTGCCCAGAGGCCGTAGTTGATACCGCCGTCGCACTGGAGCCCTCCGTCGAGAAGGAGCTTACAGGCCCTTCGCGCCTGCCGGGTGCTGGGAAGTAGACCGAAGTCACGGAGCATCAGCATGGTATAGGTGGTCGAGATCCACTTTGGCGAGTAGAGCCCGCCGTCCGACGCCAGCCCGCCGGCCCACGTACCCTCCGGGTCTTGCCTAGCCAGCAAACGCGCCCCCCAAGCCATCGCGCGCTACCTTTCGCCGCTCGTGTTCGACCGTACGTTCTGCAGCCCCGACCAGATCCCGCAAGGCCTGCCAACGAATGGCAGGGTCTCCATCCAGGAGCCATTGGATCGCGCTATCCGTCCGGGGCCCCGAAGTCACTCCTAAGGTGCTCATAGTTCTTCGCTCTGGCTAATTCAATTTGCTGATCAACATGTTCAGAAAATGGTCAAAATCTTGCGGTTCGCGCACACACCTCCCTCGACAGCCGGAGGCGGTTTTTCGGGGGTTATGAGGAGGGATTCCACATCCTTTCGATCGCCTCCCCGAACTTCACGCGCATCCGGTCCCACTCGTCGGAGCGTGGGAGCCACATGCCCGGTGCTCCCAGAGAAGCTGTCGCCGATTGAACCGTGCAGCATGGTGCTCACTGCCTCGTCGACGATTTCCCTGCCGCCTTTGGCCTGCGAAAGAAGCCAGAAGTACTCGTAATCCTGGCTTCCGCGGCGGAGTCCCTTCAGGCGGATACTCGCAGCCGCTCCCCAAGACCCATAGTCTCGCCGCGGTAGACCAGCATCGCACTTCGATTCTGTGTTTCATAAGTGTTTGGATATTGCCAGGCGCGCAGCGAGTTGAAATCGAGTGCCCAAAGTGTCCAGGACCCCGCGCGCAATTTCCACGCAATCCAGCTCAGACACGCGGCATTTCAGCCCATCGCCGTCGATCCTGGAGGCGGCTCTGTCAGGTTCTGACCAAATGCCCTGAGCTCATCGCCCAGCGGCTCCCGGCTGAACGCAACCTTCGCCGAAGTCGGCTCACCGCTGGTCAGGCGCAGGGCAGAACGAAGCTTTGAGGTGGCAAGCGACCTCGAATTCGGATTGAGCTTCAGCATCATTGCCCGATTTCGCATAAGCAAGGGCCAGATTGTGGTGGGCCGAGGCGTTTTCCGGATCCATGGCGATGACTTTCTTGAATTCCGCGACAGCGTCCGGAAACTTCCCGCTTTTGGCGAGGTAATACCCGACTTTGAAGACCGCAGCTTCGAAATTTGGATCAATGGCTGCGCACCTTTGGAATTCCGTCAAAGCCTGCTCCGCTATGCCCTCTCTCTCGTAGATCGAGCCAAGATAAAAGTGAACATAGGGTTCATCGTGAAGGAGTTGCGCAATCGACTGGAGGCTGGATAAGGAATCCTGGAGTCGGCCTTCCTCAAACTGGCAGATGCCCTGGTAGAAGATCGCTTCGAGATTGTCCGGGCGGAGGCGAACGGCGGAATCCAGAGCTGACTCGGCAGCCTCGTACTTGCCCGTGGCGAGCTCGCACTTGGCCAGAGTCAGATGACCCAGAAACAATGCTGGTTGCTCTTGCGTCAGGCGAGTCAACAAGGGGATGGAACGCTCGCACCTGCCTTCGGCGGCCATCTGCGAAGCCGAGACAAGGATTTTGTACGTGCCCAGTTCGTCTTTGGGATCGGCCAACGGTCGAGCCGGATGGCCCGCCGGGAGAGGGTCCGACGTTCCCACGTAGCCGAGCGAAGCCAAGAGTTCGACATCTGCTGGAGAGGGAGTAGCCCGTAGAGGAGGCTCCTTGGGTGTGACTCTCGCCACAAGGCCCTCGAATTGCGATTTGAGTTCAAGGGCCGTGGCTCGCTTGGTCTGATAGAGGTTGTGAGTTTCCTGAGGGTCGGCCACCAAGTCATAGAGCTCCGGCTTCGGAGCGTCGATATACTTGAAACGTCCGCTGCGCAACGCCCGAAGCGCGCTCCAGCCAAACTCAGTCGGGTAGTAGGTCTCGCAATAGGCCGCGTTCGCCGGCGAGGCCGGGGTCTTCCCGAGAATCAGGGAAAGCAAGCCACGGCCTTGCATGCTCGATGGGGGAGCGATGCCCAGGAATTGGAGTACGGTCGGGGCAATATCAAGGGTTCGGACCGGAGCGTCGGTGTGGCGATGCCCAACACCGGCGCCGAGGGGTGGTTTGATGAGGAGCGGCACGAGTAAAGTCGTGTCATAGATGAAATACCCGTGGGTGTATTCGCCGTGCTCTCCAAAACTTTCGCCGTGGTCCGATGCCACGATGATCAAGGTAGGATCGTAGAGGGCGTGTTCCTTCAGATATCCGAAAAACTTCCCAACGGCGTCGTCGGCGTAGGCGATCTCTCCGTCGTAGGGGTCGCGAAGCAGGGCTCGGAACCGCGGCGGGGGACCGTAGGGCGTATGCGGATCGTATAAATGGATCCACACAAAGAACGGCTTCGAGGAGCGTGGGGGCTGGGCTGACATCCAGCCGAGCGCATCGCCAACCACGTCCTCTGCCCGGCGCTGCAGGTCCTGGAGATTGAAGACCAGAGGGTTGTCCCGCCCCATCTTTCGCCGGAAGGGGGCCGAATACGTATCGAAGCCCCGGCTCAGCCCGCGCCGGGGGTTGAGTACATCCGCGCCGACAAAGGCGGCAGTGGAATAGCCGTCCTGCTTGAGGATCGTAGCCAACGTTGGGGGAGAGTCTCCCAGGCTGTAACCCAGATTGTCGCGGACTCCGTGAAGCGGGGGATAGGTTCCCGTCAGGATTGAGCAATGTGAAGGCAGAGTCAGCGGGGCCGAGGCCACCACGGTTTGAAAGAGAACCCCCTCGCGGGCCAGAGCGTCGAGGTTGGGTGTATGGGCTTGCCGGTAGCCGTAGCACCCCACGCGATCAGCCCGGACCGTATCGATCGTGATCAAAACGACGTTCGGGCCCATCGACCACGCGGGCGTCGCCGGCGTTAATCCCCAGAGGGCGACCCATGCGCCGGCGAGCGCCGCACGCATGGCCCCGATATATTCCCCGCCTCTTTGGCCCGCCAGGCCGCGTCGGGCCATCGCGTCACGCCGCATCCCTGCGCAATGGATAAGCGCCGCAATCATTGCTCTGAGCTTTCGGCTGGATGAGGAACTTCGCGGCCGGCTTTTCGAAGGCGCTCGCGCAAATCGATCCGCTCAGGAGCGAGGTGCACGGCCTCCTCGTACTCCGTGACGGCTTTCTGCTTCTGACCGAGCGCCAGATAAATATCGCCGAGCAAAGCGCGCAGCTCTGAGTTGTCAGGCCGGCTCAGCTTCACCTTTTCCGCGTACATACGCGCCCGCTCGTATTCCTTCTGCTTGAACCAGTATTGGGCGATTAAGAAGTTTCCCACCGCGGAGTCTGGATCGATTTGCTCCAACTTACGCAGGTGCGGGTAGGCCTGTTGAAGGTCGCCGGAATTGAGATCCATCTCCGCCAGGTTGGCATTGGGCTCCCATTGATCCGCATCAACCTTGAGTGCCTGTTCAAAGAGGTCCCGCGCGGCCGCCGGATTCCCCTGTTCCAGTTGCCTCTGCGCCTGAGCGATCGGCCGCTCGGCCTGCAGGGTACGCGCTTCGAGATCGCGCTCGGCTGAAGTTGCCTGCCGAAACTTCTCCGTGTATCCACTGGCGCGCGCCGGGTTGCCTTTGCTCCGATACGCGCGCCCAAGGAGATAGTAGATCATCGGCATGTTGGGGCCGGCCGCTTCCACCCTTTTCAAGGATTCGATCGCCGCGTCCGGGTCACCCATCGCCAAGTAGACCGCGGCGAGCTTCGAGGAGTACTCAGGCTTATTCGCGTCCTCGCGAACGGCGCTGAGGAGTGCGTCCTTGGCGGCTGGAAGCTGGTTCTTTTCGTAGAGGATGGCGCCCATCTCGGAGTACGCCTGCGGGTTGTCGGTCGATTTTTCCAGGCTCCGCTGAAAGGCGGCCAGGGCCATGTCCGGCTGCCCTTTGACCAGGTACGCCTGGCCGCGATACAGATCGACGCGAGGGTCGGCCGGCTCATGCTTGGCCCAGAGGTCGAGAATCTTCAGGGCCTGGTCCATCATCTGCAGGCGGTAATAAACGTCGGCCAGCAATCGCAGCCAAGCCGGGTCCAGCCGCTCGGCGGTCTGTTCCTTCTGAAACACCGCCAGAGCGTCCTCGGCCGCAGCCTTCTGCTTGAGCTCGTTGAGCACATGAGCCTGAAAAACCCGGTAATCAAGCTGCTCAGGCGCCAGGCGAACCGCTTCCCCTAACTCGGAGGCGGCGTCGCGCATGCGCCCGGCCTGCGCCAGGGCCATGCCGCAGTAAAAATACGGGCGCGAGTCCTGCGAGGCGTTCTGCTTGGCGCTGTTAAGAGCCTTGACCGATTCGAGAAAGCGCCCCGCGCCGAGGAGCTTGATGCCTTCCGCAAGCTGGGCTTCTGACGGCACTGTACCCGTCTGGCCCACGCCGCGTGCCGGCAGTCCTCCGGGAAGGCGAACGAGCAAGAGTATGCCCGCCACGATGCAGAAGAATTCCGGCTGCCTTTCGTTCTGGAGAGGCCGAGCCGGATACAGGGAAACAGAGTTTCGGGAAGGCTGAGCGCGATCCGGCGCGAGATTCTTTGCTCGCCAGGGCCCGGTCGGAAGGGAATGCCTCAACCCTCTTGCCTGCGCACTCCTCACGTTCATATGGCGCTCAAGGGTGATATTAGCGCCGAGGGGTGGGAACGGCAAGGTTCTGACGGGACCAGCAGCTAGAACTCCACGCGGAGAGAGAGCTGGATCACGCGAGGGTCGTTCAAGCCTCCACCCGAAGTCGTCTGTTGGAGGCTTAAGTCCTGCAGGCCGTTGGTGGTGTTGGGCGGCACGTCATTCGGGTGGTTGAAGGCATTGAAGAAGTCGGCGGCAAAACGCACATCGAGCCGTTCTTTGATCTTGAAGACCTTGTAGATGGAGAAATCGTCGTTCCACGCCCCTGGGCCGATGATGTTATCACGGGGGGAGGGATTGTAGAATCCGCTGAAGGGGGCGTCGTAGCACGTTCCATCCGCCAACGTTACGGCAAGCTTGCCGTTAAAGGCCCCAGTGCAGTTCGGGCCGGCCGGCCGCGCGGCCGGTATAACGGGACTGCCCGAGACGTTCGTCGCGGTCGCGATGTCGAAATTACCCGCGAACCACTGCCGATAGCGATCGGTGCTGCCGGGGATGTTCAGCGTGGCCCGGTTGCCGGCACGAATGCGGACACTCCGGGTCTGGACCAGGCTGGTGTTCACACCCATCCACAATCCGCTAGCCCAAGTGCCGATGGTAGCCACCCGCCAACCGCCGATCACATAGTCGAGCGGCGTAGCGACGTTGCTGGCAAAGTGCTTGCCCCGCCCAAATGGAAGATCGTAAATGGCGTTGAAAGTAACGCGGTGGGGAGGGATGGTAACGTTGTTGAGGTAGGCGAGCTTCAGCCGCTGCTGGTAGCTGAGGTTCGGCTTCGGCTCACCGAGGATCTCGATGTTCTCGGGCACTGTCGCCCCGCCGCTCTGACCGAACTTGCCGTTCCCAGCGCCACCGTTGATCGAGGTGTTTCCAGCCGTGAAACCGCCGGGATCCGTGGTGGTCAGGGCTCGTACGTAGGTGTAAAACCACTGGAAGCTCAGGCCATTGGCGAATTTCCGGCGGAGTTCAACCTGCGCGGAATGATCGTGAGAATAGCCCGTGTGGTTGATGCCGATCAGTCCCCACCCCGGTACCGGCCGCAAGAGATCGGCCTGGCCGGGCGGCTGGAGCCCGGTCCGCACTGCATAGCTGTACTTCGGCTCCTGGTCGTCGATGGCGAACTGCTGCTCGAGGTTCTGACCATACGTCCCGATATAGCTCAGCCGCAGTCCCGTGTGCCCGGGCAGTTCGTGTTCCAGCGTGACGTTCCAGGTCTGCTGGCGCTCGTCGTTCCAGTTGGGACCATCCCAAACCGTCGCAGCATTGCCAAAGCGAGAAAGCCCCTGCGGGGTGTTGATATCCACCGTTGCGGTGGGAAGGTAATCTGAAGGTGCGGGGGCAACAATCAAGGGGTAATTGCCGTAATTGGGGCCGCTTGCGCCTCCTGGAACGCTGGGGTTGTTGTAGGGGTTGTTTTGGAATCTCAGATTCAGCGGCGGATTGTTGCGCGTCGATTGCAGCAAGAGAGACAGGGGCATGCCCACGTAGTAGATGCCGTAGGAACCCCGGATCACCGTATTGTGGTTGATTTCATAGGCGACGCCCAAGCGCGGGGCGAAGTCACGCCGGACGGGCTGGAACAGATTCGAAGGATATCCGACGGAGTTCGCCGTCGCCCAGGTCAATCCCACGTTCGACCAGGACGTGAGCACGGCGGGCGGGATCCCACCGATCTGGTTCACGCTGATGTTGCCGGGCGAAATCACCTCAAACGCGCTCTCTGGGTTATATGGCACGACGAGCCGGTTTCGAGCCTCAGAGTAAGGCGTCCAATGGTCCCAGCGGAGTCCCAAGCTGAGCGTCAGGTGCGGTGTCGCTTTGATGCGGTCGTTGAAGTAGAGCCCGTTTTGGGTCTGGCGAAAATAGAAGTACCCGCGGTTGTACTGGTTCGAAAGGTAATTCGGCAGGCCCAGAAGCAACTCGGCAAATCCACTGCCCGTGTCCGGCGCTGGCCCGAAGGCGGAAGGGGACCAATTGGTGGTGTACGAGGGGCCCCAATTGTGACTGCCCTGCGCTTGCTGGTTCTCCCGGACGTTG
>Ga0066709_100005332_pt1 | contig 10551 bp, 8 predicted proteins | sample GraSoiAngelo_158_FD_79665 | JGI IMG/M metagenome (GOLD analysis project Ga0066709, IMG submission 79665) | Grasslands soil microbial communities from the Angelo Coastal Reserve, California, USA - 14_1009_16_30cm | ecosystem: Environmental > Terrestrial > Soil > Grasslands | place: USA... | reverse complement strand
TGTCCGTGGCTTGCTTGACCCTGTCAAAGAAGCGTCAAGTCATTTTATTCTAGCAAGAGCAGCGCGGCTTTCTCTAGAATCCTCGCAGGTGTTGTTTATTCTGCGCCCTGCTCCCCCCTCACCCAATCCGTCGGATCAATGGTTTCCCACATGTAAAGGATGCACTTGCCACATCTTATGGATGCCGCCAGCTCTCTTGGACCCCGTACCTCGCCGTGTTAGAATCCGCCCATGGCCACTGAGAGCGTCCATGAGAAATCTGCTGCTCCCCCAACGGGCGGCTTGCCCAAATCGCCCCAGCCCGGGGCCATTGTCAGTCCTGTCATCCACCGCGTCTGCATCCAGTGCAACAATATGTTCCGCGTCACTCCTGAGAAGTTTGATGCCAAGCAATGCCCCACCTGTCACAAGGGCTGAACTCCCTTTCCCTTGCCCGTAACATTTCCCCGCCCCCTGCGTAGTACACTCTGAACGCTGTTTTGCCCTGTCTTACCAATTCAGTTAGGGGTCCTTCGATGATCGAAGCTCGTGGCCTGTCCAAGCGCTTCCAGGACAAAAAACGCGGCGAAATTCGCGCCGTCGACAACGTCAGCTTTACTTGCCAGCCCGGCAAGATTTACGGTCTCCTCGGCGCCAACGGTGCCGGCAAAACCACCACTCTCCGCATGCTCGCCACCATTCTCGAGCCTACCGACGGCACCGCCATCGTCTGCGGCCACGACGTCATCGAGCAGCCCGAAAAAGTTCGCGCCAACGTCGGTTTCCTTTCCACGGCTACGGCTCTCTACCCTCGCCTCACTGCCCAGGAACTGGTCGAATACTTTGGCCGCCTCAATGGCTTAGACGAAGCCACGCTCAAAAAGCGTGTCGACAGCATCTTCAACCGTCTCGATATGAATGGCTTCCGCGACCGTCGTTGCGACAAACTCTCCACCGGCATGAAGCAGAAAACTTCCATCGCCCGCACTCTCGTCCACGACCCCCCCGTCATGATCTTCGACGAGCCCACCAACGGTCTTGATGTCATGACCGCGCGCACCATCACTGCTTTCATCCACGAATGCCGCAACAACGGCAAAACCGTCATTTTCTCCACGCACATCATGTCCGAAGTCGAAAAGCTCTGCGACACCATCGGCATCATCCAATCCGGCAAACTTCTCTCCGAAGGCACTCTCGCGCAGCTTCGCGATCAGCATCACGAACAGGATCTCGAGGACATTTTCGTCAAAGTCGTCGCTCCCCACTACGCTCCTGCGGAGGTCAACTGACATGTCCGCGCGCAATATCCGCATCGTCTATCGCAAAGAATTGACCGAGGCTCTCCGTGACCGTCGCACCCTTATCACCATGTTTGTTCTCCCCCTTATCATTTTTCCGCTTCTTAGTGTCGGCTTCGGCGCCATGATCGCCGTGCTCATCGGGAAGGCGAAAGAAGAAAGCCCTAAAGTCATGGTCATCGGCGGCGAGGATTCCCCCAATGTTCTCGCGGGTTTGAAAAAAGTCCCGAAGATTCAGATTGTTCCTCTGGAATCGAATTGGAAAGAACAAGTCGTCAACAAGCAAATTCCCGTGGTCGTTGAAATCCCCGAAGGCTTCGAGCGCAATCTCGCGAACCAAAAGGAACAAACCGTCCTCATTCATGACTACGAAGGCGAGCTCAAATCCGAAACCGCCAAGAACAAAGTCGAAAAATATTTCAACGAGTATCGCGACTCCGTCGTCAAAGACCGCCTCGCTGCCAGAAGTCTCCCGGTCAGCATCCTTAAGCCGTTTGCGATCAAGCCTCACAATGTTGCGTCACCTGAAAAATCCGGCGGTGCGCTCTTCTTTGGCGGCTTCATCGCCTACGTCGTCGTTTTTCTGTGCCTAAACGGCGGCATGCATCCTGCCATGGACCTCACCGCCGGAGAAAAAGAGCGCGGCACGATGGAAACGATTCTTTCCAGCCCGATCTCGCGCTCGCACCTGGTCCTCGGCAAGTTCCTGCTGGTTCTCACAACCGCGCTGACCACCGCTGCACTCTCCGTCATCTCGATGGGCATTTCCTTCGCCATCGCCAACAGCCTGAACACCAAGCCTATCCAGGCCGGTGAGGCTGATACCACCCTCCACATTGGCGTCGGCGCAGCGCTCTCCGTCTTCATCATGGCGGTTCCGCTGGCCGTCCTTTTCTCGTCTGTCCTGATCACCATCTCCACTTTCGCAAAGAGCTACAAAGAAGCGCAGAGCTACATCATGCCGCTCATTTTCATCGTCATCATCCCTGCCATCGCGGCCATGCTGCCGGGCGTGGAGCTCACTCCCAAGCTCGCGCTTGTTCCCATCCTCAACGTAAGTCTGCTCTGCAAGGAACTTGTGATTGGCACCTATCACTGGAACTACATCGCCATCATCTTTGCATCCACGTGCGTCTACGCCGCCGCCGCCCTCTTCCTCGCCATCAAAATGTTCCAGCGCGAATCCGTTCTCTTCCGTTCGTAAATCATTGATTCGAGTCTTTGGTTCACGATAGCAGTTCAAGCCAGTGGCCCGGGCCTTTTTACGTACCTCTCCGCTACGGCGTCCGCCGTGCGATACGTCATCGCCAGGATCGTGGGCGTCGGGTTCGCGCCGCCCCCCGTGGGGAACAACGACCCGCCCAGGACAAAAAGGTTTGCCGCCTGCCAGTGCTGCCCATGCGTATTCACCACGGAACTCTCTGGCGATGTACCCAGGATCGTGCCGCCCTGCACGTGCGTCGACTGATACCGCCGGGAATCGTAATTCCGCAATCCCGGGAACGTATTCACTTCCGTTGCTCCCATGGCACGCGCGATTTCCACTGTTTTCTCCGTCAGAAGCTCGGCCATCCTTCTTTCGTTTTCTCGCCAATTCAGCGTTAGCCGCAGCAGCGCGTCCCCACAGCGATCCTTGTACGTAGGATCGAGATCCATGTAATTCCCTTTGTAGGCCAAATGTTCACCGGAAACCACGATGCGGCCCACCCTGTCGAAATATTCGATCCCTGCCTTCTTCCATGTCGAACCCCATCGGCTCCCCACGCGGTGTGGTACTTCTCCAAATTCGCCGATGGGATGCGCTCCGGTGTTGCGCGCTTCCAGCAGCCCTCCGCGCAAAAAGCTCAATTGGCTATGATCGAAATTGTCGCCGTCAAAGTCGCTCAACAGCATTCCGGATGCGCCGGATCCCATGAAGCGGTTCAGCGGCTTCGCGAAAAATGCCGTGGCCGCCGCAAAACTGACCTGGTGTGTCAGATTCCTTCCCAGCGTGCCTTTCCCTGCGCCGGGATTGTACGGCTCTCCGATACCCGACAATAGCAGTAGCCGCGTGTTATTCAGTGTCCAGGAAGCCAGAAACACGATCTCTGCCGGCTGAAAAATCTCATTCCCCGTCGCATCGACGTAGGTAACCCCGCGTACTCTTGATTCGCTTCCTGCCGCGTCGTGCACAAGGCGCCTCACCCACGCGCCTTTGCGAATCGTCACGTTTTTCTTTTTCTCGATCACCGGCAGCAGAACACTCGTCGGCTGGGCCTTGGCTCCAATCATGCATCCGAACCGTTCGCAGTAACCGCAATACACGCAAGGCGGCCGGGAGATTCCGTCGGGATTCGTGTATGCCTGGCTCAGCGTCGCGGCCGGCACGGGGTAGGGGTGATAACCCAGCGACTTTGCGCCATCCCGGAACAGCGCCGAAAAATACGGCAGCTTCGTGGGAGGCGTTGGATACTCCTCGCTCCGCCAACCCTCGAAAGGATTCCCTCCTTCCACCTTCTGCCCTCGCAGGTTGCCGGCCTTCCCGGAAAGCCCCAGCAACCGTTCCGTGCGTGTGTAGTACGGCTCTAATTCATCGTACGTGATGCCCCAGTCCTGGACCGCGTGATCCTCCGGCAATCGGTTGACGCCGTACTTTTCTTTCGTGCGCGAGTACAGCTCGAAGAAGTCAGGCAGATTCCTCGGACACTGTCCGTTCCAGTGCTCTCCTGCTCCTCCTACGCCTGAACCCGGAAGAAAAGATGCATATCGCCGCAACGGGACAGCTCGCCCGCGCGCATCATGCCGAAGCGTAACCGTTTCCTGCGCGGCGTCCTGCATCATTCGCAGCCGAATTGCGTAGTCCAGTTCGTCCATGTCATCTGCGTATTTATCCGTGCTGCGCGGCACTCCCCGTTCCAGCACCACGACCGAAAGCGCCGTCCGCGCGCCCAGTTCCTTGGCCATCAGCAGGCCCGTCCACCCGCCTCCCACGATCACCACGTCGGCTTTCCGCAGCGTTTTCATTTCTCGTCCTCGCTGGCGCCTACGGAGTGGCCGCTTACCTCGCGCAGCCCCGCGGGTTTTGGGCGAAACGCTTGCCCGTAATATTTTTCGATCTCGTCGTAGTTATTCAGGCGCGGGCCGGGATAGCCGATCAGTTGCCAGCCCACCATGTCCGCGTTTCCTCCATGCATCGGATCGCAAAACATTCCTTCGATGGTGTGCTGGCGCAGCAGAGAGAAGAAAACGGACGCCTCTATCCTTTCCAGCGTGGCGTCCTGCTCCTCGGCATTCAGTTGATCGAACCCCGTCAGTCCCTTCAATCCTTCGCGATAAATTTCGCGAGGCGTCGCTTTGCCCTGATATCCGAATTCCGCCGGCGCATCTTCAAAAGGACCTTGCGTGTACCGGTAACGGTCGCTTCCGTACGGCCCGGCAAGCTGCCGGTCGATGTAGATGACTACGCCGGCTTCCTTTGCTCCCGGACCGCTCACATCGCTCGGAAAAATGCGCGACGCTGCGGCAGCGGCGAGCAGGGCCTCTCCCTCATCGAAAAACCGCAACGGAATGCGTAAGCTTTTGTCTTTATTCTTTTCGTTGGCACTGAGGAGGGAAACTTTCCGGTCCAGCGAGTACACCAGCACGCCACCCAAAGTCGTGCACGAAATTGTTAGGAAGCGACGCCGCCGCATTTGCCGGCGATGGTATCAGAAATGCATATTCCCCGTGCCAGGAAAGTAAGCAAACCGTATCCGCAGTCCCTCAGCACCAACTAAAATCGGCCTATCCGCAAACTCCAAAAAGGCGCACACTAGCTCTGAGGTCAGACCCATGGTAGCCACGGCAGGTGTCTGGAAGAAAAAGTGTGACGCTTTGAGAACCAAGAGGAATTCCCTCTTCGCTGCCTACACTAAGGATCCGCAAAATATCTCTCTCGCGCGCGAAATCAAGGCTCTTGACGACGAAATCGCCGACTGCACCCAGCACGTCGAGCAAGAACGCCGCGCCGAGCAGCGCGCCTCTTCCACCGCTGCCAAACTCCTCACAACTTCAAAGTAAGTCCAAAAAAAGGGTATATCATCTGTCTCCGGTGCCCCACGGGGAGTCCAACGGGCGCACTCCGAGTTTGGAAGCAAAAATGACAAAACTTACCTACCCCGCGCTGATCCTGCTGGTGTCGTTCACTCTCTCGATGTCCCCTGTTCCGACGTGGGCAGCGGCAGAGCAACACCTTCTATATGTAGCCAGTCCGGGAGTCCGCAATTACGTGGAACATGGCGGCGTCGGTATCCTCGTTTTCGACGTGGACAATGGATATAAGTTTGTCCGGCGCATAAAAACCTGGAACGTTCCAGATGGTAAGAGTCCAGAAAACGTCAAGGGGATCGCGGCAAGCGCAACGACTGGAAGGGTCTACGTTACATCCCTGAATCGCATGATCGCCATCGACGCTGTCAGTGGCGAGGAGCTTTGGGACAAGACCTACGAGGGCGGATGCGACCGCATGGCAATTTCGCCTGACGGCAAAACCTTGTATGTCCCGCAACTCGAGGGAACAGCATGGCATGTCGTGAATGCGATGACCGGGGACGTGATTGCAAAGATCGAAGCACATCCCGGTTCGCACAATACCATCTATTCGTCGGACGGTGAGCGCGTCTACCTGGCGAGCCTGCGGTCTCCTGTTCTTTCTGTGCTGGATGCGAGAACCCTGAAGATCGCAAGCGAAGTGGGGCCATTCGACAATGTGATCCGCCCGTTTACAGTTAACGGCAGCAACACGCTGGTTTTCGTCAACATCAATGGCTTGCTCGGCTTCGAGGTAGGTGATCTGCGGACAGGCAAGAAGCTATGCCGGGTGGAGGTTAATGGCTACTCCCAGGGTCCCGTCAAACGTCACGCATGCCCGAGTCATGGAATCGCTTTGACTCCTGACGAGAAGGAACTTTGGCTCGCGGACTGTGCGAACAGCGCCATACACGTGTTCGATGCAACGGTAATGCCGCCGAAGCAAGTCACCAGCATTAAGGTCCGGGACTGTATCGGTTGGGTTAGCTTCAGCATGGATAGCCGATTCGGATATTCTTCAACGGGCGAGATCATTGATGTGAGGACGAAGAAGATTGTGGCGGCGCTGCAGGACGAAACCGGCCGCCAGGTGCAGAGCGAAAAACTGCTTGAACTCGTGATCGAAAACGGCAAGGTAATTCGTGCAGGCAATCAATTCGGCGTTGGCATGAAGCAAAAGTGAATGGGCCAGGCGGAAGCAACTCCTCGAAAAATCTGCCCGCACAGTCGGCTAGCACGACTGCTGCTCCGTCCTGGTAGTGGCCGCTACTGTCTTCGATTAAGGCAAAACGCATCCGAGAACGCCAATCTCCGATTGGCGTCGTCTCGGAACAAAACCTCACTCGGATGGCCCAACGAAGCAAGCCGGCTTTTCTTCCGCATTCGCTCCTGCGCGCTTTCTGTGCGGTGTTGGCACCCCGGTCGCTTCTATCGGGGCGTCCCGGATGGTGTTATGGGACCGAGCGGAGCAGGCCGATTTCCTTTCTTCTGTGGCGATGAACGTTATGTGGCGCTGACTTGGATAGGCGATCTAGCCAAGCGAAATTTTGCAGAAAAACACCACATAATCTGAAACGTGCCTCCAGTCTGATCCTTGTATTGGCATTGGTCTTCATTGCATTTGCAGCCACAATGTTTTGCAGTGCGGGTTCGTCGATGAAGGAGAAACTCGCGGAACTGTTTCTAGAGTGGGGGCAGAAGCAACGTGGTTTGTCGCACGAGAATGCGCCTTTCATTTTTCTTTCGGGCGTTTTCATCCTCTTTACTTTCAACCTTCAACTGTCGACTGTTAATCTCCTTCAGCCCGTCCCTTTTCCACAGATTTCCACAATTCTTTCGAATGGCACCCCTCCCGCAAGCCCTTTCCCTCAGCCAACCTGAAGGATGCGCACAAACCAGACGTACATTGAAGAAGAGCGGACAGTCAGTGGCGTTACTACTCGGCGTGCTCCATGTGGTATTGCTTGAGCTTGCGGTACAAGGTGGTCTTGCCAATGCCAAGCATGCGCGCGGCGGAGAGCTTGTCGCCGCCGGTTTCGCGCAGAGTGCGAAGAATCGCGCGGCGCTCCAGTTCCTCGAGGGGCAGGATTTCATCTTTTTCCGGGACGCGTTCTGTAGTGGGATAGTGCAGGTTGGATGGCAGATCCGCGACGCGGAGAACAGGCCCGGAACCCAGGGCAACGGCGCGCTCGATGGCGTTTTCCAGCTCCCGGACATTTCCAGGCCAATCGTAGGCGATCAGCCGGCGCATGGCGTCTTCGGAAATGGTGCGCACCGGACCCTGCGGGTCGGAGAATTTTTCGAGAAACGCGGTGACGAGAATGGGAATATCGCTCTTGCGGTCTCGCAGCGGCGGCAGCTTGACCTGCACGACGTTCAGGCGGAAGTAGAGGTCCTGCCGGAAGGCTCCCGAACGAATGGCCGCTTGCAGATCGCGGTTGGTGGCGGCGATGATGCGAACATTGATACGGCGGCGTTCCGTGGAGCCAACAGGCTTGATCTCGCGCTCCTGAAGCGCGCGCAGGAGCTTGGCCTGTAAATCCACGGGCATATCCCCGATCTCGTCGAGAAAAAGCGTGCCGCCCTGCGCCGCTTCCAGTAAACCCTGCTTGGATTGCATCGCACCGGTGAACGCGCCCTTGACATAGCCGAACAACTCAGACTCGATCAGCGTGTGTACCAGCGCCGAGCAGTCCACCGGCGCAAACGGCCGGTCCTTGCGCGGCCCGGAAAAATGAATGCTGCGAGCCACGAGTTCTTTTCCCGTTCCGCTTTCCCCAAGGATGAGAACGGGGGACTCATGCTGGCTCACCTTTTCAATCATTTTGTAGACGCGCTGCATTTTCATGGAGACGCCGATCAGCCCGCCGAACCCGGGCCGCGTGCGCAATTGCTCGCGGAGCAGGCGGTTCTCCTGCTGGAGTTCGACGGCGCGCGCCACGCGTTCTAGCCGGGAGCGCAATTCCTCGATGCGAAAGGGCTTCGTCACGTAGTCCACGGCGCCCAGGCGAGTGACCTCCACGGCGGATTCGATTGTGCCGTACTGCGTCAACATCACGACGGCAATTTCCGGATGCCGGTCGTGCACCTGTTTCAGCAGTTCCACGCCGTTCGATCGTGGCAGCTTTAAATCCGTCAGCACGATGTCTATGGCGGAATGTTCCAGGACCTCCAGCGCTTCTTCCGCGGTAGCCACAGCGGCGGCCTTCATTCCGCATTGCTCGGAGACCGTGGCGCAAGTCTCACGGATGGACTGCTCGTCATCCACGATAAGAATGTTCATCGGGACAACTTCGCGGCGGACTGCTGCTTCCTCAGTCATGGCAGGGACCATAAGAGCCTCGGTCTGCGCCTTTATGTGCCTCTCGAGTTCCGTTTCAGCAAGCTACCAGGTCTTATTATAAATCAACAGGTTAGTTAAATGAATAGCAAGAGATAAGTCCCATTTTGGGATTAGTCCTGGTCCATCCTTCCACATTGTCCCAAATCGGGAAAGAGCTGGGCAGATACTCTGACAAGAGCCTACTTCGAGGTCCGAGCATACTCCCCGAAGGGTTCTCGGGGAAACGCATTTCTTTGAGTCCAATGGTTATCAGCGACTTGGCTGGAAGTCACGGGTCACGTCCGAGTTTTTCCGCCGTTTTGCCAGCCTGTTAAGGCCTAGGCTTTTTCGGCGGTGCCGACGTGGTAGTTTTCTTCTTAGGTGTTTCGCCAGCGCCCCTGCTAAGCAGTGTGAGGGCATCCTTGGCGCTGAAGGGGAAGCGGCGAACGGACTGTTCGCCAGTGGTACTGAGAGTGACGTCGACGCGCCGGTTGTTGGCCAGCCGGACGGTCAGCAGGTTTTTCAGAATCTTTTGCTTTTCCGCCGGAGTCAGATCGGTTTCCGCCTGGATCAGTTTCTGCACTTCTTCGGAGGTCATGTTCTTGTCAAAACCAAACGCACGGGTCTCGAGATGGTCCGCGGGCACGCCCTTTTCAACAAGGTAGCTCTTGGTGCGCTCGACGCGCCGTTCCGAGAGCTTCACGTTGTAGTCCCTGGCGCCGCGAACGTCGGCATGGCCTTCGAGAATCAACTTGGCGTCCGGTTTATAGGCCAGATACTGCTTGTAGTCGCTCGCTAGAGCATCCAGCGTCACTTGCTGGCTGGCCAGCAAACCGCTCATGGGTTTGGCAACGGAGGGCAGGGCCGTCGGAAAGTAAATGCTGTGAAGAGCCAGCTTGGCTTCCAGTTGCTTGACCAGCGGGGGCTCCGGAGGCTGCTTCACTTCCACGCTGCCGGAAGCGTCGGCGGCGCCGCCGCGGCCGTCGTTCACCGAGCATTTCACACGGTAGCTGCCGGGCTTAAGGCCAGTGGAATCAAACTGCACGTTCGAGCCGCTTCCCACGATTTGCCCGCCCGTCGCGGTGTAGCTGTAGGTCAACGGATCGTTGTCGGGGTCGCTGCCACTACAAGTGATGCCGGTGCGTTCACCGGGAAGAATCGGGCTGCGCTCCACGGAAAGTGACGCGGTTGGTGGATGATTGGGCTTTTCTTCGACTTTGATGTCCGCGGCGCACGAAGCCGAGCCGCCTTTGCCGTCATCCACTTTGACGTTCACGGTGTAGGAGCCAGCAGCTACGCCGCTGGAATTCCAGCGCGCCTCCGGGCCCGTGCCCTCGACCGCGCCGCCGGTGGCTGTGTACGTGTAGGTCAACGGATCATTATCGGGATCGCTGGCGTTCACGTGCACGGCCACGCTGTCGCCCGAACCAGCGAAGACGGACGCCGGGCTCACCGAACATGCCGCCACCGGCGAATGGTTGGGAGGAGGCGGAGGATTGGGAATCCCGAACCGCAGGACTAAGCCCGTGGCGGCACGGAAGCTGTTCTGCCGCGCCGTAGCGCCTACTGCGGGGCCCGAAAGTGTGGTCATGAAATAATCCAATTGTGCCACGCGCCAAGCAACGTTCTTCGCCAACACCATATCGACGCCGCCGCCTGCTGCCAGGGCAAATGCATTCTGCTCGGCAGCACCCGTGATCTGCCCGTTGCCGCGCACGCTACCGGCCAAGAATTCGCCAAAGGGAACAAAATAATCGAATTTTCGCAGGTTCAGACGAGGACCGAATAGATAGCTGATCATTGAGCCGCGGGCCAAATCATAAGTCCCCACCTCGCCGGTCAGACCGATCCATCTCGACGCATTGTAGGTCAGTGAACCGGACCCGCCGTGGCCGTCGAAGT
>Ga0066709_100005330_pt1 | contig 10555 bp, 6 predicted proteins | sample GraSoiAngelo_158_FD_79665 | JGI IMG/M metagenome (GOLD analysis project Ga0066709, IMG submission 79665) | Grasslands soil microbial communities from the Angelo Coastal Reserve, California, USA - 14_1009_16_30cm | ecosystem: Environmental > Terrestrial > Soil > Grasslands | place: USA... | reverse complement strand
GCCCGCGAGGCGCCGCTACGCCGGAGGCCATCGTCCCAGGACTCGCCCCCGGACGAAATGCGAAAGCCCGGATGGTCGGACGGTGCACGTTCGGAAGGCGGCTGACCGGTAGAAGCCGGTAGGCCACGGCGCCGAAGATCAGAATCGACCACGTGATCAGCGTCGTCATGATGGGCCGGCGGATGAAAAGCTCTGGGATGTTCATGGCGGTTCTCGGTGATCCGTCATTGTGAGCTCAACGCTACTGACAGCTCACTACGGATTCTTCACTTGTACTTTGGCGCCCGGAAAGAGCATCAGTTGGCCGTCCGTCACCACTTTCCCTCCCGGCTCAAGACCTTTCTCGATGACGGTCACGCCGCCAAACGTGCCACCGGCCACGACGGGCACCATGGATACGGTGAAGTCGGGCTTAACGAGAAAGACGTAGTGCCCCGCCTGACCGGTCTGGACCGCTTGGCTCGGAACCACGACGGCATTAGGCCGGCTGGTGAGCGTCAGAACCACGTTGACGAACTGCCCGGGCCACAGGCGCCGGTCCGGATTGGCGAAGGTCCCTTTGAGCAGGATGGTCCCCGTGGTCGCATCCACGCTGTTGTTGACGAAGCTGAGCACGCCGTCTGCGGGCCGCTGCTCGTCCTGCGGGATAATGGCGCGTACGCGCAAGTTACCGCGCGCCCTGTACCTCTTGACCTCCGCCAGGTATTGCTCGGGCACCGAGAAATCAACGTACGCCGGCGTAACCTGATTGATGACCACCAGGCTTGTATCGTTGCCCTTGACGATGTTGCCCGGATGCACCATCAGGCTTCCGGTGCGGCCGTCGATGGGTGAGCGAACCGTGCAGTACCCGAGGTCCAACTTGGCGTTGTCGAGCGCGGCCTTGTCGGCGCGGACCGCAGCCTCGAGGCGTCGGCGTTGGTTTGAAACTGGTCAAACTGGTCCTTGGAAGCGATTCCGGCCTGGAACAATTTCGCGTAGCGGTCCGCCTGCGCCTGAGCATTTCGCGTCTGGACGGCGTCGCGGGCCTGCGTGGCTTCGGCTTGTTTGAGCCTGGCTTCGAAAGGGCGCGAATCGATGGTGAACAGCAGATCGCCCGCTTTTACGTCCTGACCTTCCTGGAAATAGACTCGGTTCACCTCGCCATCGATCTGCGCCTTGACCGTCACCGTGGAGTACGCTTCGACGTTTCCGATGACGCGTACTTCAACTGGGATCGTTTCCTGAGTCACGGCACCGATGGTGACGGGAACGGTCGGGACGAAGGCGGCGGCCTGCGTTGTGGCGTTTCCCTTGGCTCCGTTACCGGAACACGCCGGCAGGAATGCCAGGCCGACCAAGACGGGAAGGAGAATCAACCCCAAGCGCGAGAGCCGACGGACGTCCAGCCCGAAACTGGATAAGCGTTTCATGGACTCCTTTTCTCGGTCTTTTGTCCTTCGTCCCCCGGTTCTAGTCGTCTGATCTGGGCAAGGTCTGAACAAATGCCTCAGGTTTTTCCTAACTCCTTCAGACATAGAGGCCTACCAGTCGAGGCCAATCCGCAATAGGCGGGAATGAATGTTTCCCGGAAAACCCAACCCATCCAACACATAACACAACACATAACACAAGACTTAACCCCTCGCAGTTCGTTCGCTCGAAAAGGGCGTATCATGTTGAAAATAAGCGCGTTAGCTCTGCCAGTTCGTTTAAGTCATTTGTTTTCAACGTAGGCCTCACTCGCCCCGCCTCTGCTGTGACCTTTCCGACTGAGCCGACCGGGGCTGGTCGGTTTGAGGTCGAAGACCTCGTTAACTATAAACCAAGCAGTTGGGGCAAAGCCGGGCAAAAGACGCAAGACAAGAGAACCAAAGCCAACGGACCACCGAAGCCGCCGCCCTCAGTTCCTCGGCCAAACGCCCGACGTTCTGCCCGTCCCGGGCTCGCTTTCGCCGACCGCCGGTTGTTGCGCCTTGCGGACTGGGCACTCCGCGCGCATGCCTTCCAGCCAAATGTCGGTTAGGGTGTCGATCACCCGTTTCAACTCAAACTTGCGGGAGCGCTTGCCGCCGAACAGTTCCTGGATCAGAAAATGGTAGACCACCATGCCCAGCAAACCCCGCGCCGCCAGTAGCGGATCGACGCGACGGAACGCTCCTGCCCGGATGCGCTTGCGAATGTGGTGCGCCAGCACCTCGCAATACTCGTCCACGAAAGTCCGGATGAAGCGATGAGACAGGCGGTGGTTCTCGAGCGCGCTGAAAAGCAGCAGGCGGCTCAGGCTGGGGTCTCGAGTATTGTGCTCGAGAATGTCTCGGGCGATCGCCGCGAAGACCTGTCGGTCGTCGCCCTTGCTCTCGAGCTGGCTCTCGAGATCACCATGCTCCTCCGTCCGGTGGCACTTGTTTTCCAGAATGGCCCAGTAGAGGTCTTCCTTCCGCGGAAAGTGCCGGAAGATAATGGCCTCGTTCACATGAGCCCGCTCAGCAATATGCCGCGTCGTTGTCCCTTCGAAACCTTGCTGCGCAAACAGCTTCATGGCGGCTCGCATGATCTGCCGCCGACGCCGCTCCGCGCTGTGCTCGTGCCCCTTCATCCTTGCGCTTGTAAGTAGGCACTTACTTATAGCGCGTTTCGCGCACTTCGTCAACGGGAGACCCCAAGAACCGGGAGTTTCGCATGAGGTGTAGAGGTTTCGATAGGTTTGAGCTTTTGAGTCCGATCACTGTCGGAGGTTCAGGGTAATGAGACTCTTGCCCTCTTCAGAGCCCCACTCCCAGTCTGGAAGCCATTTTCTTGCCAGGCGTTTCGAGAGCACGATCGAGATACCTCCGAAGATTGCGAAGCTTGCCAGAAGAAAGAGCAAGAGGAGGTTGGCGAGAATCAGTTCCAGCATTTGCAGCACGACCGACTTACGGCCCGGATAGCGCTGGTCCCAACTGACTTGTTCGGAAACGGCGAACTCGTCGAGCACTTTGGTCGCCGCACTCTTCGAACCTGAATTCAGGGCAAGAAACACGAAGGAACTGCTCCGCTTTCCGTACACAGACTCATTGCCGCGTTCCTGATTAATTCCCAACATCTTTTCCATCAGCTTGAAACGCTCGCGAGCGATCTGGGGCGTGGGGTAAGTGATGGCGAGCACGGTGGCGCGCGTGCCTCCCTGAGTTGCGCCCGCAGGGTTCGACTTGCCTGAACCGATCGCGTACTGGCCCACCTCAACTTCAGCGCCCTCCGCGAACCCAATGAGATCGGAATCGAAGGAGGGCAAGACGCGTCGGGCGGCTTCGAGCCCTAGGAGATATTTCTCAGAACCTGAAACCAGTCCGGCTGTGGGCAAAGGTGTGGGCAGCCCAGCCATGCCGTCAGCGGAGGGTCGAGTCCCAGCCACAAGAATCAGCAGAGCTCGAAACTGGTCGGCGGATAAATGTGAACCAGCGAGCCTGAAAAAGCGGAGGAAGACCTTGCCTCGCACCGCGAGCGCGCCTTGGGCGCCGCTGACCGTGAGGTCCATACCTTTCTCCGGCGCCATATCCTCCGCCCGGTAGTAGGTCAGCAAGCCGTAGGCTGCGGAGGTGTCGGCGGCCTGCTCGATCACCACACCCGCTACTTGGAGGGCGCCTGCCAGTTTGTCTTCCAGCCGGTAAGTGCGGTACTGGGCCGATTGCACTCCGTATTCGCGCTCGATCGCGCCGTCTCCTCCCCACCGCGAGACCTCGTTCACATCCACGTCCTGGGAGCTCGCCAAGTGCCAGTTGGCAGCAGGGATCAACGGAACGACAGAAGAATTCTGCGCGCGCGCCAGAGGCACGAACATCAACAACGCGCAGACGCCCGCCCGAGTCACAAATCTGCTGCACCCCTTGAGGCACATCCGTCTGGAAGGATACTCCGGACTTCAGACTTCCGCAATCTGAACTGTGGAGGCAAAGGCGTGGAAATGAGGCGCGCCCTAGCCTGCCAGCGGCACGAGGATCGCCCCGTGGGAGTTCGACCGGCCACGCTCGCAATCCGCTGGACGCACAGATGGCAACACCGCCACCGGTGCGCCACCCATCCCGCGCCTCCCCTTTGTTCGGCTCAGAGCAGGCCTTAACAAAACCTACTGATTCACGGTCAAACCAAGCTTGACGCTGTGAGTGAGGGCTCCGGAAGTCCCCGTTACGGTCATCGTGTAGCTGCCCGCCGGTGTTCGGGGAAGCGCTTGAAAGCCCCCGGCCCCGCACGAGGACCAGAGCAGCACCGAAAGCAAGGCAGCTACGAATCCCCATGAAACACGGCTGCGACCCTGCAGTCTTGCTCTCGCCCAGATTCCCAGCGCCAGCAGGCACAGCAGACCCGGCATCCACATGGCCCCGCCCACGCTCGGGGGAGCTAGCAGCAATGCCGGGGGCACGATCGCCTGTCCAGCGGTCGCCACCGCGACTTTTGCGCTCATCTGCGTTGAACTGCTCAGCGCCGCCGACCCGGGGCTGACCGAACAGGTGGCGCCTTGCGGCGCGCCCACACACGCCAGTGCCACAGTGCCGCTGAAGCCGTCAATTGCTCGCAGGCTCAGCGTGTAGCTGGCTGTCTGGCCGGCCACGACAGACGTCAATGTCGAGGACCCGGAGGGCACCGATATCGAGAAGTCGACGCCATTTCCCGCGAGCGGCACGGTGTGTGGGCTTCCCGAGGCATTGTCGGTGATGGTCACAGCTCCCTTCCCCGGTCCCGCGGCTTTAGGAGCGAAATCGACGCTCATCGTGCAGTTCGCTCCGGCGGCTACAGTGCTGCCACAGGTACCGGTCCCGACGAACGCAAAATCGCCGCTGATTGTCAGGCTGCTGATTGTTAGGCTCGCATTCCCGCTGTTGGTGAGGGTGATGAGCTGCGCGGCGCTGGTCGTACGCACATCCTGATTCCCAAACGACAGCGAGGCGGGTGAGAGGCTGACAGCAGGCGTCGAGGCCGTGGTGCCGGTGCCGCTCAGGCCGACGGTCTGAGGAGTGCCCGAAGCGTTATCGGTGATCGACAAAGTTGCGCTACGCGAGCCGCTCGCCGACGGAGTGAACGCCACGCTGATCTTGCACGTGGCTCCCGCCGCCACTGAGCTGCCGCAGTTGTTCGTCTGGGCAAAGTCGCCGCTGTTGGCCCCCGTAATGGCAAGGCTGCTGATCGTCAAAGCGGCTCCGGCAACGGAGAGGGTCACGGCCTGTGCGGCGCTGGTGCTGCCCACATTCTGATTCCCAAACGAGAGCGAGGTTGGCGAGAGGCTGGCGGTAGGCGTCGCGGCCGTGGCGCCCGTGCCGCTCAGGCCGACGGTCTGAGGACTGCCTGAAGCGTTATCGGTAATCGAGAGGGTTGCGCTGCGCGAGCCGCTCGCCGACGGAGTGAAGGTCAGATTGATCTTGCACGTGGCTCCCGCCGCCACTGAGCTGCCGCAGTTGTTCGTCTGGGCAAAGTCGCCGCTGTTGGCCCCCGTAATCGCAAGGCTGCTGATCGTCAAAGCGGCTCCGGCAACGGAGAGGGTCACGGCCTGTGCGGTGCTGGTGCTGCCCACATTCTGATTCCCAAACGAGAGCGAAGTTGGCGAGAGGCTAGCGGTAGGCGCCGTGGCCGTGGTGCCGGTGCCACTCAGGCCGACGGTCTGAGGACTGCCCGAAGCGTTATCGGTAATCGACAGGGTCGCGCTGCGCGAGCCGCTCGCTGACGGAGTGAACGTCAGGCTGATCTTGCACGTGGCTCCCGCGGCCACCGAACTGCCGCAGTTGTTGGTCTGGGCGAAGTCTCCGCTGTTGGCCGCGGTAATCGCAAGGCTGCTGATCGTCAAGGCGGCTCCGGCAACGGAGAGGGTCACGGCCTGTGCGGCGCTGGTGGTGCCGACATTCTGATTCCCAAACGAGAGCGAAGTTAGCGAAAGGCTGGCTGTGGGCGTCGCGGTGGACACGGCGTGGAAAAACTCCGACATGGTGGCCGCGCTCGCGGCGGCGCCTGGAAACGTTGTCAGGCCGAGCGCGCCAGCCATCAGCCTCAGCGTGTTCTCGTGGTGATAGGTGTTACTCGACTGGAAGCCCGCCGAAACAATCAACGGGCTGATGATGACGCAGGCGACGCGGTTGTTCTCGGAGCCATCGTCCTCATCGAAGACGATGATCAGCAGGCCGTCGCCCCCGGGCTGAAAGTAAGTGCTCTTCACCAGGGGATCGATGTTGGTCTGCAGCCAGGAGTCGGCGACGTCCAGCCCGCAGTCGTGCGCATCGTTGCAGCCGTTGGGCGTGATGAAGGAAAAGTTGGGCAGGGCGTGATTGGCCAGATCGATTTTGAACTGGTTGAAGTCCATCAGCCATGCCGAGTTGATGTTCGTAAAGTACTGCAAGGGGTCGTGACGAACGATGTAGCTTCCGCTCGTCTCCGGATAATCCCTCCAGGTCTTGCCCGCGACCTCGATCTGATGCGCAATGTTGTCCACCGAAACCGGGAAGCTCGAGGGAGTCTGACTGTCGTCGTTGGTGAGGATTTGTCCGGTGGTCAACATAAAGTAGTTGCCGATCGAGGGATGCGTATTGGCGAAGTATTGGGTGGCCAAGCCGTATTGGGAGATAAGCGAATTGAGGTAGGGCATGCTGGGACTGCTCACCACCGAGGAATAGGCGTTGTTCTCCAGCGGGACGATCACGACGTGTCCGAACGCAGGCAGGGTCTGTCCACGCCCCACGGAGGCCGAAATGAGCAGGCCAGAAGATAATAAGAAGAGACCGCACCAACTTTTCATGATTTCCTCCTTACCTTTCTATAAGTTAGGGGAACCTGCTCCGGCCTCGCGGTGAAGCGCAAATGCCTCCTCCCCTGCCCGCACATGCCGGTTCTAGCTGGCAGTCAGATCGGTTTATTTTGCTGGGTACGACCCTGGCCTCGACCCACGAGAACAGGAGTGCTCCATTCTTAATGGCGCAGGGTCGTTCGCTGCTTGCTGTCAGAAATTGTGATGTGCTGTTTCCGACCCAACCCTAATTCTCTTTCGCGACCGCTACGCCGATGAGATGCACAGAAACAACTCAAATGCGCTCTCGCGGTCGTAGCGCGTGCACCAAGTCAGGTTAGGATGGCGGAGGGGATGAGGGATCTCTATGGGATCGGCACGCCCACGAGGGACGGGCATCGCTCGAAGCGATTGTTGGCTTGACAAGACGAAGCGATGCGTCTCTTTATTGCTGGCGGCAGGGAGCGGTCACCCGCCCATAACAACAGGCTGGAGGCTCCGAACCCACCCATGCGATCAACATCCCAGCACCCTCTGTCTCGGTTAGTCGGTCACGAACTTGTATCAAGAGCCGGGTATATATCATCGCAGTAGGTAACCGTCAAGTAAAATCTTCGGCGCCCCGGCCAGCGCTGGGTTGTGTCGGGGCGGGGTCGGGTTATGACGGGCTGCCCCCATGAGCTAAATCTGATGCCCTTTCGGGGCTAACGAACGAGCTGTGACGAGTCACTATTCGCACGATGCGCTGGTCTGGATTCAGCGCTGATGTGTCCTGCGTCACAGTCCCCGGTGACCCAGGTCACAGACCTCGGCAACAAAAGCGAGCAAGTATGTGTTTTGCCCTGCGGGGACGCATGAGTGGGGATGAAGGCCCTTCTGTCAAAAGCTCCAACCTCCCGAGCGGAAGGGGCCCCGTCAGCGCCGCGCAGAGTCAGATGGCAAGGCTCGGCTGAGGTTTTGCTCTTACGACTAAAGGTGAGCCCGCCCTTGCAGGGGATTTTCAAAGTTGAAAGTATTTGAAATTTCACATCAAGCACCTTCCTCTATGAATCGCTCGCATCGCACGCCCGCGTGTTGTTGTCCTCCACTAGCCGCGGTGTGAGCTGAGCCTCTCTTCGTAATTAATCCCTAATTTCGAAACTGCTCTCAGCATCTACCCGGGGGCTTTCGGGGCGTCTCAGCCGCGTTTTGTTCGAAGCCGAGGCCAGGCAAAGACAAAGAACCAGGAGGATCACATGCTTCAAACTATCGGCATTGAGAGAGGGCATCATCGGATTGTTATCATCGGTGGCGGAACGGCCGGGATCATTACTGCCAGCCTGCTCCAGCGGGCCGGCCAGACTGACATTGCCGTCATCGAGCCGTCGAGCCGGCATTTCTACCAGCCGATCTGGACGCTGGTCGGTGCCGGAGTCGTGCCCAAGGAGAGAAGCGTGCGCGGCGAAGCGCGCTACATCCCAAAGGGGGTGCGATGGGTTCAGGAGTCGGTCGCCGAGGTCGTGCCCCATCGCCAGTCTGTCGCTCTGCGGTCAGGCAGCGAGATCGGCTACGACTTTCTGATTGTCGCGGCTGGCGCCCAGATCAACTGGGACGCTATTCCGGGTCTTGAGGAGGCGATCCGCAGGGGCGACGCTTCCAGCAATTACGCCTATGATCTGGCTCCCAAGACCTGGGAACTGATCCGGAATTTCAAAGGCGGTAACGCTTTGTTCCACATGCCGGGGACGCCGATCAAGTGCCCCGGAGCGCCGCAGAAGATCATGTATCTGGCCGCCGACCACTTTCGCAGAAGGGGTATCCAGCGCCAGACGAGGGTCATCTATGGTTCAGCTACACCCTCGATTTACGGCATCAAGGAGTATGCGGCGGTCCTGAACCAGGTCGTGGAACGCTACGGTATCGACGCCCGGTTCAATCACGAACTGGTCGAAGTTTTCCCCGAGAAGAGGGAAGCAGTGTTCCAGCTCAAGGACGATCCGGCCAAGCAGCGGGTGATCATCCCTTACGACATGCTCCACGCCGCTCCCCCGCAGAGTGCGCCAGACTTCATCCGACGGAGTCCCCTGGCGGACCCGCAGAAGCCTCGCGAAGGCTGGGTCAAGGTGAACAAACACACGCTCCAGCACGTCGATTATCCCAACGTTTTCGCGCTGGGCGACGTGGCAGGCACGCCCAATTCGAAGACGGGTGCGTCGGCCGCGCGGCAAGCGCCCGTCGTGGTGAGCAACCTCCTGTCGATCCTGCAGGGCAAGGACCCGTCCGCCGCCTACGATGGGTACGTCGCGTGCCCCATCGTCACCGGCTACGGGCGCATGCTGTTGTGCGAGTTCGATTACACCGGCAGGCCGGCACCGCGTATCCCCGTGATCGATACCCTCCGGGAGCGGTACGACATGTGGCTGCTGAAGAAGTACGGCCTGCCTTGGCTGTACTGGAATGTCTGGCTGCGCGGTCGGACGGTCCCCTTCATGAGCCGGACGGAGTCGCCCGAGGGTCTCGAGCGGGAGCCTTTGCGTTCCCAGGGCAAGGAAACCTATGCTAGGCTGTGATTGTGGTCGGGTTATTACCTCGCCGATTACGCGGTTTGCCAGCCCAACACCGTTCTCATAGGCCTGCGATTTCCGCTCCGCTTTGCCGCATAAGAACGCGTTGCAATCTGGTTTGCAGGGGGCGGGGTTTCAACCCCGTCGCCCACCGCGAATCTCCTTACCCCCAGCTCGCTTGTAGGGGAGGGCTTTCACCTGCCCGCGCGAGTTCGTCAGCAGATGGGCGGCCCTGTCGTTTCCCCCTTCTGCGGGCCTACCATAAAGGTGTTGCCCTACGCCGAACTGCGGGGAGCCGTGCGCCGCAGGCCCGAACGTGATTGTCCACGCGGACTCTTCACGGCACCTTCCGCTCCAGGGAGCCCAAAGAATCTCCGCTGCGCAGGCGAAGGCGGGGTGAGGCGTTCGCTTCGGTTATCCTGAGACCCGCGCGATGAGGGGTTAATTCGGCCGAGTGGAGGCATGACGTGGTAGAGGGAGGGGACGCACGTAAAGCAGGGCAGCGACTGTGCCTTCGAGGCATGGACTTGCTCAACACACCGGCTTTGAACAAAGGCACAGCCTTCACCGACGAGGAGAGGACCCGGCACGGACTGCACGGCCTGTTGCCGCCGCACGTTGAATCGCTCGACGAACAAGTGGTGCGCGCCTACGAGGCGTACAAAAGGAAGGACGACGACCTCGAGCGCCACATCTATCTGCGCGCCTTGCAAGACACGAATGAAGTCCTCTTTTACCGGCTCTTACTCGACCACATGGAGGAGATGACGCCGATCGTTTACACGCCGGTCGTGGCCTTGGGCTGTCGGCAGTTCAGCCACATTTACAGGCGGCCTCGGGGCATTTTCATCTCCTATCCCATGCGCGATTCGATTCCGATGCTGCTCGGAAACCGCCCGCATGCCGAGGTCGACGTGATTGTGGTCACCGACGGCGAGCGCATCCTGGGTATCGGCGACCGGGGCGTCGGCGGCCTGGGCATACCGATCGGGAAGCTTTCCCTTTACACGCTCTTTGGCGGCATTCATCCGTCCCGCACTCTGCCGGTGGTGCTCGACCTGGGAACCAACAACCCTGAGCACTTGCACGGCCCGGAATATCTCGGCTGGCGGCACGAACGCGTGACGGGCCAGGACTATTTGGATTTCGTCGACCAGTTTGTCCAGGCCGTGAAGCGAGAGCTCCCCAACACCTGCCTGCAATGGGAAGACTTCTCCATGGCGCACGCCCGGCCCATCCTGGAGCGATACCGCGACCAATTGCTGACGTTCAACGATGACATTCAAGG
>Ga0066709_100005329_pt1 | contig 10556 bp, 9 predicted proteins | sample GraSoiAngelo_158_FD_79665 | JGI IMG/M metagenome (GOLD analysis project Ga0066709, IMG submission 79665) | Grasslands soil microbial communities from the Angelo Coastal Reserve, California, USA - 14_1009_16_30cm | ecosystem: Environmental > Terrestrial > Soil > Grasslands | place: USA... | reverse complement strand
GTGTGAAGCGGGCGCTCTCCCGCTGAGCTATGCGCCCGGGAGAAAACCGCGGCGCCTGGAAGGAATGCTTAGCGCTGCTGCCTCCCGGCCCTGACGCGGTTCACACACTTCCACCGCCGCGGCACCGCGATGGTACCAACGGCTCGGCCGAAGTCCGGTTCCGCCGCCGGCCGCTATGACGACGAGCTACGCCGCCCACGCAACGAGCGAGACAGCCGGAAGCTCGATCTCCTCACCAATGTATAAGGGCCGAAGCCGCTCGACGATCTCCTCGCGAACGCGCCCGCGCTCGTCCTCTTCGAGGCGGTCGACGACGGCGGCAATTGCGAGGGCGGCTCCCGTCAGGAAGGCCCAGTAATCGTCCCCGTCGCGGAAGCGCCAGGTGAACGCGACCTCCTCGACGTGCGGCTCTGAGAAGCCCGCCTGCACGAAGAGACGACGAAGACGGCCGCGGTCAGCAAGCGCGAGGATCCCCGGCGCGCCTGCATCCGGAGCCGGCATGTGCCCATGCTCGTGGAGCACCTTCGAGGGTAACGCGACCCAGGGGTTCTGCTCCGGTGCTCCGAATACAGCGCAGGAGAGGCGGCCGCCGCGGCGCAGCACTCGACGACTCTCGTTCAATGCCGCCTTGGGGTCGGCCATCAGCATGTATCCCCAGCGGCAGAGAACGCCGTCGACAGCGTCGTCCGGAAGGTCCAGTTGCTCCGCATCGAGCACCCGGCACTCGACGTTCACGAGCCCAAGCTCCGCAGCCCGGCGGGTAGCCGCATCAACCATCGCCTGCGAGAAATCGCTGACGATCACGCGGCCGTCGGACACTACGAGTCCGGCGGCAGCGAAGCCAACGACACCGGTTCCCGCGGCGACGTCCAGGATCGTCTGGCCGGGAGTTGGCGCGAGTCGCTCGATCATCCGCTCCGCGACCGGCCGCGCCCTTTCCTCGAAGTAGGCATGGCGGTCTTCCCATCCCTGCGCCATTGCCTCCCACACGGCGCGGCTTGCCCGTTTGAACTCGGTCGCATCCATCGGCTGCGTGAATCTAACTGCGGTGGGCCTTTGTGTCTCGAAAGGAGTGGCCTAGACTCGGAAGGCGTGATCTGCACGCTCTGCGGCACGGAGAATCCCGCCGGGGCGAAGTTCTGCAACGAGTGCGCCGCGCCCCTCGCGGAAACCGCACCTCCTCCCGCGCTCGAGGAGCGGAAGGTCGTAACCGTTCTGTTCTGCGACCTCGTCGGGTTCACGGCTGCCTCCGAGCAACAGGACCCAGAGGACGTACGGGCTCGAATCCGCCCATATCACGGGCGCCTCCGGCAAGAGATCGAACGTTACGGAGGCACAGTCGAGAAGTTTGTCGGTGACGCGGTGATGGCCGTCTTTGGCGCACCTGTGGCGCACGAAGACGACGCCGAGCGGGGTGTGCGCGCCGGACTTGCGATCCTCGATGCGATTTCGGACCTGAACGCGGCCGGTCCCGATCTCGACTTACGAGTTCGGGTGGGGATCAACACGGGAGAGGCCGTCGTGGCGCTCAGCGCGCGCCCCGAGCACGGAGAAGGTCTCGTGACCGGAGACGTCGTCAACACGGCTGCGCGCATGGAGAGCGCAGCGCCCGTCAACGGTGTTGCCGTCAGCGAGGAGACGTATCGGGCAACGAGCCGCGTGTTCGATTACGAGCCGCTGGAACCGGTATCGGTGAAGGGCAAAGGCGAACCCCTGTCGCTGTGGCAGGCGAAAGCTGCCCGCGCACGCTTCGGTACGGACATCAGCCGTTCGTACCAGACCCCGCTCGTCGGGCGCGAGCTCGAGAAGACGCTTCTGATCGGGATGTTCGACCGGGCCGCGCAGCAGCGCTCCGTGCAGCTGGTCACGATCGTCGGCGAGCCCGGAGTGGGCAAGACCAGGCTTGTCGCGGAACTGGGTGCACATCTCGACGCGAAGCCCGGCTTGTTTCGTTGGAAGCAGGGGCGCTGTCTGCCATACGGCGAGGGAATCACCTTCTGGGCGCTGGGCGAGATCGTGAAGGCGGAGGCGGGCATTCTCGAGTCCGACTCAGCGCAGATGGCAGCTGAAAAGCTGGAGCAGGTGGTGGCGGCAGAGGAGTCGGAACGGCAGTGGTTGTTGCAGCGGCTCGCGCCACTCGTAGGAATCGAGGCGGCCTCGCCCGCAGAACGGCAAGAGCTGTTCGCTGCGTGGCGACGTTTCTTCGAGCGGCTCGCCAGCGCACGGCCCAGCGTGCTCGTGTTCGAAGACTTGCATTGGGCAGATGAAGCGCTGCTCGCCTTTCTGGACTACATGGCGGAGTGGTCACAAGGCGTGCCGCTGCTGATCGTTTGCGCCGCGCGACCGGAATTGTATGAACGCCGACCGGGCTGGGGGGCGGGACAGCGCAATGCTCAAACAATCAATCTGGCGCCGCTCTCGGATCAGGAAACAGCCGAACTCGTCTCTCACCTGGTCGAGCGGACGATGCTGAGTCGGGAATCCGAGAGCCGCGTTCTGGAACGCGCAGGCGGTAATCCGCTTTATGCGGAGGAGTTCGTTCGCCTGCTTGCGGACCGAGGTGTGACCGCGGACGGAACCCTTCTGCCGGACAGCGTGCACTCGCTGATTGCCGCGCGTCTCGACACGCTTACGGCCGAACGCAAGAGCTTGCTGCAGGATGCCGCAGTGATAGGGAAGGTCTTTTGGGCGGGAGCGCTCGTCGAGATCTCCGGTCGCGACAACGCCGAAATCGAGCTTGCACTGCACGAGCTCGCCCGAAAGGAACTCATCCGTCCCGCTCTCTCGAGCTCGATGGAGGGCGAGATCGAGTATTCGTTCTGGCATCTGCTCGTCCGCGATGTCGCCTATGCCCAGATTCCTCGGGCTGATCGGACACGTCGTCACCGAGCCGCCGCTACCTGGATCGAAGGTAAGGCAGGCGAGCGCGTCGAGGATCTGGCGGAAGTACTCGCCCACCACCATCTGCAGGCACTCGAGCTCGCTCAGGCGTCGGGTGACATGGACCAGGCCGAGGAGCTCCGATTGCCTGCTCGCCGCTTCCTCGCGCTCGCCGGCGACCGCGCGCTCGGCCTAGACACTGCGCACGCCGAAGAGCGGTTGGCCCGCGCGCTCGAGCTCACACCGGCAGACGATCCCGAGCGGCCTGAGCTCGTCGTTCGCTGGGCGGATGCGGCCTTTCAAGCGGGCCGCCCACGGGAAGCCGCCGCGGCGCTCGAGGAGGCGCTCTTGGCGCTTCGCGCCAGTGGCAGGACGGAGGCCGCCGCACAGGCGCTGCAGCTTCTCTCTCGCGCCGCCATGCGTCTCGGCGAAGGCCGGTACGTGGGCCTGGCTGCGGAGGCCGTCACACTGCTGGAACAGGAGCCACCCAGCTCCACGCTTGTGGCGGCTTACGCACAGCTCGCGAATGCACACATGATCGCCGGCTCCTACCCGGAGACGATCGTCGCGGCCGACCGCGCGCAATCGCTCGCCGAAACGCTTGGCCTGCCCAAGGCTGCGCGCGCGCTCGGCTATCGCGGGTACGCCCGCATGTACCTCGGTGACGCTGACGGCCTCGCGGAGATGGAGCGGGCGCTGGCCCTACTTGTCGAGCGTGGCGCCGGAAGGGACGCCGCCATCCTGCAGAACAACCTCGCCATCGCCAGCTATCCGCTTGAAGGCCCGGCTCGGTCGCTGACCGCCTTCGAAGAGGGGATTGCGTTCTGCGAGCAACGTGGCCTGGCCGAGCCAGGCGCGCAACTGGAGAGCAATTGCCCCCTGCTGCTGGCGGAGCTCGGCCGTCCCGAGGAGGCGCTCGAAGGCGTCGCCCGGCTCTCCGCGACGCTCGAAGCACGGGGCGATACCCACTCGCCCGGCGAGCCTCGCTCGGTCGCGCTCGCGATTCGGGTGGCACGCGGCGAGGAGAGGTTGCATGCGGAGGCGGACTGGCTGATCGACCTGGCACGAAAGACCGAGGCCGCCGATGTACTGGCAATGGCCGTCGCCTCTGCCTCGGCTGCGCTGAGCGCGGAGGCGCCCAAACGTGCAGGCATGCTGCTCGACGAGCTGGAGGGGATGGCGGGAACCCGCGAAACGCCTTACTACGCGCGACAGCTGCCCTCGATGGTGCGGACCGCCCTCGCGGTGGGCGACCCCCAGCTGGCAAAGCGGCTCAGCGGCAGGCTCGAACCGCGCTATCCGCTCGACGAGCATGCGCTCTGCACCGCCCGCGCCCAGCTCGCCGAGGGTGCCGGCGAGTACGCCGAAGCAGCGACTCTCTACGCGGAGGCTGCCGCACGCTGGCGCGAGTTCGGCAACGTTCCGGAGCATGCGTACGCGCTACTCGGCGAGGGCCGCAGTCTCGGTGCCCTCGAACGGCCCGAGGCCGAACAACCGCTGCGCGAAGCGCAGACGCTCTTCGCGTCGATGGGCTATGGACCCGCGCTCGCCGAAACCGAGTCGCTTCTTCAGCACGCCGAGCCCCGTGCGGCTGCACGGGCCTCGACCTGAAGACTGCGCTACGACGCCGGCCACGTCCCGATCGTCGACAGCGGATGGATCCAGACCTGGTGCTGCGCGGGGCCGACCGGAGACGTCCCGAACGGCACCGTGTTGATCGGCGCGGGCCCATGGAAGTACTGGAGCTCGCCCCAGAACCCGTCGAAATCGACCCAGGGCGTGTCGTCTCCGATCATGTGGATCGGCGTCGTGGGCCCGTCCACGCCGGCCGGTCCTATGACCGGACCTTCGAGGACGTGTCGGCCGGCGGAGGAAGCCCCAGGCCGTTGAGGATCGCGAGCGCAGCCGGCGGGACGCACACCGGGTTGATTGGATGCGTGCCGGGGGTGAAGTAGTTCGCATGTGATCCGCGCGACGTACGCGACCGGATGCGTGTCTCCGACCTTCGGCGTATTCGCCCAGTCACGAGTCTGCCCGAGGCAGTGCTGGCTGTACGCCGCCGAGACGGGCTGCTCGTCCTCGTCGAGGACGACGTTGACGACTTCCCAGTCTCCTTCGTGGGCCTGCCAGATGAAGTCGCTCGGCGGGTAGGCGTACGAATAGACGTCGTCGTAGTAGAACAACCAGTACTGCAGGACGGTGTGGTCGCCATCCTGAGCCACGCGTCTGCGATGAACGACGCTCGCCGGCCGGAACCTCTCCAGCGGATCGAAGTGCAGGACCGGTTGGTACATCGCGAGCAACTTCGGCGCCGGCGTCGCAGCCTGGGAAGTGCCGGCGGCAAGTGCGAAGAGGAGCCCTACGGCCGCAAGGGCGACCGCCTGGCGCAATAGACGTTGCATCGACGATGCCTCCTTTTGGCGGGATCAGTCGACGGTAGGGACGGCCTCTAATCCGGCTCTAACCGGCGGCGTTTGCCGCCGCCCGCCTCAGGCAAGACTGGCGCAGTGCGTTTTCGCCGCAATGCTCCCCTCGATCCGGGCCAGGTCACCGATGTCCGCGGCCGCGGCGTCGGTCCAGGCGGAATCGCCGTCGGCGGCGGTGGGCTCGGCATCGTCGGGCTCGTCATCTACCTGCTGATCGCGCTCCTCTCGAACGGAGGAAACGCGCTCGGCCAACTTGCACCGCTCGAGAACCAGCAGGTCGGGCAGGGTGACTCCCCGGCCGACATCAACAGTGAGTGCCGGACCGGGCAGGACGCGAACAGACGGCAGGACTGCCGCATCGTCGCAGTCGTTAACAGCGTCCAGAAGTTCTGGGACGGCGTCTTCCGGCGCAGCAACCGGCAGTACCAGTACGTCGACACGGTGTTCTTCTCCGGCCAGGTCGACACGGGCTGCGGCACGGCGGACTCCCAGGTCGGGCCGTTCTACTGCCCTGCGGACAAGCTCGTCTACATCGACCTCGGCTTCTTCGACGAGCTTGGGAGGTTCGGGGCACAGGACACACCGTTCGTCGAGTCGTACGTCATCGCACACGAGTACGGCCACCACGTGCAGGATCAGCTCGGCCTTCTGGACAAGATCCGTGGCTCCCCGACGGGACCCGAGAGTCTCGGGGTGCGCTCGGAGCTGCAGGCCGACTGTTACGCAGGGGTCTGGGCCGCGCACGCGGTCGAGACAGGCCTGGTCGAGCAGCTCACCCAGGTCGACATCAACAGCGGGCTCGACGCCGCAGGGGCGATCGGCGACGACCGGATCCAGGAGCAAACCCAGGGGCAGGTGAATCCCGAGACGTGGACGCACGGCTCGTCCGAGCAACGGCGGCGCTGGTTCTCCCAGGGCTACGAGACGGGGAAACCGGCTGCCTGCGACACGTTCTCCGGCTCGATCTAGCGCGGCTAAGATCGCCCAAGTGGCCGCGCTCTACCGGAAGTACCGTCCCCAGGACTTCGACGAGGTCGTGGGGCAAGAGGCGATCGTCCGAACGCTGAAAAACGCCATCTCGTCCGAACAGGTGCGCCAGGCCTATCTCTTCGCCGGGCCGCGCGGGACCGGGAAGACCTCGCTCGCACGGATCCTCGCGAAAGGACTCAACTGCGTTCAGGGCCCGACGCCGACACCGGACAAGGTCTGCAATCCCTGCGTCACGATCGCCAACGGGACCTCGCTCGACGTGATCGAGATGGACGCAGCCTCGCAGCGCGGCATCGACGACATCCGCGAGATCCGCGAGCGCGTCGTCCTTCAGCCGGCGGAGGGCCGGTACAAGGTGTACATCCTCGACGAGGCGCACCAGCTGACGGACGCCGCGTGGAATGCGCTGCTGAAGCTGATCGAGGAACCCCCGCCGCACCTCGTCTTCGTCTTCTGCACCACCGACCTCTCGAAGGTTCTTCCGACCGTTCGCTCGCGCTGCCAGACGTTCGTCTTCTCGCGACCGCGCCTGCCCGAACTTGTGCGGAAGCTTCGTCGCATCGCGGACGGCGAGGGGATCAACGTCCCCGACCAGGCCCTGGCGCTGATCGCCCGGAGCGGTCGCGGCGCGTATCGCGACGCCGAGTCGACGCTCGACCAGCTCGCATCTGCAACGGAGAAGGAGATCACGGTCCAATCGGTCCTGCAGCTTCTCGGCGCCGTGGAGGAAGAGGCGCTCTTCCGTCTCTGCGACCTCGTCGTCGATCGGGACACGGCGGGCGCGCTCACCTTCATAGAGGAGCTCTCCGAGCAGGGCCAGGATCTCGGCCGGCTCGTCGTCGACTTGCTCGAACACTTGCGTCACTTGATGCTCGTGCAGCACATGGGCGAAGTGCCGGATTCGCTGCCCGTCACCGAGGAGACGCGCGATCGCCTACGCGCACAGGCGAATCAGCTCGGCGAAGCGACGGTCATCCGGCTCGTCGACCTGCTCGCGGTTGCCGTGGAGGACATGCGCCAAGGCGGGGATCCCCGGCTGCCCCTCGAACTCGCCCTCGTGAGGGTGACGCGTCCAGGCGCGGATCTGTCGCGCGAGTCGATCGCCTATCGCCTCGAGCAGCTCGAGAGTCGCGGCCACGTCCCCGCGAGTCCCGCTCCCGTTACAGGCACCGAGACGGAAACGCTACGGCAGCATGACGAGATCGTCGCGCCGCCGGCTCTGCCCTCTCTCGAGCTCGAGCAACTCCAGGAAGCCTGGCAGCGAACGATCGTGCCGGCGGTCGAGGAACGCTCGATTCCCGCGGCATCCGTGCTGCGAGAGGCTCACCCCGCAGACCTGGCCGACGACACGCTGACGGTCGAGTTTCCCGCGAGCGCTGCGTTCCACCGGCAGCTCGCCGAAGAGCCCAAGAACGCCACGCTGCTTGCCGAAGCCCTCTACGAGGTGACCGGCCGCCATCTCGGCGTCGCGTTCGCCGAGGGCGAAGCGCGTGCAGACGCCTCGGAAGCGGACGACGAACCGGCGGGCGAGGAGAAGATCCTCGAGCTGGTCAAAGAGACCCTGGACGCGCGCGAACGAGAGGATTGAGCCGATGGGCATGGACATGAACAAGCTCATGCAGCAGATGGGCCAGATGCAGGAGCAGATGCAGAAGGCGCAAGAGGAGCTCGCGAACGAGACGGTCGAGGCGACGGCGGGTGGTGGGATGATCACCGTCGTTGCGAACGGCGCCGGCGAGATCAAGCAGATCAAGATCGATCCGAAAGCGATCGATCCCAACGATCCCGAGATGCTCGAGGACATGATCCTCGCGGCGGTCAACGAGGCCGTTCGATCCGCACACAGCCTGATGGAGTCGAAGCTCGGCGGCCTCGCGGGCGGAGCGCTCGGCGGACTCGGCCTTCCGGGCCTCGGCGAGTAAGTGCGCGATCGGCTCCGGGCCGCGCCGCTTTTCGCGGACCTCGACGACGACCACCTCGACAAGCTCGCCGCCGCGACGAGTGAGTTCCGGGCGCCTGCCGGACAGGCCCTGATCGAGCGCGGCAGACCAGGCTCGGGGCTACTCGTGCTGGAGGAGGGCGAGGCGATCGTCGAGGCGCCCGAGGGGCGTCGCCGTCTCGGTCCCGGCGACGTCTTCGGAGAACGCGCTCTGCTCGACGACGACGTGTCCCGCACCGCCCGCGTCCGCGCCGAGACCGACGTTCGCTGCCTGGCGATCGCCCGGCCCGAGCTGGAACGGCTGTTCGCCGAGGTTCCGCAGCTCGCAGACCGGCTGCGTCAGCTTTCCGCCTGAAGCTCCACGGCGCGCCCGTCCGGATCGCGCAGATACGCGGAGCGCCCCCAGTAGAAGTCCCTCGGCCCCACGACTTCGACCCCCGCCTCCCGGGCCCGCCCCGCTGCCTCCTCCTGATCCAGGGCAAATGCGAGGTGGTCCGTGTTCGGCGCACCTTCCACCCCATCGCCGGCGACGTGGATGAACAAAGTCGTACCGTGGAGGTCGAAGCTCGCGTGGGATTCGGAGCTCGAGTCCGCCGGCCGACCGAGCAGTCGCTCGTAGAAGGCGGCCAGTCCGGAGACGTCCTCGGTGAAGAGCGCAACCTCGGCAATCCGGGGCATGTCGGCACAATAGGGCAGGTGCTCAGCCCTGCTGTGGAAAACCTGGTCGCGCAGCTCTCACGCCTGCCTGGTGTGGGGTCGCGGACGGCCCACCGACTCGCTTTCCACCTCCTGCAGCGGCCGAAGGAGGAGGCGCTGGCGCTCTCCGCAGCCATCCAGGAGGTCAAGGAACGCGTTCGCTTCTGCAACGAGTGCGGAAACCTGACGGAGGAGGAGGTGTGCGCGATCTGCCGCGACGCTCGCCGCGATCACACGATGATCTGCGTAGTCGAGCAGCCGGTCGACCTGATCTCCGTCGAGCGCACGAGCGAGTTCCGCGGTCTCTATCACGTGCTCGGCGGCGCGCTCTCGCCGCTCGACGGCGTCGAGCCGGAGCACCTCCGCATCGACGAGCTGCTCGGGCGCGTCGAGCGAAACGGCGTGCAGGAAGTCGTCCTCGCGACCAATCCGAACATGACCGGCGAGGCGACGGCCGCATACCTTGCGGACCGCTTGCGCGGCCGCGTGCGCGTGACGCGACTCGCGAGCGGCCTTCCGGTCGGCGGCGACCTGGAGTACGCGGACGAGGTCACGCTCGGGCGCGCGCTCGCCGGCCGCCGCGAGATGACCTGAAAGATCGAGGCCCGATGCGAAATTCCGCCGGGCCGGATGACGTTCCGACGTCGGCAGAATTTCACACCGGACCTCTACGGCACTAGAACTGCCGAACCGCGGATCTTGCCGCTCCGAAGCTGTTCGAGCGCCTCGTTGGCGTCTTCGAGCCGAAACGTCTCTACCTCGGTGCGAAGGGGGACCTGTGGCGCCAGCGCCAGGAACTCCTCCCCGTCGCGGCGCGTGAGATTCGCCACGGACCGCACGACGCGCTCGCCCCAGAGGAGCTCGTACGGAAACGACGGGATGTCGCTCATGTGGATCCCCGCGCAGACCACCTCCCCCGCCTTGCGCACGGCGTGCAACGCGATCGGAACCAGCGCACCGACTGGTGCGAAGATGATCGCCGCGTCGAGCTCTTCGGGCGGCGCCTGGTCAGAACCTCCCGCCCACTCGGCGCCGAGTGAGCGCGCGAAGGCCTGGCCCTCGTCGTCCCCCGGTCGCGTGAACGCGAAGACGCGCCGGCCTTCGTGCCGCGCCACCTGGGCGATGATGTGCGCCGAGGACCCGAACCCGTAGAGGCCGAGCGCCTCCGCGTCCCCGGCAAACCGAAGCGCGCGATAGCCGATCAGCCCGGCGCAGAGGAGCGGTGCGGCCTGCTCGGCTGTGTACTCCGCCGGCAGCTCCAGGCAGAAGCGCTCGTCGGCAACGGCAAGCTCCGCGTAACCGCCGTCACGGTCGTACCCCGTGAACTCTGCGGCGTCGCACAGGTTCTCGAGGCGCGCGATGCAGTAGCGGCATTCCCCATCCGTCCAACCGAGCCACGGAACGCCGACGCGACGGTCTTCCCCGACGACCTCGGCCACGATCTGGTGGCCCAACACGAGAGGCAGCTTCGGCCGCTCGAGCTCGCCGTCGAAGATGTGGAGATCGGTCCGGCAGACGGCGCAGGCGAGCACGCGCAGGAGAAGCTCGCCCGCTCCCGGCTCCGGATCCGGCAGCTCGGCCGGACGCAACGGCCGACGGGCTTCCTCCAGAACCATCGCGCGCAT
>Ga0066709_100005328_pt1 | contig 10558 bp, 10 predicted proteins | sample GraSoiAngelo_158_FD_79665 | JGI IMG/M metagenome (GOLD analysis project Ga0066709, IMG submission 79665) | Grasslands soil microbial communities from the Angelo Coastal Reserve, California, USA - 14_1009_16_30cm | ecosystem: Environmental > Terrestrial > Soil > Grasslands | place: USA... | reverse complement strand
TGGTGATCGAAAACCGGCCGGGTGCCGCCGGCACGCTGGGTAATGAGGCCGTCGCGCGCGCGGACAAGGACGGCTACACGCTCGGCATCATGACCGCGGGCCAGATCATCGCCGCCGTCATGAACAAGTCGCTGCGCTACGACACACTCACCGCGTTCGATCCGGTGTCGCAGGTTGCAACCGCCGGCCTGATCATCGTCACGCGCCCGGACTTCCCCGCCGATGACGTGAAGCAATTGGTCGCCGCCGCAAAGGCCAATCCCGGCAAGCTCTCCTTCGCCAGCCCAGGCTTCGGCGCCACGCAGCATTTCACCGGCGAATTGTTCCGGCAGACCGCCGACATCAACATCTTGCACGTGCCGTTCCGCACCTCGCCCGAGGCGATCTCCGCGGTCCTCGGCAAACAGGTCGACGTGTTGTTCGACACGATTTCGGCCGTGCTGGGCCAGGTTCAGTCGGGCCAGCTCAAGGCGCTCGCGGTCACCGGCAAGGATCGCTTTCCAGCGGTGCCCGACGTGCCGGCGGCGATCGAATCGGGCGTGCTTTCCGGCTACGACGTGACGACGTGGTACGGCGTGTTCGCGCCCCGCGGCGTGCCGCGGGAGATCATCGCCAAGCTCAACAAAGTCATCAACGAAAGCCTCGGGGAGGAGGCCGTGCAAAAGCGCTTGACCACGGCCGGCGTGGTCGTGCGCGGCTCGACGCCGGAGGCCTTCGGCGAGCACGTGGCGCGCGAGTTCGCCCGCTGGAACGCGGTGCGCGAGGCCGCCGGCATTCCGCAGCAGTAAATCAGCTGCTGCGAACCAAGTTCGAGGCTACCTCGCTTCCGATTGCGATCCGATGAGTCGAGGAGTCGCGGCATTTGTCTTGGCCGCCACCTGAAGCAGCGGTTTAGCGCTGACGGATATCACGCCGATAAACGGTCTGTCGTGCGCAAGAATCACGAAGAAGGTCGCTGCGGCCGCCACCGCGTACAGACTCATTGCAAGAGCTTGGCGCCCAGGCTCGTTGTTATGAATCAGCGCCGTGACAACCAGCGCACTTGCAGCGAGGATGATCAGCGCGAACCATTGCACCCCGGACAAACCCGAATGTGCCAACGTGAGTCGAGCGAGGCGGGCGCCGCGTACTTCGAAAAGTTGCGGCAAAAGAATTGCGGAGATCGGCGAGGAACCCCTTGTGACGTCTTCGCGAGATACCTCCGCGATCAGGCCGACGAGAATCGGGTCCGACACTGCATAGAGGGGGTCATCCATGTCGGCCTGCCGCGCCATCGCCGGCCACTCATGTTCCGCTGCAGCCTTCGCATAGGCAATCACACCCGCTTTGACCTTCGCGGCTCGGTCGGCCGACAAGCCCTCCGCAAGCGCGAGCACGTTCTCCAGGGCCAGCGCCTCGCGTTGCACCGCATTGCGTGCTTGTAGCCAATCGTTCCAGATGCCGGAGGCGGAGAACGCGACCATGAGCGCGAAGAATATGCTCGTTACGGGGACGAGATCCTGGATGGGCAGCGGTTTTGCGGGGTCCACGCCGGAAAGCCGGACACTCAATCGAACAAGGACAGCTATGACCAAGGAGAGAACAACCGCGAGACACAGCGTTGCCGCCAACAGGATGGGGATCGGAAGGCCCTGGAGGAAATCGAGAAACTTCATGGACGATGCTCAGGGCCGAAGCAATCGATGAGCGCGTGATGGGTACGACATGGCCCCAGTTTCTCGCTCTGTAGCGTTACACCAGCATTACAGCAACATTAAACCGCCCCCGAAAGCGATCCGTTGATCCAGATCAAAGAATCTCATGATCGATGTCCGGTGCGGATCGCTGCCAAATCGATATTCCGACTTCTGAGCACCGCGGGTGGCGGTTGTATTTTTCGTCGTATCCGGAGGTGGTGCAGCAGCGGGGAGAGGTCACCCGAAATCGCACAAGTGCAACACTTGCGCCCCCGGAGAGTCCGAATGCGGACGCAGCTCACGCTGCGCCGCGCTCGCGCAGCACGTCGTGCGCGATGCGATGGCCCTCGTTCGCAGCCGGAATCCCGCAATAAAGCGCGACCAACAGCAGGACCTCACGAATCTCTTCCGCCGTGCAGCCGTTGGTGAGTGCGCCGTTGACGTGGACGCGAAGCTCGGCGGCGCGCCCGATCGCCGCCGTCATGGCGATCGCCGCCAGCGATTTCGTCTTCAGCGGCAGCGTGGAACGGCTCCAGACGTCGCCGTAGGCATAGGTGTTGGTCATGTTCTGTAGCGGCTCGCCGAACGCGCCGAAGGCATTCATGCGCTGCTCGACCGCCTCACGGCCGAAGATCTCGCGCCGAAGCTTCAATCCTTTGTCATGCAGGTCGCGCGTATCCATTGCTTTCTCCATGTCCCGCGAACGATCGAAGATTGTCATTGCCGGGCTTGACACCGCACGTCGGGTTTACCCGATGTGTGGCGCATCATATTGCGCAACTCGGGTAAGCCCGAGTTGCGGTGCAATCCATCCCTTCGTCGAGGCTTTTTGATGGATGCCCGGGTCAAGCCCGGGCATGACGACCCGCACGACGTATGATCGTCCGCCTTAGACGTCGCGCCGTGGCGATGCTAGGGTCTCCCGTTCGGCAGGAAAAACGCAGCATGGTCTCCGCATCATTCGATTTCACGCCGCTCCTGGCACCATCCTTGCCGGCGCCCGCTGACAAGTGGACGGGATTTCCCAAATACAACTTTATCGGCGGCAACAACGATGCCGACCACGTTCCCGTCGATGGGCTCATTGCGGCGGTGACCACCGTGCTCAAGCGGGAAGGCGCAACGCTTGCGAGCTACGGACTCAAGAGCGGCCCGCTCGGCTATCGCCCGTTGCGGGAATTTCTGGCCGACAAGCTCAAGCGCACCGCCGGCATCTCATGCACCGCCGACGAAATCCTGATCACGTCGGGCTCGCTGCAAGGCCTCGATCTCGTCAACGGCTTTCTGCTGGCGCCTGGAGATACAGTCCTCATCGAGCAGGAAAGCTATCAGGGCTCGCTCACACGCCTGGCACGACTACGGGTGAACGCGGTGGGGATCCCGCTCGACAAGGACGGCATGCGCGTTGACGCGGTCGCCGCCGCGCTCGACGACCTCAAGCGTCGAGGCATCCGCGCCAAATACATCTACACGATCCCGACCGTGCAGAATCCGACCGGCACCATTCTGAGCGAAGCGCGCCGTCGCGAACTCTTGCGGCTCTCGGAGGAGCACCACGTCCCGATCTTCGAGGATGATTGCTACGCCGACCTGACCTGGGACGGCCGGCGCCCGCCCGCGCTCTATGCCATGAGCGAGTGTGGCAGCGTCATCCACATCGGCTCATTCTCCAAATCGATAGCGCCGGCGCTGCGCGTGGGTTACATCGTCGCGCGGTGGGACATTCTCTCGCGCATCCTCGCGCTCAAGACCGACGCCGGCTCGGGCGCGCTCGAGCAGATGGTGTTGGGAGAGTTTTGTGCGCGCCATTTTACCGAGCACGTGCCGAAGCTCACGCGCGGGCTGCGCGCCAAGCTCGATACCATGATGGAGGCGCTTAACCAGCATTTCGGCACGGCGGCCGAGTTCGACGAGCCCAAGGGCGGCATCTTTTTGTGGGTCAAACTACCTGACGCAGTGGACACGCCAAAGCTCGCGCAGGCGGCGCTGGCGGCCGGCGTGGCCATCAACCCAGGGCCCGATTGGTCGACGCACGAGGCCTACGGCAGGAGCCGGCTGCGGCTTTGCTTCGCCAATCCCTCGACGCAGGCGATTCGCGAGGGCATCGCGGCGCTTGCCGAGGTCTGTCGGCGGGAATTCGGTGTGCCGCAGCGCATCGCCAATGTGGAGCACCGCGCGAGCGCGTAGTCGAGCTGCAAGGAATCAGTACGAGCGACGAACTCGGTCTGCTCCCTCTCCCGCTTGCGGGGGAGGGTTGGGGAGGGGTGGGCCGAAATGCTCTACGTGTTGAGACCCCCTCCCTGTCCCTCCCCCGCAAGCGGGGGAGGGGACCATGTGGCATCTTCCGTAGGAATCCGAGGAGTAACCGAGGCCGCGCTACTCCTCCATCTGCAGCGGCAGCCGCACCGTCTTGCCGGACGCGGCCGCGCGCTCAATCGCGATCGTTGTTTCCAGATTGATGCGCGCCTGCTCCGGCGTGCAATGGATCGTTGGCGCTCCGGTGGCGAGATGATCGAGCCAGGCGCGCGTCTCGTTGCCGAGCGGGCCCCAGAAATCGCCGACCGCCCAATCGCCAGCGCTATTGCTGCCGAGAAACGCCATGTCGACGGCATGCTCGGGCACGTAGGGGTGGGGCACGCCTTTCTGCGAGAACAGCAGATGATCGAGGTGATCGTCGTCGATGATCATCGTGCGTTCGCTGCCGAGCAGCTCCACGCGATCGGATTGCCCCAGCGTCGGATAGCGCGCGGGCAACGCGTAGCTGATTCCGAGATTGATCACCGCGCCGTCCGCGAAGGTTAAAATCGCCCAGGTCACGTCCTGGGCGCCGTAGCCGGCCTCCTTGAAAATGCCATGCTGGCCGCGCGCGACCACCTCGACCGGCCGGTTGCCTTCCAGGAACCAGCACATCAGATCGACGTAATAGGTGAGCACGTCGAGCACCGGCGTCGCGTGGGGATCGCGCTTGAGAATCGCAAAAGCCTGCGCGCGCGAATTGTAGACGCGCGCCATGCCGCCGACCACCTTGCCGAGGCGGCCCTGCAACATCTGCTCCTTGGCCCGCAGAAAGCATTCCTTGTAGCGCCGGCTATAGCCGACCCGAAGCTGGCCCTTCGTGCCGTGCAACGTGTCGAGGATCTGGTCGGCCTCGCGCAGCGAAAATCCGATCGGCTTCTCCACCAGCACCGGCTTGCCGAGCTCCAACGCTTGGAGGATCGGCTGCGTGTGCTGCTGCTCCGGCGTCGAGACGATGACCGCGCTCACCTGCGGATGCGCGATCACCTCCTCGTTGCTGCCGCTGTGGACATCGGCGCCGGCAGCCTCGGCGAGCGCGCGGGCGCGCGCAGGATCGCGATCGGAAACCGCCAGGAATCGAACGGCCGGATGCTTGGCGGCAAGTCGCGCGCGCAACGTGCCGATGAGGCCGGCCCCCACCACCGCGATACCGACATGATCTTGCTTCATTCGCTGCCCCAGCCCCGACGTTGCCGCTACGCCACTTGCCGCACCGGCGCCTCGCGCCGGTAGCGCCGCACGCGCTCCTCGTCGACGTCGATGCCCAGCCCCGGGCGGTCGGAGACCTCGACGTGTCCGCGCACGATGCGCACGGGTTGCGAGGTCACGTCCTCGGCGAGACCCTCGTTCGTGAGCGTGAGCCCCCAGGCGATCTGCGGCAGCGCGGCGGCGATGTGCATGGCTGCCGCGCAGGCGATGCTCGATTCGCCGGTCTTGGCGGAGACGTTGACGTTGAGTCCGAGGGTGTCGCACAGGCGCCCCGCCTCAGTCGCACCGCGCATGCCGCCGAGCTTGATCGCCTTGAGGCTCACCCCGCGCGCGGCGTGCCGCTCGTGGTGGCGGCGGATGTCCTCGAGCGAATGGATGCCCTCGTCGGCGCCGATGGCGATGTCGCCTGCCGCGGCTGCCACGGCCGTCATGCCGGCGAGGTCGTCCGCCTGCACCGGCTGCTCGAAGAAATCGAGCCCGGCATCGGCGACCGCGCGCACGTATTGCACGGCCTGCTCCGTGCTCCAGCCCTGATTGGCGTCGGATGAAATCAGCGCGTCAGGTCCGATGAGCTGGCACACGCGGCGCGTGCGTTCGGCATCGACGAGCGGCGCGTCGATGCCGACCTTCATCTTGAAGGCGACGCAACCGTCCGACTTCTTCTTTTCCGTTTCGCGCAAGTCGGAGGCAAGCTCGCCAGTGCCGATGACGCCGAGCACGGCCATGCGGCTTCTCTGCTTGCCGCCGATGAGCGCGTAGGCCGGTCGGTTGGTAGCGCGGCCGACGAGGTCGTGCAGCGCGATCTCGATTGCCGCCTTGGCGCCGTTGTTGGCGTACATGCGCGCGGCCATGGCCGCCAGCGCGCCGGCAATGTCTTCCGCTAGCCAGCCCTCGAGCGCCGGCGCGAGATACGCGACCGCCGCCATCATGCTCTCGACCGTCTCGCCGGTCATGGTGGGCGCGGAGGCGGCCTCGCCCCAGCCGACGATGCCGTTATCCGCTTCGATGCGCAACAGCACGTTGTCCGCCCGCTTGATCTCGACGCCTGCCATGACCACCGGCTTCTTCATCGGCAAACTGACCGCCATGGGCTCGATGCGCTTGATCTTCATGGGTCTCCTCACGCCTTGTGCTGCTCGAGCTCGACCAGCGCGCCCAAAAAATCGCTGGGATGGATGAAGGCGATCGTCGCGCCCGCGACGTTGCGCTGCGGCCTGCCTTCGCCGAGCACGCGGACGCCGTTTTGCGCAAAAGCGCGCGCGGCTGTCTCGACATCTTCCACGGCGAGGCAGAGGTGATGAATGCCGCCCTTGGGGTTACGCTCGAGGAATTTGGCGACCGGCGAATCCGGCCGTGATGGCTCCATCAGCTCGATCTTGCCGTTGCCGAGCTCGACATAGGCGAGGCGCACGCCCTGCTCGACGTTCACCATGGGCGCTCCGACCTCCAGGCCATATTTCGCGTTCAGCTCACGCGCCGCCGCTTCGAGATTCGGAACGGCGATCGAGATGTGGCTCAGTCCGTTGATCATGCGCAAGCCCTTAGATCACTTTCTGCCGCCGCAGGTCGGCGATGGCCTTGTCGTCGAGACCAAGCTCGCCGGATAGAATTTCCTCGCTGTGCTGGCCGAGCGTCGGCGGCGGTCGCCGCACTGAGCAGGCGGTATCCGAAAACTTGAACGGAATCCCGAGCATCTTCAAGGCGCCTACGGTCGGGTGCTCGATGGTTTCGATCATCTTGCGCGCCGCCGTCTGGGAGTCCTCCAGCGCTTCGGCGACCGAGTTGATCTTCCCGCAGGGGATTCCCGCCGCCTTGAGCTTGGCAAGCCAGGCATCGGCCTTATCGTGCGACAATGCCTCGCTGATGAGGGAGTCGATTACTGCGCGGTTCTCGACGCGTGCGCGGTTGCTGGCGAAGCGCGCGTCCTTGGCCCATTCGGGATGGCCGAGCACGTCGGCGAGACGCGCGAACTGACGTTCGTTTCCCACGCCGAGCGCGATCATGGCGTCCGCGGCCTGATAGCTCGCATACGGCACGATGCTCGGATGGCCGTTGCCGAAGCGGCCAGCGTTGCGGCCGGCAGCGAGATAGCTCGCGGCGACGTTGACGAGCATCGCAAGCGACGTCTCGTAGAGCGAGAGCTCGACCTTCTGGCCGTTGCCGGTGCGCTCCCGCGCATTGAGCGCCGCGAGGATCGAGTTCGATGCGAGCATGCCGGTACATACGTCCACGATCGCCACGCCGTATTTCGTCGGCTTGCCCTCGGGTTCCCCGCATATGCTCATGAGACCGGATTCTGCCTGCAGAATGAAATCGTAGCCGGGAAGTGCTGCCTTGGGGCCGCTCGATCCGTAACCGGTGATGGAGCAGCGCACGAGGCGCGGCGCCTGGCGCTCGAAGCAGGCATCGGTGAAGCCCCACTTCTCGAGCGTGCCCAACTTGAAGTTATCGATCAGCACATCGGCCTTTTCGATCAGGCCGGCGAGAATCTTCTGCCCCGCCGGCACCGCCATGTTGAGCGTCAGCGAACGCTTGTTGCGATTGACGCCGAGGAAATAGACGGCATCGCCGGCGAGAAAGGGGGGCCCCCAGGCGCGGGTATCGTCGCCTGTTTCAGGCGGCTCGACCTTGATGACGTCGGCGCCCATGTCGCCGAGCATCATGGTGCACAGCGGCCCGGCCAGGATGCGGGTGAGATCGAGCACGCGAATCCCGGCGAGCGGGCCATCCTCGCTCATGGATTATTTCCTACGCATGGAGGGCGGCGCGTTGAGGTCCTTGGCGCAGCCGTCGAGATAATCTTCGAGCTCGCGTTTGTTGCGCATGCGGAATTTATGGAAATCGGGTTTGCGTCCCTCGAGGAAGGCGTCCATTCCTTCGAGGCTTTCCTCCGAGCCCCAGACATGGGCGAGCAACTCCATGCCGTGCTGCCACGAGGCATAGAGGAGATCGGATTCGAAGTTGAGGCTTTTCTTGGTCATGCGCAGCGTCTGCGGGCTATGGCCCTTTATCGTCTCGCACCAGGCCAGCGTCTCCTTGCGCAGCTCCGACTGCGGCACGCATTTGTTGATCAGCCCGATCGCAACTGCCTCCTTCGCCGTGAAGCGCCGGGCGCAGAAAATCATCTCGCGCGCCAGCCGCTCGCCGATGATGCGCGGCAGATATTGCGTCGCCCCTACGGTCGGGCAGGCGCCGACGCGGGCGCCGGTTTGACCGAGCACGGCATTCTCCGACGCGATGACCAAATCGCACCACAGCGCAAGCTCGTGGCCGCCGCCCATACACCAGCCGTTGACCATGGCAATGACGGGGATCGGCAGGCTGCGGATGGTCATGGCGAGGCCCTGCATGCGGTCGTTCCACATGGCGCCGTTGACCCAGTTGAGCCGCTTCATGGCGTAGAAGTCGCCGCCGGCGGAAAACGCCTTGTCGCCGGCGCCGGTCATGACCGCGCAGGCGATGGAGGGGTCTTCGCGGGTCGATTTCAGCGCGTCGATGAGCTCGTCGAGGGTCTGCTCGCGAAAGGCATTGAGCACGCGCGGCCGGTTGATGGTCGCCCATGCCACCTGATCCCTGACCTCGTAGAGGATATCGTCGTAGTGCCGCTTGTTTATGCTACGCCTCTTCGCTGCGGGGTTTTTTGCCATATCGTGTCACCCATCCCGTGCTTTCGGTGGCCGAGTATTATTGGCCCAGCTTGAGGTCGACGTCCTCGACGAGCTTCTTGTGTAGCTCAAGCTGCTCCCGGACGAAGGCAGCAAATTCACGCGGTCCGCTGCTTGCCGGCTCGATTCCCTGGACGCGCAACCCGGCGACGACGTCAGGACTTTTCGCGGCTTCGGCGACGGTCGCGCTCAATTTGATCACAATGTCGGCAGGCGTCCCGGCCGGCGTCATGAGGCCGAACCACCCAACCGCCTTGTATTTCGGCTGTCCCGCCTCGGCCATTGTCGGGATGTCGGGGAGGGAGGGGGATCGAGTATCGCCGCTCACCGCCAGTGCCTTGACCGAGCCTGCTTCGATGAATGGGATCATTCCCGCCATCGGTCCGAAATAGAACTGCGTTTCGTTCGCGATGGTCGCTGTCACCGCCGGCGCGCCGCCTTTATAGGGCACGTGGACGGTGTCGTTCTGGATGCCGGCCAATGCCACGAACATGGCGACCGCAAAGTGACTGGTGGAGCCGGGACCGCCCGACGCGTAGTTGAGTTTACCTGGTTGGGCTCGGGCGAGCGCGATGAGGTCGGAGACGTTGGCAACCGGCAGCGACGAGTTGACCACCAGTACGTTTTGCACCAGCGCTAATAGGGAGATCGGCTCGAAATCCTTGATCGGATCATAGCCGAGCTTGGGCGTCGCGACCGGCGCGAACGAATGCGTGGAGACTGAGCCTGCAAGCAGCGTGTAACCATCGGGCGTCGCCCGCGCGACCGCTTCCGCGCCGATCTTGCCGCCAGCGCCGCCGCGATTATCGATCACGAAGGAGGTGCCGAGGATGGTCGACATTTTCGCCGCGATGATGCGCACGATCGTATCGTTCGCGCCGCCGGCGGGGTTCGGCGAGATCAGCCTGATGGGGCGGTCCGGATAGGTCTGGGCGGCGGCTTCCTGCGCACCGAGCGTGAGGCCGATGAGCACGACGATTTCAGCTCGCATTCGACGCTCTCGCTGTTCACACTTCATGTCATCATAGGCGCGGCGCGACGCTGCGAGCAAGTTCGCACGTCGGGCCGGAGCCGAAAGGAGGAGGGGAGCACCGATGCAGGATTTGATCGCACGCGCGGACAAAGTCGCTCGTGTTCTGAAGGAGCGCCGCGAGACGATCGCGGTGGCGGAATCCTCGACCGGCGGCCTGATTGCGGCGGCGCTGCTGGCGTTGCCCGGTGCCTCCGTCTATTTCCTGGGCGGCGCTGTCGTCTATACCCAGGTCGCGCGGCGTGCGCTGCTGGACCTGCCGGACATATCGACCCTTGGGATGCGCGCCTCGACGGAGCCCTATGCGCTGCTGTTGGCGCGAACCACCCGGCAACGCTTCGCGGCGACGTGGGCGGTGGCGGAGAGCGGAGCAACGGGCCCGACGGGCAATCGATATGGCGACCCTGCCGGTCACACCTGCATTGCCGTTGCCGGACGCACCGAGCACGCAATGACCCTTGAAACCGGCAGTAGCGATCGCCTCGGCAACATGCATGCCTTCACGGCGGCCGCCCTCGACCTGCTGGCGGACATGCTTGCGGCCGAGACCGGCTCAAGCGCGTGAGCGCCGTCACAGCGCCTTCCAGTCGTCCTTCTTAGTCTCCCAGCGGTCGAATACGTCCTTTGCCGCCTTGAGCGCGTGGTCGGTCTTGGGAAAGCCGACATAGGGTGCGCATTGGACG